>ERZ773265.1339-NODE-1339-length-13135-cov-9.802217_pt1 | contig 13135 bp, 10 predicted proteins | sample MGYA00580512_ERZ773265 | MGnify/ENA primary metagenome ERZ773265 (study PRJEB29015, sample SAMEA2738169) | human oral metagenome | biome: human oral; feature: human-associated habitat; material: saliva | place: China | collected 2183 ... | reverse complement strand
CAAATGAAACCATCAGTGGTGTGGAAATTTTTGATGTACCGAATGTGGGCAATGCAGTGCTTGTAGCCGATATGTCATCTAACGTTCTCTCTCGCGAAATTGACATTAGCAAATTCGGTGTCATTTACGCGGGTGCACAAAAAAACCTTGGTCCTGCAGGGATTACGCTCGTAATTATTCGCGATGATTTGATTGGTCATGCTCGCCAAGCAACCCCATCAATTTGGAATTACGCCACACAACGTGATGCTGATTCCATGATCAATACCCCACCAACCTTTGCTTGGTATCTCTGTTCATTGGTCTTCAAACACATTCAAGCGATTGGTGGGTTAAAAGAAATTTCAAAACGTAACGCAATGAAAGCACAAACCCTTTATGACTACATTGATAGTAGTAAACTCTATCGTAACGTAGTGGCTAAAGAAAACCGTTCAACCATGAATGTCACATTTGTGACAGGCAATCCTGAACTTGATGCTAAATTTGTCGCTGAATCTACAGCTGCCGGTCTTCAAGCCTTAAAAGGTCACAAAGTATTAGGTGGTATGCGCGCCTCTATCTATAACGCGATGCCATTAGAAGGCGTACAAGCGCTCATTGAATTCATGAAAAAATTTGAAGCTGAAAATAGCTAATTATCTGATTCATTAAACTCAACGCGCGGGCTGAAAGGCCCGCTCGTTTTTATAAGGAAAGCATATGCAATACATCAACGTTGCCAATCAAGGCGTAAAATCTCTTTCACCTTACCAAGCAGGAAAACCAATCGAAGAACTCGAACGCGAATTAGGCATTACTAATATCGTTAAACTTGCCTCAAATGAAAACCCTTTCGGTTTTCCTGAAAGTGCGAAAAAAGCCATTCAAGCCCAACTTGATCATTTAACGCGCTACCCTGATGCGAATGGTTTTGAACTTAAAACGGCTATTGCAAAAAAATTTGGTGTGCAACCAAACCAAATCACCCTTGGTAATGGTTCTAACGATTTATTAGAACTCTTTGCCCACACCTTTGCGGCTGAACATGATGAAGTGATTTATTCACAATATGCTTTTATTGTTTACCCTTTAGTAACGAAAGCTATTAATGCCGTTGCAAAAGAAATTCCAGCTAAGAATTGGGGTCATGATTTAAACGGATTTTTGACCGCACTTTCAGATAAAACCAAACTGATTTTTATTGCCAATCCAAACAACCCAACCGGAAATTTCTTAACGGAAGCAGAATTGGATGCTTTCTTGGCAAAAGTACCTGAAAATGTGATTGTGGTATTAGATGAAGCTTATACTGAATTTACTCATCCAAGCGAACGGGTTAATTCTTTTGCATTACTGGAAAAATACCCGAACCTTATCGTTTCTCGCTCCCTATCAAAAGCTTATGGTTTGGCGGGATTACGTATTGGTTACGCAGTCTCTAATCCTGAAATCGCAGACTTATTAAACCGTGTTCGTCAACCGTTTAACTGTAATAGTCTTGCTTTAACCAGTGCAATTGCAGTGATGAATGATGATGCCTTTGTCGAAAAAGTGGCTGAGAACAATCGCCAAGAAATGAAACGTTATGAGGCCTTCTGTCAACAATATGGCTTAGACTTTATTCCATCTAAAGGTAACTTTATTACCATTGATTTTAAACAACCGGCCGCACCAATTTATGATGCATTATTACGTGAAGGCGTCATTGTTCGTCCTATTGCAGGTTATGGCATGCCAAATCATTTACGCATCAGCATTGGCTTACCGCAAGAAAATGATAAATTTTTTACTGCGCTTAAAAAAGTGCTTAATTTAGGAAATGAAAAATAGGAGCTTTTATGACTCAAGTAACAATGATGGGTAATCCCATTGAAGTAAGCGGCAACTTTCCCAAAAAAGGAGAGAAAGTGACCACACTTACGCTCACTAATAAAGAACTCGCTGACGTCACGCTTGATACTTATGCAGGAAAACGCAAAGTTTTAAATATTTTCCCAAGTATTGATACAGGTGTATGTGCAACTTCTGTTCGCAAATTCAATCAACAAGCAGCTAATTTAAAAAATGCTGTGGTACTTTGCATTTCAGCTGATTTGCCTTTTGCACAAGTACGATTCTGCGGTGCGGAAGGTATTGAGAACGTAGAAACGCTTTCTACTTTCCGTCATAAAGAAGCCCATGAAAACTTAGGGGTAAACATCACAACAGGTCCAATCGCAGGTTTAACTGCACGTTCAGTGATTGTTTTAGATGAAAACAACAATGTGCTACATAGTGAACTGGTGTCTGAAATTAAAAATGAGCCAAATTATGAAGCTGCACTAGCCGCACTATAATGAATAAGGCGCTTTTTTATAGAAAGCGCCTTTTTATTTATTCAGGGAAAATCTCATTCAATATCAATGCAATCCCATCATCATTATGCGAAGCAGTGACTCGATTCGCGGCCTGTTTAATCTCATCCGGTGCATTGCCCATTGCAACGCCTAATCCCACGCTTTCTAACATATCTAAATCATTAAAGTTATCGCCGAAAGCAACACATTCTTCCATCTTCACATGAAAATAATCTTCAAGAAAACGTACTGCGTTACCTTTTGTCGCAGATTTATGCATCACCTCAAGGAAATTCGCATGAGAACGGCAAATGCTTAAATGTGGGAATTTCTCTTTCAAGATTTGCTCAATAGCAATCACTTCATCTGTTTCACCAATGATTTGAATTTTATGTGGAGAATAGACCGCACTTTCATCATAAGGATCAATCTGAATGCCTGTCACGCTACGTTCATAAATCACCCATTTATTATTCAAATCACGCGCGACGCAATCATCATAAGTATAATAATTGACACCCAGCGCAGGATGGTCTGCTAATACTTGATTAATAGCTTGAATATCAGCGGGATCAAGTTGAACTGAGTAAATCGGTGTAGCATTTTTATCTAAAATCAAGGCACCACTGAATGCCACAATAATGTTGTAATTTTCAATGAGTTTCGCATAAGGCCAAATACCCAGCGGCGAACGAGCAGAGATTGGTGTAAATGGAATACCTTGCTTTGTAATGCGTTGAATTGCATCTAAGGTTTTAGGCGAAATTCGATGATCCGAAGTTAATAAAGTACCATCAAAATCGCTGAATACGGCTTTATACATAATTGCTCCAAATCGTCATTATTTTTCGGAAAGGTAAGGATCAGCAAAGCCTAAATCCTGCATAATTTCAGTTTCTAAACTTTCCATTTCTTCGGCTTCATCATCTTCAATGTGATCGTAACCCAGTAAATGTAAGCTACCATGCACTATCATATGCGCCCAATGCGCCATTAAAGGCTTTTCTTGCTCGATAGCTTCGCGTTCTACTACCTGGCGACAAATCACCAAATCGCCCAACAGCGGTAATTCCACTTCGTCAGGACATTCAAAAGGGAAAGACAATACATTGGTTGGACGATCTTTACCACGATAAGTCAAATTCAAGTCATGACTTTCTGCTTCATCCACAATGCGTACAGTCATTTCCACATTATCACTTTCTGGTTGCACTGCGGCGGTTGCCCATTGCAGAATTTGCGCTTCTGATGGCAAGCCTTCTGTATTTTCACAGGCCAGTTGCAAATCGATAATCATATTGCCCATGTTATTCTCCTAAATTCGTTTCATTTTCTGACCGCACTTTTTGCTCACGTTCAGCTCGACGCTGCGCTGCGATTTCTTGACGGCGAATTTCATCTTGGGCTTCCCATTCTTCGTAAGCTTGCACCACTTTTGCCACCACAGGATGTCGTACAATATCTTTACTCTCAAAATAGTTAAAGCTTAGTTCTGACACTTTACTTAACACTTCCATGGCGTGGCGTAAACCCGATTTTGTACTGCGCGGTAAATCGATTTGAGTCACATCCCCTGTAATCACGGCTTTGGAATTAAAACCAATACGGGTCAAAAACATTTTCATTTGTTCGACCGTCGTATTTTGGCTTTCATCTAGAATAATAAAACTGTCATTGAGTGTGCGACCACGCATATAAGCCAATGGTGCGATTTCAATCACATTACGCTCCATCAATTTTTGTACACGTTCAAAGCCAAGCATTTCAAATAACGCATCATAAAGTGGTCGCAAATAAGGTTCAATTTTCTGCCCTAAATCACCGGGCAGGAAACCTAATTTTTCGCCTGCTTCCACCGCAGGACGAGTCAGTAAAATACGACGAATTTCTTGGCGCTCTAATGCCTCAACAGCCGCCGCTACAGCTAAAAAAGTTTTCCCTGTACCAGCGGGACCAATCCCAAAACTAATATCGTGCGTAAGAATATTATGTAAATATTGAATTTGATTTTCACCACGCGGTTTAATCAAACCTCGCTTAGTTTTAATTGTGGTGCTATAGACGTGATTTTCACTGCGTGACTCACTGCCTTCTTGCGATAACATTCTGCTCTCTTGCAAGGCAATATGCACATCTTCCAAATCAAGTTCTTTCACTTTCCCTTTAATTGGTGCAGTCTCCACATATAATGCTTGGATTAATTTAGCCGCACGATCAATTAATTGCTCATGGTGAGATTTGGGGTTTTCATCATTTGATTTCACGGTAAAAGTGAAATTATTGCGGGAAATATTGAGGTTAAATTCTTTTTCAATCAGTTTGATATTTTCATCAAATGCACCGCAAAGGGATTGCAGACGATCATTTTCTTGAGGTTCTAAGGTAAAAGTTGTCATTAAATTTCATTTTAGAATTGTGAATACTGTCTCCATTTTAGCCTAATTACGATGAATGTAAAACGGGCTTCACCAACTGATGAAGCCCGATAACAAAATTAAGGCAATTCAGGGAAAAGCATCTTAATCACATTCATTGTCAATCGTCGAGATTGTCCACTAAATGGGAAAATATGCATCATCATCATAGGATTAAAGTTTGCCTCAATCACACCCCACGAACGTAAACTCGGTTCTGCCGGCTGTTTCAAATCAGGAATAATTAAATCTACACCACAAACTGCCGCCCCCATTGCCTTGCTAATCCCTACCGCAATTTCTTTGTAACTGGCATGCATTTCATCCGTCATATCAATAGAATCGCCACCTGTACTAATATTGGAATTCGCACGTAATTGAACAAGTTGATCTTTTGCAGGAATAGAATCCACGGTTAATCCTTGTTCCTTAAGCTGCAACTGCTCAATATCCCCCAATACAATTTTTTTCAATGGTGTACGACTGCCATCACCCCGTAAAGGATGATCATTTTTAGCTGCAACTAATTCAGCAACGGTATGTACACCATCTCCAATTACATTTGCTGGAACACGTAATAAGACGGCTAACGTTTGATCCCCCAGCACAAAGAAACGATATTCAGTGCCAAGTAGATAATCTTCAATCATGATCTCTTTATCTTCACGGAAAGCAATCTCTACTGCTTTTGCAAAATCATCTCTATCCGTTACACCTTGTTGGAAAATACTGATCCCTAAACCAAAATTCGTTGATTTTGGCTTAATCACGACAGCTCGATTCTCAAAAAGTGGGAAATTTTCGACCGCACTTTTCACATCGGTAAACTCGATGCTTTGCGGTACATTAAATCCAGCTTTTGCTAAGACTTTCTTCGTCACTACTTTATTTTCCATGATGAGTGGGGAAATATAGCTATCGTGAGAAGTCATATTACCGTTTTTCACATATTCCAAATGATCGCCAAATTGAAGACTGATAAATTGATCGCGTTCATCTAAAATCTCAATCTTTAGCCCTTTTTGGATTGCATCAAACAATAACGCCTGTGTGGACAGTTCCATATTATCAAACGCACTTAATGCATAAAAACGTTCAAAGGCTTTTGCTTTATTGGATTGCGCGATATCCGCCCCTAATTGTTGGTAACTACCGACCTGTTCAATTGCCGCAACCACTTTCGCACAAAGCGTTTGGTTTGGATCCGCAAATTGCCCTAATTTATCTTTAACAATCGTTTTAATCTCATCACTCACATTGAGTTGCTCAAGCATTTTGAGCATTTCAAGGAGGACTAATTCCCCTTCTACCGCATAAACACTCTGTTCTCTTGGGTCTTCCCATGCCACTTCAGCAAGACGTGCTTTACCTAATTTTATGCCTTCTTGATCAGCGGTATCATCAAGCCATGCCATTAACAAAATAAAATAATGAATGAATTTCGCATCAGCAAGTTCCATTCCATAAGGTGCAAACGGATTGAGATCAAACAAACGGAATTCCAAGTATTGGATTCCTTTTTCAAGTAAATCTCGCGCTTTTTTAGCACCACGCAAGCGTACACTTGAGTAAAATTCTTTTTCCGCAATCAAATCACCCGATTTCACCCAGTGTTCTAACGTCTCAACATACTCTTGCAAACTGTCATAAGAGACGTGGATCTTCGGATCATTCACATAACCATATTTCCCTGAACGTAAACTCCGCACATATTGATGCGGTTTAAGGGGTGAATTGCCTCTGAAATATTTTTCCTCTACCGTTGGTGTCGCAGAAAACAGATAAAGCAGAATCCATTGATAGCGTAAGAAGTTTTTCGCTATTTTTAGGTAAAAATTATTTTGAAAATCAACCGCACTTTGTGTTTCATTTTGTGCATGAAATAAGGCATCAATAAACTTAGGGTCAATTTGAAAATTGTAATGAATACCACTGACCATTTGCTTATATTTACCGTAAGACTGGACTAAATGCTCCCGATAAGCCACATCTTCCTGATTATCTAATTGTGCGACCTTAATGTGCTCTTCTGGCGGTAACCCTGCAGGCATACTAAAAGGAAAAATAAATTCATCTTCTGGTAATGTACGCAAAGTCACTTCATGAATGGCGGAAAGCCAACGTAGTGTATCCTCTAACTTTTTCATCGGGGGAGTCACCAATTCCAACTGACTTTCTGCAAAATCTGTTTGAATGTAAGGGTGGAAACGACGATTACCAAAGGCTTTAGGGTGCAATGATGTCACAATTGAACCATCCGAATGCACCCGTTGACTTTCCTTTTCAATCCCAAATGACCCTTGCTGAAATAAGAGCTCTAGGTGATGTTGTTTAATGATTTGCTGAATATTCATATCCGTCCTTATTAGAAATTTCCACCTGATATTATGGAGAAAAAACAACATGGGGCAAAGTAAGAAAATAGAATGGAATATGAAATTTTGATATAAGAGAAAAATATCTGATAATTATTTGCATTATCCATTCTGAGTTATTAGAATGAGACAGTTTTTATTTTTACAAAATGGGGAATTAGCCTGATAACATAAAGGAGTTTTCATGAAAATTAAGCACTTCCAAATTGCAGCCCTTACCGGCTTAATGGCATTTGCAGGCTTTGCCTCTGCAGATATTACCGTTTACAACGGACAACATAAAGAAGGTGCCAAAGCCGTTGCCGATGCATTTACAAAAGCAACGGGCATTAAAGTCACCTTAAACAGTGCGAAAAGCGATCAGCTTGCGGGTCAATTGAAAGAAGAGGGAGATAAAACCCCTGCAGATGTATTCTATTCTGAACAAACTGCACCTTTCGCTGCACTCTCTGATGCGGGGTTATTAGAACCACTTTCTGCAGACACAATTAAACAAACTGCACACAAAGGTGTGCCTGTTGCACCGAAAAAAGACTGGATCGCGCTAAGTGGTCGTTCTCGTGTTGTGGTTTATGATCATACTAAACTATCTGAAAAAGACATGGAAAAATCCGTGTTAGATTATGCAACACCAAAATGGAAAGACAAAATTGGTTATGTTCCAACTTCAGGTGCATTCTTAGAGCAAGTTGTTGCGATTACCAAGTTAAAAGGTAAAGATGCGGCACTTAAATGGTTAAAAGGCCTAAAAGAAAACGGCAAACTTTATGCGAAAAACAGTGTTGCCCTTCAAGCCGTTGAAAATGGTGAAGTACCGGCAGCGTTAATTAATAACTATTACTGGTATGCACTCGCGAAAGAAAAAGGTGCTGATAACCTCAAAACCCGTCTTTACTTTATTCGTCATCAAGATCCAGGTGCATTAGTGACTTATTCTGGTGCGGCTGTATTAAAAGGCTCTAAAAATAAAGAAGAAGCGAAAAAATTCGTTGATTTCTTAGCAAGTAAAGAAGGACAAAAAGCATTTGTTTCAGTACGTGCAGAATACCCACTTCGTACCGACGTGGTTTCTCCATTTAACATGGAACCTTATGCGAAATTAGAAGCGCCTGTTGTTTCAGCAACGACTTCTGAAGACAAAGACAACGCAAACAAACTTATTGAAGAAGCTGGTTTAAAATAAGTTTGATCCGCTATGCAATATAGGGCGTGTAATACACGCCCTTCTGTTATTTACTCTACTTACTCTACACTAATATTTTCAAAGGATTTTTCTGTGTCTAATCGCCCACCCCGCTGGCTTGTTGCCTTAATCGTGCTGATTAGTTTGCCATTATTACTCCCTTTTTTATATGTTATTGAGCGTGCTGCAGATGTCGGATTGGCTCGCAGCATTGAATTACTTTGGCGCCCAAGAATGTGGGAATTGCTCAGTAATACCCTACTTTTAATGGTATTTGTCACGCTTTTTGCCATTATTCTCGGCACAATATGTGCGTTTTTATTAGAACGTTATCGTTTTTGGGGAAAAGGTTTTTTCCAAGTTGCTATGACACTTCCGCTTTGTATTCCTGCATTTGTCAGCTGTTTTACCTGGATCAGCCTCACCTTTAGAGTGGAAGGCTTCTGGGGAACCATCGGCATTATGACGCTGAGTTCTTTCCCGCTTGCTTATCTCCCTGTCGCGGCGACCTTAAAAAGACTCGACCGCTCTTTAGAAGAAGTGAGCCTTTCATTGGCTAAAAGCCATGCTTACACATTTTGGCATGCGATTTTTCCGCAACTCAAACCCGCCATCGGGAGCAGCGTATTATTAATTGCACTTCATATGTTGGTAGAGTTTGGTGCGGTTTCTATTTTAAATTATCAAACCTTCACCACAGCGATTTTCCAAGAATATGAAATGGCCTTTAATAACAACACCGCCGCCTTACTCTCTGGCGTGTTAATGGTCATTTGTATCCTTGTTGTGATGGGCGAAATTCGTTTTAGAGGCACGCAAACACTCTATCAAAGTGGCAAAGGCGTAATACGCCCCTATCCATTAAAAACGCTCTCTGTTGGAAAACAAATTTTAGTTGTGAGCTTTTTCATGACCATTTTTGTGCTCAGTATTGGTGTGCCGATTACCATGCTGATTTATTGGCTAACCGTAGGAAGTTCCATTGAAAGTGCGGTCGATTTTGGGGAGTTTTTTACCGCCTTCACAAACTCACTGACTATATCAACACTGGGGGCAGCACTTACCGTTATTTGTGCTTTGCCGTTGGTATGGGCCGCAGTGCGCTATCGCAGTAAATTGACGATTTGGCTTGATCGAATCCCTTATCTACTTCATGCTGTGCCAGGGCTTGTTATCGCATTATCGTTAGTTTTCTTTACTATCAACTATGCTTATTCGCTTTATCAAACCTTTGCCATGGTTGTCGTCGCCTACTTTATGCTTTATCTTCCTATGGCACAAACGACCTTGCGTAGCTCGCTTGAACAAATGTCTAGCAACATCGAAAAGGTAGGACAAAGCTTAGGGCGTAGCAACTTTTATATTTTCCGTACCTTAGTCATTCCAGCCATGTTACCAGGGATTGCTGCTGCGTTTGCTTTAGTGTTTTTAAACTTAATGAAAGAGCTCACCGCAACCCTATTACTGACCCCAAATGACATTAAAACGCTTTCAACCGCCGTATGGGAATACACCTCTGATGCACAATATGCGGCAGCAACGCCTTATGCCATTATGTTAGTACTATTTTCAAGCATTCCTGTATTTTTACTAAAACGATACGGTTTTAAATAACAAAAAGATAAAAATGACAACATTACTCGACATTAAAAATTTAAATAAATCCTTTAATGGGCAACAAGTTTTACACAATATCTCGCTACAATTAGAGAAAGGGGAAATTTTGTTTCTTCTTGGCGCATCAGGTTGTGGAAAAACCACCTTATTGCGTAGCATTGCTGGTTTTGAACAACCAACAAGCGGTGAGATTTGGTTAAAGAATCAACCTATTTTTAACGAAAATATCAATGTGCCGACCCAGCAACGCAAATTAGGCTATGTGGTCCAAGAAGGCGTGCTATTTCCGCATTTAAATGTTTACCGCAACATTGCTTATGGCTTAGGTGATGGCAAAGGGAAAACTGAAGAGGAAAAACAACGCATACAGGAAGTGATGAAACTGACGGGCATTAGCAGCCTAGAGGATCGTTTTCCTCATCAGCTTTCCGGTGGCCAACAGCAACGTGTCGCACTTGCCCGAGCACTTGCACCAAGCCCTGAACTCATCCTGTTTGATGAGCCATTTAGTGCGTTAGATGAACATCTGAGAAATCAAATTCGTTACGATATGTTGCAAGTATTAAGAGAAAGTGGTTCATCCGCCATATTTGTGACCCATGATCGTGATGAAGCACTCTGTTATGCAGACAAAATTGCAGTGATTCAAGAAGGGAGAATTCTTCAAATTGCGACACCTAAAATGCTGTATTGGTCACCGCAATATTTATCCATCGCAACATTTATCGGAGAAAGTATTATTTTCTCTGCAACATTAAAAAATGATGCCATCGCAACCTGTCAATTAGGTGAAATTGCCGTCGAAAATAAAGGAAATGGTCATACGCAAGGGAAGGTTTTATTCCGTCCTGAGCAATTCTCTCTTGCCAAAAAAATCCAAGATCCGACAGCTTCTTTCCAAGGTGAGATTAAACGGATTGAATCGAGAGGACGAGCCATCAATCTTTGTATTGATGTTGACGGCTATGAATTTAATCTTAATGAAGATCTCATTAATCATTACCAAATTGGAGAACAAGTCACCCTGTATTTATATGGGAAAGGGGTTTTCTATAACGATTAAAAAAGGCGGAACGCATTGTTCCGCCTTTTTAATATGATTAATGGCCAAGTGCTTTTCGCATCTTGATATTGAGCATTTCCACCACCGCGGAGAAGCCCATAGCAAAGTAAATGTAGCCTTTTGGAATATGGATATCCAAGCTTTCGGCAATTAAACTTACGCCCACTAAAATTAAGAAGGCTAAAGCCAAAATCTTCAATGTTGGATGGGTATCCACAAAATCACCAATTGGTTTCGCCGCAAACATCATGACACCAACTGCAAGCATAATCGCTAAAATCATCACTGGAAGATGGTTTGCTATGCCTACTGCCGTAATCACGGAGTCTAAAGAAAACACAATATCTAAAACAGCGATTTGGATTAACACGCCCAAGTAACTGACTTTCTTCTTGTTCGTTTCTTCTTCATGATGTGCTTCAGGATGCATTGCTTCTTTGATTTCACCTACACTTTTTACAATCAGGAATAAGCCTCCAAGGAATAAAATCAAATCACGGCCTGAAATTTCCTGACCAACTAAAGTGAATAGCGGTTCCGTTAATTTCATCATCCAAGAAAGGGAAACAAGAAGTAAAATACGGGTAATCATCGCTAATCCAAGACCGATAATACGGCCAGATTGACGTTGATTCGCGGGTAAACGTCCCACTAAAATACTAATAAAAATAATGTTATCGATACCCAAGACGATTTCAAGTGCGGTCAATGTGAGCAATGAAATCCATGCTTCGGGATCAACAAGCCATTCAAACATAATATGTTCCTATATAAAATCCGAAAGGTTGAATCATAGACAGTTCGCGTAGAAAATCAAGATTTTTCCTAACTTTTTAAGGTCTCGAAAATCTTTTCTGCTAAGGCTTTAGAAATACCGGGTACAGAGCCGATTTCATCCAACGTGGCATTTTTCACACCTTGCAATCCCCCTAAATATTTCAACAAGGCTTGGCGTCGTTTAGCGCCTACCCCTTCAATGGTTTCCAATCCACTTTGGGTAAAGGCTTTTTGGCGTTTTTGACGATGACCACTAATCGCATGATTATGGCTTTCATCTCGAATATGTTGGATTAAATGCAGTGCTAGGCTATCATCCGGCAAATGGATTTCACGATCTTGTTTGCTGATAATCAACACCTCTTGTCCTGCTCGACGATCCACTCCTTTTGCCACACCGATTAAGTGCGGTCGATTTTTATCCCATTTTACGTTGAGGTGATGAAAAACCTCTAAGGCACGATTAAGCTGCCCTTTACCACCATCAATAAAAATAATATCGGGGATTTTATCTTCATCAAGATCGCGGTCGTAACGTTTCTTTAAGGCTTGCTCCATCGCCGCGTAATCATCTCCCCCCGTAATACCTTCAATATTAAAACGGCGATAATCTGATTTCAGTGGGCCTTCTTGATTAAATACCACGCAAGATGCCACGGTTTGATTACCCATCGTATGACTAATATCAAAACATTCCATACGTTTAATTTCAGGCATATCGAGCAATTCACAAAGGGCTTGATAACGCTCATGCATTCGGGAAGATTGTTTAAGTTGAGTCGCTAAAGCCGCTTTGGCATTAATTTGTGCAAGTTGTAGATATTTACCTTTATCGCCTTTAGCAGATTCTTGTATTACCACTTTTCGACCAGCTTGTTCAGTTAATAAAGCTTCAAGCTCGGCTTTTTCATCTAGTTTATGATCCACAATAATACTATTTGGGATACTTCTTCCCTGATGACCTTGCAAATAAAACTGCCCAACAAACGTCGCCGTTAATTCGGATAAATCAGTATTAGCAGGTACTTTCGGAAAATAACTGCGATTGCCCAATACTTTACCTTGACGAATAAACATCACTTGAACACAAGCTAAACCGTGCTGATACGCAATGGACATAATATCCATATCATCCAAACGTTCATTGGAAACAAATTGTTTTTCGATAACTGCACGAACCGCTTGAATTTGGTCACGATAACGTGCCGCACCTTCAAAATCCAAGTCTCGGCTCGCCTGCTCCATTTTGCCAATCAGATAATCTAATACTTGCTGATCTTTTCCCTGTAAAAATAGTCGTGCTAATTCAACTTGTTGGTTATATTCTTCATCTGTCACATAACCTGGCACACAAGGTGCTGAGCAACGCCCGATTTGATATTGCAAAC
>ERZ773265.1336-NODE-1336-length-13139-cov-28.880694_pt1 | contig 13139 bp, 10 predicted proteins | sample MGYA00580512_ERZ773265 | MGnify/ENA primary metagenome ERZ773265 (study PRJEB29015, sample SAMEA2738169) | human oral metagenome | biome: human oral; feature: human-associated habitat; material: saliva | place: China | collected 2183 ... | reverse complement strand
TTTTCAATGAAGACGGATTTCACAAAAAGGCTTAAATAGTGTTCCATGTCTTATTTCTCCGCCTGTTCGGGTTTCCAAGTGCGCAGACCCCATACCAAGAAGCCGATGATGAAGAACGCGCTAGGGGCGAGCAAGAACAAGCCGTTGGTTTGATACCAGCCGCCATCTTGTACAGTTTGGAAAATGGTGTAGCCAAAGAGCTTGCCAGAGCCGATCAGTTCGCGGATGGTTGCGATGATGATCAACATCATGCCGTAACCTGCGCCGTTGCCGATACCGTCAACCAAGCTTTCCAGCGGTGGCTCTTTCATGGCGAATGCTTCGGCACGGCCCATTACGATACAGTTGGTAATAATCAGGCCGACGAATACGGAGAGCTGTTTGGACAGCTCATAAGCAAAGGCTTGGAGCAGTTGGTCAACCAGCGTTACCAAGGAAGCAACAATCGCCATTTGCACAATAATACGGATGCTGTTGGGGATGTAGTTGCGTACCAAAGAAATGAAGAAGCTGGAAAAACCGGTTACTAAAGCTACGGAAATACCCATTACGATGGCCGTCTGAAGTTTGGTGGTAACCGCCAAAGCCGAACAAATACCCAAAACCTGCAAGGCAATCGGGTTGTTGTCGATAAAGGGTGAAAACATCAAATGTTTCAAGCGTTTCATGTCAGCCATTATTGTGCTCCTGCTGATTTCAATTTGTTCAGGTAGGGGATATAGCCGTTTTCGCCGAACCAGTAGGCGAACGAACCTTGCACGCCTTTAGATGTCAGCGACGCGCCGGAGAGGGCATCTACGCCGTGTTCTTTGTCCGAACTTGCGCCTTTGCCGACGTGCAGGGCGAGTTTGCCTTGTTCGTCAAACAGTTTTTTGCCGACGAATTTTTGTTGCCACAGAGGGTTACCGATTTCGCCGCCCAAACCAGGGGTTTCACCTTGGTCGTAGTAGGTAATGCCGTTGATGGTGTTGCCGTCAGGTTGAATGGCGACAAAACCGTACATGACAGACCACAAACCGTTGCCGTGCATAGGCAGGATGATTTGGCTGACTTTACCGTCTTCGCCTTTTACCAAGTAAACCTCAGTGTATTTGGCACGGCTTTTGATGCCTGCCAAATCGTCTTCCGGTTTGATTTGGATGCTTTGGGCAGGGTCTTTGCCGGCAACGCGTGCGCTGAAGTCTTTAGGCGCATCGGCGACGTATTCGCCGGTTGCCAAGTCCACGACACGTTGCTCGATACGCTCGGCAAAGGTTTTGCTGATGTCGGTGTTTTTATCCATCAAACCGGCTACGCTCAAGATATAGCCTTGTTTGTCTTGGAGTTTTTGTTTCTCTTGGATGGGTTTCAAGCCGACGACCGCACCAGCAACGATGATGGAACAAATCAGGCTGACAACCAATACCACAATCAGCGTGCCGCTGAAGCTGTCTTTATCGAATTTCTTAGCCATTGCTGCGCGCCTTTCTGCGTTTGATGTTCGCTTGTGCGACGAAATAGTCGAAAATCGGGGCAAACAGGTTGGCAAACAGAATCGCCAACATCATGCCTTCGGGGTAAGCAGGGTTGACCACGCGGATCAATACGCACATCACACCGATAAGCGCGCCGTACCACCATTTGCCGACATTGGTAAAGGAAGCGGAAACCGGATCGGTCGCCATAAACAGCATACCGATGGCGAAGCCGCCGACCACCAAGTGCCAGTACCAAGGCATGGAGAACATGGCGTTGGTGTCCGAACCGATGAAGTTAAACAGTGAAGACATCGCAATCATACCGATCATCACACCGGCGATAATGCGCCAAGAAGCGATGCGGGCAAACACGATAAACGCGCCGCCGATTAAAAGCGCCAAAGTGGATACTTCGCCGATTGAGCCGGGTACGTTACCGATAAACGCATCCATCCAAGAAATGTTTTGACCGGTTACAGCGTTTTTCAGGCCGTCTGCACCGTGTGCCGCCCATTGTGCCAAGGCAGTGGCACCGGAATAGCCGTCAACTGCAGCCCAAACGGTGTCGCCAGTAATGTTGGCAGGGTAGGCGAAGAACAGGAATGCACGGCCTGCAAGCGCAGGGTTCATGAAGTTTTTACCTGTACCGCCGAATACTTCTTTCGCAACCACAACGCCGAAGGTAATACCCAAGGCGGCCTGCCACAGCGGCAGCGTAGGCGGAACGATTAAGGCAAACAGAATCGAAGTCACGAAGAAACCTTCGTTGATTTCGTGTTTACGTACAGTGGCGAACAAGACTTCCCAGAAGCCTCCCACAACAAATACAGTCGCGTAAATCGGCAGGAAGAAAATCGCGCCAAAGAGCATTTTGCTCAATACGCCCGCTTCAGACGACATATTGATGCCCAAAGCGTTGGCAAGGGCGTAATGCCAGTCGTTGGCGATATTTTGTTGCAGCAAATCAGGCGTTAACGCACCGAATGCCTGCACGCCGACGTTGTACATACCGTAGAACATGGCAGGGAACAAAGCCAGCCACACCAAAATCATCATGCGCTTGGAGTCGAGCGCATCGCGGACGTGGGCCGCTTTGCGCGTTACCGCGCCGGATGTATAGAAAATCGTCGCCGCAGCTTCGTAGAGGGCATACCATTTTTCATGTTTGCCGCCCGGCAGGAAGTGCGGTTCGATTTTTTCCAGAAAATGTTTCAAGCCCATAATCAGCCTTCCTTCTCAATGGTTTCCAGCACCTTGCGCAACAGCGGGCCGTATTCGTATTTGCCCGGGCAGACGAAGCTGCACAAAGCGAGGTCTTCTTCGTCCAATTCCAAGCAACCCAGTGCCTGAGCGCTGTCGGTATCGCCGACGATTAAATCGCGCAAGAGCAGGGTAGGCAGGATATCCAAGGGCATCACGCGCTCGTAAGTGCCGATCGGTACCATGGCGCGGTCGCCGCCGTTGACGGCTGTATTGAACTTGAAGAGTTTGTTTTTCAGGAAATGGCCGAGGGTTGTACGCGTGATGGAGTATTTGTCCGGTTGTGGCGCAACCCAGCCGAACAGCTCTTTGCTGCGGCCTTCTTCGATAACGGAAATCTGATTGTGGTAGCGGCCGAGGTAATCGTGCGCGCCTTGTGCAATCGCACCGTTCAATACCGAGCCGGAAATCACGCGGTTGTCTGCGTCAACCAATTCGCCCGCAGTAATTTGCGATACTTTCGCACCCAAAACGGTACGCAAGAGGCGTGGTTTGTTGACTTGAGAGCCGCCCAAGGCAACAACGCGCTCGGTGTTCAGACGGCCTGTTGCAAACAAACGGCCAATGGCAATCACATCTTGATAATTGATGGTCCAAACGGTTTTGTTCGCACCGACTGGCTCGATGAAATGAATGTGCGTGCCACTCAAACCGGCAGGATGCGGACCGCCAAATTCATGTGTTTCGATGTTGGCAGCGTTTTCAGACGGCACGTTTGCGCCTGCTGCTTTACACACATGGATTTTACGTTCGGTCAGGCGGCTCAATACCAGCAGGCCGCGTTTGAAGTCTTCGGCGGCTTCTTTGATGATGACCGTAGGATCTGCAGCCAGCGGATTGGTGTCCATCGCATTGACGAAGATGGCGAACGGCTCGGCATCGACGGCAGGGATTTTGCTGAACGGACGGGTGCGCAGCGCAGTCCACAAACCGGATTGAATCAGGTTGCGGCGCACTTCTTCGCTGCTCAATTTTGCCAGCGCTTCAGGTGCGTAGCGTTCGAACTCGATTTCGTCGTTGCCTTCAACGGCAATTACGACTGACTGAAGTACGCGCTTTTCACCACGGTGAATCGCGGCGATTTTGCCTGAAGCCGGAGCAGTAAATACTACGCCCGGATTCTTTTTGTCTTCAAACAGCACTTGGCCTTTTTTGACGGCTTCGCCTTCCTTGATTTTCATCGAGGGGCGCATGCCGACATATTCTTCGCCAAGCAACGCGACTTCGGTAATGGCCGGGCCGTCATAAATGACTTGCTCCGGTCTGCCCGCGATAGGCAGGTCTAAGCCTTTTTTTATCTTAATCATAAGGATGCGTTACTTTTTGGTGGGTTGAGATTCGGATGTCGGATTGTTTTTTCAGACGGCATGTAATGCTTTGAAACAAAGGATGGGTCGTCTGAAAAAAGCAGAGGTTTGCTATAAAAACAACGAATAAACGCAAACAACAAAGCTTTAGATTTTATCAGGTATAGGCTGCTTTATGTCAGTTTTACGCTTATTTTTACGGGAAAAGTGGGAAAAAAGTAGGAATGTGTAATCGAGTGTTAAGAGAAATAATTTTTAACTGATTGATATTTAAACGCTATATTTGATGATATAGCTGAAAATAAAAGGCCGTCTGAATTTCAGACGGCCTCTAAGTTTAAAAGAGCTGCCAAACGAAGAAAATCATCGTATGCAGGGCAAACAGCGGTACCAATACAATCACCGACCATGCCATGTAGCCGAAGAAGGAAGGCATCGGCACGCCGCGTTGTTCGGCAATGGCTTTGACCATGAAGTTCGGCGCATTACCGATATAAGTGAGCGCGCCCATAAATACGGAACCCATGGATACTGCCAGCAGCGAATGGAACAGGTGGCCTGTCATCAAGGCTTGGGCATCGCCACCGGCCATATTGAAGAACACCAAATAAGTCGGCGCGTTATCCAAGAATGCCGACAAAATGCCGCTCATCCAGAAATACATCACATTAATCGGATTGCCTGCCGCGTCGTGAACCAAAGAAACAACGGAAGCCAATGCACCTGTTTCGCCGGCTTTCAAAATTGCCAAGACGGGGGAAATGGTAATGAAAATACCCAAAAACAGTTTGCCCACTTCGGCAATCGGCTCAAAGTTGAACTCATTGCCTGCGCGTACCTGTTTGGGCGTGATAATCCAAGATACGGCGGTCAAAGCCAGCAAAATGCCATCGCGCATCAGGTTTTGCAAGGCATAATGGCTGCCCAAGATTTCAAAGCCCGGATGATTTGGTTTCCACAAACCGGACAGCAAAACTGCGCCGACTACGCCGGCCAGTAACAGAAAATTCCATTTGCCGTAGATTTTGACTTTGTCTTCTTTATCGGAAGGAGCAGGAGCAAGGTGTTCGCTTTGTTCACGGTTGAAGTGTCGGCTGTCGATGATGTAGAAAACGGCCAGCAAAACCACAGAACTGATCAATACAGGAATCAGCATGTGTTTGACCGTCCACATGAAATCTACGCCTTTCAGGAATCCTAAGAACAGCGGAGGATCGCCTAAAGGAGTGAGACCGCCGCCGATATTCGCCACCAAAAAAATGAAGAAAATCACGATGTGAACGCGGTAGTGGCGTTTATGGTTGGCTTTCAAAAGAGGACGAATCATCAACATCGCCGCGCCTGTCGTCCCCATGATGGAAGACAAAGCCGTACCGACTGCCAACAGGGTTGTGTTCAATTTGGGCGAGCCGTGCAAGTCGCCGCTGACAAAAATACCGCCTGAAATGGTATAGAGTGCCAAAAGCAACAGGATAAAGGGGATATATTCTTCAACCAACGCATGGGCAACGGTATGTACGCCGGCTCCGAAACCAAAGGTTACGATGAACGGCGTTAAAAACAGCAGTGTCCAAAACGCAGTAATTTTGCCGAAGTGGTGGTGCCAAATATGGGAGAAAAACAGAGGCCCGAGTGCAATAGACAAGAGAATCAGTGCAAACGGCAGACCCCAAAGTAGGCTTGCGGATGAGCCGTCAAAATCGGATGCCGCAGCAGGAAGGGCGGCAAGAAGCAGTGAAAATGAGAGATAGCGCATAGTATTTCCTTTTTATTCTGTTGCGCCGTGAGGAACTTCGTTGAGAGAGCACGGCGGTGAAATATTCAGGCCGTCTGAAAATATCCAGACGAACTGCGCGGTTGTGTCAGGGGAAAGTATAACGCAAAGCAAGTGTTAAGGGACGGTTTAGAGTGCTGGAATCAAAAGAAATGTTGATACAAATAAAGGAATCAAAATGGATAGAGTAGTTGGAAGTAGTAAAAAAATAGTTTTGAAACAGGAGTTTGAAATATTGAAAAGAATACTATCGAAAAAATGCTTTGAATTAATTTTAGCTAAAATTTACATTTAATTGAATAAATGGCGGCCGTCTGAAAAAATGAGGGCTGAATAGGGTGTTTTGGTTCTTAATGATTGTTTTTATGGATAAATTAGGTGTGAAGACAAAAAACAGGTGAGCGAAAATGCCCACCTGTTTTATTTTATGCTTCCGGCCGTGACCACATCCACACAGCCACGCAGCTACAGAAGACTGATGATACGGCACCAATCCACCAGCGTTCCGGAAACCGCCAAAACATAAACAGACAAGAAACGGTCATCATGCCGATAGCGAAGAATTTTGCCTTGCGCGGCACGGCGCCGTTGTTTTCCCAGTTTTGTATGATCGGGCCGAAATAGCGGTGATGATAGAGCCAATTGTGAAAGCGCGGCGAAGCCTTTGCCCAGCAGGCGGCGGTCAATAAAATAAAAGGCGTAGTCGGCAGTAATGGCAGGAAAATGCCGATAATGCCCAAGACGAGCGACAATGCGCCGCAAAAAATCAACAAATAGCGAACCATCTTCCCATTACCAATTATTTGTTTTCAGACGGCTTGTGATGCGGAAATGGACAACGCGGAATGTCTAATTTATCCCAACCCTCATGCCCCATTTTTTCCAGCAGCGCGATATTGCGGTCGAAAATTGCCGAGGCATCGGGAAATGCTTCAGCCGCTTTGGCAATACTGTCTTCACGAATCAGATGCAAGGTCGGGTAGGGCGAGCGGTTGGTGTAGTTGCTGATGTCGTCGGCTTCCGTGCCTTCAAATTGGAAATCGGGATGGAACGGCGCAATTTGGACAATGCCTTCCAATTTGTTTTCTACAACCGCATCGTCGGCAATTTCCAGCATTTGGTTGAAGGTTTCAAAATCAGGGAACAGTGTCGGATGAACCAGTAAAGTGGTTTCCAATTCCGAAGCGGGCGTATTGCCCAGAAGCTGCAATTCACGATCCAAGTCTTCAAGGAAACCGTCCAAATGACGGGCTTCGCTGACAACGATGCGAACCAGGTTTTTAACGTGCGGCGCTTTGGCAAACGGGCAGAGATTCAGGCCGATAACGGCTTTTTCCAGCCATTGTTTGGTATGTTCTGAAACAGTATTGGTATCGAGATGGGAGGTGTCAGTCATAGTAAAAGCTTATGTGAATTATTCTTAAAAAGTATACAAGTGTATGGATGTTAAAGCAAACCATTGGAATTTAAAAGGCCGTCTGAATAACAGACGGCCTTTATCAGTTTCAAATCATCAATCCTGAACCAAATGAACCAAAGGCAGAGCAGTCGTGTTTTTAATTTCTTTCAACACAAAACTCGATTGCGCATCTTGCACGCCGTGGTGCGAAAGCAGCGTGTCCAAAACAAAATGGGAAAACGCGTTCATATCGGTAAAAAACGCATGGAGCAGATAGTCGGTTTCACCCGTTAAAGCAAAGCAGCTCAATACTTCCGGCCAAGCGCGGACAGATTCGGAAAAATCCTCGCGCGCATCTTTTGCCTTGCTAATTGAAACACGGATAAAAGCCTGCAAGCCCAAGCCCAAAGATACGGGAGAAAGCTGGGCGGCGTATTTTTGAATAATGCCCGCATCTTCAAGCTGTTTGAGACGGCGCAGGCAGGGAGAAGGGGAGAGCGCTACCTTTTCAGAAAGCTCAACATTGCTCAACCGCCCATTTTCCTGCAAAACCTGCAGAATCTTTAAATCCGTTTTATCTAAATTCAGATGAGGCATGATGTTTCTCCCAATGTAGGCAATGTATGTTTTAAAAATGAAAAATGCTTAAAAATAAAGACTTGTATGGTTAAATTATATATTGAGTTCAGATAGGCGACAAATTGTCTTATCAGGAGTGTTGCGAATTTGTTTTATGTAGTGGTGAAAAGATGAAGGCCGTCTGAAAATGGATGTTTCAGACGGCCTTTCATTTATTCGCACGATATGGCATTAATCTCAAATATTTGCGCGTTCGACTTCTTTCCATGCGTCTAGAATCAGGCTGCCGTCGTTGTCTTTTAGCAAGGCGGCATCTGAGAGCATACGGCGCCAAGTGCGGGCATTTTTTAGGCCGTGCATCAAGCCTAGTGCATGGCGGACGATGTGGCGCAGAATGGTGCCGCGTCCTGAGGCGATTTGTTCGCGGCTGTATGTGTATAGCCAAGCTGCTAAATCTGCGTATTGGATTGGTGCGTGTGTGTCGTTATAAAACAGTGCATCCCAATCGCGCATCAGCATCGGATTATGATAAGCTTCGCGCCCGATCATGACGCCGTCTACAAATTTCAGATGTTCGGCGATTTCTTCGTTGGTGGTAATGCCACCGTTAATCAAAATTTCTAAGTCGGGGAACTCTTGTTTCAAGCGGTAGACGTATTCATATTTGAGTGGCGGGACTTCGCGGTTTTCTTTCGGGGATAAACCGTCTAACCAAGCATTACGCGCATGGACGATAAATGTGCGGCAGGCTGTTTTTTTGTGTAATGTTCCCACAAAATCTGCCACGACTTGATATTCTGTCTGCCTGTCTACGCCGATGCGGTGTTTGACCGTTACCGGAATTTCAACTGCATCCTGCATCGCGTTCAAACAATCTGCCACCAAATCTACATCATTCATTAGGCAAGCGCCGAAAGCGCCTTTTTGTACGCGTGGGCTGGGGCAGCCGCAATTTAGGTTGACTTCATTATAGCCATACGCCTCAGCTGCTTTGGCAGCGATTGCCAAGTCATGTGGATCTGAGCCGCCAAGCTGTAAAGCTACCGGTTGCTCGCCTTCGTTGAAACTCAAAAAGCGGTCTTTATCTCCGTAAACTACTGCGCCTGAATTGACCATTTCGCTATAAAGCCAAGCATTGCGTGTAATTTGTCGCGCCATAAAACGATAGTGTCTGTCTGTCCAATCGAGCATGGGTGCGACAGACAAGCGGCGGGCGGGGAGGGAAAAAGCAGACATTGAGATGACTTTCAAACAAAATAACGCATTATATAGTGTATTAAATTGACTTTCGATATCGGCCGGTAAATCAAAATTATATATAAGGTATCACTGGGTGCAGCCGTGTTGTAGCTAAGGCTAAATCCATTCATGGTGTTGGAAATCCAATATTCAGACGGCCAAATAAGTTTTAAAATGTCAAACAACAAACCATTAGAATGATAAGGAAAAAATCATGGCACAATTTTTCGCCATCCATCCCGATAATCCCCAAGACCGCCTCATCAAACAAGCCGCCGATATTGTCCGCAGTGGCGGCGTCATCGTTTACCCTACGGACTCCTGCTATGCGTTGGGTTGCAAACTAGGCGACAAAAACGCAATGGAGCGCATTCTCACGATTCGCAAAATCGATCAAAAACACCATTTGACCCTGATGTGTGCCGATTTGAGCGAATTGGGTACTTACGCCAAAGTGGATAATGCCCAATTCCGCCAGCTCAAAGCAGCTACGCCCGGCAGCTACACCTTTATTCTGCAGGCAACCAAAGAAGTACCCAATCGCACGCTTCACCCCAAGCGCAAAACCATCGGCCTGCGTGTTCCCGATAACGCCACTGCCTTGGCACTTTTGCAAGAATTGGGCGAACCTATTTTAAGTTGCACCCTCATGCTGCCCGAAGACGACGAGCCATTGACCGATCCATACGAAATCCGAGACCGTCTTGAGCATGCCGTTGATTTGGTTATTGATGGCGGCTGGTGCGGTACTGAGCCGACGACGGTCATCGATATGACCGATGGCACCGAGCTGATTCGTCAAGGCAAGGGTGATATTGCCGTATTCGGTTTATAAAACCATCCGCGTTTGTATAAGTAGGGATATGAGTATTCTTTCTATGATGTATTAAAAGCATATTGCCGATTTTATTGATAACTTAAAAAACAAATTATTCAAGTAAGTAGATATTCAATATCATTTCATTAAAGGCCGTCTGAAATATTTCAGACGGCCTTTCTCTTTCGTTTTTTTAATAAATAATTCATTTTAAATAATATTTCAAATAATTGGCATATGGCTTGCATGATTACTGTGTTTACTTGTGACTTGTCAATGGAATACAACACACCGCTTATTAATAGAAACATGGCCGAAACCCTTTTGATGATTGGTTTTTTTGGTTGAAAGCCGTGATTTTATTTAGAAATTAAAGATAATCGGTTGATATTTCAGACTAGCGGATATTTTGTAAGTGTGAAATACTATTTCACTTCGAGATAGTAAAAGACCTAAATTTCGTCTCAAAGTGACAATAAACGTCAGCTCGAAGCAAGTATTTGCTGGGAAATCCTCCGCAATAGACTTTTTAAAGTAGCGTCATGCTCATGCCTACGCTTTTATCCATCAAAAAAAGAGAAAGACACACTAATGAATAAGATATTTAAAGTCGTTTGGAACCGTACGATTCAATCTTTCGTCGTAACGTCCGAATTGGCCAAAGGCCGTGTGAAATCGTCTGCAGAACAAAATAGTACAGATGTATCTGCCGAATCCGGTAAAAATGGTATCGCGACAGTTTTCAGATTGACAGTGATTTCGGCAGCTCTTTTGGGTGCAGGTAATTCGTATGCGGCAACTGCTCCACGAGGACAAATTGCATTTGATCCTCCAACCAGTGCGACTGCGGTTAGTGGTGCAACAGCGACCGGTATTGGTGCTTTGTCAGTAGGAGCATCAGCCAATGCCACGGCTAATGGTGCAGTTGCGGTAGGTACGAGTGCAAATGCAACACATAATAACAGCCTTGCTGTTGGTACAAATGCCAAGGCTACTCAGAATCATGCTGTTGCGATGGGTGCAGATACAAGTGCAAGTAGTTCACATGCAACAGCGATAGGTAAAAGTGCCAATGCTGTTTCTACAGACTCAACGGCATTGGGTGCAGATTCCAAAGCAAATGGTACGCAAGCGACAGCGGTAGGTAAGAATGCTCTTGCCAATAATACGAGCACAACAGCATTGGGTAATTCGGCGCAAGCATTTGGTATAGGCTCAATGGCTTTGGGCCAATCCAGCACATCAAGAGGTCAAGACGGCATTGCAATTGGCAGCGGCAGTCAGGCTGCAGCCAATGCGCAAAATGCTATTGCAATCGGTACCAATGCGGTGGGTTATCAAAGTGAGTCTATCGCTATAGGTAATTCAGCCCAAGCTCAAACTGGAAATACCATTGCCATCGGTAAAAGTGCAGTGGCAAATTCTCCAGCTTCGGGTAATGCAGCATCAAGTGCTATTGCACTTGGTGCAGACGCGAATGCAACCGGACTTGGTACGATTGCTATTGGACGTGCATCTGAGGTTCTCTCCCAAAATAGTATGAATGTGAATGTAACTCACAATAATATTGCTATTGGTAATACGGCTCGAGTAGGCGATTCAAGTAGTTCTAAGATAACTCAGTCTATTGCTATTGGTTCAGGTAACCGTGTTGATCCACAGGGCAGACCTGAGGGTGCGTGGGCAAAGGGAGACCAATCTATTGCGGTTGGTGGCAATGTCTTGGCCAATGGTCATTCATCTGTTGCTATTGGTGGTGATGATTTAGATTTGGTAGGTGGTACTCGATATTCTGGCAATGCAACGGATAAATTCATCAAATATAATGAAAAAGGTGCAAAAACAGGTGAATATGCGCTGAGCGGTAAAAGTCTGCGTGATATTTATAAAGAGATGACTGGTGATACGATGAATTACGGTTCTTATGGTAATACTATTGCCGGTCAAGGTTCTGTTGCATTGGGTGTGCAGTCTAATTCATCTGCCGATTTATCTTTGGCTATTGGTACTAAATCTCAGGCTACTGCCTTTGGCAGTGTAGCTTTGGGCACAGGCGCGAAGGCTACTTTGCTGAACTCTGTGGCTTTGGGTACGGCTTCTAAAACTGATAAAGAAGGTAAGGCATACGTTCAACGCGAAATCATGGGCGTGACCTACACTTGGGCAGGCGGTCAAACTACCGATGCCGGTGATGTTGTGTCTGTCGGTTCTAAAGGCTATGAACGCCAAATCATCAATGTATCCCCCGGCGATATTTCTGCTACTTCTACTGATGCCATCAATGGCTCTCAACTTTATGGTGTATTGAGTGCGCTCGAACGCGTTCGTTATTTCTCTGTTAAGTCAACTGATGGTAGCACTGACGGCACCAAAAACTGGAATAACGATGGTGCGAAAGGTGCAAACTCAATTGCCATTGGCCCATCTGCATCTACAACAAGTGCAGCCACAAATGGTATTGCTATCGGCAATCAGGCAAATGTTACAGGCGTCAATGCTGTTGCTTTGGGTAACGGTACTACTGCTTCTGTTCAAGATTCTGTCGCTTTGGGCAATGGTGCTGTCGGTGCAGCCAATAATTTTGATGCAACCGCTAAAAATGCCTCATTTAAAAATGATAGTGGCGCTGCGACCAATGTCAGCTATGCTGCTTCTTCATCCTCTACAACAGGCGCGGTTTCTGTAGGCAGTGCAGGCAATGAACGCCAAATCCAGAATGTTGCCGCAGGCCGTATTTCCGCCACTTCAACCGATGCAGTTAATGGCAGCCAACTGTACACCGTTATGAACAATGTTGGACACAATATCCAACAAAACGGCACAGACAAATCCCGTATCAACAACAACGGTACAGTCAACTACGCCGATGGTAATTTGACGACCGTTGCAGTTACAGATGGCGAGAATGCATCAAAAGTTCAAATCAACGTCACTCAAGGTTCATTGTCTGTCGATAATAATGGCACAGTGTCCGCACCGACTGCCGGTGTAGCGACTGCCGGCGATGTAGCCAATGCCATCAATAATGCCAAAACCACGACCAAGGTGGAGGCAGGCAGCAACACGCACGTTAATAAAACAACTTCAGGCAAAGAAACCACTTACACCGTCAGCGCAGATAAAGCAACGGTACAAGTCTCCAATGCTTTGAATTTGACCTCTAATACTACAACTGCAGCCGATGGTGCAGTGACAACTAATTACAGTATCGATCTCGCTCAAAACGCCAAAGACGACATCCAAAAAGGCGTGGACGCCAAAACCACCGTTGACAGCAAAGGCCTGACCTTCAACGGCGACAGCGGCA
>ERZ773265.1327-NODE-1327-length-13186-cov-58.397228_pt1 | contig 13186 bp, 10 predicted proteins | sample MGYA00580512_ERZ773265 | MGnify/ENA primary metagenome ERZ773265 (study PRJEB29015, sample SAMEA2738169) | human oral metagenome | biome: human oral; feature: human-associated habitat; material: saliva | place: China | collected 2183 ... | reverse complement strand
AGTGCACGTACGAACCCAGTCCGGGAGGCATACCGTACGCGAGCACCTCAACCACGCCGCCGAGGGTCTCGCCGTCCTTGTGCGCCTCGTCCACGCGCTGAACCATCGCGTCGGAGGTTGCCTTGTCGAAGCAGCGCAGCGGGTCAGCGTCCAGCTGCTCAACGTTGCGGGGCGAAGGCACCGGGGCACCCTCGGGAGCGTGCACGCCACCCACAGCCACGGTGTGAGAAACCAGCTCAACGCCCAGAGCCTTCAAAATCTGAGCGGCGACCACGCCGAGCGCCACGCGGGTCGCGGTCTCACGTGCGGAGGCGCGCTCCAGCACCGGACGAGCCTCAGAGAAGTTGTACTTCTGCATGCCGGTAAAGTCGGCGTGGCCGGGGCGCGGACGAGTCAGCGCCGCGTTACGCGCGCGGTGCTCAATCAGCTTGGGGTCAACCGGATCGGAGCTCATCACGTCGGTCCACTTGGGCCACTCGGTGTTAGCAATCTCAATAGCGACCGGGCCGCCCTGAGTCAGGCCGTGACGCACACCGCCCAGGATGCGCACGCGGTCCTCCTCGAACTTCATGCGGGCACCGCGGCCGTAGCCGAGGCGGCGGCGAGCCAGGGCGTCACGCACCATGTCGCTGGTAAGTTCCACACCGGCGGGAACGCCCTCAATAATGCCGACGAGCGCCTCGCCGTGAGATTCTCCGGCAGTGAGCCAACGCAGGGCCATAGGTTAACCTCTTTTCGTGTCACCCGCACCGCAGCGCAGGTGGAAGGAATAATAATTCTTCACGTGTATAAATAGTGTATAAAATGCCCGTTTACTGAGCGAGTGAAAGCACGCTTTTTTCACGAAACGGAAGCACGAGGCGGCAGATCAACCGCCGCACACATCGCATTCACCAGGCCCAGCAATTCGGCGGGCTGCAGGGTGCGGTCCGTGAAGAGCAGAACCTGCTCGACGGCCTGGTAGAGCAGCATCTCCAGACCAGAAACCACCGTGCCGCCGTTAGCCTCCCAAGCGCTCGCCAGAGCCGAGGGCCACGGGTTATACGCAACATCGAGCAGTACCGGCCGGTGCGTTGCGGAGGCGCCCTTCAGCCCGCTCAGCTGGCTCGCCCACTCATCCGCCGCGCGGGCCGGCAGGGTCGAAATGACCGGGTTGTGGCGGCGAGCCTTCTGCTCCGCGGGGAACTCGGCCAGGGCAACGGTCGACAGCTGCACGCCCAGGCGCTCGGCCACGGCCTGCAGGTCACCCAGCTTATGCAGCGAACGGGCGTACACGCTCACGCGGCGGTACCCCAGCTTATGCAGGGCGGTCAGGGCGGAAATCGCGGTCGCTCCCCCGCCAATCACGGCAGGTTCGTCGCGCTCGGGGTTCGGCTTCAAACCCGCGTGCAGCAGCGCGTTCACGATGCCGATCACGTCGGTGTTATCGCCCAGCACCTTCTCGCCGCGCGGGTACACCGTGTTCACCGCACCGGTCACGCGGGCAGTCTCACTCAGCTCATCGCAATACTGAATGACCGCGGTCTTCAGCGGCATGGTCACCGACAGGCCCGCAATATACGGGGCTTCCTCGGTGCCAGCCGGGTTACGCACGCCGCGCATAATCTCCGGCAGGTCATCGGGCAGGGTATCGCGGCGATCGTACTCGAGGTTCGCCTCGCCCAGGTAGGCGTACGCGGCCCGATGCAGCGCCGGAGAGAGCGAATGGGCAATCGGGTGGCCCAGCACGTAGGCGCGGCGAAGATACGGGGCTTCGCGGTACGGTTCAGTCTTCATCGATACTCTTTCGCTCTCAATGCCGGGTCACGGACGGCCGCGGGGGCCACCTCCCATTCTAGCGGGTACAGCAAAGGCGGGCACCGCCCCACTCTCGTGGGAACGGTGCCCGCCCTCTACATCAGCTGCAGCTTAGTTACAGCGGCCCGGGTGCTTCGAGCACCACTGGTTGTACTCTTCCACGTAACGCTGGTGCTCAGCGTAAGTGCGGGAGTACTTGGTCTCGCCGGAATCCAGGTCGACGGTCACCCAGTAGTAGTACGGGTTCTTCTCCGGAGCGGCGGCGGCCTTGATGGACGCCAGCTGCGGGGAACCAATCGGACCCTTCGGCAGACCCTTGTTCGCGTACGTGTTGTACTTGTTGTTCTTGTCTGCCTTCTGCTCCTCCGTCAGGTGGTAGGAGCGGACACCCAGACCATAGGTCACGGTTGCGTCCGACTGAATCAGGCCGGAGGTCTCACCATCCGGGTTGTTCAGACGGTTCTCAATGATGCCCGCAACAGCCACGTAGTCCTTCGGCTGAGCCTCAAGCTCCACGATGGAGGCGATGGTCAGCACCTCGAAGGCCTTCTGATCGCCGCTCACGCCGGCTTCCTTCAGGTCGGCCTTGGTCTTATCGACCATGGTCTGAATGACCTTCTTGATGTCGGTGTCCTTCGGGAATCGGTACTCGCCCGGGTGCAGCCAACCCTCAATCGAGGGGAAGTTGCTCGGCACGCCGTACTGCGTGTAGTTCTGCACGGCCTCTTCCACCTGCTTGCGGGTGAACGCGCCGTCAGAACCGGAAACGATCAGGTCGATGGTCTCGGTCACGCGCTTACCCTGCGGAATCGCCAGGTACAGCACGTTGCTGTTCGCCTCGATAATCGTGTTGATTGCGCTCGAGCTGCTCATGTGCTGCTGAAGCTCGTAGGTGCCCGGCTGCAGGTACTTGCCCTTGCTCTCCTTGGTGTACACCTCAACGAACTTATCAGCATCAGCAATGATGCCCGCCGCCTCCAGCTCGTTCGCCACCTGCGCGGTGGACTGGCCCGAGCGGATCGTGAAGGTCACGGTCGTGCCGTTACCGCCGCCGGAGTAGTCGCGCGTCTTGAACGGATCGTACCGCGTGATGAAAGCGGCAGAAATAATCACCAGGGCCGCCACGAAGAGCGACATAGCGCTCAGCATGATGGCGCGGCGACGGCGCTTGCGAGCACGCAGGGTCGCTACAGAGACGACCTCGTGCTCCAAGGTAATGCCGGTAATGCCTTTTTCCTCATCGGCTTTCGTCGGCCGAAAAAGGTCCAGACCGCTCTCTTCGGGGTGTTCCTCGGAATGTTTATTCTTTTCGGTCACTGAAGGTTCTCCGTTTCATTGACGGCACCAACCGCAGCCCCTTCTAACTCGTGCGATCGGTTCTCTTCGTGGGCCGGATCGCTCACCTTGTACCCGGCTACAGGCTGCCCTGCCTTGAGGGCGTCCAGGCTGTACTGCAAAATGTTCACAGCCGCCACCTGGTCAACCATAGTCTTGAAATCTCGGCTGGAAACCCCAGCCTCGTGCAGTGCACGGTGAGCGCTCACGGTGGTGAGTCGCTCATCCACCAGCCAAATGTTAATGTGTGTCTTATTTTCGGCGTCCAGCTCGGAGCGCAGAGCCTGAGCGTATTCCCGAGCCATCTCGGTCGAGGAGGACTCCCCGCCGCGCATGGTCTTCGGAAGCCCGACGAAAATCTCGACCACCTCGTTCACCTCAATCAGCTTGCGTAGCACGCGACGATCGGAGTTCTTCTTCTCGTCGCGACGCAGCGTCTTGAGCGGGGTGGCGAGGATGCCGTCGGGGTCGCTGAGGGCGGTGCCGACGCGGGCCTTACCCACGTCAACACCCATCCGCACTCCGCGCTGGAATTCTGCCATGTTTAGGCCTGAGCCTGTGCGATAGCGTCGCGAACGGCGTCCAGAGCGGCACCAATCTTGGATGCGTCCTGGCCACCGCCCTGGGCGACGTCGTCCTTACCGCCGCCGCCACCGCCGAGCACGCCTGCGGCCACGCGGACCAGTGCGCCAGCCTTCACGCCGACGGAGCGAGCGCCCTCGGTGGTTGCCACGAGGATCACGGGACGGCCGTTAGATACGCCGGCCACGGCCACCACGGCGGCCTCGGAACCGAAGCGGGAACGCAGGTCCAGGGCCAGCTCGCGCACGCCGTTGGCGTCCAGCTCGCCGGCGTTGTGGGCCAGAACGCGCACGGAGCCGATGGTCTGTGCGTTCTCCAGAAGCTTGCCGGCCTCGGCCTGCAGCTTCTCGCGACGCAGCTGAGCCAGCTCCTTCTCAGCGGCCTTCAGCTTAGCCAGGGTCTGGTTAATCTTCTCGGGCAGGTCTGCGGAGGACTGAACCTTCATCAGGCCGGTCAGCTGGTTCACCAGGGTGCGCTCAGCTGCCAGGTGGTTGAAGGAGTCCAGACCCACCAGGGCCTCGACGCGGCGGTTGCCGGAGCCCACGGAGCTCTCGGTCAGCAGCGACAGCGAACCAATCTCGGCAGAGGTGCCCACGTGGGTACCACCGCACAGCTCGCGGGAGAAGTCGCCGCCAATCTCAACCACGCGCACCACGTCGCCGTACTTCTCGCCGAAGAGGCTCATGGCACCCAGAGCCTTCGCCTCGGCCAGCGGCATCACGCGGGTAATCACCTCGTGGTTGTCGCGGATGGCGAGGTTAGCAACCTCTTCCACCTCGCGCTTAGCGGACTCGGACAGGCCCTCGCCCCACGCGAAGTCGAAGCGCAGGTAGCCTTCCTTGTTGAAGGAGCCGCGCTGGGTAGCCTCGTTGCCGAGCACCTGGTGCAGGGCGGCGTGGATGATGTGGGTACCCGAGTGTGCCTTCTCACCGTCGCGGCGGCGCTGCACGTCAACCTGTGCCACAACATCGGCACCGACGTGAGCCTCGCCCTCGCGCACGATGGCGCGGTGAACACTCAGGCCCTTGACGGGCTGCTGAACGTCCTGAACGTCAATGATGAAGCCGTTACCGGTAATAACACCGGTGTCGGCTGCCTGGCCACCGGCCTCGGCGTAGAACGGGGTTTCGTCCAGGACGACCTCAATCTTGTCGCCGGCCTTAGCGGCGGGCACGGACACGCCGTCCACCAGGATGGCGCGCAGCTTGGTCTCGGTGCGCAGCTCGGTGTAACCGGTGAAGATGGAGCCGCGCTCGTCCACGAGCTTTCGCAGCTCGGAGAGGTCGGCAAACGCGCCCTTCTTAGCCTTGGCGTCAGCCTGTGCGCGGTGGCGTTGCTCGGCCATCAGCTCGCGGAAGGCCTTCTCGTCAACCTTCACGCCGGCCTCGGCGGCCATCTCGAGGGTCAGGTCAATCGGGAAGCCGTAGGTGTCGTGCAGTGCGAAGGCCTCGGCGCCGGAAACGGAGTTCGAGCCGTCCTTCTTAGCGGCGGCCACGGCCTCTTCCAGGCGCTCGGTACCGGTCTCGATGGTGTGCAGGAACGCCTTCTCCTCGGCGTAGGCAATGCGGGAGATGCGCTCGAAGTCGTCAGCCACGTACGGGAAAGCACCCTTCATCGCATCACGCGAAGCCGGGAACAGCACGGGCAGGCAGGGCTCGGTCACGCCCAGCAGGCGCATAGCGCGGATCGCGCGGCGCATCAGGCGGCGCAGAATGTAGCCGCGGCCCTCGTTCGAGGGGGTCACGCCGTCGGCAATCAGCATGAGCGAAGAACGGATGTGGTCGGCCACAACGCGCATGCGCACGTCGTCCTCGTAGCCCTCGTCCTCGGCGGACTCGGAGCCGTGGTACTTCTTGCCGGACAGCTTGGACGCAGCATCCAGAACGGGGCGCACCTGGTCGGTCTCGTAGAAGTTCTCGACACCCTGCAGCAGCATGGCCAGACGCTCAACGCCCAGACCGGTATCGATGTTCTTCTTCGGCAGGTCGCCCAGAATCTCGAAGTCGTCCTTGCCGATGCCCTCGCCACGCTGGTACTGCATGAACACGAGGTTCCAGATCTCGATGTAGCGGTCGTCGTCAGCCGCCGGGCCGCCTTCCTTACCGTAGGCGGGGCCGCGGTCGTAGAAAATCTCGGAGTCGGGGCCTGCGGGGCCGGGCTGGCCGGTGGACCAGTAGTTCTCCTTCATGCCCATGCGCTGAATACGCTCAGCCGGGAAGCCCACCTTGTTGTGCCAAATATCGAACGCCTCGTCGTCACCCTCATAAATGGTGACCCACAGGCGCTCCGGATCCAGGCCGAAGCCGCCCTGATCCTGCGGGGTGGTCAGCAGCTCGTAGGCGAAGGGAATCGCCTGCTCCTTGAAGTAATCGCCGAAGGAGAAGTTACCGGCCATCTGGAAGAAAGTACCGTGACGTGCGGTCTTACCGACCTCTTCGATGTCCAGGGTGCGGATGCACTTCTGCACGCTGGTCGCGCGGGAGAACGGAGGGGTCTCACGGCCCAGGAAGTAGGGAATGAACGGAACCATGCCGGCGATGGTGAACATGGCGCCGGGTTCGTTCGAAATCAGCGATGCCGAAGGCACCACGGTGTGGCCGCGGGAAGCGAAGAAATCGATCCAGCGCTTGGAAATCTCCTGTGAGAGCATCTCGTTCCTTTGAATAATCTGTGCGAAATTCTAAATAGTCTACTGACCTATGGTGCCTCTCCGCGCGCAAAATGGCTAATCGAGGGGCCATTATGGGCCCCTCCAACGCCCTCACGCGACGGGCAAGTCGGTTCGGTAGACGGCGGCCTTTCGGCCAAAGTCTAGTTAGTTGAAGAAGTCATCCCCGAGCTCGCGATCGCGGGCGATGCGCTGCTCGCGCGCCTTCTCCAGCGAGGCGATCTGCGACTCCACCTCAATGAGCTCACGCTCGGCAATACGGCGGTTTGCGGCCTCAATCTCGGTCGTGCTCATGCCCCTCTCCCAGGTGTCGAGGGAACCGGGACGCAGGTCCTGCTTCTGGCGCTCCACCTTGGCGTTGAGCTCCATCTCCTTCTCCTGCATACCCTCGCGCACGCGAGCGGCGAACTCGACGGCCTTCAGCGCGTAGGGCTGCAGGGGCTTACCGAGGGGCGAATCGAAGAATTTTGCCATCTGAGACTCCGGGTTGAGGGCCAGCTCGCCGTGCTCACGCTTGAGCAGGGCGCTACCGGGGGTACGCTGTGCGGGCTCCGAAGAGGAAGCGCGTCGGGAGGCAAGGTAACCCGCCGCGGCACCGGCACCGAGCAGAAGAACGGAACGGAGCAGACCCATTAGTTCTCACCGCCCGCGGAGGTGCCACCCTGCTGGCCGGACTTGTTGCCGCCGCGGAAAGCCTGGCGCACACCATAGGAGAAGGAAGCCACCTTAATCAGCGGCTGGCCCACGGTCGAGGTCACCAGCGAGGACAGGGCCGAAACGTTCGCGGAGGCATCCGAAACGTTCGAGGTGATGTCGTCAACCTTCTCGAGCTGCTCGTTGGTGGTCACCACGGTGCGGGTCACCTCTTCAATGAGCGGCGCGGTGCTCTGGTTGAGCGAACGAATCGTCACAATCAGCTCATCAAACACCTTGGTCAGGCGAATAATGGGAAGGGCCAGCAGCGCCACGAGAATCGCGAAAACTCCCGCCGCAATCAGGCCTGCAATATCTCCGCCAGTCATCTGTACCTCATTTCGCGTAACGCATGGTGCTTGTCAATAGTCGTACTCACCGGCGCGCCGCCGTGGCGCATCGGTCGGACTGCCTACACAGTTCAATCCCTTATTCTAGTCGAAAATTCCTTCTCGCGCCCCTTAAACTCTCATGAAACTCCCAGGATTGAACAATTCACAGGTTCCCCAATGAGCCGAGGCGAAGCCCGCATCCGAGGGGCAGAACCCTAAGCCGGGCCCTTAAACGGGAACAACCCGTCCCCCACCGAAACGGTACGGAACGGGTTGCTTCTCGAAAAATCGAGATTATGCCAGACGCGAGTAGTACTCAACGACCTGCTGCTCGTCGCAGATCACGGGGATCTCTTCACGCTTGGGCTTACGCTCAAGCTTTGCGTGCAGCTTCTCAATCTCAACGTTCAGGTATGCGGGAACCTCGGGCAGAACTGCCTGGTGCTCACCAGCAGCCGCAGCCTGGAAGGGGGCAGTCTTCTCAGCCTTGGGGTGAACGTGAATCAGCTGGCCGGGCTTGACGAGGAACGAGGGGCGGTCCACGCGAACGCCGTCAACCAGAATGTGACGGTGAACAACCATCTGACGTGCCTGAGCAATGGTGCGGGCGAAACCTGCACGCAGAACCAGAGCGTCGAGGCGGGTCTCGAGCAGCTCGACCAGGTTCTTACCGGTCTGGCCCTCAATGCGCTTTGCCTCGAGGTATGCGCGGCGCATCTGTGCCTCGCGGATGTTGTACTGAGCGCGCAGACGCTGCTTTTCCTTCAGCTGGGTAGCGTAGTTGGAGTCAGCCTTCTTGCGGGCACGGCCGTGCTGGCCGGGGCCGTAAGGACGACGCTCGAGGTACTTTTCTGCCTTCGGGGTCAGTGCAATGCCCAGGGCACGGGACTGACGCACGGTACGGCGGGTGCGGTTGTGCTTAGCCACAATCTACCTTTCTATGTGAGGCTCCTGCACCCTCACGGATGGGGCCTCGGTCTATTTGGATACTGGCCTCCTCGGGTGACCTCGCCGTGGCCCGCGCGCGACCGATTCGGTCGTTGCTGCGCGGCGGTGAGGCGGAGAGCGCGAGGCAGAGTACCTCGCAGCTACATTACTCATGCTCGCACGGATGCGGGCATAGCAATTGCCAGACCCGTCAAGCTTACCGGATGCGCCCCGGCTTTACCAGCCTTTTGGGGAATCTTTAGTTTAAATTGCCGTTTGTGTGGGTTTTTGACATATACCCACACGAACCCCACGGGGAATATTTACACCCGTCAGAAGCATTTAGGGGAGCCTTCCTCACAAAATTGCCGGGTGTAGATGTTGGATTGTAATCATTCCGTTATTTTTAACCTGTGAATCTATGGGATTAGCTTGCTTTCGAGCTCTCGCATCGCCTAGACTAGGCATACAAGCTTGGCGTCCGCCCTTCCGGGATTGGCCGGCGGTCAAGACATCTATCACAACTCAAACTCTGATGCGGTGCGCAGTACGACCGAGGTACTGCGCACCGCATTTTGCGTGTGCTCACTGTCTGCTGTCCTATAGACGGGCCGGCGCGGGTGGTTTGCGTGATAAGTCCGCGCGGCTAATTCATGCGGCTAAACCGCTCAGCCAACCGGCCCGCGCGGCTACTGAGCACGGCTAGTCTGCGCGGCAAGCGCGCGCCGCTGCTGGTTTGCGCGGTGAAACGACACGGCCCCTCCGTGCGGCTAGTTGCCGCCGTCAAGAATCCTGCGGATACGCTCACGACGCTCCGTCAACGTACGCTCAAAACCGTGCTGAGTCGGCTCGTAGTACACCGTGCCGCGCAGGGTATCCGGCAGGTACTGCTGCGCCGCCACGTGGCCCGGCGCATCGTGCGCATAAATGTAGCCGTCACCGTGCCCAAACTGCTTAGCCCCCGCATAGTGAGCGTCACGCAGATGCACCGGAACCTGACCCGAGGCGCCCGCCCGGACATCCGCAATCGCGCGGTTAATCGCGTTGTAGGCGGCGTTCGACTTCGGCGCGAGCGCACAATAAATCACCGCCTGCGAGAGGATAATGCGCGCCTCCGGCATGCCCACCAGCGCCACCGACTGCGCCGCGGCCGTCGCCACCTGCAGGGCCTGCGGATCAGCCAGGCCAATGTCCTCGCTCGCCAGAATCATGATGCGACGCGCCACGAAGCGCGGGTCCTCGCCGCCCTCCAACATGCGCGCCAGGTAGTGCACCGCGGCATCCGCGTCGGAGCCGCGCATGGACTTGATGAACGCGCTCACCACGTCATAGTGCTGGTCACCCGAACGGTCGTAACGAATTGCGGCGCGGTCCACCGCCTCCGTAGCATGCGCCAGGGTGATGCGGACGGGCGCGGCGGGTTCCAGGGACTTCTCCCCCGCCGGTTCATCTGAGCCTTCGGACGAGCTGGCAGTATCCGGGTCGGCGAGGTCAACCACTTCAGCGTCGGTTTCTGCGGAGCCGTCCCCGTGCGAGCCGGCGGCCTCTGCCGAAGCCTGTTCGGCCTCGCTAAACGCGATGGCGGCCGCCGCCTCCAGCGAGGTCAGGGAGCGGCGAGCGTCGCCTCCCGAAACCGCCGCGAGGTGGGCGCGCGCATCCGCATCAATGACCGCCGCACCGCCAAAACCGCGCGGGTCGGCCAGCGCGCGGTCAATCAGCCGCTCAATATCGGACTGCTCCAGCGAATGAACCCGCAGTAACAGCGAGCGCGAGAGCAGCGGCGAAATGATGCTGAACGACGGGTTCTCGGTCGTGGCCGCCACCAGAATCACCCAGCGGTTCTCCACGCCGGGCAGGAGCGCATCCTGCTGAGCCTTCGTGAAACGGTGAATCTCGTCGAGGAAGAGCACGGTGGTCGTACCGTACATGTCGCGGTCGAGCAGCGCCTGATCCATGACCGCGCGAACGTCCTTCACACCCGCGGTAATCGCCGAAAGCTCCACGAACTTGCGGCCCGGCGCGCGCGCAATCACATGCGCCAGAGTGGTCTTACCCGTACCCGGAGGGCCGTACAGAATCACCGAGGACGGGCCAGCCGGGCCGGCGTTCTCCCCGGCCAGCACGCGCAGGGGCGAGCCGGGGGTCAGCAGGTGCTCCTGGCCGAGGACCTCGTCAATGGTGCGCGGACGCATGCGCACCGCCAGGGGCGCGCGGGACGCCGAACGGGCAGAGCGCGCACGCGACGCAGAGGGGCGCGAGGAGGCGGGCTCCTCTGCGGGCGCACCAATCAGGCTCACGCGGTCCCCGTCGTCGGGCAGCTCAAGATCAAAGAGGGAATCAGCCATAGTCTTACTCTATCGTTTCACAGGCTTGAGGCGGGCGCGGGGTGTGGATTTACAGGCGTGGATTTAGCTCGCGGCGTGAAGCCGCATGGGTTTTCAATGGGGTTTCGATAGGTTCGTGCTTCGCCGCGGGTTTATGACCCAGGAGTAAAGTTACAGATCCGGGGCAATCCGCTAGCCCAACGAGGGCACTGAACTAGCCCCTCGAGGGCGCCGGCTTAGAGGGTCTCGCTGTCGAGAATCAGGGTCACCGGGCCGTCATTGACGAGCTCCACCTGCATGTCCGCGCCGAACACGCCCGTCTCAACGTGCAGGCCGTGGCCGCGCAGCGCCTGAACGTAGTCATTGAACAGCGGCTCGCTCACCGAGCCCGGGGCCGCGGCAGACCAGGAGGGGCGGCGGCCCTTCTTCGCATCCCCGTACAGGGTGAACTGGCTAACCGCCAGCACGGGCGCGCCCTCATCCAGCAGGGACTTCTCCCCCTCCAGCAGGCGCAGGTTCGCGGTCTTATCGGCAAGCTTCGCAATCTGCGCCGCACCGTCACCGTGCGTGATACCGACCAGCACCAGGTAGCCGGGCTGCTCAATCGCGCCAACCGTCTCACCCGCCACGCGCACCGCCGCGCGGGTCACACGCTGAATAACTACTCGCATCGTTCACCTTTCATTTGGAGTCGGCTTTTGCCTGGCTCATACATCTCACATATTTATAGCGGGCGTGCTGGATACGTAGCCGCCCCGGTTTAGCCAGCCACCTCAGAGCCCGCCGCGCAGCTGCACGGCACGCAAAAACTGGTTCGCCGACCGCGGGGTACGGAACTCAATAAAACGCTTCTGCAGATGCTGCCCGCGAGCCTCCGCCAGCAGCTGGCCCACGTGCGGGTAGCTCCTCCACGTGTACCGAATCATGTTGTCCGGGTCGCGCAGAATATTCCACAGCGGCGGTTCCACGTTATCAGCCCACAGCCTCTGACCCGTCACCGCGCGACGCACCGTCCGGCGAACCACGCGCCACATGACCACCGCGCGGCTATAGCGCAGGTAAATCACCACGTCCGCGCGCTCCAGCAGACGGCCACGCACCTGCGGATACTGCCACTCCGTAATCCACGCGGGCCGCTCGATGAGCGCCTGAACGTCCGCCTCGAAGCTAGGGCGCGGTGTCCAGTTCGGCCCCCAGTGCAGCGAGTCCATCTCCGTGTGCGGAATGTCCAGGATGCGCCCCAACCGCGCCGCAAACGTCGTCTTACCGCTACCGCTCGGGCCGGCAATCAGGATGCGCATGCTCCCCTCCCGCTGTTCTCTCGCGTATCCATTGACAAAAAGGTGGGCTGCGACCCTGCACAGCAGAATACACAGCCCACCCTCAACGGCGACCCCGGCAAGACCCGAGCCTCACAGCTCGGAGCTCAAAGCTCAACGCCCCGCCGGGTAATCGCCGCACAGCCCCGCACCCCACGCGGGGTGCAAGACCAAAGACTGGAGAAGATTACTCCTCGTCCTTCTTCTTCGGCTTGAAGTCCACGCCAGCTTCCTTACGCTGCTCCGGGGTAATCGGTGCAGGAGCCGCAGTCAGCGGATCAAAACCATTACCGGTCTTCGGGAACGCAATAACCTCGCGGATCGAATCAACGCCAGCCAGCAGAGACACAATACGGTCCCAACCGAACGCAATACCACCCATGGGCGGTGCGCCGTACTTGAACGCATCCAGCAGGAAGCCGAACTTCTCCTGAGCCTCTTCCTCACCAATGCCCATCACAGCGAACACGCGTTCCTGCACGTCACGGCGGTGAATACGGATCGAACCGCCACCAATCTCGTTACCGTTGCAGACAATGTCGTAAGCGTAGGCCAGAGCCGAACCCGGATCGGTGTCGAAGGTGTCCATGAACTCGGGCTTCGGGGAGGTGAACGCGTGGTGCACGGCGGTCCATGCGGAGTGGCCCAGAGCCACGTCACCGGACTCGGTAGCCTCAGCAGAAGACTCGAACATGGGGGCATCAACAACCCACACGAAGGACCATTCGTCGTCCTTAATCAGGCCGGTACGGTGACCAATCTCAACGCGAGCAGCACCCAGCAGCGCGCGGGAAGCCTTAGCCTCACCAGCAGCGAAGAAGATGCAATCGCCGGGCTTTGCGCCGGTTGCGGCGGCCAAACCCTCGCGCTCAGCGTCGGTAATGTTCTTAGCCACCGGACCGGTCAGCTCACCGTCCTCCTGAATGAGGACGTAAGCCAGGCCCTTAGCGCCGCGCTGCTTCGCCCACTCCTGCCAAGCGTCCAGGGTGCGGCGGGGCTGGGATGCGCCACCGGGCATCACAACGGCGCCCACGTAGGGAGCCTTGAACACGCGGAAAGTGGTGTCCTTGAAGTACTCGGTCAGCTCGGTCAGCTCCAGGCCGAAGCGCAGGTCGGGCTTGTCCGAACCGTACTTCTCCATCGCATCCTTGTAGGTCATGCGCTGAATCGGGCGGGGAACCTTCACGTCAATCAGGTTCCACACAGCCT
>ERZ773265.1312-NODE-1312-length-13294-cov-26.242692_pt1 | contig 13294 bp, 10 predicted proteins | sample MGYA00580512_ERZ773265 | MGnify/ENA primary metagenome ERZ773265 (study PRJEB29015, sample SAMEA2738169) | human oral metagenome | biome: human oral; feature: human-associated habitat; material: saliva | place: China | collected 2183 ... | reverse complement strand
TGCCTTCGAGTTCTTTCAATACGTCGGCTTGCGCGGCTTCGTTCGGCAGGTCGAATTGTTCGAGTTTCGCGCCGTTGTATTGGGCAAGTTTGGCGGTGAACTTGCTGCGGCCTTTGTGGCTGTCGAGATGCACCGTCCAATATTCCTGCGCTTCAAACGCGCGGATTTCGTTTTCGCGTTCGCAAATCAGGCGCAGGGCGGGGCTTTGCACACGGCCCGCGCTCAAACCGCGGCGGATTTTTTTCCACAACAATGGCGAGAGGTTGAAACCGACCAGATAGTCCAGCGCGCGGCGGGCTTGTTGCGCATCGACCAAATCCATTTCGATTTCGCGCGGGTTGGCGACGGCATCGAGCACGGCATTTTTGGTAATTTCATGGAACACGACACGCTGCGGCTTAATGTTTTTCAGGCCGCGTTTGGATTTGAGTATTTCATAAAGATGCCAGGAAATCGCTTCCCCTTCCCTATCCGGGTCGGTTGCGAGGTAGATGTTTTCGGCTTCTTTGGCTCCGGCGACAATCGCATCGACGTGTTTGGCGTTGCGTTTGATCAGCTCGTATTTCATGGCGAAGTCGTGTTCGGGATCGACGGCACCATTTTTGGGGACGAGGTCGCGGACGTGGCCGTAGGAGGCCAGAATTTCGAAATCGCCGCCAAGGTATTTTTTCAGGGTTTTGGCTTTGGACGGTGATTCGACGATTAAGAGGTTTTTCGCCATTGTTTGTTCTCTTTTAATGTATTGGATGATGCGTTTCAGACGACCTTTCTGAACAAGCTGCGTCAAAAGGTCGTCTGAAAAGGTTTAATGCATGGTCGCTTTGCCGTTGAGCGCGCCCATCAGGTCATCGCCGATTAAGACGGGCAATTCGCTTTTGTGCGCCCACAACAAGAGCAACACCAGCACTTTCGCCGTATCGAGCGTGATTTCTTCGGGCGGGATGTGCATCAGGGCGTGGATGACGATTTCGCGCTGCTCGTAAGTGATGGCGCGTTCGGCAACCAGATACTGCATCAGCCCCATGACTTCCTGCGGCAAGTTTTCCACTTCCTCGTTGCAATACACGCGCAGGGCATGGCTGTCGAACGGCGCGGCGGCGAATTCGGACGTATTGAACAACACTTCCATCATCATCAGCGTATTGCCGATTTCCGTTACGTCAAAACCCGCATCTTCCAACAGGCGGCCCAAATCCTCCGGCGGCGGGCAGTTGTCGAAATCTTGGAAGTGTTCGATGAGATAGGCGATGACTTCTGTCATGCTGGTTCCTTAATGAATGAATCGATTATGCTTTTATGCGCTGATAGCGTCCGCCCGGCAAGGCGGCGACGATGCCGTCGAGTTCGTATTCCAGCAGTCGGGCGTAAACGTCTGCCGCCGCCCATGCGGTTTGCTGCGCCAATATATCGGGATGCACGGGGTCGTAACCCATGGCGTCCAGCAGCTCGTCTTCCGCTGTCGGCGCGGCAACCGTATTGGCTGGTGCCGAATGTTTTCGGACATCAAGGTCGTCTGAAAACGGCAAAACAGGTTCAGACGACGCCTCTCCGACGGCAGTGCGTTTTTCCATTTTTTTGTTTTTCTTATTTATAGAATATGATGGAACTGCCGCATTTTGCAATAGCCCCGGACATTCGTGAAGGATGTCGTCCAAACATTCCACCAGTTTCGCGCCGTCTTTAATCAGCTTGTGGCAGCCTTTGCTGTGCGGATTGTCTATCGAACCGGGCACCGCCATCACCTCCCGCCCCATCTCCGCCGCCAGCTTGGCAGTAATCAGCGAACCGGATTCCAACGCGGCCTCGACCACTAGCGTAACCTGCGACAACGCGGCAATCAGGCGGTTGCGGCGCGGGAAGTTGCCCGCAAACGGGCGCGTATCCAGAGGAAACTCGCTGACAATTAATCCTTTTTCGGCGATTTCATAGGCAAGGTTTTTATTGGACGGCGGGTAAATGCGGTCTATGCCCGTCCCCCATACGGCGATGGTGCCGCCGCCCGCCTGCAACGCGCCTTGATGGGCGGCGGTGTCGATACCCGAAGCCATACCCGACACGACGGGAATATCCTGTTCACTCAACACCCTGCCGAAATCTTTGGCAATCCGCATCGCCTGCGGTGTGGCATGGCGGCTGCCGACGATGGCGGCGGAAGGTTTGTGCAGCAGTTGCACGTTACCGCGCAAGAACAAAACCGGCGGCGCGGTAATGCCCTGCGTCAGCATTTCGGGAAAATCATCATCTTGCAGCAGCAACAAACGGCAGCCGTCCTGCTTTTCCCATTGCAACGCCGCTTCCGCAGCCTTTTGCGCCAACGCCCGTTTTTCACCGTTGCGCCAAGATTCGGCTGCCTGCTTGTGGCGCACTATCGTGGCAATTTGCTCCACAGGAGCATCCAGCGCGGCTTTCGCGCTGCCGAAACGTTGCAGCAGGAGCAAGAAGCCCTCCGCGCCGACATAAGGCGTAAACGCCAGTTGCAGCCAGGCAAGGCGGTCGTTTTCCGTCATCAATTGTGTCCCCTTGTTGTTTTCAGACGACCTTTGTTCGGGAGGTCGTCTGAAAACGGATAAATGTCAGTATTTAACGATAAAGCCGGCGAACTTTAAACCGATACGGCGTTCCCGCACCTGCTTCCGGTTTCGTACCTGTTCACCGTCATGCGGATGCTGCCAAACAGCCGGCAACCCGTTAGTAACTTTTGTAATATTTTTATATTCTACACGATACGGTAGAAATGTCCGTTATTTGAATGGTTGTCGCACTTTGCCTCAAAAGTGTGTCGGCTATACGGCAAAAGCGAACAGATTAATGGCAAACAAGGTCGTCTGAAAACATACCGCAGCGTGCCGTATGCTTTCAGACGACCTCTTATCCTACTACCGCCCTACTCTTCTGCTTTTTCCGCTGCGCTGCGGCGGGAAACGCTGATGCCTAATTGTTTGAGTTTGCGGTAGAGGTGCGTGCGCTCCAGGCCGACTTTTTGGGCGACGCGGCTCATGTTTTGCCCTTCTTGGGCGATGTGGTACTCGAAATAGCGGCGTTCCAATTCTTCACGCAGTTCGCGCAAAGGCATATTGAAGTTGAAACCTCCGACGATTTCGGTGGCGACTGTCGCCCGTTTTTGCCCCAATGCGGCAACGACCGCCTGCTCGTGGACTTCCTGTCCGTCCGCTTCCAGCATCAGGTTTTTCACGACGCTGCGGAGCTGGTCGAAATTGCCCGGCCAGTTGTATTGGCAGAGGACGGTCAGCGAGCCGTTGCTGAATTTGACGGGCTGGATTTTTTCGCTGTCCGCCAATTCGGTCATGACTTGGTTGACCAAGAAAGCGATGTCTTCGGATTGGCTACGCAACGGCGGGATGCTGATGACGTTGCCGGAAAGCAGTTCGGACAACTTGGCATCGGCGATGGCATCTGCCGGGCTTTCATCGGCGGCGTGGCTGCCGGCGACGATAACGCGCACGTTGTAACGGTCTGCCTTACCGAGGATGAAGCTGATGCCGTTTTGGATGTTTTTGCTGTACTGCGCGGCATCACCAAGATAAAGCGTGCCGCCCGATGCTTTTTGCAGCAGTTCCAAAGGCGCGTCGGCAATGAGTTCGACGCGGCTGAGTCCGACCCAAGGCGTACCGCTTTTGTGGAAATAACGGGCAACGATTTCAAACGGCGAACCGGTTTCGCCGCTGAGCAGCACGGGGCCGCTTTTTTTCACGGCAGGCTCAAGCTGTTGCTTGAATTCTTGAATGGCGGGGCTGTTGCCGAGTTTATCGAAGGACAAGCCCGCCGCCATCTGCATTTCGCCGTGTTTGAGGGCGCGGTCGACGGTAGAGAGCAGCTTTTGCAGGGCAATCGGTTTTTCCAAAAAATCGAGCGCGCCGATTTTGGTGGCTTCGACGGCGGTGTCGATGCTGGCGTGTCCGCTCATCATCACTACGGGCATATTGAGCTGCCCGTTTTTCGCCCACTCTTTGAGCAGGGTAATCCCGTCGCAGTCGGGCATCCAGATGTCCAACAACACCATGGCGGGACGGGTTTGGTGGCGCAGTTGGCGCGCCTCTTCGGCGTTCTCCGCCAAAGCCACGGAATAACCTTCGTCTTGGAGGATTTCCGAGAGCAAGTCGCGGATACCTACTTCGTCATCTACAATTAAAATATCACTGCTACGCATAAGTTTCTACCAATCGGGGTAAGGCTATTTTCACACACGCGCCGCCTTCGTTCTGATTGCTCAGGCTGATGCGGCCGCCGTGCTCTTCGATGATTTTCTTCACAACGGGCAATCCCAGTCCCGTACCTGTCGGCTTGTCGGTAACATACGGCTCGAAGGCATTATGCAGCATTTCCTTGCTGAAACCTTTGCCGTTGTTACAAACGGTCAATAAAACCTGTCCGTCGTTATCTTCACCGACGCTGACATTCACTTGCGGAACTTCTGCCTCTTCCGCCGCCTCTGCCGCGTTTTTGAAAATATTGTGCAACACCTGCCGCATGGCGGTGGTATCGGCGGAAATCGGCTGCGGCTTGTCGGACAAGTTCGGAACAAAGCGGCACGCCCCGCCCTCGTACAGCAGCAACACTTCTTCGACCAAACGGTTCAAATCGTGTTTTTCAAAATTCAGCGACGGGGCGCGGGCGTAATTGCGGAAGGCTTCGACCATTTCTTTTAATGCCGCCACCTGTTTGACGATGGTGTCGGTCGAACGGCTGAGGATTTGGGCGTGTTGTTCGTCCAATTTATCATGCAATTTCCATGCCAATCTCTCGGCGGAAAGTTGGATAGGCGTGAGCGGATTGCGGATTTCATGCGCCAACCGTTTCGCCACTTCGCCCCATGCGGCTTCTTTTTGGGCGCGGATGAGGACGGTGATGTCGTCGATCACCATCACCACGCCGTTGTCGTTGTCGTCGGGCAGGATGGTGGCTTTACCCAAGAGAATCCGCGCATCGTCGGGGGCGGCGTATTCGACTTGGACGGGTTTGGCGGCATTGGCGGTTTCTTCAATGGCGGCAAACACCTCGGCAAGCAGGGTCTGCTGCGGCGATTGTCCGCGCCAGTCGTGCCAGTTGCTACCCCACAGCGGCACCAATTCAATGCCCAAAATCCGTTCGGCTGCTTTGTTGAAGGTTTTCAGACGACCTTCGGCATCCAAAGTAATCACGCCCGTGGTCAGGCTTTCCAACACGCATTCGAGATAGTGGCGCGCCGCTTCTTCGCGCAGGCGGTTGTTCTCGTCGGCTTCTTTGGCGATGGCAAGCTGTTCGGTCATGTGGTTGAACAACTGGGTCAACCTGCCGAATTCATCATTGCGGAACACGGGGCGTTTCTGGCTGAAATCGCCCTGCGCCACCGCCCTTGCGCCTTCTGCCAACGACAATACCGGCTCGACGAAGCGGCGGGCGAAATACAGCGCCATTACCAAGGCAAGGAAAATCGCCAACAGCGCGGCAACCAGCAAAGTCGCCAAGAAGAAGGTTTGCAGGCCTTGTTTGGTGTAGCTCAATTCGGCGTATTTCGCCCGTGCCGCTTCAATCAGCGTCGCATCTTGCGCCACATCCTGCGGGATGGGCTGGCGGAAAAACAAGGCGTAATCGCGTCCGTTGTGCGCGCCGATCAGCATCCAGCCTTGCGCGTACAAGACATTTTCTATGTTTTCCAAACTGCGTATCGAGCCGGTCTGCTCCAGCTTCTCCCATCCTTCTTTGTCGAGTTCGGGTTGGTTTAGTTTCAGCGGATTGACACTTTTCTCGGTTTTGTGGGTTTTGACATCATAGAGCGAAAGCTGGGTAAAGCCGCCCGATTTGGCGGCATTTTTCAGCGCCTTGCCCAAATCGCCGTCCACAGACGCGGTGCTGATCAGGTCGATTTGCACCGGCGTAGCATTACTGACTGCGTTGTCCACTGCCAGATTCAGCGCGGATTTGCTCAAGTTCAGGCTGCGTTCGAGGGCTTCGTGGGTATCGTTGCCGAACCACGAATTAATCGTGCCGTTGATGAACTGCGCGGAAATGCCGAACAGAAACACGCCCGGCAATACCGCCACCAGCGTAAACATCCCCGACAGCCGCCGCGCAATCTGCGAACCGAACACACCCTTGCTTTTGTCGCGCATGAGGAGCAGGACGTAGCGCGTCAAAACCGATGCCAACACCAGCATCAGCAGCGCACACAGGGCGATAATCCACCAGAAATATTCCGCCAGCGGGCTGGTGCTGCCCGTTGCAATGGTCAGTCCGTAGAGCAGTCCCACCGCCGCCAACACGGCAATCAGGAGAAAGCGGCGCATGGTTTACTCCTGAGAGATGGTCAGCGACTTCCAGCCGGAATCCAAGTGCCAGTTTTTAGAAGTCAATGCGTTGATTTGGAAAGGTTTGGGCAGCTTCGCCGTCGAGAGCAGCAGGCGGATTTCGGCTTGTGTGTCTTTCGCTGCAACGCCGCTTAACGCGCCTTTGGACAGCACTTTCCAGTTGGCGACCGCCCCTACGCCGCGCAAGGCGGTATCGAGCGTGTCGTATTCGGTGGAAAACGTGCCGACGGTTATGCGGTAGCGGTTGGTCAGCGGATGGAAGGAAAGTTTGTAGTGGATGGTGTTGTCGCTGTTGAGCAGCTGGTCAAACTTGAAGCGGTAAGACGGCATGGAAGGCGCAGAAAGCTGCCAGCTCAAAGTGAAATTCAACGGCACGCCCTGCCGGAGCGCCTGTTTGAGCTGGTCGGGCAAATCGGTGCGGAAACGGCTGCTGACGGAAAGCTGCCCGGTTTCGGTCAGCCTCGCCTCGGAGCGGGTCACGCTGATGCCCTCCGCCGCCGCATTCAGCGACAGGGCGAGCAGCAGCGTTCCAAACAGCCGTTTACTGCTTTTTGATAAGCGCGTAATAAAAGCCATCTTGATGTTTGTTCGGTAAAAGCACACGCGATTCGATCAGCTCGGCATCGGCGTGGCGGTTGAGGAATTTTTGCAACTGAACGTCGTTTTCTTCGACGAACACCGAGCAGGTGGCAAGCAGCATTCTGCCGTTTTTCGTCAGGGTTTGCCAAAGCGCGTCTAGCAATGCCTCCTGCTGACGGGCGGTTTTGGCGGCATCGGTCGGACGGCGCAGCCATTTCACGTCGGGATTGCGCCGCGCCACACCCGAGGCGGTACACGGCACGTCGGCAAGGATGGCGTCGAAAGGCTTTCCATCATACCACGCCGCCAAGTCCTGCGCATCGGCGCAAGCTAGAGCGGTCGTCTGAAACCCCAAACGGTCGAGATTGTCCTTCACCCTTTTCAGACGACCTTCGTCTATATCCAAAGCGGTAACATGACAATCCGCCAGTTCCAACATATGCCCCGTCTTCCCGCCCGGCGCGGCACACGCGTCCAAAATTCGCTCACCGTCTTTAGGGTTTAACAGATACGCCGCCTGCTGCGCGCCGAAATCCTGCACCGACACCAGCCCTTCGGCAAAACCGGCCAGGCGGTTCACCGGCACGGCTTCTTCCAGCGTTACCGCATATTCGTCCAACGCCTTGGCCGCAATCCCTTCCGCCGCCAGCTTTTCCAAATACGATTCGGCATTGCCGTGGCGTCGGTTGACCCGCAGCGTCATCGGAGGATGCGATTGCAGCGCAGTGGTGATGTTGTGCCAATGTTTCGGATAATGGTTTTTCAGGTATGCCACCCACCACAGCGGCAGGTTGTGCTTCGCCACATCGTCTTTTTTACACGAAGCCGCGAGCTTGTCGCGTTCGCGCAAAAAACGCCGCAAAATCGCGTTGGCAAACGAACGGTACTGCCCGCGCCCGATTTTCGCGATACTCTCGACCGCCTCGTTGACCACGGCATGAGGCGCGTTGCGCGTGTAATGCAGTTGGTACATCGCCGCCAAAAGCAGGCTTTCGAGCTGCGGATTGTCAATCGGCTTTTTCAGCATCTGCGCGAGCATATGTTTCAAGCTGCCCAAATAACGCTGGCAACCGTAGGCAATATCCTGCAACGCGCCGTTTTCCTGCGCCGTCAGCTCGGGATGCGCCGCGCGGATTTGCGCCAACACATCCTGAAGGTTGCGCCCTTCGGCGACCGCCGCAATGCTGTCGGCGGCGAGTTTTTGGGCGAGGGACATACTCATAAATTCAATTCCTTAAATGACTGCTGTGGTTCGATTTGTTCGTTAAAAATGTAAACGCCTTACAATCGGTTCGGACGGTGTTCGGGGCAAGATTCAAATTGTGTTAATCCGATTGCCCGCTCATGACAATATCCATATAGTCCGTTCTTTTCAACACACATAAGGATTCATCATGAATTTACGCTTCCTCTCCCTGCTTGCCGTTTCTGCCGCACTCGTTTCCGGCAGCCTGACCGCCGCGGCGGCACCGCACAAACATTCCCGCGCCATCTCCCAAGCGCAAGCCGTCAAAATCGCCAAGAAACGCGTCGGCGGCGGCCGCGTTACCGACATCGACCACAGCGACGGACGCTGGGAAATCGAAATCCGCAGAGGCTGCACCGAATACGATGTCGACGTTTCTTCACAAAGCGGCCGCGTCATCAAAGTGGACACCGACAACCACTGCGACGATTAATCGATTCTTGATTAATGGATTCTTATAGGAAGCCGGACTGTATGTCCGGCTTTTCTGTTTTCAGACGACCTCAAACTTGCCTAAGGTCGTCTGAAAACATTTAATCTGCCGTTTTGTCTGATTCGGGACTTTCAGACGACCGCTCCGTCCCGTTCCAACAATGTCCGATAGCGTTCGGCATCCTGCGGCGAATAGCAACAGAAAACGATTTTTTCGACAGACGGACACTGTGGCAAGGTTTTTTTCAAAATCGCCAAAGCGGTTTCGGCAGCCAAGTCGGCGGGGAAACGGTACACGCCTGTGCTGATACTGGGGAAGGCGATGCTGCGGATGCCGTGTTCTTGCGCCAACAGCAGGGAATTTTGATACGCCTCCGCCAGCTTGACCGCTTCGCTGCGGTGTCCGCCGAACCAAACCGGCCCGACGGTGTGAATCACAAATTTCGCCGGCAGCCGGTAGCCTTGGGTGATTTTCGCTTCACCCGTGCGGCAGCCGTTCAACTGTCTGCACGCTTCCAGCAACTCCCGTCCCGCCGCGCGGTGAATCGCGCCGTCCACGCCGCCGCCGCCCAACAACGAGGCATTGGCGGCGTTCACGATGGCATCGACTTCAAGTTTCGTAATATCGCCTTCGACTACTTCAAACACTGCCATGATCTGCTCCTAAACGTGGGGAATCTTGTCGTCAGTTCAACAAAACCAAACGTTTCCCTGCCCGATATTTTCAGACGACCTCTGAATCATCAGAAGAAAGGTCGTCTGAAAATTGATAACCGGCCCGCTGTTTTTTTGATACTGCTCCTACCGCCAACCGTCATTCCCGCGCAGGCGGGAATCCATCTTTGAACTTCAACGGCGTTTTTCGAGCACCCGTTTCTTGGAATTTTCAATGGATTCCCGCCATAGCTCATCCTCGCGTAGGCGGGGAAGGCATGGCTGCTAAGAAATGGGGAGATGGGCTGGCTCTAAATTTAGTTGACGAAACGGCTTCTACAAAACCGTCCCAACCTCAATCTTATGCCCTGCCGCAAACGCCGCAATCGGCATCCGTTTGCTGCCGGAAGGCTGCAATTCGGTAATCTTCAGCGCATTCTCGCCGCAGGCAACGACCAAGCCGTCAGCCGAGCAAGACAACACTTCGCCCGCCCCGCCTTGTTGCGCGACTACTTCCGCCCGCCAGATTTTCATCGGTTTGCCCTGATACTCGACCCACGCAGCGGGAACGGGATTGAAGGCGCGGATTTTGCGTTCAATCACTGCCGCGCTTTCGTTCCAATTGATACGCGCTTCTTCTTTGCTTAATTTTTGTGCATAAGTCACGCCTTTTTCTGGCTGCTTGACACTTTTCAGACGACCCTCCGCCTTTAATTGTTGCAAATCAGCAACAATCGCTTCCGCACCGAGATTCATCAGCGCGTCGTGTACTTCGTTGGCGGTATCGGTTGGTTGAATGGCGTAACGGTGTTCGCTGACCACATCGCCGGTGTCCAAACCGATGTCCATCTGCATGATGCACACGCCCGTCTCGGCATCGCCCGCTTCAATCGCGCGCTGAATCGGCGCCGCGCCGCGCCAACGGGGCAGCAGCGAGGCGTGGATGTTGAGGCAGCCGTGTTTCGGCGTATCCAACACGTCTTGCGGCAGAATCAGTCCGTAGGCGGCAACGACCATTACGTCGGCCTCGACCTCTTTGAGCATTTGCAGGGCTTCGGCGTTGTTGCGCAGTTTTTCAGGCTGCGCCACGCGCAAACCCAATTCCAATGCGGCGTGCTTCACGGGAGACGGGGCAAGCTGCATCCCGCGTCCTTTGGGGCGGTCGGGCTGGGTCAACACCAGCGGGATTTCAAAACCGGCGGCGGCTATGGCTTTTAAGGCGGCAGCAGCAAAATCGGGCGTACCGGCAAAGATGACTTTCATGGGGAAACTCCTTGGAAATGGGTTTCAGACGACCTATAGTGGATTAACTTTAAACCAGTACGGCGTTGCCTCGCCGTACTATCTGTACTGTCTGCGGCTTCGTCGCCTTGTCCTGATTTAGTTAATCCACTATATATAGCGCAACGGCAAACATTGCGACAGGTCGTCTGAAAGTTTGAAAAACAACGGCTTACTGCCGCTTCCCCTCTTTCAGACGACCTGTTCGACCGTATCATTTGGCTTTTAGATGGTGTGTTTCTGACGTTTTTTCAGTTTGGTCTTAATCCGACCCTGTTTGAGCTGCGACAGGCGTTCGACAAAAACGATGCCCATCAAATGATCCAACTCGTGCTGCACGCAAATCGCCAACAGACCGTCCGCCTCCAGCGTGAATTTCTCGCCTTTTTCGTTCAAAGCCTCGACCTTGACGCGCTCGGCGCGGGTAACGGTGTCGTAAATGCCCGGCACGGACAGGCAGCCTTCTTCGTAAGTGGTTTCGCCGTCTTTTTCAACAATGACGGGGTTGATGAACACGCGCGGCTCGCTGCGGTCTTCAGTCAAATCCATCACGACGACGCGCTCATGCACATCGACCTGCGTCGCCGCCAGCCCGATACCGCGCGCTTCGTACATGGTTTCAAACATATCGGCAACCAGCTTTTGGATGCGCTCATCGACTTGCTCGACAGGCTTCGCCACGGTGTGCAGACGCTCGTCGGGATATTGCAGGATATTCAGTAAAGCCATAATTTTCTCTTCGTTTTTCAATACTTGGGACGCGCATTCAAACGCGTCCGGCAGCAGATTGTGTGTGTTTTCATACAAATTTTGCGCCTGTCTTCACAATTCCCGTGATGACACTAACATTCAATGATAAAATATGCGTCAATGAATTTCTGTTCAATGCGCACGAAACGCCTATTGACGTTTTTTAAAGGGGGACGGCGGTTTTTTGCAAACTCCCGGCCATTTCATTTTCTCCGTTTATCATTTAAAGACAAACCGAATCAATTTCAAGGGGAACGGTTATGCAACAACGTATTATAACCCTGCTTTGTGTCGCGGGCATGGCAATTTCCGCCCACGCTCAAGCAGCTTCATTAAAAGTGCGCCCCGATGCGCCGCAACGCTACGTCGTGAAAAACGGCGACACACTCTGGGGTATCTCCGGCAAATATCTGTACAGCCCGTGGCAGTGGAACCGCCTTTGGGGCGCAAACCGCGGGGAAATCCGCAATCCGCATCTGATTTATCCGGGTCAGGTGTTGGTTTTGCGCTACGTCAACGGCCGCCCGCAACTGGGCTTCGAAAACGGCTCCGCAGGCAATGATGGCATTCCGGTCATCAAACTCAGCCCGCGCGTCCGCGAAACCTCTTCAGGCTACGGCATCCAAACCGTCAACGTGAACTTCTACCGCATGTTCATGCAACATCCGCAGTTCATCGACCAAATGAAGACCCAAGACGCACCGCGCCTGATCGACGGTCCTGACAACCGCATCATGTACAGCAAAGGCGAACGCGTGTACGCCTACGGCGTTACCGAACCCGGCCGCTATCTGGTTTACCGCGCCGTCAAAGACCTGACCGATCCCGATACCCGCAAATACCTCGGACAAGAAGTTGTCTTCAGCGGCATCGTCAGCACCCTGCCCTACACCAACAGCGCGCTGGACTCCGCTTCCGACGAAGACCGCAAATACCTGAAAGACGGCGAATACTACACCCGCCTGCACCCGCTGGCGAAAGTGCCGACCCAAACCGCGCAGCCTATGATTGTGGAAGAAGCCGTTTCCGAAATCCGCAAAGGCGATTTCCTACTGAAAATGGACGGCGAAACCGAGCCTTTCCAAATCATGCCGCACGCACCGACGCAACACATCGACGGTAAAGTCATCTCCATCCTCGACGGCGTACACGAAGCCGGACAATTCCAAACCGTTACCCTGAACAAAGGTTCCGCCGACGGCTTGGACAAAGGCACGGTCTTGAGCATTTACAAACGCGACCGCCAAGTGAAAGTCGATTTGGAAGAAGGCAAAAAAGGCCGTAAGAACATCGTTAAATATGTTTCCATCCCTGCCGAAGAAACCGCATTGGCCATGGTATACCGCACCGGCGAACATCTCTCGTCCGCCATCATTTTGGAAAACCTGACCAGCATCAACATCGGCGACACCGTATCCGAACCCGGCCGCGACTTGGACAACATGTCTGACGACAAACCGCACGTCCGCAACGAGCCGCAAGATTCCCACGATACGGAACACAACCAATACAATATCCACAGCAACATCAATAAATATTGATCGAGGCGGATTCGCATTTGAAGTGCAACTTTCCATAACAGAAAAAGGCCAGTATGCGGTAGCATACGGCCTTTCCTGCAAGAAAGATTGCCATGGGCTACACACAACTGACCCAAGACGAACGATACCATATCCAATACCTGTCCCGCTACTGCACCATCGCCGAAATCGCCAAACAACTTAACCGCCACAAAAGCACCATCAGCCGCGAAATCAAGCGGCACTGCATCCAAGGACAGCAATACAGCGCCGATAAAGCCCAACGGCAAAGCCGGCTGACCAAACAGCACCGGCGAAAACCCTATAAGCTCGATTCGCAGCTGATTCAACACATCGACACCCTTATCCGCCGCAAACTCAGTCCCGAACAAGTATGCGCCTACCTGCATAAACACCACGAGATCACACTCCATCACAGCACCGTTTACCGCTACCTTCGCCAAGACAAAAACAACGGCGGCACTTTGTGGCAACATCTCAGAATATGCAGCAAACCCTACCGCAAA
>ERZ773265.1304-NODE-1304-length-13331-cov-5.102440_pt1 | contig 13331 bp, 9 predicted proteins | sample MGYA00580512_ERZ773265 | MGnify/ENA primary metagenome ERZ773265 (study PRJEB29015, sample SAMEA2738169) | human oral metagenome | biome: human oral; feature: human-associated habitat; material: saliva | place: China | collected 2183 ... | reverse complement strand
TTTATGATGGGCGTCAATTGTCATTAACCCGCCTTCCATCTACTTCCAGAGCCTATCCCTTGTCTTTGGTTAAGAAGGCAGAGGCCTATAAAAACTTCTTTAAAAACTGCGGTTTAATTGCTGAATAGAAGTTTTTGATAAAATTAAGAGGTATATCATAAAAAATGATATGCCTTTTCTTTTTTTGTCGCTACACAATTGTAATGGGTGGTTTATAATATATCGGTAACCCAAATTGTATAATGTATATCTTGTAAAGTGAGGTTGATTTTTGTGGCATCTAAGAAAGAGCCATTGTGGACAGGAGCCTTTCTCCTGGACACAGCGATTAATTTACTCGTATTCTTAATCTATTATTTGTTGATTGTTATCATCGCCGTTGTTGCGAAGGATAACTTGCAAGCAACAGCATCGCAAGCAGGCCTTGCCGTTGGTGTATTTATCATCGGTACGGTATTCTCCCGTTTGTTAGCGGGCCGCTTTATTGGTAAGTTAGGTTGCCGAAAGATGCTCTATCTTGGCCTCGCTATTTATTTTATTTCTACAGCTGCTTATCTCTATACGCCAAGTCTTATGGCCCTCTATGCAGTGCGCTTTATTAACGGCTTTGCTTATGGTATCACTTCTACAGCAACATCGACTATTATTGCATCCATTATTCCTAAGTCTCGTCGTGGTGAAGGGATCAACTATTATGGTTTGTCCACATCCTTGGCAGCAGCTATTGGCCCATTCTTAGGGATTTTGCTCCTGGATGCCTTTTCCTTCCAATTCGTTATCTTATTCTGCGTCGTATTGTTGATCCTCTGTATCCTGGGTTCCTTCATTATGAAGTTTGAAGAACCGGACTTAACACCTGCCCTACAAGCCGATAAGACTGATACAGGTATTAAGGAATACATCGAAACACGGATGAATTCCATCTCCCTTACTTCCGTTCTTGTGGGCTTGGCTTACTCCGGCGTTATCGGTTTTATGGCTGCCTATACACGGGATATCAACTTGGCAGATGCTGGTAAGTACTTCTTCGTAGTTTATGCTGTTATCATTACTATTACCCGCCCTCTATTGGGGATTATCTTCGACCGCAAAGGTGAAAACTGGGTCATGTACCCATGCTTTGTCTGCTTGGCCTTTGGTATCTACCTCTTGTCCGTCGCATCTAATACGTGGACTATCCTTTTATCTGCTATATTCGTAGGCCTTGGGTATGGTACATTCATGTCCAATGGTCAAGCCGTATCTGTTAAGATTGTACCAGTCCACCGGATTGGTGTTGCGACATCTACTTATTTCATCGCTCTTGATGTAGGCCTTGGCTTTGGTCCTTACATCCTCGGTGCAGTCAAAGAAGTAGTCGGTTATACTTACATGTTCCAAGGTACTGTTGTTATTGCCCTCCTCGCCTTGGCAGTTTATTTCTTCCTCTATGGCCGATTCGTTGGTACAGCTAAGGACTTATCTTTGAAAGCTCGTCACGAAGAAGAACGGATTCGCATCCGTCGTCGTCGCGCTCAAATGATGGAAGATACCAAAGAAAGTATCTTGGATTAATCGGCTTTCCTATACAAATTCTATTAGGTTTAATGAGTGCTTTTATAAATTGGTCCTAGAGCCAATTAAAAGAGCTCCAGCATTTGCTGGAGCTCTTTTTTACTATAGGCCTATAAAAAGAATGATACATACAGATTTAGAGGGCTATCTTTTAGTTATGGTGCTGATTTTGAAGAGTCTTATTAGCCTTAGTTTGTTTGTTAGCTTTCTCTCGTTTAGCCTGATTTTTCTTGGCTGCTTGTTGGGCTCTCTCTTGTGTTACAAGGGCTTCTCTGCTGGTGATAGCCCGACCGGCTGCTCGATCCGCTAGCACTTCTTTTTCTACGTCCTGGCGGAGGCGGGGAAGAAGGTTGTAGAGGTTCTCTCCAGGACAGGAGGTATCGTTATAGTCTCGGTGACCTACGATTTCTCGTCGTAGAGGTAATTGGTAGATTTCTACTAGGTCGGCTACGAGTTTCACTAGACTATTGTACTGCTGTTCCTCTACCTTTTCCTGGTCAAAATTCCCCGCCATGCAGATGCCTATGGAGTGGAGGTTTTCTCCCGATGCTTGGGCTCCGACAGTGGCTAATGGACGACCACGTTCAATGCTTCCGTCTCGGCGGATCACATAGTGGTAGCCAATGCCCGCCCAACCGTTATGATCTTGGTGGTAGCGGTGAATTTGTTGGGCCGAATAGTCTCCGGAGGGAATGGCTACATGGTGGATAACAATGTGGTCTGTTTCTGGCCGGACTTGAAGCTTGCCCCGAAAGAGAAAATGGGTTTCCTTAACTACGACATGCTCTTTTGGGGTCTTGTCCTTAGTTGGATTGTAGTAGGGAAGATCATCCACATTAGGCTCCGTATATTGGGGCCGTAAGTTGAGATAGGACCCATCGTAGTTGGAAGGGGTCTTATTGGCTGTTAAAAAGCCTGCGCTATGGGTGACAGTGGGTCTTACATAGCTAACTGGGTGAATGGGTCTGAGGGATACGTACTGTGCCCCTTGTGGGACTTGTGCTAGGCTGACGCCTGTTTCCAAACAGGTGAGGGCCAGGATTGCGATAAGATGTCGTTTCATAGAATCTCCTTATGGATAGGGCCTATGTAGGCTCATGTAGGATGTATTAACACTCTTAATCCTAGCACAGGGGGACCTAGAAGGGAAATCAAAATTAACTGACCTTATAACCTCTAACTTGTAGGAGCCTAATATGTCCCCTTAGAGGGGGAAATGGTATAATTATAAAGGATATGCATCCTAATAGGCATAGCCAGAAAGGGAGTTTTTCAGTGAATGAATCTACGCTAGAGCGTCAACTAAAACCCCGCCATATTGAACTGATTGCCCTAGGGGGCACAATCGGAGTCGGTCTCTTTTTAGGGTCTGCATCCACCATTCAAATGGCAGGGCCTTCAGTATTAATTTGTTATGGTATAGCGGGACTAGTTATGTTCCTAGTTATGCGGATTATGGGAGAAATGCTCTATTTAGAGCCGGTGACAGGTTCCTTTGCTACCTATGGCTACCGGTATTTATCCCCCTTTGCAGGCTATTTGACAGCTTGGTGCTATTGGTTCCTTTGGGCTACGGTAGCCCTGTCGGAGATTACGGCGGTGGCTCTCTATGTGGCCTACTGGTTTCCAGATATACCTCATTGGGTGTCGGCTTTAGGAGCGGTGGCCATTCTAGCTACGGCTAACCTCATTTCCGTTAAGTACTATGGCGAATTCGAATTCTGGTTTGCCTTTATCAAGGTGGCTACCATTATCATCATGCTCTTAGTAGGGATTGGCATGATTGTCTTTGGTCTAGGGAATGATGGTGTCCCTATGGGGATTTCTAATCTCTGGACGCACGGTGGTTTTTTCCCAAATGGAATAGGGGGGATGTTGACGGCCCTTTGTATCGTTGCGGGAGCCTTTCAAGGGGTAGAAGTGATTGGCATTACCGCTGGGGAGGCACAAAATCCTAAGCACACCTTAGTAAAAGCCATTAAGAACATCGTGTGGCGGATTTTGATCTTCTACATCGGTGCTATCTTCGTCATCATGTCTGTCTATCCTTGGAATGAGTTAGGGACTGTGGGGTCTCCTTTCGTAACGACCTTCTCTAAGGTGGGAATTACAGCAGCGGCGGGGATTATTAATTTCGTCGTTCTCACGGCTGCCCTATCTGGGTCTAATACGGGTATTTATTCCTGCGGCCGTATGCTCTATACCTTGGCCCAAGCGGGACAGGCCCCTAAGGTCTTTGCTAAGCTGTCTAAAAAGGGTGTACCACAAAATGGTCTTATAGCGACGATTCTTATTTTATCGTTTGGAGTTCTTTTAAACTTCCTCATGCCAGGGTCTGATCTTTTCCGCTATATCTATTCCGCCTCTGTTTTCCCTGGTATGGTGACTTGGTTTGTTCTCTGTGCTTCTCAAGCACGTTTTCGTAGACACTGGGGACCACAGGCCATGGCTGACCATCCCTTCAAGTCTATCTGTTTCCCTTATGTAAATTACGCTTGTATAGGTTTCTTAGCTTTGGTTACCATCGGAATGCTCATAGATCCAGCATCTCGTATTTCGCTCTTCGTAGCTTGGGCTTTCATGGCCCTTGTAGCTCTTGCTTACCGCCTCTGTGGACTTCATAAGGCGGCAGTGGCTACAGAGCCAATGGAGAGATAGTTTTCTTCATCATATCCCTAGGTAAAATCCATAGAAATCATTTGACAGTAATTCATAGATTTGATATTATAAGCAAGTAATCGCTATGGAGAGTTGTCCGAGTGGCTTAAGGAGCATGATTGGAAATCATGTGTGCGGCGTATACCGTACCCAGGGTTCAAATCCCTGACTCTCCGCCATAAGTAAAATAAGCAATGACCTTGTCATTGCTTATTTTTTATTTGTCAAAATACTGAGAAGCCTACGCATAACGAGTGTTCATGAGAATTGACTTATTTAAATATTTATATTGGAAATTTATATAGGATAGAAAAAAGACCCTACAGGAGAATCCTGTAGGGTCTTTTCTTATGTAAGTTCTTGTGATGATTGATAGCTACCTGGAATTTTAGAAATGATTACTTATCCTTAGGCGTATTTTTTTCCATGAGTTGTGAAAAGACTGTATCCAATTCTTGATCAACCAATTCACGAACGGAGTCTGGACCTGCCTCTGGGCTTATGAATTCCTTGCCCTCCGATGGAATACGGCATACAAAGTGACCGTCTTTCGTGCTTGTGCATTCTGTCATTTCACTGAGTTCTTGCCGATGCTTGAGAGCTGAGTCAATCCGGGCCTGACGGAGACGGTTGATAGTACGATCTGCCAGTATGTTAGGAACGGCAGCCCCAGAGGCGATGCCGATAACTGTTAAGAAACCCGTTATACCAACTTGTAACCAAGCTTGAATATCAGTTATGGATAGGGTAGAAAATTGGAAGGCATCAGAGATGAAGCGGTATAGGAGGACGCCTGGAATCAAAGGGATGACAGAGGCGATAATCATGATGGTAGTCGACCCCTTGAGATAAGCTGTGATACGGGCTATGAGGAGGGCTGATACAGCCGATCCAATGAAAGAAGCAGCGGCGAGGGGTAAGTTTACATCGATAAAGAGGATATTACGGACACCCACGCAGACAATACCTCCTAGACCTATATAAGGCAAGAGGCGGTACGGGGTATTAAAGATGACCGCAAAGAGGGTAGCGGCTACGAAACCTGCTAGGAGTTGCTCAATAAGGACATAATTTGGTTTGATACCTGCGAAGAAGAAGGTTGTATCAATATTGAACTGGAGCATGATGGCAATCCCCAGGGACATGGATGACATGATGAGAAGGGTTGACATGAGGCGGGTGACACCGGCCATGAAGTGGTCGGAGATGATATCGATAATCCCATTGATTAAGGGGATTCCCGGAATCATAAAGAGGGTGCAGGATATGATGGTGTAGACCAGTGATTGATCGGGAATGATCTTATAAAAACCGTAGGATGATACCATACAGACAAAGGTGGCCACCATGGTAGCTACATAGGGATTGATATGGTTTTTAAAGCACAGGTGGCGAGCCATAAAACCTAGAAAGGCACATACGATGGTCATGAGGGCTGAGGCCATGGTGCCCCCAAAGAGAATAGAGAACCCGCCACAGGCCGCTGCGGAAGCTAAGGCTTTCACAGGGACGGAATAGGATGGTGGATATTGCTGAATATGGGCTAGGGCGTGTTCTAGGGATTCTAAGGAGTAATTTCGTTCGAGCGCCCGCCAAAGGACATTGGTTACCGCATAAACCACTGTCATATTAACACCGTGTTTAGGGGTTTTTCTAAAGGAGGTATAGGAGTGTTTTTCGTGGGACACGTTGATCATAAGAGTTGTGTAGGTCACGTGAATGCTCAAATATTCCTTAGGGATTCCCATAAAGGCTGAAGCTTTATGCATCTGTTGAATCATATAGGAGGTATTGGCCCCATTTTCCATTAGAAGTTCTCCTACGGTGAGGAGGACATTTATTTTGCGATAAATCTGGGCAAAAGGTTGGTCCAGAACATCGTGTTTTTGCTGGTCCGTGTAGAATTTCATTATCGGTTTCTTTCTGCTTAATGGATTCTGAGTATGTGTATATCTGTATTAGTATAGCACGGTCCTATGAAAAATCGCCCCTCCAGAGGAAGGGCGATGTATGAAAGCCTCTTATAGTAGGTGTTAGAATTTTCATCCTGGCTACTAGGAGTGATTAGAAATTTTGGATTTCAGTTGTCTTTACGGACTCTGCAATAGCATCAGCGAGGGCTTCGAATTTAGGATAGTCGGCCTCATGTAAAGCGGATTTGATATCCAATACTTCCCCTACAATGTCTACATTCTTGAAGTCGTTAGTGAAGAGCTCAACCATGCGCTTAGCCGCTGCAGATGCCCATGTGTGGTTGCCCACGATGGATACATGGTGGTTAGCGAAGTTCAAGGCGGATAATTCATGCAAGAATTTTTCCATGGATAGATAGAGGTTTAGATTGTAGGTTGGGGCTACACAAACGAGGTTGGAGTATTTCCAAGCATCGGAGATGATGTAGGATGGATCTGTTTTAGAAACGTCGTACATTTTGATATTGTTGATGCCGCGAAGGGAGAGCAGTTTAGCTAAGTGTTGGGCCATGTTGGCTGTGTTGCCGTACATGGAACCAAAGGCGATGACAACCCCTTGTTCTTCTGCGTTGTAGGTAGACCAGTACATATACTTTTCAAGGATATATTGTACGGTTTCAGGTGTGCGCCAGATTGGACCATGAAGAGAGGCAATGGTATTGATTTCCAAAGAAGACAACTTCTTGATGGCATTTTGTACTTGTGGGCCGTATTTACCAACGATATTGGTGTAGTAGCGGCGGGCTTCGTCTTCAAATTCAGATTTAAAGTCGATTTGATCGGCAAAGATATTGCCGTGCAAAACGCCAAAGGAGCCGAAGGCATCAGCAGAGAAGAGGGTCCCTGTTGTACTTTCATAGGTAGCTGTTACTTCAGGCCAGTGAACCATAGGCATAGTGTAAGTTACGAGCTTATGCTTGCCGAGGTCTGTGATATCGCCGTCTTTAACAACGATTTGATTGTTCTTGAAATCATCGTTAAAGAATTGTTGGCACATGCGGAAGGTAGTGGCAGTACCAATAATTTTGATATTTGGATAGAGGCGTACCAATTCCATGATACCCGCACCGTGGTCTGGTTCCATGTGGTTGATAACCAAGTAGTCCAATTGGCGGCCATCGAGAAGCTTGAGGACATTTTCAAAGAACTCGCGGCGGATAGATTCATCTACTGTGTCGATGATAGCTGTCTTTTCATCATCGATGAAGTAGGAATTGTAGGTTACCCCGTTTGGCAATGGGAAGAGATTTTCAAAGCGTTCTGTCTTCCAGTCATTAGAGCCAATCCAGTAGATATGTTCTGTAACTTGTTGTGCTAATTTCATGGGAAATCCTTTCTGGGAATAGACCTCTCAATAGTAGGAGTCCATAGACTCTCGTTCTTAATAGATTACCTTATTATTTTACGCACATATTCGATAATAATCAATATTCTAAAAGTTATATGACCATATCTATTGGAGTTCTATTTAGGAAATCAATTTAGAAGACTTAAAAATCCTTATTTGAAATAGGTGACACCTGATTCGAAGATAGGCATATGGTGATTGCCAGGGACGTTTTTACTAATCCCATGTCCACAGCGTTCGCTATGGGCCATCTTGCCAAAGACACGACCGTCAGGACTGAAAATTCCTTCAATCGCATAGACGGACTGGTTAGGGTTGAAACGGGCATCCATAGTAGCCTGGCCTTGGTAGTCCACGTACTGAGTAGCTATCTGGCCATTTTGAGCCAACGTAGATACTTGGTCTGGGCTTGCTACAAAACGACCTTCTCCATGAGAAATAGGAACGGTGAAGATGTCACCGGTTTTTACAGCCGACATCCACGGGGACATGGTGGAAATAACCTTGGTGTTTACCATGCTGGATAGGTGGCGACCGATGGTATTGTGGGTTAAAGTCGGAGAATCCTCTCTGAGAGGGCTCACGTGTCCTCCTGGAAGGAGACCCAGTTTAATGAGGGCCTGGAAGCCGTTACAAATCCCTAGAGCCAGACCATCGCGTTGGTAGAGAAGGTCTTCTAGAGCTTCTGTTAGGTAAGGGTTGCGGAAGAGGGTGGCCATAAATTTACCAGATCCATCTGGTTCATCGCCAGCAGAGAAACCACCAGGGAAGAAGAGAATTTGTGAGGCTTCTAACTTGGACTTGATTACTTGGATGGACTCTTCTAAGTCCGCAATGCTTTGGTTGCGAATGACAAGAATGTCTGTTTGGGCGCCGGCGCGTTCAAAGGTACGAGCAGAGTCATATTCGCAGTTGGTACCTGGGAATACGGGAATGAGGACCTTAGGTTTAGCGCCTTCTAAGGATTTTGGTCCAAGAATAGGCACACTTGTTTGCTCGTAAAGAGGCAGTGGGCAAGCTTCTTTGGTGGAGCTTGCTTCTAGTGGGAAGATATGTTGTAAGGTACCCTCGTAGGCTGCTTGAGCTTGATCCAAGCTAATGACTTGGTCCTTCCACTGGATGACCGGCTCTTCTTGAGTTACGCCAATCACCTGGGTTCCCTCTTTTTCAAGGAGGTGGTTAACTGCCGTGATATCTACCTCGAAGAGGAAAGATCCTAAGTTAGCGTCGAATAGGGAGGTCCCAGCGTAGTCGTCGATTTTCACTCCTATTCGATTGCCTAAGGCCATCTTGGTGATAGCCTCAGCTAGGCCACCTTCATCGATTGTGTAGGCGGAATAGACGCGGCCCTCGTCGATTTCTTTTTGTAAGAGGTCGCAATTAGCCTTGAAGGCTCTCCAATCAGGGGCTTCATCAAAGGTGCGAGGCAACTTTAAGAGAATAAGGCGGTGGTCAGTTCCTTTGAGGTCTGGACTGATAATGCGGTCAACTGGTGCCGTAGCGACTGCGAACGATACCAGGCTAGGTGGCACGGTTAAGTCCATGAAGGTACCGGACATGGAGTCCTTACCACCGATAGCAGCGATATTAAGTTCCTTTTGTGCTTGGTAGGCACCTAAGAGGGCGGCGGTAGGTTTGCCCCAAGCATGAGGATTTTGACGGAGACTTTCAAAATATTCTTGAAGGGTCAGATACATATCCTGGCGGTGGGCCCCCATAGTAACCCCTTTAGCAACAGAGAGAAGAATTGCAAATTGGGCTCCATGGAAGGGAGACCAAGAGGCTAGATCTGGGTTAAAACCGTGGGTCATGACAGACGCTGTATTGGTTTGACCATGCCGGACAGGGAGTTTAGCTACCATCCCTTGAACAGGTGTTTTTTGGTATTTACCGGACAGGGGCATGAGAACCGTGCCCGCACCTACGGTGGAGTCGAAGCGACTCAAAAGGCCTTCCTGGGATCCTACATTGAAGTCGGATAAGGTGCTTAACCATTGGTTTTTAAAATCTGTTACAGGCATTTCTTTTTGGGCAAAGTAGGAAGGGCCTTGTGATAAGCCTATGTGGACTACTTGTTCCTGTTTGGCCCCATTTGTATTGAGAAAGTCCCGGGAGATATCTACGATAGGGGATCCCTTCCAATGCATGACGAGGCGATTTGTATCGGTTACAAGGGCCACTTGGGTGCATTCTAAGTTTTCTTGGTCACAATAGGACTTGAAGAGGTCTGCCTTATCTTTCTCGATGACGCAGGCCATCCGTTCTTGGGATTCAGAGATTGCTAGCTCAGTTCCATCCAAGCCGGCATATTTTTTTGGAACTAAATCTAAGTTGATGTCCAAACCGTCAGTTAGTTCGCCGATGGCCACAGAGACACCACCCGCACCAAAGTCGTTACAGCGTTTAATTAACTGGGTGACTTCTGGTTTTCGGAAGAGGCGTTGGATTTTTCGTTCCGTAAGAGGGTTGCCCTTTTGTACTTCTGCTCCGCAGGAGCTTAGGGACTCCATGGTGTGCTCCTTAGAGGACCCAGTGGCGCCACCACAGCCATCACGGCCGGTCTTACCGCCAATGAGCATGACCACATCACCAGGTTTAGGGGCTTCGCGTCGTACATGAGCGCGGGGAACTGCACCGATAACAGCACCGATTTCCATGTGTTTAGCCACATAGCCAGGATGGTAGTATTCTTTGACTTCACCTGTTGCTAGACCGATTTGGTTGCCGTAAGAGGAATATCCCTTAGCTGCCCCTTGTGTGATACGTCGTTGAGGAAGTTTGCCTGCTAAGGTTTGGTCTAAGCTAGTACGGGGGTCACCAGCGCCGGTAATCCGCATAGCTTGGTAGACATAGGCCCGACCAGAGAGTGGATCGCGGATGCAACCACCTAGGCAGGTAGCAGCACCGCCAAAAGGTTCGATTTCTGTAGGGTGGTTATGGGTCTCGTTCTTAAAGAGGAGGAGCCACTCTTCTTCTTGGCCGTCCACATCTACGGGGACGATAATGGTACAAGCGTTGATTTCATCGGACTCATCCAAGTTGCCGAGGAGTCCTTGGGCTTTGAGTTCTTTGGTAGCCAAGGTAGCCATATCCATGAGAGATGAGGCCTTAGTCTTAGTGGTGTAGATTTTCTTCCGTCCCTCTTGGTAGGCTTGATAGGCCTGCTCAATAGGACTGTTAAAGCGGCCTTTGTCGATGGTTACTTGGGTTAGTTCGGTCATAAAGGTGGTGTGACGGCAGTGGTCAGACCAGTAGGTATCGAGGACCTTGATTTCAGTTTGACTGGGATTACGCCCCTCTTGGTTCTTAAAGTAATCCTGGATGAGGAGGGCATCAGCTAGGGTCATGGCTAGCCCTTCTTCTTTGATGAATGCATCTACTTGGTCTTGGTTCCAATGGGTAAAACCATCAATACGAGGGATCGATTGTGGCTCTTCTAGGTCTAGTTGGAGGCTAGTAGGAAGGAACATAGTAGCTTGGCGGGAGTCCACAGGGTTGATGAAGTAAGCCTTGATAGCCTTCTTTTGGTCCTCTGTTAGAGGGCCTTGGATAGAAAAGACTTGGGCTATTCGGACCTGATAACCTTGTTTAAGTGTGAGCATAGATAAGCATTGCTCGGCAGAATCAGCTCCTTGGTCATATTGGCCGGGTAGGTATTCTACAGCGAATACGAAGGCACCCTCCTCGTGTGGTAAGTCTGTGAAGACTTGGTCTACTGGCGGTTCGGAGAAGATGAGCTCCTTAGCTTGGTCTAGGTCCTTGTTATCCAAACCCTCGATGTCGTAGCGCTTATAGAGGGTGACGGACTGAGCAGGAATGGACAAGTCCTCTCGTAAAGTCCGTAGCACTTGGTCAGCCTCGTAAGCGAATTCAGGACGTTTGCGGACAAATAAGCGGTGCATAGCCATGGGAAGCCTCCTCTTAGTCAGATAAATTGGCACAAAGAGCATATATTGATTGACACATTAACTATATACCCTTTATAGTTAATGGTAAATAATAAATTATTTATATACAAATAAGGCAAACTAATTAATAAGGAGGGCCTATGGCTATTTCTGCAGACTTATACAGGACCTTTTATGGGGTTGGCTTATACCTATCCTTCTCTAAAGCAGCGCGTGAACTAGGGGTTTCTCAGTCCGCTATATCACAAGGGATTAAACAATTGGAGTCGGAACTAGGTATCCCCCTCTTCAATCGGACCACTAAGTCCGTTACCTTTACACCAGAAGGGAAGGAACTCTTTGATACGGTAGCTAAGGCTTTGACCATCTTGGATAATGGGGTAGAACAGTTGCAAGAGCGGGCTAAGCAAGTTTTTGAATCCCTCTTTTTGGCAACTACTGACACCCTTTGCCGTCATTACTTATTACCGTATTTCCGCCGTTGGAAGGAAGCGGATAACGATATTGCACTTCATATTACCAACCGCCCCTCTTCTGATTGCGTGGATATGATACTCAATAAGGAGGCACAGCTTGCTATCGTCACAGAATTTGACGGCCTCCGTGATAATCCTCTCTTGACGGTGACGCCTTTGTCTAGCTTACAAGATGTTTTTTTAGGCGGGCTTTCCTATAAGGGCCTAGAAACCTTTGATCAAGGTCGTCTCTTGAATGAGCCTATACTCGCCCTTCGCCGCGGGACTACCTCGCGCAAGTTTTTTGACCAAGTAACTCATGGGGCCTGTCGTAAACCCCGCTTTGAGTTGGATAACTTCGACCTTTTAGTTGACTTGGTAGAATTGGATATGGGTGTTGCCTTGGTACCACATATGGTGGCGGCTTCTAAATTGCAAGAGGGGACCGTGGTTAAAATTGATACGGATATCAGTGTTCCAGAACGCCATATCGTCTTGGTGCAATCCAAGATGGTGGCGGAAACAGAAGGGATGCGGCAATTCATAGACCTGCTGTTGGGGAAAGAAAAGGTGAATTCCATTGACCCCAACCCTGAACTACAGTAAAATTAATTACGTCTTAACAGTAGGCATAGAGCCTGTAGTAAACGCTAGGAGACTTTCATGAAATTACTTCAACAACGCATTAACGAAGAAGGCCGCGTATTGGATAATCGCGTCTTGAAAGTTGATGGCTTCTTAAATCATCAAATCGATCCGGTTCTCTTCCAAGAAATTGGCAAAGAAATTGCCCGTCGTTACCAAGACGCAGGCATCACTCGCATTGTTACTATTGAAGCATCTGGTATCGCCTTAGCCTTGATGGCAGCCATTGAACTCAAGGTGCCACTCGTCTTCGCTCGCAAGAAAAAGTCTATTTTGATGGTCGATGATGTATACCACGCTAAGGTATATTCCTATACTAAAGAAGAAAACTATGACATCACCATTTCCAAGAAATTCTTGCCTGCTGGTGATAAGGTTCTCATCATTGATGACTTCCTCGCATCTGGTGAAGCCGCTATGGGGCTTGCTAAGCTCGTAGAAGCGGCCGGTGACACCGTGGTAGGCATGGCTATTGCCATCGAAAAATCCTTCCAACCAGGCCGTAAACGCTTGGAAGACGCAGGCTACCGCGTAGAATCTTTGGTGCGCATTAAAGAGTTTAAAGATGACAAATGCGTATTCTTGGAAGACTAATAGGCTAATCGAAACAGGTGTGGCAGCCCCTCTTAGGTGTTGCTACATCTGTTTTCTTCTAGCTTGAGGTCCGTATACTTTAGTCCTATGTAGACACAGGGAGTAGGTCAATGAATAAAAAAGCAGAAATGCTAGATAAATTTTTAGCTGATGAAACTATTACAGCCTTTGAACGGAAGGACTTTGAAGATGAAGA
>ERZ773265.1292-NODE-1292-length-13368-cov-3.901825_pt1 | contig 13368 bp, 14 predicted proteins | sample MGYA00580512_ERZ773265 | MGnify/ENA primary metagenome ERZ773265 (study PRJEB29015, sample SAMEA2738169) | human oral metagenome | biome: human oral; feature: human-associated habitat; material: saliva | place: China | collected 2183 ... | reverse complement strand
TGCCGTCAGCTCCTCCGGGCTTGCCACCCTGCTCCGGCAAAGCGACTCTGGGGACGCCATCGACCGCGAACAAATCCGCACCCGCACCCTCCGCTCCGCCGCGCTTTGCGACGCCCTGGTCTGGTTCAGCACTGCACTCGGGTTACTGATCATTCTCACCCTGGCGAGCAGCCCATACTGGCAGCAAGGGATCTGCGCCTTCGTGCTCTCCCTCATTCTCATGCTCCGAAGCAACGGATTCAGCGATGCCCGACTCATCGCACCGCTCATCCTCAGCGGCAGCCTTGGCGTCGCCGTGTGCGCTGGTGCACTCCCCGGCTGGATAGCCCACCGCAACGACATCTCAGTCCCCCACATCCCATGGTGGACCCAGCTCGGAGCGGACGCCTGGCAGCCCTGGCTCTACTTCGGCATTACGCTGCTGCTGATCGGGTTGATCCTGCTTTCACTGATCGGCTACAAGCCCCACGATGTGCAAGAAGCGCGATCCGCCAAAATCATCTCCGGTATTGACACCTTTGTGAGCATCTTCGCCATCCCGTCCATCCTGGTCGCCCAGGGCGTACTCACCTACTACTGGGCGACGATCTAGTTTTTAGGGGTTTGCACTGGGTTCATGCAAGGTAGGTCTATCCCCAAGCACGACAACACCCCTTTTTCGTACCCAGCAATGGACCTACCTGACATAAACAGCCCCCACCTCACAACATTTGAATAATCTTTGCCGCGCCGATGGTCGCAACGAGCAGCACGCAGGCGATAATGAGGGAAATCACCAAGATGCGCATGTGCTTGGGGGTGACCACGGGTTCCTCCATCCCAAAGCACATTGCTTTGGTCGCTAGGCCCATGCGGAGTTTGTTGGCTTGCAGGGCTGCGCGATGGTCGCGCCGGTTGGAGACGCGGTTGGGCCGCCGACTCTCGACTTCTTGCTTGTCTCGGGTGGCTTTTTCATGTCTGGCCATGGTTATCGTAATACCTGCTCATCTATCGGTTAAAGAATTGCCCAGGCAGCGGGATGGTGATCACCGGCGGCTGATTTGCCGGTTGCTGCGGCGCGGGCGCTAGCACGGGAACAGTTTGCGTCACTGTCACGGGCGCCTGCGACGGCATAGGCGCCGGTGATGGGGCGGGCGGCGGCGTGCTGGACGAGGTCGGGGGCGGAGGGAAGTACGAGGTGGGCAGGGGTGGGAGTTGCCCGGCCGGGGGTTTCATCTGGTTGAGTTCTTCGTCCTTGGCCCAGCCGGCTTCTTTGCAGCCAGTGAGGGTGGCCAACAGTAAGAGTGTGGTGGCCCCGGTGACCAGCCACGGGCGTCGATAAGCGGGCGTCACCGTGAGTATTCCTTTGCTTTGGCGTGTACTTTTTTCACGAATTCGGGGTCGGCATCAATGTTTTTGATGGCGGTGTCCCAGCCTTCGGAACCGTTGAGGTCACCACCGATACACAGTTGGTGGGCAACGGTGAGCGCGGAGTCGTCGATGCTGTCAGGGTTGGCGGTGGTGCCGGGTTCGACGGCTTTTTCGAACTGTTCCCAGCGGCTGGGCATGATCTGGAAGGGGCCGACGGGGATGTCATGTTCGGGATTGCCGTCGATGCGGCCTTGGTCGGTGTCTGCGACGGGGTTGAGTTTCACCAGGTCAAGGTCGCGAAGCGGGACCGTAGACACACCATTCTCCCCAATTTCAGAGCCGTGGGTGAATCCGTGGTTACTGAACACCGATCCCAGCGCCGCAAGCGTCGGCCACCCAAGAGTGCAGCCTTCCTGGGACATTTTGCTGGCCGCGTACGCGTAGGCACGCATGGAGCGTTCGGGAATGCTGTACGGGGACGCGTGGCTTTCCGACCACTCCTTCACCTGATCGATTTCCAGGTACGTCTTTGGGTGGGATGGCTCCAACCTGTCCGCGCACCCGGCCGCCCACATCGACAGCCCCACTATTAACGCTACAAACCCAACCGTAGCGTATGAACGTTTTGCCACTATTCTCTTGCTCTATTTCTTCTGTTTCACTAGTCCCAAAGCTATGCGCAGGCCGCTATTCGGCGTGCCGATGCCAATTAGAAAAGTCCTGTGCCACCAGACCCGCCAATTCCAGGTATGCCATGTAGGTTTTGCGATCAAGGCGCTCAAGGTCAATAATCGCGCCTTCCGACAAATGCCGGTCATACGGAATGAGCTGCACCGCGCGTGTCCGCGCTTTAAAATGCTCCATCAGTTGATCAACATCAATGGTGGCGTTACCCGGATGCGCCGACGACACCACCACAATCGCATTGGACACCAACTGGCCATAACCGTGGTGATTCAACCAATCCAGCGTCGCTGATGCTGATTGCGCACCGTCCAGGGCTGGCGACGTCACCAAAATCAGCGTATTCGCCAAGTCCAGCACACCGGCCATCGCCGAATGCATCAGCCCAGTACCGCAATCGGTGAGAATCACATTGTAATGATGCTGGAGAATATCAATCGCGTGGCGATAATCCTCCTCACTAAACGCCTCCGACACTTCCGGATCGCGGTCAGAACCAATAACCTCCAGGCGGCTTTCCGCCTGCGTGGTATACATTCTGATATTGGAATACCGGGACACATCCTCAGCATTCAGCAAATCACGAATAGTTGGCGACCCTGGAAGGGCCGCACGCTGCGCCAACGTCCCCAAATCAGGGTTCGCGTCAATAGCAATAACGCGATCGCCCCGCAAACTCGCGAAAATGCCACCAAGCATCACCGACGTTGTTGTTTTACCTACGCCGCCCTTCAGCGACAACACAGCAATACGATAATCACCCTTCAACGGCGACCGCGCTAAATCCACCAAATTCTGATGCCGCGCCACCTTCTCCGAATCACCAAGATTGACGTGCCCGGCCGTCAACGTGTGCACAAACTTCCGCCACCCCGTCTTCGGCGCGGCCTTCACCGGATTCACCAAAATCGTCTGATCCAGCGCGGCAGGCGGTGCCAAATACTGTCCCGATGGCATATCCTGCGGCGCTTGAGTCGGCGGCCACTGACCTGGGGCCTGCTGCGGCGCGGTCTGCGGGGGTTGCGGCTGCGCCTGAGCTTGCTGAGGTTGTTGGGCTTGCGGCTGCTGCTCTGACTGCGCTGGCAAGGGTTGCTGCGGGGGAACCTGCTTAGGTTGGGCCTGCTGCTTAGGAGCACTTTCCGCAGGTGCTGGTGTGGCTTGCGCTGGGGCCTGCTGCACAGGTTCAGGCTGTTGCGACTCAGACTGTTGTGACGTAGTCTCAGCCGGCTCCGCCTTAGCATGCGCACCTCGTGACCGTTCGTCATCATGCGCGGGCTTCTTCGGTTGTGTGCGCTGTGAGCGCGCCCTCGGCGCCTGATCAGGGTTATCTGCGGAGTTTTTTTCCGTCACCTCACTCGTCGACGCCATGCTTGTCGACGCCGCGCTTGTTGGTGCTGTATTTGTTGGTGCCTCATCACCCCGCACCGTGCGATTGTTCTTCGTCTCAGAGCTGCTTCGCACCGCGTGCGCGCCCGATGCCACGGGTTCCAACGAGGACGTCGAGACAGCGGCATGTGCAGCCGCAGTAACACGACCGGTTCGCTCTTCCCGTGTGGTGTTCGTGTGCGCACGCTGGGTGGTTGCGGAAGGCTTCGGCATCGAGGCGTCGATACGCGGGGTCAATGTGTCAGAGGCCCGAGTATTTTCGGGTTCAACCTTCCGCCTTTTGCCACCTCCAGTCCGCCGAATTTCAGGTTGGGCGGGTTCCGAGGTGGAGCGTGGCGCTTGCTTGTCGGCAGGTTGCGACGCAGACTTATGAACATCATGTGGCTCAGATTGCGGCCTTTGAACCTGCAGCCACGGCGGCAGATTATGGGATTGCTCAGGCCCTGAAACCATGAATTCCTCCAATAAACCAAACAGTTTGGCACACGGTACAATTTTCTAACATAGCAGCCACCGAGTGTCGCACGCTTGCTACCATTTCTAAACGGTAAAGAATTTATATAAGGACTGAGACCTAGTGCCTTTACGCAAACCCTCTATCCTTCGCACATTGCAATGGAATAACCGCTTTGCGCACGCCCAGCGAACCCCACCGCATGCGACAGATAACGCGACAATAGTCGCCGTGGCATCCATGGATGATCGACTACTCACCAGCCCAGCAGCCGCCCTTATTTCATTGGTTATTAATGCCGAGGCCGAAGTACCCGTCGTGGCCATAGATGCCGACGGTCTCAACCAGCCCCTCCGCGGGCCACTGCGCGCCGGGAACGGCGGCGACCTCGTCGGACTTTCCGACCACCCCAAGGAATCCCTTGACCGCAGCGAAATAGAACTTTTTGTCGACCAAGAGGGGGCGATGCCGCTTCTCGCCTGCTGGAAAGAAGGCCCAGGGCTCATCCCTCCAGAAGTTCTCGAATCGGCGGTACGGCGCGTGCAACACCGATGGCCGACCGTGGTCATGAACCTCCCCTACACCTGCCCACCGGAAACAATCTCCTCTGGCGTGGCCATGGCCAACCATGTGTTCCTCATTGCCGACAGGCACCACGCCGGGCATGAGTGGCTCTACCAGCCTGGACACCAGCTCAGCACCCTCGCCCGCGACAATCGAGTGACAGTTCTGACACTCGGCGGTCAAAGCAAAATCACCACGCCAGACACCATCCACCTCCCCCGCACCGGACAGGGCTCCGACGGCCGCGACCCCATCGACATCCCCACCGACCCGGAATCACTCACCATCTTCCACCGCATCCTCAGCAGGGTGTACAAAAGCTGAGGGCTTGCGGGGTTGAGCGATGTTCAGGTAAGAAAAGTCCATCGCTGAGCTCGAAAAAGGGGTGTTTTTGTACCTGCGGATAGACCTATCCGACAAGAGGTTTGAAGGGGCTTGCTTTGCGGTTTATCAAAAAGTCAGTTTTCCCTGGTTGCGATGAAGCGGTGCACTTATGATCCAGCTGTAAAATCTGCTTACGCCCAAGCTCGAAAACACCTCGTTTTCCGGCTTGGAGATAAGCAAACTTCTATGCAAACGTTTGCACTAACGCCGTTCAAGACTCTACCCAGCACCGCGATCTACCAAACTGCAACCTTTCCAGGTCTTTTGCAGCATCATGAGCAGCCCCCTGCAAGATGGGTCCATCGCCAGGCTCAAAAACGCCCCTTTTTCGAGCTCAGCGGTGGACTTATCTTACCTAAACATCGTTCAACCCCCCTCACAGAAGAAAGATCGGCAGGAATGCCACGAAGAACGCGAGCACTCCGCATCACGGGCTGCGCTCGAGCCAGGCAACCTCGCCGCCCAGCTTCCCCATCATCTACCGCAAATCGCTTCCTCCACGATACTGTTTCAGGGCGAAGCGCTCGATGTCTTTGCAGAGTTGTTCTTCGGTGTAGAGCACGCTGATGAGCATGCTGATGGCGGCGGCGACGCGGCGGTCGATAATCGGGTCGTCGAAAAGCACATGTGCGGCCTGCGCAACGTTGTGGATTGCCTGGATTGCCACGAGGTCAGGCCCGAGCCGGGCGCTGGATTTTTCTAACAGGTATGCGTATTTGACGGCGAGCTCTTCGCTGCGCGGATAGGTGTCGCCGTTTTGTACGTCTTTGTAGCTGATGAGTGAAATGAATTCTCGGAGGTCTGCTGCTGTGTAGGGGGTGTCGTCGATGATGTGGACGCAGGTGTCTTTGAAAAAAGGCAGCGCTTCCCCATCGGCGATGAGCCTGTTTATGAGCTCGTTCGCTTTATCGCCAAGCTTATCGATGCGCACAGCCACGTTGTTTCCTTAGGGCTAGGGTTTGTGTCTGTTTTTGTCTGGAAAGTGCCTGCTTATCTACCGCCAGCTTACAGGTTTTTGCACGTTCGGGTATGGCCAGCTGTTGCTTTGTGTGGGTTCATGTGACCTTGAGGTGTTCCTGTACTGCGACATGTGTTTTTTCGTGTGGTTTCTCACACCAGACTGCCCGTCCCCACACGTTCCAACAGTCGTTTTTCGACGTCGCTTATGCTGCCGTCCCTCCCATACCCGGCCGCATCCAACCCCTCACGATCATCGCTGGTTCTCATCCCCTGGGCGTAGGCGCGAAGATGAATTCTAGGTCACAATGTTCCGCCCGTCGGGTGATTCTTTTAGGCCTCCGAGCAGCGATGATGGTTATCAGACAGTTGTTGTTCTCTACGCAAGGAGGAGTTATGAGTCGCGTTGTTAAGGCCAAGGATGCCGTGGTCGCGCGGGACCTACGGAAGACATACGGTGCTGGGGAGTCACAGGTGACAGCGCTCAACAATGCAAGCATTCGTGTGGGTGTGAGCAAGTTTTTGGCGATCATGGGACCGTCAGGTTCGGGCAAATCCACACTGATGCAATGTTTGGCCGGACTTGACAGCATTGATTCGGGCAATATCAAAATTGGTGGGATTGACATCACAAGTCTGAATGATCGTGATTTAACACGCCTTCGGCGTGAACATGTTGGTTTTATTTTTCAGCATTTCAATTTGGTGTCCACCCTGACCGCAGAGCAGAACATTATGCTGCCCATGAAATTAGCCAAGCGTCAGGTGGATCAAGAATTGTTCAACAATGTGGTGGAGCGACTGGGCATTAAGTCACGCTTGTCGCATAAGCCGCATGAAATGTCGGGCGGACAGCAACAGCGTGTCGCTATTGCCCGCGCGCTTGTTGCTCAGCCGACGGTGATTTTCGCTGACGAGCCGACGGGGAATTTGGATTCCGTATCCAGTTCGGAGGTGCTGCGCTTTTTGCGCGACAGCGTTGATGTGTTTGGCCAGACCGTGATTATGGTGACGCACGATCCCATTGCCGCGACCTACGCGGATGAGACGATTCTGCTTGCCGATGGCCGCATCACCGCCACCCTCGTCTCCCCCACCGTGGAACAGGTTGTGGCTGCATTGCAGGAGGTTGAGTAATGAACTTCCTCGTAGCATCTAGTTTGAGAAACAATCTGCGTAGGCTCATCGCCACCGCCACCGCAGTGGCGCTATCGGTGGCGTTTATGGTGGCCACGCTGCTGATTATGGGCACCTACAACACTGCCCTGTCGAACAGTGTGACGGAGCAGATGAAGAACTCCGATGTCTGGGTGGGCTATGACAGCTCATTACCAGACAATGCAGATGAAGTGCTGGCCAAAACCGCTGACCGCATCCGCGAGCGTCCCGACGTGCAGGCCGCCGATGTGCAGCGCAGCGCATCCGGTGAGGTACGGCACGATTCCCGCAGGGCAAACGCACAGATCCAGGCGATGCCGAGTGAGCCTCTTCGCTGGGCCACGCTGGCGGAGGGTGCGTGGCCGCAGTCACCGGACGAGGCCGTGCTGAACAAGTCCGCAGCGGATTCTTTGCAGGTATCTGTGGGTGATTCGGTGCGCTTAGATGATAAGAACTCCGTTCGCGTCGCGGGCATTACCTCTCAAGAAGATCAGATGATGTCCATGGGTTTCGCCGAGATTAGTGTGATGCCGGAGCTGCTGGATCGTCTTGAAGCCCAGAAATACGCTACGAGTATTCTGGTTCGCAGCACTGCCCATGACGGCACGAGCAACACCACCCCAGATCAGCTGGCACAACAGATAAAAGACCAGACTCAGGGCACTCCCGACATCACGGTGCGCACTCGCGACGAGCAGGCGCAGCATCAGATCGCGGACCTTTCCGGCAATACCGCGACGCTGACCGCCATGCTGGGTGTGTTTGTGGCTATTTCGATGATTGTGGCGGGCTACGTCATCGCGAATACCTTCCAGGTTCTCGTCGCGCAGCGGACAAAAGAACTGGCGTTGCTGCGCTGCATTGGTGCAGATAAGCGGCAGGTGCATGGCCTGATTCTGGGCGAAGCCGGTATCACGGCATCGGTGGCCGCGCTGGTGGGCTGCCTACTGGGTGTCGTTGCCACGGTGATCTTTGCCCAGTTCATGTCAATGATGAGTGCGTTGACCATCAGTCCGCTGGCGTTGATCGCTGGTTTTGTGGTGGGCGTTGTGGTGACGGTTGCGTGTGCTCTCGGGGCGTCGAAACGCGCGACCCGCGTGCATCCGGTGGAGGCACTTCGCCCGCTTGAGGCAGTGGCTTCGGACAAGCTGCCACTGGGGCGCACGATCGTGGGTTCCGCTCTGACCCTGCTGGGCGCGGCGGGCCTGATTTACGGTGCGACGAGCGGTATGGCTGTGGCTATTGCTGGCGGGTTTATCTGCGGCATGGGCGTGCTACTGGCCGCCACGACGTTGCTACCAAGGCTGGTGTCGCTGGTGGGTCGTGCACTGTCACGAGTGTCGCTGCCAGTGGAGCTGGCCGCCGCTAATTCAATGAAGAACCCGCTGCGCACAGCAGCGACAGGTATTTCCATGCTGATCGGCGTGGCTGTGCTGGTGTTGATGGCCACGGGCATTCACTCGGTGCAGGAGTCCATTGTTTCTCAGATCAATCGGGAACGCCCCTTTGACCTCATGGTGACCACGAGCAACCCGGCTGGCTTCTCGCCGCAGGAGCTTGAGCAGATTAAGAACAATCCCAAGGTCACGGCCAGCGCTGAATCCCAATCCGCACAGGTGACAGTGACCACCTCTGATGGTCAGGAACATTCAGTGAAGGCCGAGACTGCGGATAGCTCACAGCTCAGCGAAGTGTTCTATGCCAAGGGTGATACATTGTTCCCACAGTCCGGCGTGGGCATGGTAGCCCCGATCACTCAGAATTCGTCACCCATCACCATTCAGGGCGACGCGGGCAGCCTGGTCGTTTCAGCAGATGTGAGCGACAAGGGCGAGGCGGATCATGTGATGATGTCGAAGGATGACTTTTCCAAGGTGGCGCGGAACACCGTCACTCACACCGTGTACCTGCGGCTCACCCCAGGTCTGTCAGGAGACGAGGTTCAGCAGGTCACCAGCGATCTGAGTGCCCTGAATGACAGCTACAACACCGGCGGCGGCGCCCAGGAACGCGCCTACTACACCAAGATATTGAACATCATGCTCATGGTGGTGCTGGCGCTGCTGGCCATTACCCTGATCATCGCCTTCGTAGGCATCGGTAACACCACAGCGTTGTCGGTGCTGGAGCGCCGTCGCGAATCCGCGCTGCTACGGGCGGTTGGTTTGGAGCGCCGCCAACTGGTCACCACCATCGTCGTGGAGGCCATGCTCACCGCCGTTGTCGCCGCCGTGTGTGGCTGCGCGCTGGGGATCTTCGCCAGCTGGTCCGGCGTGAACGCGCTGGAACACACCGCCGACAAGCTTGAGCTGGACCTGTACATCCCGTGGTTGCAGGTCGCCCTGATCATCGCAGGCGCAGGCACCGCCGGTGTGCTCGCCGCCCTGCTTCCCGCCATGGGTGCTTCACGACGCCCACCGGTGCAGGACCTCGCGGCAGAGTAACTGCCCCAGTGTGCCTGATGTATCGTGCCTGGCGTAGCCGCTACCGAAGCGTGCTACGTCAGGCACGCGGCGTTCACAACGCCAACCATCACCAGCGATACGGAGGCCACAATGGCACCGGCGCGGAGCTTCTTATCTTCCACAATGTCCCGGAACCTTCCCGGAATGGCCAATTCCATGGCCACCAACGCCGCGGCCTGGAGCGCTATTCCCAGAAGGCCAAACACCCCGGCCTCAATAAGCCCCTTGCCTAAGCCCAATTCGGAGGCGGAACTATGCACGGCGGTGGCCACCACAATTCCCGTGGCTATCTGCTGCGCCGCCGCGATGAAACCAGCATTGGGCAGGTGATCCACAAACACCAGGCGATGTAGTTTCCCGGGGGTAAGCAGGTCAAGAACCACAAACCCCAGCACCAGCATCACGCCGGCGAGGGCGAAATAGGCCAGCGTACTCACGACCTCTGCAAATACGTCCATTTTCTCTCCTTTTATTTCACACCGGATCCCGACGATCCACCGCTACTGCTGCCACCATTACTTCCCGAGCCAGACGACCCGCCAGAGGAATCACGTGGTGAGGACGGGCTGAATCCAGGCCCCAGGAAAATCAAACTGCCATTGTTGTAGCGGTGCAGGTCCTCCACCTCAATCTGGCATTTCCCGTTATTGTTGGACACCACAATAAGTCTCTTGTCGTAGCGCAAGTATTCCGACCCCGACGCGGAGTCAAACTGCCTGGCCATCGGCTTAACCTTATTCGCAATATCCGAAGCCGTCTTCTGCACGCTATCGCCAGACTTGCACTCGTAGGTATTGCCGCTCTTTCTGGTGTAGTTCTTTGACACATAGCTTTCGGGATTACTCGCGTTAGCGAATCCCGCAGCAGCCGTCACAAAAGTCAGGCCCACGGATGCTGCGCTCACAAGAACCAGCACAATGCCAAGAAGCCTCCAGCGGCCACTATTCATGACGGAAAACCTGCCTTTACTATTGTCGGGAGCGTTGTTGTCGGGGCGTCGAAAAGCATATTAAACCGAGTAATCAGGCGCTGGAGGCGCGGGGTAAATGATCAACTCGCCAGGGAGAATCACCCGCCCCGTGGACACCTCCCAGGAATCGTCATTGGACCAGCCCTCAAACCCCAGGCGGAACTGCTCAGACGCATCGGCGTAGTCGATGTAGGCAAACTCGCCCTCCGGCGGAAGCCCGGTTGTGCCGTGCGACACATAGCGCGCGTGACCGCGCTCCTGCTCCACGTAGTGAACGCCCTCAAACTCCAGAACGCTCTGCGGGGTGAGACCCGTCGCCTTCCGCGAGGTCCACCACACCAGCTCAAGCTCGCCGTCGTCGATTTCCACGGCCAGGAAGCTGCTACCGTCACCGCCGTCCAGCAGGTGTTCATACCAGGTGAACTGCCCCTGGGTCACCACCAGCGTGCCGCGCACCAGGTAGTCCGTCGCCCCATACGTAACGACGGCCCCCGGACCCAAGCGATCCGGGCCGAAATCAGCGGCATCCGGGACCTCGGCAAACAAATTACGTGCTGGCTGCTGCTCGTCATCAACCTGACGCGCCTTGCTGAAGCAATATAGCGCTCCTATACCACTCACACCCGCAATAGCGAAGAAAAACAATGACAGAAGTAGCACTACAGTATCCTCAGTCTCAGCTTATTTTTATCCAGCATACAAGCATAGCCCTGGGGAAGCATGTCACAATGGGCCTATGAAGAAGCGAGCATGGATCGGTTATGCGTCCGCTTTTCTCTCCTGGGCGCTTGTTATAGGGGCGCTCATCGCGTTTTTTATGGGGCATTCCGCACTGGCACTCTTTCTGTGCCTGCCGGGAATATTATTGGTCTGGTGCAGTGGCAGCATGTTTGGCGACACCAAGAAACTCCCCAAGGGTGCCCCCATCCCCGATGCGAAACGCGTCAAACGCTACCGACAAGAAAACCCCGGCGCCACCATTGTTGACGCCATCAACGCGATCAACAGGCAGGACGGGGTGTACTAGTTACTTCGGGTTGGTGATGCGCGGCGCATTACCTGAACCATCCCAGCCCTCGGCCGACGCGCTCGCATTCCCCACAGTCGCCGAGACCTTAATCGGCTTATCACCAGCGGCAACGCCCTTAGCCGTGTACACGGCACGCGAATATTCCTTCATCCGGCCGCTATCGGTGTCCTGGCCGTGCTGACGATCCTGATCCCCAGCGAACGCAATACTGACATTCACATTCTCTTCCAAGCCCCAGTGACGGCCCTCTTTAACCAAAATCGCACAATTCTGGTTATCCTTCGACGAAAAATACACCTCAATCGTGGCGAAACGCTCCCCCGACGCGTCCTTCACCGGCACACGACCATCCTTCACCATACGGTAACTTGTGCCACACGTATTCGCCGCGGCCGCCTCGGGAGCATTCAACACGGAGACAGCGCCCAGACCACCACATGCCAAAGAAAAGGCCATGAACAGCTGAAACACACTCTTACGAGTGATCATCATCTACCTCCAACGGATACTCACCAGGACACTTAGCAGGTTGCGATATCTGCTAATCCTACGCTCAGCACATGTAATATTTTTCCGACGCGCCGCGATAGGGGTAACGCAACGCTAACTTTTTGCGATACTTTTTGGCAAATTCTCATACGCGTTAGGGTTCATGCAGGTAGAAGCTTTTCGACGCCGCCGTGGCTACGGTTGGCAGATAAGATGCGGGTGAGTTGGGGGTGGGTATAAGGGTTAGCGTAGTGGGGTGATTTTATTCAGAAGGGAGGTCTGTGTCTTGGGTGTCGGCGTAGCGGGCGTGTGTGGTTGTGGGTGTGAGCTGAGCGCGGGCTGGTACTTTGACGAATCCGCAAGCCACTGTAAGATAACCCCCTGAAGCGCCTGTGGCGGAATTGGCAGACGCGCTGGATTTAGGTTCCAGTGCCTTAGGGCGTGGGAGTTCAAGTCTCCCCAGGCGCACCACGATTCCCTTACTTAAACACGCATTATCATGCACACCACTTGCGGTACTCACCCAAGTGGTGTTTTGTTTACCCCCATCAAGCTCCATGCGGGTTACTACTTCCCGTGACTTGTCCGCACGGAATTAGTGGACCAAGCGCTGCGCAGCTCGACAGAAGATAGCTATGAACTCAAAAGCAGCGGTTGGTTTCCGTCATTCATTCACTGCACGAACCCGATGCCGCCATACTGATGGCCGCCTTTGGACTCGATAGCAGCGCCGAGTCGTCTATGGTCAGCGCATTGGGCGCGGGATAGATACGGTTGCGGCGCGTGAAGCCCAGGCCCTCGAGCAACTACGCTTCCAGCTTTTGACTGGCTGGTACCTAGCCTCTCCCCCAGGTGAACAACTGCCAGAACTACATAACGGCGCCATCCATGAATCCGCTGGCAGCAAACCTGGCATCACTACCGGCTTATGGCGCTATTAGGTGAGGTGGACTACTAGGCTAGTGCGAGCATTTTTCCGACCCAGCCTATGCCACACGAAAACTCGCACACCACCATCCAGCCCATCGAAGGTGGCTACGAACACCGCTTCTTCCTGCCCGAGCCACTGCGGCGTGGCCAGAGCTACGACCTAGCGTTTATCCTTACGCCTAATACGCCAGGGGTAGCAGACTATGCCCAACCGCTGTATTTGGGAAGAGTCCTTAGCTTCCCACGAACGCACCCTACAAACTCGTTTTGAAGCCATCTTTATTGGCGAAAATCCACGCTGCATCTGGCGGTTTTCTGGCCTAACCCACCTGCAACGTCCTGGGCAACCCACCAACCAAAACCAACTGAGCCTCACCGCTAGCTCAGCCGTCCAAGCACCACACTTCACCGACCTGTATGGCGGCCTGTTTGCGGGCCTGGCATGGGAGTGGTGAGGGGTGCTTTTTCTAGAACCCTTGCATTTCCAGCTGGCGAAATCTTCGATATATAACTCAGCTGCAGCACAGAATATATAAAAATAACAAAA
>ERZ773265.1285-NODE-1285-length-13423-cov-3.589991_pt1 | contig 13423 bp, 9 predicted proteins | sample MGYA00580512_ERZ773265 | MGnify/ENA primary metagenome ERZ773265 (study PRJEB29015, sample SAMEA2738169) | human oral metagenome | biome: human oral; feature: human-associated habitat; material: saliva | place: China | collected 2183 ... | reverse complement strand
CTCGCGAGCGTTATCAGCGCTCTCTTTTTCCTGCTTCCAGTGAGCCGGAAGGCGGAAGACGTCCTCCAAGAAGTGAGACGTCATGTGGCTTCCCTGACCAACCTGAATGTTCTCCATAACAGTCATGTTGTTGAACAGGCGAATATTCTGGAAGGTTCGAGCAATGCCCATATGATTTGCCTCAACAACGCTCTTACCAGCAAGATCATAACCGTCAATCATGACAGAGCCGCGTGTTGGCTTATAGACACAGGTAAGCAAGTTAAAAACAGTTGTTTTACCTGCACCGTTAGGACCAATGATGCCAGAGATCTCGGTAGGACCAAGAGCAATGTTGAAGTCGTTAACAGCCGTCAAGCCACCAAAGTCAATGCCAAGGTGCTCAGCCTGAAGAACTGGAATTGCACCAAGGTCTCGCTCAGGAATGAGGTTAGGAGACTCTTGCCTGATAAGTTTTGTAGTGTTTTTAGTTGCCATCGCTCTTACGCCTCCTTCGAATCAGTTGAGGCTTCTACCTGCGTATCTACCTGCGTATCCGCCTGCTCATTTGCCTGAGCGCCTGCCTTCGCGTTGACCTGCACGTCTGTCTGCTCGTCCGAGTCATCCTTGTTCCAAGGGAAGTCCCTGTTCATGACTCGCTCAATAATGCGAGACAGCGAGAAGTCATAGGAGCCAAACAGACCCTCTGGTCTGAAGATCATGACCAGAATCAGCACGATTGCATAAGCAACCATGCGGTAGTCAGCAAAGGCACGTAGAGCCTCTGGGAGTACGGTCAGGACAGTTGCGGACACAACGGAGCCAAACATAGAACCCATGCCGCCCAAAACAACCATAACAAGGATCTCAACGGACTTCATGAAGCCAAACTTGGCAGGCGCCATAACGCCGATGCAGCCCGCGTAAAGGCCGCCTGCAATACCAGCAAGAAATGCAGAGAAAACAAAGGCAAGGGTCTTGTAATACGTGGTGTTAACGCCTGATGCCTCTGCAGCAATCTCGTTATCGCGGATGGCGAGAATAGCGCGTCCATGTCTAGACTTCATAAGAGTATGAATAGCAAAGATGGCAAGCGAAACAACAATTGCGGTGTTCAGGTAGCCAGTATAAGCAGGAATACCCGTGAGGCCTGATGCGCCACCAGTAAGCTTGAAGCCAAGAGCAGAGTCAATGTTTACCAAAACAACGCGGATAATCTCTGCAAAGCCCAGAGTAATGATGGCCAGGTAATCACCACGAAGACGAAGTGCTGGAATACCAATAACCACACCCATCAGAGCGGCGCAAATGCCGCCAAACAAAAGGCCCACAACAAAAAGAATAATTGCAGGTGTAGAGCCTGAGGCCATGGACTGAGCATCCAGACCAAAGAGTGGCATCATGCGAATGATAAAGATTGCGCAGGCATAACCACCAATGGACATAAAGCCAGCGTGACCCAAAGGAAGCTGTCCCAGATAACCAGTAACAATGTTCAGAGAAACGGTCATCAGAACATACACGCCAATTTGCTCAAAAACAACGGTCTGATAGCGAGAAATAAGGCCCTCTCCTACCAGGAAGTTTCCACCAAAGACAAAGAGTGCAACAAGAATTGCATTGATGGCATAGCGAGCAGGCATAGTGAGCTCACGACGCTGACCATCTTTTCCACCAAAACCAGTGACAATTACGGGGTTGTGGTTATTATCGCGTGGATACATTTTAGTCATGTGAGCCTCCTTACACTTTCTCGGTAACTGGTCGGCCAAGTAGACCAGTTGGTTTCACAACAAGAACAAGAATCAAGAGTAAGAAGACTACTGCATCCTGCCAGACAGACAGGCCAAAGGCAGCAACAAAGACCTCGGAGAAGCCAACAATAAGGCCGCCAATAACAGCGCCAGGAATGGAGCCAATGCCGCCAAGAACTGCTGCAACAAATGCCTTGGTACCCAGCATGACGCCCATGGTAGGAGAAACCTGCTGGTATGCCATGGAGTACAGAATAGCTGCAATGCCTGCCAGAGCGGAACCAACTGCAAAGGTAAAGCTAATAGTGCTATTGACGTTGACGCCCATCAGACGAGCAGCGCCCATATCCTCAGAAACGGCACGCATTGCCTTACCAAGACGAGTCTTCTGAACCAAAAGGGTCAGAACAACGGTTGCCACAATAGTAACGGCAACAGTCAAAAGTGCAGTGCCGGAAAGCGTCGAACCAAATACCTGAACAGTTCCCAGGTCAATGATGCTTGGAACAACCTTAGCGTCAGCACCAAGAAGCAGCTGAACACCATTTTCAAGTAGGTAAGAAACACCAATTGCGGTAATCAGAATAGAAAGCCTTGGAGCTTCTCTGAGTGGTGCATAGGCAACCTTATCAATAAGAACGCCCAGCACAACACAACCAAAAATGGCGAGAAGAACGGCGATTGCAGGATTGAGTCCTAACTGAACAAGCGCAATCCAAGCAACGTAGGAGCCAAACATGATGATGTCACCATGCGCAAAGTTAAGAAGCAAGATGATGCCGTACACCATTGTGTAACCAAGCGCCACCAGTGCGTAAATACTGCCCAATTGAAGTCCATTGAGCACCTGAGTCAAAAACATCTGAGGTTCTCTTTTCTATGAAGGATTGATTGTGTCATAGATGGACTCTTTGCCATCTTTAAAGGTAATAATCAAGGTGGACTTCACTGGGTCACCTGTTCCCTGATATGAAAGGGTGCCAGTAACACCTTCAACCACACCAGATGCAATAGCATCGATAATTGCCTGCCTATACTCATTAGAGTTGTAGGTATAGCCGCGTTTCTCGGCAACCTCAAGAGCGGAGCAAAGAATCATTGCTGCGTCATAACCCAAAGAGCAGAAGTTAGTTGGAGCCTCACCGTATTCCTCGGTATAAGCCTTAACAAAATGCTGAACTTTTTCATCTGGATTTGAAGCAACAAAGGCAGAGCAATAGAAGCATCCTTCAAGGTCAGCCGCAGAAGCATAGTCCTGCTCGCCGCCAATGATGCCTGCCCAACCATCTGCGCCCATAAAAGGCTTCTTGCAGCCAAGCTGACGAGCCTGCGTCACAATCTTACCGTTATCCTGGTAATAGTTTGGAGCCAAAATGGCATCAGGATCCAGTCCAATAATGCTGGTAAGCTGGGCGTTAAAGTCAACAGCTCCTGTTGGGTAACCTTGCTGAGATACAACCTCAACACCCAACTCACGAGCCCTCTGAACAAATGCGTTATTAACGCCAATCTCGTAATCGCCACCAGAGTTAAAGATGGTTCCTACACGCTGATAGCCTTGCTTTTTAGCAAACTCTGCAAGAACAACGCCCTGGAATGGGTCGGTGACAGTAGCGCGGAACATGTTATTGCCGTGAGCAACAACGTCTTCTGCTGTTGCAGATGCCGTTACGCAAGGAATGTTGTCCAGTACCGATTTCTGTGCCAGTGCAATGGTAGGCGTTGAGGTAACGTCTCCAAGAATTGCACAGACATTCTCGTCAAGAAGCTTGTTATAGACAAGAATAGCCTCAGTTGAATCGCCCTTCTCGTCCTCAACAATAGGGACAATCTGGCGTCCGTTAACGCCACCCTTCTTGTTGAACTCCTTGAGGTACAAAAGAACGCCACTTCGCACAGCAAGGCCATACTGAGCAACGTCGCCGGTGAATGGGCCCATCACGCCAACGTAGATGGAGTTAGGGTCTTGGTTCTTTGGCGAACAACCCGCTAGAGCAAACGACCCCGCAATGGTCCCGGCCACCTCCAAAAAGCGTCGTCGCGTTAGCTTATGTGCCATATTCATCTCCTTTTCTCCATAGCGTTGAATATGTGACACAACACAATATGGCTGCGGCTCTAAAAAAAGAACCACAGCCAAAAAATGTTATCTAACTTGAAATAATTTTAGAGAAACCGGATGTTTCTACGAGCTCCAGCCTTTGGCGATGGTTGCGCAGTTTTCTTCTGACTACCCGCAGCTGGTCTACGTGTGCTACTTACGCCTCACGTACCAGCGGAAGCTCACCAGCAAAGTGACGAGGCTTGTAAGACGGCTTGTCTGCAGCGGTCTTCTCGCCCAAATCAAGTGAAGAAATCTTCTTCATCTTGCTGGTACCGCCCTCAATGAGGCGAAGCAGCTCGCGCGTTGGTCTCTCATCAGCCGCCTGAAGCTCAGCTGCCATCTCACGCTCAACCGCGTCAAAGATGTCCTGAACATGCGATGACGTATCGTTTGTAGCCTTGACCAGCGGCATTGCGGTTGATTGTGCAACCACACCAGCGTAGTTTGGCTCGCGAGAAGGACGCATTTGAGCAGCGGCAACCTTGTGAGACGCAGTAGGTTTTGCACCCGACAACTCCACCGAGCTTGCAACTTCAGCCTCAGCAGCGACCTGACCAATGAGCGGCAGCTGCACTGGATGATACTTGCGCATCTGCTGCTGATCATGGCGAGCTAGGTGCTCGTCCATTGCAGCCAGCGCAAGCGTCCAATCATCAGCATGCTCAAGCTCGTCAATCGTACGCTTCTCAGGGAAGACTCCCTGGTCAACGTAAGAGATGCGGCTAGAAATATCAGCAGCATGATTGGTAAAGTCTTCAGGAATAGCCTCGGCACCAATCTCAGCAATACCAAAATCGCGCGTAATGGACTCTTCGCCCACAGCCTTAGTCCACCAAGCTGTACCAACGTCACCAACGGTTCCGTCAGCACGCTCGATAATGGGCAGACCGTCCATAGGATCTTGTCCTAAGCGCTCAAGAAGTACCGCAGCAGCACCCTTTGCACGTGCAACGGTACGCTCACGCCAGCTCAAAAGCTTGGTGTAATTCTCTGCAATCTGTGCGTAGTCGTTTGTAGAGTGCGCGGGGGCCTTCTTTGCGCGAACGGGAAGAACGCCCTCAGCAGTCGTGCTTACAACCTGTGACTTCTTTGCAGGTGACTCGGCAGGCTGGACAGGCACCTTAGCAGACTGAACACGAATGGAACCAGTCACATCCCACTGAGAAGCCCTCATGTGCTTTGGCTTGTACGCAGCAATCGAGCGCCTTGAAGAGTCCAGCGGAATCACAATGCTCTCTTCTGGCGAGAAGTTCGATGCAGCTGAGACCTGCTTTGAAGGTAGAGCTTCATCTGAGCTCTGGAACGTTGCAGCTGACTGGCTCTTTGCTTCTGCCCCACCGGTTTTCTCGCCACGATTTGCTACGCGAGAAACCACTACCGCAGCGCCAGAAATGACAGCAACCGCAGCAAGTCCCACTCCGATGCCGGTAAAGATTGCACCAAGAGGCGTTTGGCGAATTTCATTGGCTGTAAGGGCATACGCAGATGCTGGCTCTGCTACCAGAACCAGTCCACTGAGCAGGCCGGCGACTACTGCCGGATTCCTACCTTCTGTCATACATACTCCCCCTACAAACGCTAAGAAGATGCATGAAGACACACGCTAAATTTGCATATGCTACTAAACCCAATACGGGCGACGTGAGCAACGGGTGGGCTTCATTTCATCTTTGTATAATCCGCTGCAACACATAATTGTGCTGTTAGAAATGACTATAGCGTAATTCGTTATTTTTTACAGCGTCTTTAAAACTTTTTCATAATTCTTTGGCAGTTATTCAACAAAATGACGAGAAAAAAGAAGTGCCTTCCAACAATAGCTGGAAAGCACTTCTTGAGCCCTATTTTACATTGGCTAGTTCTGTGGATAGTCAGACTGTGCAGCCTTCTTTGCAGATCTGATCAGGAAGTCCTGGTTGTTGTCGGTCTGCTTAAGGCCACTGATAAGCGCAGTAGTTGCACGCTCGGTGTTATTGAAGCCTGCAAGGATGCGGCGAACGCCCCAAACCATAGGCTGAAGCTCCGGCTTAATGAGCAGATCCTCATTACGAGTACCAGAAGAAACAGGATCAATAGCTGGGAAGATACGACGATCTGCCAGGTCTCGATCAAGCTTGAGCTCCATGTTACCGGTGCCCTTGAACTCTTCGAAGATGACCTCGTCCATCTTGGAGCCCGTATCTACCAGAGCAGACGCAATAATGGTGAGCGAGCCGCCGTTCTCGATGTTTCGTGCTGCACCCAAGAACTTCTTTGGTGGATACAGGGCTGCAGAGTCAACACCACCAGAAAGAATGCGACCAGATGCAGGAATGGCCAGGTTATATGCACGAGCAAGACGTGTAATGGAGTCCAGGATAACCACAACGTCCTGGCCCATCTCAACCAGACGCTTTGCTCGCTCAATGACGAGCTCCGAGACAACGGTGTGATTCTCTGCTGGCATATCAAAAGTTGAAGCAACAACAGTGCCCTTAATGGAGCGCTCCATGTCCGTAACTTCCTCAGGACGCTCGTCTACCAAGAGGCAGAAGAGGTGAACCTCAGGATTGTTGATAGTAATAGACTGGCAAATGCGCTTCAAAATGGTGGTCTTACCTGCCTTTGGAGGCGAGACAATCAAACCACGCTGGCCCTTACCAATAGGAGCAACCAGATCAATTGCACGACCAGTAATAGAGTCTTTACCGTGCTCCATAGTAAGAGGCTGATCTGGGAAAATAGGAGTCAGATCTTTGAAGCGAGGACGGTCCTTAAGACCCTCAACTTCCCCGCCATTGACCTGGGTAACCTTAAGAAGTGGTGGATACTTGCTGTTTACGCGAGCAGGTCCAACCATACCTAAGACGCTATCGCCCGGACGTAGACCAAGATTTCTAATAATCTGCTGGTGGACAAAGGCGTCGTCATCGCCTTCCATGTAATTACCTGTACGAATCCAACCGTAGCCTTCGTTGCTAATCTGAAGAATACCCTCAACAGTCTTAAAGCCCTCAGCAGCTGCAGATGCAGCATACACAAGCTCAATCAAGTCAGACTTATGAACACCTGCATACTCAATGCCCAGCTCAGTTGCTTTAGCACGAAGCTCAGAAAGCTTCATCTCTTGCAGAGCCTCTTTGGAAAGCGATGGCTCGCTTGCCTGGCCCTGCTTGCGATTCTTGTTGCGCTGGTTGTTCTGTCTACGATCGCGAGAAGGACGCTCCTGGTTGTTAGCGTGAGCGTTTTCCTGTGTCTTCTCGCCCTCCTGAGCCGCTTCTTTTGGCTCAGCATTACGATGTCGACGACGTGCTGCGCCTGTACGTGCGCGTCCTGAACGCTCAGCTGGAGCTGCCTCGGAATCTGCTACTGCACCAGAAGCCTGCTCCTGAGCTGCACCATCCTGCTGTTCAACACTGCCCTGCTCTTCAGCAAAGTTCTTCTGAGCCGCATTGCTATTCTGGCCAGCTGCACCCTCTGCCTCTGCTTTAGTAAAGGCAGGAGCCGGGGTTACCTCCGCAGAAGGCTGAGTTGCGTCCTGAACAATCTTGGTAAGGCGATCAGTGTCTACAACGTCAGAAGAGACCTTGCCACCTGCCTGGACCTGAGCCAGGACCTCTGCCTGTGCAACTTCAAGGGCACGCTCATGAAGAGCACGCTCTTCCATCTCTTCTTTGCTAGGACGGCCACGGCGGCGCTTTGGTGGCTCTGTAATGCCTGCTGCGTTCATAGCCTCTGCCACAACAGCCTCTACCGCACGACGCGCCTCAGTCTCTTTTTTAGTTGGACGACCTCGACGGCGCTTAGCAGCTGAATTAGAAGCCTTTTCTTCAGTTGTCTCAGAATTAGTATTTTCAGAAGTAGTATTTTCCAAATTAATATTTTCACTCTTGCGAGGTCTACCACGTCTACGTGGTGCTGGAGTATTTTCTACATCATTTAAAGAATCATTTTGGACCGAAGATGTTTCGTCCGACATGTACAAACCTCTCTGTTTGCTCATCAAAATAATCTGTAATAATACGTGAGAAATATGATGAAGGGATAACAAACAAAATCAAATAGGTGCAAATCCAAAAGGAATATACCACGAAAATGCCCGCCTTATGATGAAAAAATAAATAAAATTCACCATAAAACGGGCAAATGGGGATTTATAACCACTAACCCTTAAACCTCGAGAAACCCATCTTCTAGATTTCTTTAATCTGCATAAATCATTTAAACAGCTGTACGGCTCTTTCTTTTAACAATAATGTCTTCAATTTGCTGAACGATTTCTTTGATATAGGTCTTACCTTGAGGCGTGAGCTCAACCATAGTTACTCTTCTTGAAAGAGCATCGTCATGTTTGCGCTGTACCAGGCCACTTTCTGCCAAAGCAGTAAGAGACATAGAAACCGTTGGCTGCAAAAGACCAAGCGCGTCAACAATCTCTGTAATTGAAAGAGCGTCTTTAGGGGAATCTAGAATTGCAAGAAGGACCATATCTGCTGCTCTGCAATACAGAGCTCCCATAGCGTCAACATACATGACAATACGCTCAAATGAAGTACGAGAAAGTGCCTGACCAGGTGCAATACGAGCACACGTGAGCTTAGACAGCTCCTCTACTGCTTCTACACCCTTTTCTGTAATGATGCACACTACGTTGCGTCGATCAATGGCGCCTTCATCTCTTTTGATGAAACCAAGCCTTGCCAGGTGCGAGGTACGATGAGTAATCGTAGGACGAAGAGCACTCTGATACTCGGCAATTTCTGAAGTCTTAACAGGGGCGCCCTTCACATTGAGGCGACACAAAATAGCAAACTCTTCAAACGTGAGTCGTCTGTTAGCAGGTACCACTCTTCTGACTAAGTTGTAAGACCTGCGAATGGACATGTACTCGCGAAGTTCCATAGAGACCTCCACTCCTATGCCCGAACCATTTACTATTTGCTCGCATAATGAGTATACCCCTAAAAAATACGTGTTAACGTGGGGACAAAACAATAGTTAGTCAAAAATATGTTAGAAAATGGCGTGTATATGACATCAATATAGGCTTTTATATGCTGCAATATAAAATTTGAGTAATAAAAATTAATTTTATTATCTCTTTTATACATTAAAAAAGTTTTTACATAACGCAGAAATGTGTAAATTATCTGGAGGAATTCACAAAAGATACCGTGCAAGTATTCAATACTTGCACGGTATCATGACAAAACAACATAGTTAGCTATCGTTTACATTGCCTCAGGAGCAGAAACGCCAATCAATTTAAGAGCAATTGCAAGCACGCGGCGGGTTGCGTCACAAGCAGCAAGACGAGCCTTAGAGAGCTCCACGTCAAGTGGACGTCCTTCAGAAGGAAGCACCTGGCAAACGGTATAGAATGCGTGGAACTGGCCGGCAAGCTCTTCAATATAGTGTGTAATGCGGAATGGCGCCCTATCGCGAGCACAGCCCTCAACAAGACCTGGGAACTCAAAGAGCTTACGAGCAAGAGCCTGCTCAGCTGCATCAGAGAGCAGTCCAAGATCAACCGCAGAGCCAATAGCCTTATCTGCAACAGCGTCCATGCCAAGCGCCTGAGCCTCTTCCAGGTCAACGCCAGCAGCACGACGCAAAATGGAACAAATACGAGCGTGGGCATACTGAACGTAATACACAGGATTCGAGCTGTCCTGACGCTTTACCTGCTCAATGTCAAAGTCAATCATCTGGTTGGAAGACTTTGAAACAAGGGTGTAGCGGGTTGCGTCAACACCAACCTCGGCGAGAAGTTCGTCAAAGTGGATGCCAGTTCCCTTACGCTTGGACATTCTAACAGCAACACCGTTTCTAAGCAGGTTAACCAGCTGACCAAGCAGAACCTCAAACTGAGTTGGGTAGCCAAGGGCTGTTGCAGCAGAGCGAACACGCTGAATATATCCGTGGTGATCTGCTCCCCAGATATCAATAACGTGGTCGACGCGCTGGAACTTATTCCAGTGGTAGGCTACGTCGGAAGCAAAATAGGTATACTCGCCATTTGTTTTGATGAGTACGCGGTCCTTATCGTCACCAAAATCAGTAGAACGGAAGAAAAGTGCGCCCTCGTCAGAACGATAGAGGTAGCCAAGCTTATCAAGAGCATCAAGCGCGCGATCGACAGCATCTTTGCCCTGGTCATCCTTAACGTAGAGAGAGCGCTCAGAGAACCACACATCAAAGTCGGCGCGAGCGTTGTGGCAGGTGTTTTTGATGGACTCAAGCATCATCTTGTAACCGCGCTCACGGAACTCAACCATGCGCTCATCTTCGGACTTATCTGCCCAGACCTCTCCGTCATTTTTGAGGAAGAAAAGACCCAGGTCAACAATGTAGTCTCCGGCGTATGCGTTGCCGCCAAGAGAGTTAATGAACTCATCAGTAAATGGATGCTCCTCGGGATGCGCATCCTCTTCATCTGCAACGTAAGCGTTGCGATCTTCAGCCAACACCTGAGCGGCGGCGTCAGCGTCAATGCCGCGCTCCTGCATGATGTCAATAAGCTGCAGGTAACGCTTAGAGATGGAGTGACCAAAGACATCCATCTGTGAGCCGTGATCGTTTACGTAGTACTCGCGCTCAACCTCGTAGCCTGCGAATGCAAGAATGCGGCTCAGAGAGTCTCCCAGCGCTGCCCAGCGACCGTGACCAATATGCAGAGGGCCAACAGGGTTTGCAGAAACGTACTCTACCTGAACCTTCTGGCCAGCACCAAAGGTAGAACGACCAAAATCAACGCCCTGCTCGCGAACGGTGTTAAAAATCTCATTGCCCGCAGCGGTAGACAGGTAGAAGTTTACAAAGCCAGGACCTGCAACCTCAACGCGCTCAATCTGAGCGTCTGCAGCAATATGAGCTACAAGAGCTGCAGCAATATCGCGAGGAGCCTTATGTGCCAGTTTTGCAGAACGCATTGCAACTGTAGAAGACCAGTCACCATTTGATGAGTCCTGTGGACGCTCAAGTCCCACGTCATCAATCTGGAATTCAGGCAACTCACCCGCAGCCTGGGCGTCTGCCAAGGCTTGACGTACAAGTTCCTCGATCTTCTCGCGCATGGTTCTCCTTTAAATTCAGCGCACGTGTGCAGCGTAATTACGTAGTGTGGGCGTAGTTTTGAAAATACTACTCGGTTTCCTCGGAAGATTTTACCTGATGTTGAGCAGCAAGCTCGTGACGCAAATTGGCCAGACCGCGCTCAAGGCCTACAGGATAAATCTGAGGGTTCAGGAAGCGCGTGTATGCCGCATCCAGGTGCATAAGTGCAGCATGGCAGCGGTCGCGAGCAACCTCAATGGACTCGCTCTCCCCTACGCGCTTGCCACCTTCTACCAGCCTTACCATCAGTTCGCGAGAAGTTCCTTCAAGCTTGTGAGTGGAATATGGATCAATGATATCTACCACGGTTGCCTTAGACTCTGGATTCTTGGTGACCAGGTAATCTGGGTCAAAAATCATGTCGCCAGCAGGGCAGCCGTTTGCATCGTAGAAGCGGCGGATATGCTGAATGCCAGGAACGGTGCGCTTGTAGGCCATCTCGGACAGCTTGATAACAGGAGTCCAAGGCTCAGAAGCAGACTGACGACGAGCAGTTAGCTTATAAACGCCGCCCAAAGAAGGCTGAGGATCGCAGGTAGCAAGCTTGGTGCCAACACCAAAGGCGTCAATAGGTGCTCCCTGAGCAAAGAGTGACTGGATGGTGTACTCGTCAAGATCGTTTGAAACGGAAATCTTAATGTAAGGAAGACCAGCCTCATCAAACGCCTTGCGAGCTTCCTTGGAAAGACGCGCGAGGTCTCCGGAGTCAATACGAACAGCGCTCAGGCGCTCGCCGCGCTCCTCCATCTCTTTTGCCACGATGATGGCGTTCTTGATGCCCTCGTGAACATCATAGGTATCAAGCAGTAGTGCGCAGTTGGTAGGACTAGACTTTGCAAACGCCCTAAAGGCATCAAGCTCAGTATCAAACGACATTACCCAAGAGTGTGCGTGGGTACCAAAAACAGGAATACCGTAAATTTTGCCAGCAAGAACATTTGAAGTGCTCGAAGCACCAGCAATATAGGAGGCACGAGCAACTGCCAGACCGCCGTCTGGGCCCTGTGCACGACGCAGGCCAAAGTCAGAAACGGGATTGCCCTGAGCTGCCTTGATAACACGCGCGCACTTAGTTGCTGCCAAAGTCTGGAAGTTAACCAGGTTGAGCAGGGCGGTCTCAATGAGCTGACAATCAACAATGGAACCCTCAACACGAACCATAGGCTCACGTGGGAAAACAAGCTCTCCCTCTGGAATCGCGTCAATGGTTACATTGAGCTTGTGGTTGCGCAAAAACTCGAGAAACGCTGGCTTAAAGAGACGACCACCACCAGGAGAGTTAATGCTTGCCAGGTAGTCGATATCGTCATCTTCAAAGATAAAGTTCTCAATTAAGTCAGCAATTTGACCAGTACCACAAGAAATTGCAAATCCACCATTAAAGGGGTTCTCGCGGAAAAATGCAGTAAAGCACGCCTCCGCATCAACAAGACCAGCTTCCCAATAACCCTGAGCCATTGTGAGCTCATACAAGTCTGTATTAAGGCTTACGTCCGAAGGCTTGGTACGATCAGTGAGTGACATAGTTGCTCTTTTCGATTGGTCAAAAACTGACGGTGAGACGATATATCTAGAGTAGCAGTCTTACAAAATAAATTGGCTTACAACAAAAATAACTGCAAGAATTACCACAGTTCCAATAACAATTTTTTGCCCCAGAGGCATCTTAATGTCTTCGTCGTCCTCATCTGGCTCCATAAGGGCGCGGCCTTTGGCGCGCTGCTCCTGAATGCGACGAATCTGCTCGGCTTCCTGCTGAGCCGCTTTGCGTGCGGCGCGCTGCTGAGCTGCAACCAGTTGAGCGTCTTCGGCGGCGGCTGCCTCTGCCTCTGCTTGCGCTGCTGCTTGGGCTGCACGGGTCTTCTCGGAACGAAGCGCCTCGAGCTCAGCGCGCTCTTTCTCTGCGCGAAGAGCCTCGAGCTCCCTGCGCTCTTTCTCTGCGCGAAGCGCTTCCAGCTCGACGCGTTCCACGTCCGTGAGCGCGGCCACCTGTGGTGCTGGGGTGGTTTGGAGCTCTTCGGGTTTCTCGACAGACATGGTTACTCCTCGGTTTGCGTATCGGGGATGCTTGTGGTGGCGTGGCCGTCGGCGTCGGCGGCGATGCCGCGAGCCGAGCGAAGCTTGAGCGCGGGACCCTCAACGCCCGTTGCGTCAAAGGCCGGAACAAAACTTTCGGAGACCGTTCCGCCCTCCTGCCACCACAGGTTCTCAAAGCCCAGGTCATCTGCGTGACAGAGCACCAACTCGTACTCCTCGTCAGAAAGCGTTCCAGAAAGTGGACCGCCAGCCGCACGCATGCGCTCGTTGGGCGTGTACTGATTCATGATTGATACGTCTACATCATTATGACAAAGATTCCAGACACGGTTAAGCACCTCGCAGGAATCGTCCGCGTGCGTAGGCATGACCAGGTGACGCACAATAATGCCCTGCAGCATGCGACCGTCATCATCCAGCTTGCGACCTCCGCGACTCATCAACGAGTCATGCA
>ERZ773265.1281-NODE-1281-length-13443-cov-88.267329_pt1 | contig 13443 bp, 13 predicted proteins | sample MGYA00580512_ERZ773265 | MGnify/ENA primary metagenome ERZ773265 (study PRJEB29015, sample SAMEA2738169) | human oral metagenome | biome: human oral; feature: human-associated habitat; material: saliva | place: China | collected 2183 ... | reverse complement strand
GGATGTCGAGGCTGAGGTAGCGTCGGCCTTCGGCCCATTCGTCGTTTTGTTCGGCTAGGACGGCTCCGACCAGGCGGATGATGGCCTGGCGGTTGGGGAAGAAGACCTGGTCCGTCCCCCCATAGGAGCGAAGGAAGTGCGTAGCGCGCCTAACCGTAAAGGAAAGCGGTATCGCCCGTAGTGACATCAGGGTGCCCGAAGCGTAGCGAGGGCGGGTCCCCTGCAGGAACGAGGGCGTATGCCGCTTTCCGCTTAACTCATAGAGCTTAACTCGTAGAGACAATTCCCCATGTGCAGGGCGTAAAATCTTCTGTAACGGTTTTCCCCAATCACCTCACTCAAGGATTCCCATGCTCACTTTCCCCATCGTGCCCCTGGTTCTGTGCACGGCCCTCATCGCTCTCACCCTACTCATCAGTGGTATTGCGAAGGCGAAGGACCCGCAGAGTACCGTGACTGGTATTCAGAATCTTGGTTTGGAGAAGATCGCGCCGACCCGTGCCGTGTCGCTCATCCTGCCGTGGTTCGAGATCGCCCTAGCCGCCGTCCTGTTGCTGTCGCCCGTGCGGCTGCCCGCCGTAATCGCCTCGGGCCTAGCTCTGGTCCTGATGATTTTCTACACGGTGGTGATTGCCCGCGCCCTGGCGACGGGACGCACTGCGGGCTGCAATTGTTTCGGTTCTGGGTCGACGGCCCCGGTCAGTCGCTACACCCTCTTCCGCAATCTGTCGCTGCTGGTAGCTGCGGCGGGTACCCACGCGGCGGCCCTGGCCGGCGGCGCAGGTGTGCTCTTCACGCTGTTCTCACTGGATGCCTCCGGCTGGCTCTGGGCGGGCGGGGCCGCCCTCATCGCGGCAACCCTGGATGCGGTACGCCGCGGCGACGCCCTGGGTGCGGCGGATGAGCGTCCGCAGGTTATCCTGCCCGAGCCGGTGTACGACGAGAACGGCGAGGAGCTGTACGTGCGCATGCCCATCCCGCTGGGCGCCCTCTATCTTGAGGATGGCCGCCGCACGACCATGCGCGAGATTGCGAAGACTCAGGCGCGCGTGCTTGTGTTCGTCTCGGCGACCTGCGGTGGTTGCGTCAAGTTCCTGAAGACTATGCCGCAGTGGCAGGAGCGTCTGCCGCAGGTGGCCCTGCACCCGGTGTACTCCTCCCTGGAGTCGCTGAATAAGTCGCGCAATAACGGTAGTTTTCCCGAGGGCCTGACCCCGCTGATTGACCGTGAGTCGGCGAGCGCGGCGAACTTCGGTTACGGCGTGCCGCTGGCCGTCGTGCTGGGCTCTGACGGCCTGATGGCCGGAGGCCCGGCGGTTGGTCTCGAGGAGGTCGAGGCGCTGATGGGCGATATCGAGGAACAGTTCGCCGAGGCTGCTCGTCTGGCTGAGGAGGAGCGCCAGGAGCAGATGCGTAAGGCGTTTGCAGCGGGTCCGTCGAATGTTGAGGGCGACCACCTCTAAACACGCTCCTATCGTCCAGCCCCTGTAGCGCCTCTGTAGCGCTTCCGATAGCCCCGTCCGGCTCTTACTGCCCTTACTGGCAGGTGCCGGGTGGGGCTATGCTAGTACGTAGCGCACACACCGCTTATATGCCGCGGTCACCTTGCCTGGTGGCGGTTGGCGCATCCTCAACCCTGTCAAAGGAGTATTTATGGCAATGCTGAGTTTCAACGCGCCGGGCGAGCGCGAGAAGTCCCTGTGGCTCGTCAAGAAGGAGACCAACCCGAATCACTCGCAGTGGTACATCGACCGCTTCAAGGCTATGGAGGCCGAGGGCAACGATATGGCCGGTGAGTCCCGCATGGTGAACGCCCTGGCGTCGCGCGGCGCGAAGATTCTGGACGCGGGCTCGGGTCCGGGCCGTGTGGGCAAGCAGCTGCACGCCCTGGGCCACCGCGTGACCGGCGTTGACATTGATCCCGAGCTCATCGAAGAGGCACGCCGCGTCTGCCCGGATGCCACCTGGATTACCGCCGACCTGGTGGATCTGCCGGAGGTGCTGGGCATCGAGGGTGACGCCACCGCGGAGAACGGTTTCGAGCTTCTGGTGTGTGCCGGTAACGTGATGGGTTTCCTCGCCCGTTCGACCCGTAAGCCGGTGGTGGATAACTTCCGCCGCGTGCTGGCCCCCGGCGGCCGCGCCGTCGTGGGTTACGGCTCCGGTCCGGGCCGCGATTACGCGTTCGAGCAGTTCCTGGCCGATGCCCGCGAGGTCGGCCTGAACGTCGATAACACCTACTCCTCGTGGCAGATGCACCCCTATCAGGAGGGCTCCTCAGAGTTCCTGGTGGCGGTGCTCTCCCGCCCCGAGAACTAGGCTCAGCTTTAAGAACTAGGCAAGGCTCGCAAAAGGCCCGGCGCCTCCCCCGTTGCGGGGTGGGTGCCGGGCCTTTACGCGTCTGCCTAGTGGATCATGTAGATGTTGCGGGCGATCTCTTCGGGCAGGAAGGAGGCCGCGAAGAGGATGACCACGACGATGACCGCGAGGATGGTCAGCAGGCTGGAACGCCAGCCGGGGTGCAGCTCGTTGAAGGTGATGAGGCCCTTGTGTTCCTTGTCCATGCTGATGACGTTAATCTGCTTGTAGATGGTGGTTTTGGCCGAGAGCTTCGACGAAACCTCACGCATGGTTTTGCCGTCCCAGACTCGCCCGTCGAGACGCATGAGCTGCTTGCCGTCCTTGTCGACGGCCCACATGGCGGGGAAGCTGCGGTAGCGGATGCGTCCGGCCATGGTTTTGAGGTTTTGGCCGTAGGCCTTCTTGGGGTAGAGCTTCTCCGCGAAGATGGTGTGGCTGATGTCGGCGCGGGGTACGGCGAACCACCCGAAGGTGCGGGCACGTAGCACGTGGGTCTTGGTGATGACGATAATGGTCGGCTTGAGCACCGAGTAGAGGTTGATGCCGGCGATAGTGCCGATGAGCAGCACAAGGATGGTGTACGGCAGCGCGGGTCGTTTGTAGAAGATGAAGGCGAGCGCGGCGACAAGCACGATGGTGCCGGGGATGGACGCCTCGATGCGCCTGCCGTAGGAGCGCATGCGGGGGTGGAATAGTTCGTGGACTTCGCCGTATTTGGCGGGTACTTCGTGAGCGCGTTCTGCCATACACTCCACTTTAGTGTGTGGTCGTCGTGAATCCTAGCCGGACTACCTGCGTTACCCTGGTTCTATGCGTAATTTTTCTCCTGTGGAACGGGTCCTGGCCCTGTGGATGATCGGTGTTGTGGTGGCGGCCTCGATCGCGGCGGCGGCACTGATTATGACGAATAAGCTGGTGTACGGCCCGACCGGCCAGGTGCGGGAGTATTTCCATGCCCTGCGCGTGGGGAACGGTTCGCATGCGCGCGGCCTGCTGAACGCCCAGATTCCTGCCGGGGATGCGGCACTGCTGGACGGCGAGGCGCTGAAGCGTTCGGTCGCCTCGATGTCGCGGGTGGATTACGAGGTTGTTGAGACGAGCGAGGACGGCCGGCAGGCGACGGTGCGTGCGTCCTACACTCTGGACGGGCAGCCGCAGCACACGGATTTCCATCTGCATCACTCGGGTACGCACTGGGGCTTTTTCGATAAGTGGGCTATCGATGGCGATACCCTGCCTACGGTGAAGGTGAATATTCAGGGCGTGGAGGCCGCGACGATTAATAACCGTAAGGTCGCGGTGGACGAGGGCGAGGCGACGTTCCCGGTGTTCTACCCGGGTACGTACGCTGTCTCGTACGATTCGACGGTGTACACGGCTCAGAAGGTGACGGAGACGGTCACGAATAACCAGGGTGAGCACGTGGCGCGCGTCGATTTGAAGCCGAGCGATAACGCATTGGCTTCGGTTAAGGAGCAGATTAACGACCATCTGCAGAAGTGCGCGGCCCAGAACGCGCTGTACCCGACGGGTTGCCCGTTTGAGTACAGCTTCGGCGGCCGCGTGGATTCGACGGTTCAGTGGACCGTTGAGAAGGTCGCGGATCCGCAGGTAAGCGTGAACGCCTCGGGTGTGTGGTCGGTGCAGCCGATGAAGGGCACGGTGAAGGTGTCGTTTACGCAGCTGGATCTGTACACGGGTGCGCGCTCGCAGGTGCAGAAGGAGATTCCGTTTACGCTGAAGGCCTCGGTGGAGGCAGACGCGAAGGCGGTGCACGTCACCTTCTAAAAACGAACAACGAGAGCCAGTATGCTCTGAAGCGACATCAGGGTGCCCGAGCGAAGCGAGGGCGGGTTCCCCTGTAGGAGCGAAGAGCATACTGGCTCGTGGCTTATATGGGTTGAGAAAGGGCCGGTGTTATCCGTAGCGACATCAGGGTGCCCGAGCGAAGCGAGGACGGGTGCCCCTGTAGGAGCGAGGATAATACTGACCCTTGATTCTTTTATAGATCCCTAGTTGATACCGCGCAGGTCCAGGACGAGTTCGCTTTCGTCTGCCTCGTCACCGGTCACGACAACGGGAATACCCCAGTCCTGCTGGTAGAGGTGGCATGCCGCGTGCTCGGGGATGTCACCGTCGGGGGTACCGTCGCAGGCGGCGGCGCGGGCGGTGATGTGTAGGACCGCCTCGGTAATCTCGGGGTTGAGCACGAGGGTGCGGGTCAGCCCGGTAGAGGTGCCGGCACCTTCCAGGATGAAGTTCTCGGGGGTGGATGAGATCTTCAGCTGAGTGGGGTCGCCCCAGCGGGTGTCGAGCTTCTGTCCGGTGGGCACGGTGAATCGTGAGGTGAATTCGAGGGTGCCGCCGGTGAGCTTGGTGGAGGGGCGCGCGGTGGTGATGGCGCCTTCGTCAACGTGCTGTGCCTTCGCGGGAATGGAGGCGCGCACGAGCTGGTGCGCGTTGGTTTCCACGATGATGAGGCGCGGGTCCTCGCCGGGTACCTCTTCGACGAGCAGGTCGGAGGGCTCGTCGAGGCCGCGTTCAAGGGTGCCGAGGGTGCCGGTCACCGGGTCCCAGCGGCGGATAGCGCCGTTGTAGGTGTCTGCGACTGCGATGGAGCCGTCGGGCAGTTCGGTCAGGCCGAGGGGGTGCTGCATGCGGGCGGTTTCGGAGTCGCCGTCGACGAAGCCGAAGTCGAACAGGCCCTTGCCGACTGCGGAGGTGACCTGTACGCCGTCCTCGGTGAAGGTGACGTGGCGCAGGCCGCTGGTTTCGGAGCAGGCGACCCAGAGGCTGCCGTCGCGGGCTTCGATAATGCCGGAGGGCTGGGCGAACCAGGCTTCGGCGGCGGGGCCGTCGGCGAGGCCTTCCACGCCGGAGCCGGCGAAGATGCTGAGGGCGCCGGTGACGGGTTCGTAGCCGAAGAGCTGGTGGGTGCCTGCCATGGCGATGATGAACTGACCGGCTTCGCGGGAGTAGACGGCGTCCCAGGGCGAGGAGAGCGCAATCTCGGTGGCGGGTACGCCGGCGGGGATGTGGTTGGGGTCGCCGGTGATGGCGTTGTCGCCGTCGATGACGCGCTGCACGCCGTTGCCTGCGAGGGTGCGTACTTCGCCGGTGCGCAGGTTGAGGGAGCGCAGGCGGTGGTTGACGGTGTCGGCGACGAGCACGTCGTAGCCGAGCTGCTCGCGCAGGTTCTCGGGTACGAGGGCGAGACCGGCGGGTTCGTTGAATCGTGCTTCGGTGCCGGTGCCGTCGACGTGGCCCTTGACGGGGTGGTTTACGGGGTCGTCGCCGCCACCGTAGGTGTTGATGACGGTGTTGAGGTCGGCTGCTACCTGCAGGATGCGGTGGCGCGCGCTGTCGGCGACGAGGTAGGTGCGCTCGCGGTTGCCGAAGAGGTTTGCGGGGCCGAATTCGGCGGGCAGTTCGATGGCTTTGCCGGGGAAGGCGTAGGTGCCGGCTGCCTTGGCGCGGGGCACGTAGGGGCCGTCGCCGCGGTGCAGGGTACCCTTCGCTTCGTGTTCGGCGACGAGTTCGCGTACGAGGGAAGTGAGGCCCTGCACGTGGCCTTCGCCGGAGAGGTGGGCGACGATGTAGCCTTCGGGGTCGATGACGACGAGGGTGGGCCATGCGCGGGCGGTGTAGGCCTGCCAGGTGGTCAGTTCGGGGTCGTCGAGCACGGGGTGGGTGATGTGGTAGCGGTCGACGGCCGCGGCGAGCGCTACGGGGTCGGCTTCGTGCTCGAACTTGGGGCTGTGCACGCCGACGGTGACGAGCACGTCGGAGAATTCTTCTTCGAGGGGGCGCAGTTCGTCGAGCACGTGCAGGCAGTTGATGCAGCAGAGGGTCCAGAAGTCGAGAATAACGATTTTGCCGCGCAGATCCTGTAGGGTGAGGTTCTTGTCGCCGGTGTTGAGCCAGGCTCGGCCTTCGAGTTCGCTGGCACGCACGCGTACGGTGCGGTTGGTGTTCTCGCTCATGGGTTCTCTCTCCTGTTGGGTGCGCCGTGTGTGGGCGCGATGGTTTGCTGTCCCCATTATGCCAGCGTGGTTGGGGTGGTTCGCCGGGAGTTGAGCTTTGTGACTTGGGGGCTTAACGACCCGTCATATTCCGTCACATTCCACCCTGGTAAGAGCTATCGGGAGCTACCGGGTCCCCCCCTTCCCCGACCTGAAAGGACGCCGGCAGATATAAATCGGTCCGTGCACATCCAAAACGGATGCGCACGGACCGAGACGCTCGAGGCTTTTTACTTCGTGCCCACAACCGTGCCAAGCTTCTTCGGCTTTACAGGTTTTTGGGGGACGCTCGCGAAACCTTCCACTTGGGCGGGGACTTCGGGGGTTTTCAGCGAGGTAATGATGTCCTCGGATACATCGCCCTGATGGTAGGCAATGTTGGTGTTACCGCTCGCCTTGACTGCGATACGTTCACCGTCCGGCATTACCCTGACCCAGGCCCCATCGGAGTACGTTAGTTCTAGCTCACCGTTAGGCCTCAGACGGCTCCAGTTCCCGTCATGCTGGTGGAAGATGATGTATTCATTGTTCTTCCCCACGACCATAGCAAGCTTGTCTTTTTCTAAGATGTAGGTCTTACCATCGGCGTTTTCGCCCTTCACAACGGCGGGGTCCTTCTCAGCCTCGGCAATTTTTTGGTAGTACGTTTCGTAGTGTTTCCTGGCCTTGTACTGCATCTCGTCAGCCCCTACCGCTGAGGATGCTCCCTGCGTTGTGTCGCTGCTAGCGGTTGCCCTGCCAGAAGCGCTCGAAGTAGGTTTAGATGAGGGGCTAGATGAGCTCTCGCTACGTGCAGAGGGCGAAGCAGAAGACGAGGCGGAGGGTGAAGCGGAGGCGCTTGCCGATGCGGAATCACGGGAGGCAACGGGGGCCTCCACAGCGGGGGCGCAGGCGGCTAGACCGAGCAGGCTTGCCACGCTTAGAGACAGTACAGCAATAGACTTTTTCACGGCGGATTTCTCTTTCCGTCATGCGTCGCGACATCATCACAACGCTGTGTATGGATGTGGTTGGTAATGCCCAGCTTCGGGCATGCCCACATCCTAGCACCGTTCCCTGGGAAAAGTCTGGGCTCCAGCGGCGCCTCTCCGAACCCGAAATGCCTGGGCAAAATACCGAAGACCGAGAGCACGCGTACGAGAACGCCCCGCACGCATCACGTTCGGATGCGCACGGGGCGAGGTGCCGCGATATGTGAGGCTTCTTATGGATTTTAGTTCGTGACCGAGCTGATCTTCGTCGGCTTCACAGGTTCCTTGGGGACGCCCACGCCGCCTTCCACGGGGGCGGGAAGCTTGGGGGTTTCCAGGGTGTTAATGAGGTCCTTGGGCACATCGCCCTGGTGGTAGGAAATATAGACGGTACCGCTCCCCTTGACCGCGATGCGTTCGCCGTCAGGCTTAATCCTGATCCAGGAACCGTCGGGGTTCACTAGCTCCGCCTCGCCGTTGGCCCTTGCACGGCTCCAGCCACCGTCATTCTTGATGCGGATGACGTACTCGTTGTCCTTCCCCGCAACCAAAGTGACCTTGCTACTTTCTGAGGTGTAGGTCTTACCATCGGCGTTTTCACCCTTCACGACGCTGGGGTCCCTCTCAGCGACGGCGACTGAACGGGCGTACGTTTTGTAGAGATTCACGGCGGCCTTCCGCGACTTGGCAGCCCCGTCCTCCTCCGTTGAGTCGCTGCTAGCGGTCTCCTGGGCAGAGGCGCTCGAGGAGGGCTTAGAAGAGCTCTCGCTACTTGCGGAGGGGGATTCGCTGGCAGATTGTGAGTCCTCTGCGGAGGGCGAGGCAGAGGCGCTTGCCGATGCGGAATCACGGGAGGCTACGGGGGCCTTCACCGCGGGGGCGCAGGCGGCCAGGCCGAGCAGGCTTGCCAGGCTTAGAGACAATACAGCAATAGACTTCTTCACGGAGACATTCTCTTTCCGTCAAGCGTCGTAACCCGGTCACGACGCCGTGTATGGGTGTAGCTGACGTGCCCTGTCTGGGGCACGGCATCATCCTAGCACCGTTCCCTGGGAAAAGTCTGGGCTCCGGCGGCGCTCTCTAAACCCGAAATACCGGGGAAAAATACCGGAAGCCGAGAGCGCGTACGAGAACGCCCCGCACGCATCCACGGGGATACGTACGGGGCGAACGGGTCTAGTCAGTCGCCGGTTATGGCGATGGGTGCTGCTAGTTCGTTGCCACGCTGCTCGGCGTGACGGGGGTCTTCGGAGCGGGGAAATCTCCCACCGGAGCCGGGGTCTTGGGCACCTCCAGGGACTGGTAGTCAGTCGAAACCTCGAAGGTCTTGATATTCACGATGGAAGTTGCGCCGTTCTCATCAATATGAGCCACTTCGCCGTTGGTCTTGAAGAGGGCCCAGGAGCCCTTCGCGTCCACGGTGACGACCTCGCCCTCGGGAGTCACGCGTAGCCAGCTGCCGTTGTTCTGAACGGCGATGTAGTTACCGTTCTTGGCCTCGACAATAGCGATGCTTCCGTCAGAGGCGGCGTACACGTTGCCATCGGCGTTCGTAGTCTTCTTGGCGCTCGGGTCCTTCTTAGCCTCTTCGACAGCTTCCTTGTAGGTCTCGTAGACCTTCGGGCCGTAGCTGCTATCGCTGGCGCCATTGGGCAGGGCGGGATTAGCCGACGAACCGCTCGCCTGGGTCTCTGATCCCTTGGTAGAGGACTTGGCGGAGGAGCTCGAAGTCGACTCAGCCTTAGCGGAGGAAGAGCTAGAGGAGCTAGTGGATTCGGAGGAGGCGCTGGAGGAGCTCGAGCTATTCGCGCTTGCAGAGGCGGTAGCGGAGACAGAAGCGCTGGAGGATGCGCTCTGGCTACTATCCGGGTTCTTCGGGGAGGACCCACAGGCGGCCAGGCCGAGCAGGCCTGCTAGGCTCAGAGACAGTACAGCAATAGACTTCTTCACGGCGGATTTCTCTTTCCGTCATGCGTCGCGACATCATCGCGACGCTGTGTATAAATGTGGTTGGTGACACCCGTTTTTGGGCGCGTCCATATCTTAGCACCGTTACCTGGGAAGCGTCTGACCCTCATTCTTCCCTTGAACGTAGAAATACCCCGAACGCATCACGTTCGGATACGCGCGGGGTATCGGATCCCAGATTCGGGAAGCTATTTCTGTTTACTTCTTCATGGAGTCTGCGACCTCGGAGAACTTACCGATTTTAGTTGCCTTGACGGGAGTTATAGGGGTGCCGTTGAAGCCATCGATACGGCCGGGGGTCTTCGGGGTCTTGATGGCTGACACGTCGGTGCCTTCTTCGAGGGTCTTGGTGTTCATGATGGCGCCGGTGCCGTCCGCTTTAACGACGGTGTAAAGGTTATCCTTTGAGTTGGCCACGGCCCAAGAACCATCCTTGTCCACGAAAACGGTGACTCCATCGGAGCTCATGCTGGTCCACTCACCGTCGCTCATAATGCCGATAACGGTGCCGTCCTTGCCTTCGACGTAGGCAACCTCATCGTTGTAGTATGCGGTTCCGTCGCTGCTTTCGGTCTTCTTCACTCCGGGCTTCTCCTGGAATTTCTTCACGAATTCCTTAGCAGCACTGTAGCTTGTCTCGTCCGACTGCTGGGAGTCATCCCCTGCGCCCTTAGATGCTTCCGTGGCGCCGGAGGAATCTGCCGAGGAAGTCTGGGTGCTCTTAGCCGCAGCCTTGGTGGTTTCCGCCGCCGAGGGGCTGGAGGACTGGGCGGCCGCCGAGGGGCTTGCAGAGGCGGTCGCGGATGCAGATGCGGACGCACTTGCGGAACCGCTGGGGGCGGACACTTTGTAACCGCCGCAGGCCACGAGGCCGAGGGCTCCTGCGATGGTCAGGGACAGAACAGCAATGGACTTCTTCATCGTGGTTTCTCTTTTCTGTATGCGCCGCTCTGCGACGGCGCAGTGCGTAGTGTGGCTGTGGTGTACACCAGCGTATCCGGAATACGTCCTCATGCTAACACCGAGACCTGAAAACTCCCTGAAATACTGCGCTTCAGGTGGAGGCCCCTACTCGCACGGGCCCGTTGAGGGCATCCGAAGATACGAAGAAGCCCCGCGCACATCGTCTTGGATGCGCACGGGGCGTCTTCGCTAGTCAGGCGGGCCGTCACGCTCGCGGAGCGTGACTAGCCGCTGTCAGCTCGTTACAGCTTACTTGGGCTGTGCGGGCTTGACGGGATCGACCTTCGCCTTAGCGGGCTTGGTGGGAACCTTCGGTGCCTGCAGCTGGGACTTCTCGCCACCCATGATGGAGGTCACCTCACCGGATGCGTCCACGGTTGCCTGAACACCTGCGTTGGTCTGGATGCTCCAGGAACCGTCAGCCTGCACGGAAACCTGACCCTCTGCATCCTGGCGGCTCCAGGAACCGTCAGCCTGCACAGCGATCTGGGTGTTGGTGGCGTCGTCCTGAACGGTCCAGCTGCCGTCCTCGGAAACCTCGGAGCCGCTCACGGAGGTGTTGCCCTTAGAGTCCTTGGACTCTGCCTTAGCGTTGCCCTTGTCGTCAGCCTCGGTCTTGGAGGTGTTGCCCGCGGAGTCCTTAGCGTCTACGGATGCCTTGCCGTCTGCGCCGACCTTGACGTCTGCGGAGTTACCCTCGCCGTCGTTAGCCTTGACGGTCACGTTGCCGTTAGCGTCAACGCTCACGTTAGCGGTTGCCGATGCCGATGCGGAGGAGGATGCCTTAGCCGAGGAGCTGGAGGTAGCCTGCGCCGATGCGCTGGGCGATGCGGTAGCCGAGGAGCTTGCGGTGGTGTTCGAGGAGGACTGCGAGCCACATGCGCTCAGACCCAGTGCGCCTGCGAGGGCGATGGACAGAACGGCGGCGGTCTTCTTCGCTGCGGGGGTAATTGCCATTGTTTTCTCCTAGTGGTTGTTCAATACAGCTGGCTGGCAGGGTGAGGTGTTCGGGAAGGTTCCGCAATATTCATAAAGAATATTTGAACGTTTATCGGTTAGCCAACCATTTTGATTCTATCGAGAGTTGGGGATTTGACCTACTCAGTGAGCTGAGGGTCGAGCCATAAAAATTTCGCGGTTTAAGAGCGGGGTACGACCGGTTGCACGGGGTTCACGGTGGCCCCCGCGGGCTTGGCGGGAACGACGGGCACCTGGATTGTGCCCTGGCCGGTCTGCTTCCAGGTGCCGTCGGCGCTCACCTCAACAACGCTACCCTGGCCGGTCTGCTCCCACGAGCCGTCCGACTTCACCTCAACGGTACCGTTCTGGCCAACGCGTTCCCAGGAACCGTCAGCGTTTACCTCAATGACGTCGCCGTTGGGTGCGTGGTAGCTCCAACCGCCATCGCTCTCAATCTCAATGAGGGTGTAACCGTTAGCCGCGCTGATGGTCCCGCTAGCGGTAGCGGTGTTGCCGGTGGTGCCAGAGTTACCGCTATTACCCCTTGAGGATGCGCTCTCCCCCGCCTTCTCATCCACCTTCGCGGAAGATCCGGAGTTACCCGAGCCGCCATTGACGGTAGCGTTACCGCTGGCATCTGCGGTGACACCGGTGCCGTCAGCGCCGTTGACGGTGATGCTTCCGTCGGCGCCCGTGGTAACGCCGGTGCCGTCCGCACCGGTGACGGTCACGGTTCCGGTGCTCTGGGTGCTACCGGCGGATGCGGTGGGGCTGGCGGTAGGGCTGGCCTTGACGGTCACCTTGCCGTTGCCCGCATTGACCGCGGCATCTGCCGTGTTGCTTGCCATTGCGGTGGCAGTTGCGGTGGTGGTGTTCGAGGTGTTCTGGGTGCCGCATGCGCTCAGGCCGAGAGCGGCAATAGCGGCCAGGGAAAGGGCGGCCGCGCCGGTTCGAAGGCCGCGGCGAGCGCCTGCGGGGTGATTGTCAGTGCGATGCTGATTGTGTCGTGCCATGTGGGGTCTCCTCTGCGAGGCCCCGCGGGGTGCGGGGTGTATGGGGTGTATGGTCGGTGGCAGTTCGAAGAACCCTTCATCGTTCGTCGATGCGGTATTCTCCGTTCCGTTGGTATAAGCCTAAAGTGTGAGTCTAAGACTGAGCTTTAGTTAGCTGTGTTTAAGCTGTGTCACTCACCCTCTGCATAAGTATTTTTCCCAGAGCTCCTTGAAATTCGCGTATTTTCGCTCAGCTCATGCATAGCTTTCATGTATTATGAATAAAATTTCTTAAATTTTTCTGTGTGTCCCGCAAGGATCTCCCCGAAAAACACCCTTTTACACACAAAGAAGGCCCCCACCTGATGGTGGGGGCCTTCTGCAGATTCAAAGTCTCAAGAATTACTTCTTAGCGACTGCTGCCTTCAGCTTGGAGCCTGCGGTCAGCTTCACGCCGTGACCGGCGGGAATCTGAATGGTTTCGCCGGTCTGCGGGTTACGGCCGGTGCGAGCTGCACGGTCGGTACGCTCAATTGCCAGCCAACCGGGGATGGTGATCTTCTCGCCCTTGGAGACGGAAGACTCGAAAACCTGGAACACTGCGTCGAGGACTGCGTTCACGGTTGCCTGGCTCTTGCCAGACTTCTCTGCAACCTCTGCAACGAGTTCGGTACGGTTCTTAGCCATTAGGGTGCCCCTTCCAGAGACTTAAGGTTTGAGTCTAAAGCGAGTGACCGTCGGTGACGACGGAAAACCGTTTAGGAACTAAAATACCAGATTTACCAGCTGGACTTGGTGATGCCGGGCAGCTCGCCGCGGTGTGCCATCTCGCGGAAGCGCACGCGGGAAATGCCGAACTTCTGGAAGGTGCCGCGGGGACGACCGTCAATCTGGTCGCGGTTACGCACGCGCACGGGGGAAGCGTTGCGGGGCAGCTTCTGCAGTGCCACGCGTGCTGCTTCGCGCTCCTCGGGGGTAGCGTTCTCGTCGATCAGGGTCTTCTTCAGCGCGATACGCTTCTCGTTGTAGCGAGCGACGATGACCTTGCGCTGCTCGTTGCGAGCGATCTTGGACTTCTTAGCCATTCTTAGCGCTCCTCTCGGAAGTCAACGTGCTTGCGAACGACGGGGTCGTACTTCTTCAGCACCATGCGGTCGGGGTTGTTGCGGCGGTTCTTACGGGTCACGTAGGTGTAACCGGTGCCAG
>ERZ773265.1273-NODE-1273-length-13497-cov-34.715519_pt1 | contig 13497 bp, 6 predicted proteins | sample MGYA00580512_ERZ773265 | MGnify/ENA primary metagenome ERZ773265 (study PRJEB29015, sample SAMEA2738169) | human oral metagenome | biome: human oral; feature: human-associated habitat; material: saliva | place: China | collected 2183 ... | reverse complement strand
GGGCGCGTCGGGGGCAGGCGGGGCGGTCGCAGGCACCGCTGGTCGTGGTGCTCCTGCGGGAGGCCTCATGGGTGGCGCGGGTGCCGGGGCGGGCGCGACCGGTAAGGGGGACAAGAAGTCCCGCAAGCGCAAGTACGTGCCCTTTGTCGTCACCGACGACGAGGACGACGCGCGCGCAGGGTACGTGAACCCCCTGTCGCAGACGTACGGGTCGGATCAGGACCTGGTTTCGGTTCGGCGTGTTGATGATGGATGGGATGAGCGTCAATGGTGAGTATGTCGCGTTGTGTCTCCTCCCGCGTGTTGGCGTCTGTTCGTGGGCGTGTGGCGCGTGTGGTGGGTGTTGGTGTGTCGTGTGTGGCCTTGGCTGTGGGGGCTTTGGTGGCCTCCCCGGCGGCGGTAGCGGCTGACCCGATTACGCATCAGGATTATGTCGATTACTATCATTTGGATTCTGCCCGCGCCAAAGGCATCACGGGCAAAGGCGTGATCATCGCACTGATCGACGGGCCGGTCGAACTCAGCGACCCGGAGCTGGCCGGAGCAACCATCGTCGACAAGAGCCGCTGCACGATCGAAGCACCCATGGCGAGTCGTTATCACGCCAGTGGGTTAGCGGCTGTGCTGGTGTCCCAAAACTACGGGGTTGCACCCGACGCCACCTTGTACACCTACCAGGTGACTAACAAGGACACTGTTTCGACAGGAACCTGTGGTACCGGTGCAAGCAGACTCAACTCTTTCGATAAGCTCATCAATCAGGCCATCGATGATGGCGCGCAGATCATCTCGATTTCGCAGGGCTCATCGAGCCATGATGAAAATCTGAAGTGGGCGATTGCGCGGGCGATGAGCCAGGGCGTCATTATCGTCAACTCCGCGGGCAACAACGCCCGCGACGACAACAACAGCCAGATGGGCTGGTGGTCGGGGGTCGTAGGCGTGTCCGCTATCGGCACCGACGGCAAGTTCACCTCCTACTCCTCCTGGGGCAACGGGGTCACCACCGCCGCAGTAGGCGGACCCATCAAGGCCCGCGACTTCGACACCGGCGCTGACGCAACCACAATCGGCACATCCAACTCGGCGGCCCTCGTCTCCGGGTTCTTAGCCCTAGCCCGCGCCAAATGGCCCAACGCCACCCCCAACCAACTCCTCCAACTCCTGGTCAACACCACACAGAATCCAGACGGGAAGTGGGACAAATACACCGGCTACGGGGCGATCGATCCCGGGAAGATGGCCAATACGGATCCGTCCCAATACCCCGACGAAAACCCCCTAGCCCAAAAGGAAGGAGGATCCTCCCCCACAGTAGAAGAAGTACGCAACTACAGTGACGGCCTCATCTCCCCCTTCACCGCCACACTGCCCACCTCCTACGTATACCGAGGCCTCGACGAAATCGCCCTCTCCTCCACCCACAACGCACACCTCGGCACCAGCCCCCGCTACCACACCAAATAACCCCATGACACCACACACCACACCCACAACCAACCACCGCCACGGCCACACCCACGCTGCCAGCCGCCACGACCGCGCGCATGCCATGGCCGGCTCACCGTGCAGGTGGTAGCCGACCTGCGAACAGACCCCGTGGCACCCCACCAGCACCCGACGCAGCGGTGCCCCGACGCGGCGGCGCCCCCGAGGCTGGGGCACCGGCGTCTAAGGAACCGTCACACACTGCGTCACCGGTGAGGACTCACGTCCGCTCGACTCGACCACGACGCTGACCGCCAGGCAATTCTCGCCGCTCACCGCCGTGGTCGTCAGGCTGTTGCGTCGTATCGTCTCGGCCACCACGTCCTCGCCCGGGCGCGTCAGCACATACTTGAACACCAGCTGATCCGACGAATACTGCGACTGCGACGGCACCTGCCAGCCCCACAGAATCTCCGAACCATTCGGCGTAGCCGTCACCTCCCCAACCGAATCGGGCAGCGCACCACCCGGATCACCCCCAGGGTCACTCCACTGCTCGGTCGTCGCCTCGACCGACGGCCCCTCGCCCGCACCCAGGCGCACGCTGTGCCCCCCGCCCGTCAACATTGCGACAACCAGGGCCGCCGTGGCCAGCACACCGACGACAACCAGCACGGGAATCACCCACGCGGGACGCTTCGACTCGGAGTCGACCACCCCGCGACGATTCGTCGTCGAGTTACCCGACCAGGCCTCGTTCGACGAGGCCTGCTCCCCCTCTGAGAATCCCCTGCGGCGGGTGCGCGTACGCTCCGAATCCAGGAGAGCCGGCGTCGGGATCGACAGCGCCGAGGGAGGCCCACCGGTGGGCGCGACGACACTCAGCTTCATTTCCGTGACCGGGCGATGCATGTCGCGTTCGACGGTCTGCAGCGCATAACCGAGCGCCGCCGCCGACCCGAAACGCTCCTCAGGATCCAGACTCATCGCTCGACGCACGATGGCGGTCACAGCATCGGGCACGCCCGGCCGATCGATGCGCGAGACACGGCCCGACGCTGCCCTCTGCGCGACCGCCCTAGCCGTGTTATCACCGTCGGGCACCTCGAAGGGCGGGCGACCCATCAGCAGCGTCCACAGCGTCGCACCCAGCGCCCACACGTCCTGCGTCGGATGGATGCGCGCCGTACCCGCGATCTGCTCGGGCGGCGCCCACATGACCGAAAAACCATCGCGGCCGCTGCGCGGATCTGTCCCCACATGCTCCGCTACACCGAAATCCGTCAGGACCGGAGAGCCGTAGGCATTCACCATGATGTTGCTGGGCTTGATATCACGGTGCACGAAACCCACACGATGCAGCATCTCCGCGCCGCCACACATGCGGATGATCATCGACAGCGCCCGATCCGTCGACATCGGTTTCTGACGCACCTGATCCATGATGTTCGCGACCGGGCAGTACTCCATCACCAGGAAAGAGCGCCCATCTTGCGCGGTGCCCGCGCCGTACAGTTGCACGACAGCCGGATGCCCCGACACGAGCGCCATCACATCAGCCTCGCGGGCGATGTCCCCCTGCGCCTCAGACCCACGATCCAGGCGAGCGATCTTCACCGCGACATCACGACTGGGCATCTCCTGGCGGCACAGGTACACGTCCGCGAACCCACCCGATCCGAGGTATCGAATCCACTGGTAGCCGGGCAGCATCGGGGCAACCCCCACGTGCTCGTCTCTGTCACTCATCGTTTCCTCCTCCAACGGCGCGTGACGCGCGACAACAGGGACCGGCGTTGCCCGCTTGTCGCCAAGCGACGCGCGCGGCGACGCCAGCGCAGCGACTTGACCGACAGCGCGCAGCGCACGCGTGCGAACCACGACACGGACGACGCCCACTCGCTGCGCAGCGCACGCACGTCGCTCCACGCCTCGTCCACGTCCTCCTGGCGGGTGCCTGCGGCTGCAAAGTCCGCGACGTCCGCGCGGCGTGCGAGTGCCACCACACGGGGCACAGTGCCCGAGAACAGGGACCATCCCGGCACGCGGCCGTCCGTGACCATCCGCGCCGAGGCCTCGTCGCCGGCGCGATCCAAACCATCACCAGGGGTGCCGCGCTCACCAGAGCAGGCACCCGCGTGCGGTGTCGCCCACTGGGTCGACAGAACCCACGCCAACTCCTGGCGTGTCAGGTACGGCTGCACGACCACGCCTGAGTCGATGACGGTGTCGACCAGCTCTTCCCACGAGCCGCGCACCGCCTTCACAGCATCCGAGCGGCGGCGCACCGAGCGGCGGCGAGCCTTAAGCGCAAGAATCATCAAGGCAGGACCCAGTAGGACCAGCAACGAGGCGGACACCGCCCCGATCATCATCCACGGGATGTGCGAGCCACCCGGATCACGCGGATCCGCTGCCTCGTCGCGCGAGGCCGGGGGCAGTTCGACCGGCTGTTCCGGTGGCTCCGGAGGCTGCAGGACCTGCGGCTTGGGCACCGACTTGGGCCGATTCACTTCGGAGGCGGGCTTCTGGTCACGCGGCGGCGTCGGGTCGAAAGTCGCCCAGCCCACGCCGGGGAACTCCACTTCCACCCACGCGTGCATGTCCGCGCCCATGAAGTCGAGGCTGCCGGCCGTCCCCTCACGGTAGGCACCCACGACGACGCGCGCTGCGATGCCCTGCGAGTGCAGCATGAGCGCCATCAGGGTCGCGTACTGCTCGTCGTCGCCCACCATCGCCTCCGCGCTGATCATGCGCTGGATACGGTCCTGGGACGCGCCGGGACGCGAGCTGACGGCATCATCGTTGGAGTAAAACCCCGACGTGTGCAGGTACGTCTCAATCGCTCGCGCCTTATCCAGGTCAGAGTGGGCACCAACCGTGCGCTCGGCGGCCAGAGTATCGACGTCCTTCGGGACATTCGTGTCCCCACCCGCGTAATCGCGCGCGTCCACGCTGGCGAACTCCGAGTCCGTATGCTCCTCCGGCACCGTCGTATTCAGCGCATAGGACATGTCCCCCGCGGGACCCGTCGTCAGTGCGGATTCGGTCCACAGGTTGTAGTTCAGGCCCTTCTGGCGGGCGGCGGCGTTCGGGTCCGAGGCCTCGAAACGCAGGACCGACACCTGGCCGATCGTGGGCACCCACGGCCCGACCAGCTGCGAGGTCGACACCGTCGTCTCGCTCTGGGCCGTCTCGGCGCTGCGTCCCGGGATCGTCGAGCCGACGCGGCGGTAGCCAGCCTGGCCGTCCACGTTCGTCGTTCCCATGACGAAGGTCGTCCCGTCGTAGACCTCCATCGCGCCCAGGCGCACGCGCGCACCCTTGGGCAGGTTGGAGACACGGATCAGGGAGCGCTCCTCCAGGTCCTTGTTGTAGTAGCGGTAGCTCGACAGCGGCGACGGGTATTCGCGCGCGTCCACGGGAGGTTCCACGACGTCGCGCCCGACGATGCGGTCCGAGGCCGTGGGTCCCGCGAGGAGACCTGCGGGCAGGGCGACAGCGACCATCGCCGCCACCATGAGCGAGGCCATGCCTACGCGCCACCACACGTGCACGACCTGGCGAGAGGCGGCTCCCATCGTCGTCGCCGAGGAGGCATTCGACCCGCCGATCCCGATCACGATGTCGGCACCCGCGCGTGCGCGGACTATCGCTGAAGCCCACGACCACCAGATGATCAACGCCGCCCACCAGACGACCACCAGCACGGCACTGGGGCCGTGATGGCTGGGTCCCCACACGATGGCAATCACGCCGGAGGCGATCAGCGCACTAGAACCGGCGATGGGACGTCCGAGGCGCACGGTGAGCGTGCCAGCCACGACCGAGCAGATGAGGAGCGTCATCCACGGCACCAGCGCCGGTCCCGAGTACGAGGCCGCGGGCGGCGTCAGCGTCAGCAGGTCCTTCCAGGATTCGACCGCGCCGATGACGAGGGACTGCAGCGTGCGCGACGTCGGCACCACGCCCCAGAGAGTCGTCTCGCGCAGGGCCGCAGCCCCACCGAACAGGAAATGCGAGGCCACGACCGCGGCCGTGATCGACAGCAGGTCCCATCGCCACTTGGCCGACGCCCACGCCACCGTCAGGCCAACGACAACGCCCGAAGCCGCGGCGATAGCGCCCTGGTAGCCGCCGAACACCGTCTCGAACATGAGGACCGGGCCAACGAAGAGGAGGGCTAACACCATCAGCGACCACGCGGGCATCGTGGCGCGTGAACGCGAGGTTCCCGCTACCGTCTCCGCCCTCATGGAGGGGCGCGGGCGACGCGAAGAAGCCGAACGAACAGACGCGTTCACAACGACACCCCCCTGGAAATCAGCACCGGCAAATCCTCCAGCGACGGGCAGTCAATGATGACGCCCCGACTCATCCTGCGACGACGGCGAGCGCTCCCCGGAACCACTCGAATGACAGACACCGCCACGTCAATGGGCGCGATATTGGCCAGACGCGACGCCTCATCGTCACTGGTCCCCTCGCCCACGACAATGGACAGAGCGGAAATAGCGCCGCGTTCCATGACGCAGCGACGCACCACGGCCTCGAAATCACGCCGAACCGACACTTCCATCTCAGACAGGGCATCCAGCATCGCAACGGGCGAAGCGGTCGGAATCCACTCGTCCGACGTGTGCATCGACACCGTGCGCGCCTCCCCCGAGCCGGCGACCGCCAGCGACGCGGCGACCGACACCCCCATCTCAAAAGCGCGCCGGTCCCAGGCGTCACGCCGGGTATCCAGCAGCACCATGTGGTGCGATCGGTGCGTCTCCTCAAACTGGCGGACGATCAGGCGACCGTAGCGCGCCGTCGACGGCCAGTGAACCGCGCGCCGGTCATCGCCCGGCTCATAGTCGCGCAGCGCATGAAAAGACACGTCCGAGCTGGTCAGCTTCGCGCTCGCGACACCCTCGACGTCCATCTGCATGCCCGTCGCGTCAAAAGAAAAACGAATCGTCTGCGGATGCACATGCACGAGGATCGGGTCATCCCACTCACGCACGCGACGCAGCAGGCCCAGGCCATCCATACGCACAGTGCGCGCAGGCCCCACCGTGATGACGCCACGACGCTTCGTCATGACGGAAAACGACTCATTCCACACCCCATTGCCGGAAATGGGGGGAACCAGGAACTCGCCACTGCCTCGTCCAATCGAGACCTCCACGAGCGTCGAACCCGCCCGACGCCCCGACCTGTTCGCCACGCGGATGCGACCAACCGCAACCTGACCAGCAACGATGCGGTCGCTTTCCATCCGCAGCGACACGGACAACGGCGACGGTGAAGCAACCGACGCCACGGCGACCGCGAGCGCGACGCCGCCCATGACGGCTACGACGAAGCCCTCGATCCAGCCGACGGCGACTGCAGCTACAATGCCCGAGACGCTCGCCACGGACACGGCCCAGCCGGTGGTCGTCAGAGCGCACAGGCAGCGTGCGAACGCGGCGTATCCGGGGACCGAGCGCAGCCGGTCGAACACTTCACGCGACGCGCCTCGGATCTTTCGACGCAGTGTCATCGCGGCCTACCTCTCCGGCTCGCATACGCCGACGATACGAACATCCTTCATGAATGCGTCCTCGGAGTCCGCCTGTGTCGCGATCTTCGTGCGCGTCGGTTCCGCTCCCGTCACGCGTACCTTCTCCGTCCAGTTATCGACGTCGGAGCGGATCACACACACGTGGGGTTCCGACGAGGATGCCCAGCTCGGGGCACTGATCGTGAAGGTGTGGCAGGTGCCCGCGAAGCCGTGCTTCTCGCCGCCCTGGCAGGTTTCCTCCCAGGTTAGCTCCACGTCTAGCTTCGTCGTGAAGGTCGGCTCGTCGGTCATGATCGTCGAACCCAGGGCGTTGACGGCCTCGACCTGTGCGGTGTAGCGCGTGCCCTGGGAGAGGTTCCAGAACGTCTCCTCGGTCGCGTTGGTCGCCGGGTCGTGTGTCTCCGACCCGATGGTCACGTGGATCGCGCTCAGGCCCGGGTTTGCACCGATGGGATCCCAGCGAACGGTGGCGTTGGTCGAGCCAACGTTCGTCACCGACACGCCGACCTTGGAGGGCACGCCCGTCGGGGTTCCGCTCGCCGACACGGGATCCGATGCAGCCGTCTGGTTACGCATGCCCACACCCGTCTGGCAGAAGTAGAGCGTGCGCGTGTCCCATCCGTCAACGTGGAGGATCGTGCCGTTCGAGATGGTCTGGCCGGTCACGCATGCGTTCTTCGTCCAGGCGTAGCGCAGTGTCAGGTCGGAGGCGCTAAAGCCTCGGCCGGGGACAACCGCCAGGCCATCGACCTGCAGCTCCCCGGCGGTGCCTGTGCCCGACACGGTCGGCGCGTCGAGCGCGAGCGGGACCGTGGCGATTCCCATCGTGGTGGTCGCGGGGGCTGACACGTCGCCGTCCGAATTCTTCAGGGTCACCGACACGGGTACGGCGGTACCCGCCTCGACGCCGGGGACGTCGACACCGGTGGAGCCGGGATCGGCGTCCACGGTCACAGAACCCACGGTCACGGAGGTCTTGCCCCAGCCTTGGCCGCCGGAGTTGCCGAGCTTCCAGGACACGTTGACCGTCGCGTGCGAGGGATCCGTGCCCTCTCTGACCGGGTAGGCAGCGAGCTGGCTCGCCGGATCCGGTGGGCCATGCGGGCTGCCCGGGGTGGGTTCGGACAGCGGCGAGGGCGACTCCGCGCCGTTGTGCGCCTGGATCGTCACCGAGTAGGTGGCACCGTTCGTCAGGCCCCCGACTGTCACGGAGGTCTCGGTTCCAGCGACCGTGTGCGTGACGGGCTGGCTGCCCGAGGCCGAGGCGACGAACACCGAGTACGTCTGGATCGCGGACCCCTTGTTGGTGGGGGGAACCCACGACACCAGCAGCGCTCCATCTGCACCTTCAACCGTGGGGGCCGCCATCTTCTCGGGCACCGCGTCGATATGGACCTCCGGCGAGGCCGTGGACGGGTCAGAGTCGCCGGCTTCGTTGTGTGCCACGACCGTGAAGGAGTGCTTGACGCCGTTCGTCAGGCCCGTGACTTCGACGCCCGGGTCGGTCGTCGGGAAGGTCCGGCCGCTGTTCACGTCCATCACCGTGTAGCCCGAGATCGTGCCACCGTTCGCGGCACCCGCCTGGAAGGACACGAACGCGCTGCCCGGCCCGGTCGCCGTCGCGTTCACGTTGACGGGCGGATCCGGGCGGTCGAGCACCTTGACGACGACGCGGCCCTGCACGACGCGGTCCTGGTCGTTCGTCGCATCCATGACACGGTAGACGACGATCATGTCGCCGTGGAATCCGGCCTTGGGAGAGACCGTCAGGGCGCTTCCCTCGCCCGAGGCCGTGCCCTGGCCAATCTGCACCGAGGTGTCCAGGATGACGAGGGGGTCCGAGAAAGGATTCGTCGTGTAATCCGCCACGTTCACGGTCGCACTCTGACCCGCATTGACCTTGATGCGGGCGTCCGTCGTCGTCACCAGGGGCTTCGACGACTTCACGATCGTCACCGGAATATCCGCGTTCACGGCACCCGACCCGTCGTCGACGCTCACGGTGAGCGCGCCGGCCGACCCCTTGGGTTGGTCCTTCTTCCCCGATACTGTCAGCGTGTAGCCTTCCAGCGTGGCGTCCACCCCGCCGGGCACCTTCGTCAGGCGATACTCGAACGAGGTCTTGGCTTGGTCATCGGGATCATCAACCATCTGCGTCAGGTCGACCGTCACGGACTCCCCCTGGCCCACGAGGATCGGAGTCGGGGTCAGGCGCGGCGGCAGGTTCTTCGCCGACTGAATCGTGATCGGGATTGTCAGCGTCGAGGACAGGGCGGAAGCATCGTCTGGCGCGCCGTCACGCACCGTGAAAGACACCGACGCCCGACCCGACGCGTCCTCGGGAGCAGCGAGCGCCAGGTGCGTCGAATCCTGCAGCGTCGCCGACTCCAGAGCACCGCTCTTCGTCACCGAGGCCTCGTCCGTGATCATCGGCGAGCGCGACCGATCACGCACAAGCACGTAGTCATTCACATCGAGTGTCAACGTCGCACCGGCGCGCATTGCCACCGGGATCCGCGTCGTGTCCAGTCGAGGAGCCAGCAGGTCGGTGCCCGGCACCGTCACGACGGCGCTCGCGCTCAGGCCATCCTGATCCGTCACGGTATACACCACGAGGCGACGCTTGGCCTGCGGGGTAATCGACACCTTCTGCCCCGCAACACTCACGCCCGCCCCATCGGCAGACACCGACAGGGCATCCGTCGTACCATCCGGGTCCTCGTCGTTCGCCAGCACCTGGACGTTCACCGGCTTCGAATCCGCGGGCAGCTCCGACACTGACACCACATCGTCGCGCGCCACCGGTGTGCGCAGCGGCGCGTCCTCATCAACCGTCACCGTCAGCTGCCCCTGCGCGCGACCGCCGCGCCCATCGAGGACCTGATAGGCGACAACAAACACGCCACTCGTCTCAGGGGCCTGGACCGTCACCGCGTCCTCCAGCACCGACACCGGCACCGACGGATCCGACACCGATATGCTCTCCGAATCCGTGTTGACCGACAGAGCGTCGCCGTCCGCATCCACGTCGTTACTCAGCACGTTCACGCTCACCGCGCGCCCCGGGCGAACCGTCACCGAATCCGGCACAGCCGTCGGATTATGGTTCTGCGTGCCCGGAGGCGCAATACCGACACGCACGCGAGCGCGTCCTTGGAGGCCCAGGCGGTCCTCGACGATGTAAGAGAACGTATCCGTGCCCACCGCATCATCGGAGGGCGTGTACTCCAGCCACTCGGTGCCCAGCACCACGCTGCCCTTGGACGGCGGCTGATCAATACCCACCAGCGCCACCGAATCACCGTCGGGATCAATACCCGTCAGCGGCACGGGGATACGCGTCATCTGGCCAGACACAGCCCACGCACTCAGAGCCTTCGGCGTCGGCGCACTGTTGGCCGACGACGCGGCAACAATCTCGAAGGTCACCGTCGTTGTCGCCTTATTCCCCACCGAATCGACGACCGTGTACGACGCGCGCAGTACCCCGGCCTCGTCCCCGGCCTCGACGCGCACCTGGTTACCGGTCACGAACACCGTGCCCAGATCGCCGCCCGACAAAACCGTCACCGTCGGATCCACACTCAGCGACAGACCAATCGGCGAGCGGTCGTTGGCCAGCACACTCACCGAGCCGACGTCCCCGGCACGTACCTTCGCACTGTCCGGCGCGGCCTGAGGCGGCACATCCTCACTCTGCGCATCCGTCGGAATAACGCTCACCTGCGCCGTCGCCGACCCCGCGCCATTGGACACCGTATACGTAAACGACGTCACGTCGGACAGGCCGCCCGGTGCCGTAATGCGCAGCAAGTGACGCTCAATCAGCGTCACCTCCAGACCCGACTGTTCGGGCACATCAATCGACTGCACGACCAGCACACCACCCGACGGATCCGTATCATTCGCCAGCGGCGCGATCAGTGACGCGCCGCCGCTGGGCAACACCGCCAAATCATCTTCCGCGACCGGCACCGCCGTCGAATCATCCGGCACCACATCCACGCGGATCACACCCATCGTCGTCGACGGACCATCCGACACCGTGTACGTGAACTGGAACGAACCCGACACCGATCCCGTAAACATCAGGGTGCCTCGTGACAGATCAGCCGTCACCGACGTACCCGCAGGTGCCGCACCCGCCGCCACAAGCGACAAGGAATCCCCATTCGGGTCCGTGTCGTTCGCCACCGGGTCAATCGTCACAGGCTCACCCACGCGCGCCACGTAGAAGTCCGCGCGCGCAATCGGAGGCACATTGCCCGACTCCTGCACGCTCACCTGCAGCTCGCCCACGCTCTCCGCGTGGCCATCCGACAGCGTCACGCTCAGCGACTTCAAGCCGGCACCCGAACCCAGGTCGCGCACCTGCACGGTTCCGTCCTCGGAAAACTGCGCCGCCATACCATCGGGAGCCGTCACCGACTTCAAAAAGAACTGGTCGCCGTCCGGGTCCACCCAATCCGACAGCAGGTTGTACTCCACCTGCGCGTTCGCCCCCAGCTTCACCACCGGGTGCTTGACCTGACGCGGCCCCTCATTGACCATCCACGGGCGGATCGTCACCGTCACCGTCGCGGTCGCCACCGCCAAACCGTCCGAGGCCTCGTAGGAGAAGGACGTCGACCCCTCCGTCTTCTCCTCCGGTACGTCCGCAATCTGCAGGGCGCGCCCCCCACGGGTACGCGCCACGGAACCAAACTCGGGCTCCGCGAGCGGGCGCGCCGTCAGCACGTCACCGTCGTCGTCCGAGTCGTTATCCAACACCGGCAGCAGCGTCGAACGACCCGGTCGGATACCGATTTCGTCGTCGACGGCAATCGGCGGCGTGTTCTTCTCGTTGCGCTCGGGTTCCGAGACCTGTTGGCGCTGGTCAGGTGTCGGAGTGTCTTCTTCCTTCTCCTCGGTCGGGTCCTCCTGGTCCCAGTTGTTGACCATGACCATGTTCTTATCGGGAAGCCACAGCGTGCCAGTCGTCACATCGTTGAGAACGATACGCGTCCGATTCGTCCGGAACACCACTGACGACACCTTCGCCAGCTCGTCCACCGTCTGCTTCTGATTACGCGTCTTATCCTCGCACAGGCGCACATACGCGCCCGAACCCGCCCACGCCGCATACGAGCAGCCGCGATGGAACACCGGAGGGGCCGGCGTACCCTCCGCCTTCGATTCCGACGCGTCCTGACGCTCCACTCCCCTGCCGCTGAGCGGGACCGACACGAGTTCACTATCCGTCGCCAACAGCACGGACGAGGCATCGTCGCCCGGATCCTGCAACACTGCGCCGCTCACATGATCCTCAGCGAGGTCACGCACCGACCCGTCGGGCATCACGAGCTTGTTACCACCCTGATCGTAGATGACAGGCTTATCACCCACAGCCGTGATCGACAAGGTGCCGACCGGCTGGAAACCCTTCACCATCTTCGTCTTCGTGCGCCACGCCTGTCCCTCGCGCTCCGCCGTCACCAGCGTCGAGGTCCCCGGCGCGTACGCGAACACCCTGCCCGAGCGCGACACCGTCACAACACCGTCGCCCACGTCGTTGGCAACCGCGCTCTCGCGCGTGAACGACATCGTCGCGGGTTCACCGGCGTCACCCACCCACAGGAGTCCCTCATTCGGATCCAGAACCGCCAGCACCGAACCGCCCTGCACCTGCACGGCACCTTCCGGCAGGGTCACCGCCTGACCAATCGAAAAGGATGTCGGACGCACGGGCGACACCGTGCGCGTGCCCGCCTCCCCAAGCGTCACGTCACCGCCAGCCTGCCCGATATCGAAGGATGCCGACTTAACGGACACCGTGCCATCGAGCATCCGGGCGTCGTAATTCAGATGGCCCACGAGCTTGCGATCCTGATTGGTCACCCAGATACCGCCATCATCGACGCTGACCTGCGTGACCTCCACACCTCGGGACATGAACGCAATCGTGCACAGGATCGCAGACACGAGCAGGACGGACATGGCAGGCAGTCGCTTGGACCAGATCCTTCGCGTCTTGTGCCCCTTCTTCATGTCACTTCCTCAGTGTCGATGGCATGTAGCATCCGATGCCGCAGCAGCATCCGCAGACTTCGGAGTGAGTTCCCGAGGATACACACCGGCTAACCATATGGATAATAGCACCGCACATTCTACGGATACTTGGGAATTATCATCGCGCGTCAACGTTCTTTACGGCACGATTCCGCCACTGCGCAACATCTGGAGAACCTGACCACATCGTCTCATACCCGCACATCACCTGCGCAACCCATCCACGACCTCGCCCCGGCCTCGTCACTCTCCCACGAGCGAACCGCAGATGGAGGCGGTGCGCGTTACGGTGGGTCCATGGCGAAAGAGAAGATCACCTACCGTTGCTCCGACTGCGGCTGGACCTCCCCCAAGTGGGTGGGCCAGTGCCGCGAATGCGGGGCATGGGGCACCGTCGACCAGGCAGGCGAGGTCACGGGCGGGCAGCGCGCCGCCGCGACTCCCCCACGACGCCCCGCGCTGCCCAT
>ERZ773265.1270-NODE-1270-length-13521-cov-9.457894_pt1 | contig 13521 bp, 10 predicted proteins | sample MGYA00580512_ERZ773265 | MGnify/ENA primary metagenome ERZ773265 (study PRJEB29015, sample SAMEA2738169) | human oral metagenome | biome: human oral; feature: human-associated habitat; material: saliva | place: China | collected 2183 ... | reverse complement strand
CCACGATCGCCGCCGAGTCGCGCCGTCTGGTCAATGAGACCTACCCGGCTTTCGTCCAGGGGTTCATGGACACCGGCGCACGTCCCGACGTCGACCGTCTGGAAGGACTGACGCCGGCGATCGTCGTGGATCAGGAACGCATGGGATCCAACCCGCGCTCAACCCTCGGCACCGTCAGCGACGTCGGAGCCCTCCTGAGAGTTTTGTACTCGACGCACGGCGTGCCGCATATCGGCTCACCTCAAGCCTTCGCCTTCAACGTCCCGTCCGTCGCCGGTGGCGGTGCGCTCACCACGCAGCGCGGCAACCGCAAGATCGTCGAGCGCAAGACATTCACCGTCCAGGGCGGGATGTGCCCGGCATGCGAAGGCACGGGTCAGGTCTCAGACATCGATCTGAACCAGGTGCTCGACGAGACGCTCTCCCTGAATGACGGTGCCATCACCGTCCCCGGATACGCAGCCGGCGGCTGGCAGGTGCGCAGCTTCACTGAATCCGGTCTCGTTCCGGCAGATGTCCCGGTGGGTGCCTTCACGCCCCAACAGAGAGACGATCTGCTCTACAAGGAGCCCACGAAGATCAAGGTCGGCGGCATCAATGTGACTTACGAGGGACTCGTCCCGAGAATACGACGGTCGATCCTGTCCAAGGAACCACAGGCACTGCAGCCTCATATTCGCTCATTCGTGGAACGGGCCGTCGTCTTCGGAACCTGCCCGCAGTGCCATGGAACCCGTTTGTCCGAGCCCGCCCGCACCTGTTTGATCGACGGAACATCCATTGCTGATGCCTGCGCCATGCAGATCTCGGATCTGGTGCAGTGGATCACTCGCCTTCAGGGAATTCTGACCGATGCCGCTCCCCTGCTGGGCAATCTGAAACACATGCTGGAGGCTTTTGTACGCATTGGACTGGGCTATCTGTCACTGGACCGTCCGGCCTCGACCCTCTCGGGCGGCGAGGCCCAGCGCACCAAGCTCGTGCGCCATCTGGGCTCGGCCCTCACCGACGTCACCTACGTCTTCGACGAGCCCAGTATCGGACTGCACCCGCACGACCTCCACCAGATGAATGAGCTGCTGCTGTCACTACGGGACAAAGGAAACACCGTGCTCGTCATCGAGCACAAACCCGAGACCATCTCAATCGGCGACCATGTGGTGGACATGGGGCCGGGAGCAGGAACCCGAGGAGGCCGGATCTGTTTCGAGGGGACGGTCGAGCAGCTGCGCGGCTCCGACACTCTTACCGGACGCCACCTTGTGGACCGAGTGCGGATCAAGAACAGCCACCGCTCCCCCACGGGAAGAATCGAGATTCGCGGTGCCAGCACGAACAATCTTCGCGACATCGACGTCGATATTCCCCTGGGAGTTCTCAGCGTCATCACTGGAGTCGCCGGATCCGGCAAGTCGAGCCTCATCCACGGCCACCTCTCCCCCATCGATGGCGTGGTGACGGTCGACCAGGCACCGATCAAAGGCTCCAGGCGTTCGAATGCCGCCACCTACACCGGACTGCTCGACCCTGTTCGCAAGGCCTTTGCCAAAGCCAATAAGGACAAGGGCGCGAAACCTGCGCATTTCTCGGCAAACTCAGACGGGGCCTGCCCGGTGTGTGGCGGAACGGGAATCATTGAGACGCAGCTGGGCTTCATGGAGACTGTGGAGTCCCAATGTCAGGCCTGTGAAGGGCGCCGTTTCAGACACGAGGTGCTCGCCTATCGCCTCGCTGGATGCAGCATCGCCGATGTCCTGGACATGAGCGTCGAGGCGGCGCTGGCCTTCTTCTCTCAGGGCGAGGCTCGTGTCCCCGCGTCCACCAGGATCCTGTCACGACTGACAGATGTAGGGCTCGGCTACCTCCACCTCGGTCAGGCCCTGACCACCTTGTCCGGTGGCGAGCGCCAGCGGCTCAAGCTCGCCGTCCACCTGAGCCAGGAAGGCTCCATCATCGTGCTCGATGAACCGACCGTCGGACTGCACCCGGCCGACATCGAGGCCATGCTGACGCTTTTGGACCGCCTCGTGGACGGCGGCCGCACCGTCGTCGTCATTGAGCATCACCAGGCCGTGATGGCGCACGCCGACTGGATCATAGATCTTGGCCCTGGAGCGGGCCATGACGGCGGCCGCGTCGTGTTCACCGGAACGCCGGCGCAGATGGTGGCGGAGCGAAGCACACTGACGGGGCAGTACCTCGCCCGGTACGTCGAGGAGGACAACGACCATGCCCCCGAGTGAGGCGCAGGAAGACGGACGTGCCGACGCGGCACGTACCTACCGAATCCGTCCGGCAACGATGGCGGACTCCCCCGCGATCCGCCGGATCCGTAACGCCGCCGTGCGGGAGTCCCTGGCCATCTGGACCAGCATTGAGCAGGACCATGCTGGGGCCGAGGCCTGGCTGGCGCCCATGGTGCAGCGCGGAACGGCTCTCGTCGTTCACGTCAGTGGTGAGCCACAGGACGTCGTCGGCTTCGCGGTGGCCGGTCCCTGGCATTCCTACGAGGGCTACGCCCGTACCGTTGAGGACTCGATCTACCTGAGCCCTGCGGCGCAAGGCAAAGGTCTTGGTGCCAGACTCCTCGCCGCCCTCATCGAGGCCTCACGGCGGGCTGGGGACCGCACAATGATCGCTCTCATTGAGGCGGGTAACGCGACCTCGGTGCGCCTGCACGAGCGCTATGGTTTCACCACTGTCGGCACTGTCCCGCAGGCCGGCGAGAAACATGGTCAGATCCTCGACCTGACCCTCATGAGCCGTTCTCTGCAATGAATTGAGGAGTTCATTTTGTTGTTCACAAAACTTCTCGATAATTTTCAAGATCGGGTGCTGTCATTGTTGGAATAAATTCGGTGATGGCATACTCTGCGACACCATTCACTACGAAAGGATCTTCGGACACGATTTCTGAAACCTCGTCGCGCGTACCGACGGCGATGATGATCCCGCCTGTTCTGGGATCCTTGCGACCGCTGGCCAGGAATCTTCCGTCTTCGTAGTGGCGAGTAAGGTACCGGCGATGATCCTCCAGGTAAGGGTCAACAGCTTCGGCGCCTTGCGTGTACGTGATATCAAGAATAAGAAAGTGTGCCATGATGACATGATATCACTGACTGGCATTCAAGGAGGGATATTACATGAATAAAAATCAGAGTGCTGTTGACGGTAGTCGTTTCTGTCAGGTCAGTGACACTGACTCCATCCAGCTCCAGTCGGAGGAGCCCGCTGTCACTCGGTGGCGGGTCAGTGCCACCGACGAGCTCGTTGCGCACTTGCTGAGCCTTGTCGGCACGCCCCAGGGGCGGCCGGCGATCATCGCTGTCGACGGGCGAGGTGGATCGGGCAAGACTACGCTCACTACGGCGCTGACCGCAGCCTTCCCCGGCGCACAAGCCTTCCACCTGGACGATCTCATCTGGAATGAGCCGCTCTACGACTGGGACCAGCTGTACGTCGACACCCTGACTCAGCTGCGTCGGGCCGGCAGCCTCGACCTGGTCCCGGACAAGTGGCGCGAGCACGGACGCGAGGGCTCCATCCGGATCCCGGCCGGCTCTCCCCTGGTCCTCGTCGAGGGGACCGGGGCGGGTCTGGCCGCAGTGCGCAGCCTCATTGACGCGCACGTATGGGTTCAGACCGGCGACGACGTGGCCGAGCGCCGCGGCATCAAGCGGGACATCGCTGAGGGAGTCAACGGCGACGCCGAGGAGTCGGTGCGTTTCTGGCACTGGTGGATGGCCGGCGAGCGCCTCTTCTTCGCCAAGGACCGTCCCTGGCGGCGCGCAGACGTCATCGTCTCCGGTGACGCGCCCACCGGTGTAGGCCCAGGAGAGATCGCCTGGACTCCGGGGCCGCTCCTGGCCGGCTGAAGCCCGACTCTTCGCCGGGGCTTCAGTCCCCCAGCGCGGTCCCCACGGCGCGAGCGGCCTGGATCCACTCGTGGTCGGCCGGAACGAACTTGGTGCGTCCGGCCACCTCCTTGAGCGGCACCAGCTCCGTGCCGTGACCGCGGTCGGCGACCATGACTCCGAAGTGGCCCTCCACAATCGCGTTGGCTCCGGCCACGCCCAGGCGCGTGCCCAGGAGACGATCCGCTCCGCAGGGCGAGCCGCCGCGCTGGACGTATCCCAGGATGGACACGCGCGCCTCCAGCCCGGTCAGGCTCTCCAGCTGCTCGGCCAGGGTGAAGGTGTTGGCGCGGTGAGAGGCCTCCAGACGCTTGACGCCCCGCTTGGCCATCGCCTTGCGCTCGGGACTGGAGGCGTCCTTGACCAGGGCGCGGGCGTGCTCCAGCTCGGCGTGATCCGTCACGGACAGCGCCCCCTCGGCCACAGCCACCACGGAGAAGGACGACCCGTGGGAGCGGCGCCGCTCGATCTTGTCCGCGATCGCGTCCACCGAGTACGGGATCTCCGGCAGCAGAATGACATCCGCCCCACCTGCGATGCCGGCGCCCAGGGCCAGCCATCCGGCTCGGTGCCCCATGATCTCGGTGAGGATGATGCGGTGGTGGGAGTGCGCCGTCGAGTGCAAGCGGTCCACGGCCTGAGTGGCGATCTCCAAAGCCGTGGCGAAGCCGAAGGAGGAGTCGGTGTGGACGATGTCGTTGTCGATGGTCTTGGGCAGGTGGATGACGTTGAGACCCGCATCCATGAGGCGTTTGGCGTTCTTCGCGGTCCCGCCCCCGCCGAGGCAGACCAGGGCGTCGATCCCGTCCTTCTCACAGTTGTCCACGATGGTGGGCACCATGTCCCGGGGCTCGCCGTCCACCATCATCCGATGCACCTTGTCCCGGCTGGTTCCCAACATGGTTCCGCCGGTGGTGAGGATCCCGGACAGGGCAGCGGGGTCGAGCTCAGTGAAGCGGTTCTCGGCCAGACCGCGCATGCCGTCCCGGAAGCCGACGAGCTCCCAGCCGTGCTGCTGGATCGCCGCCTTTCCGAAACCTCGGATCGCCGCGTTGAGTCCCGGGGCGTCGCCGCCCGCCGTAAGAATGCCGATGCGCTGAGCCATGAAGCCAAGTATGCCGGTCCCGGCTGGCCCGCACAGGCTGTAGGCGCCGGTTCCGCTGATTACCGGCGATGCGAGGCAGGCTGGTCACTGAAACGGATCGACGACACTGCGTTAGACGCCAACCGGTATCATCATTACCCTGATCGCGTCGATGCCGAGGAACCCAGTGGGAACCCAGCGGGAACACTGCACCTTCCTTCGGTGTTGACGCACCGGTGCCCTGGAGGCTGAGCGGGAGCCGCACGCTCCGTCAGAACTGGGACACCACGAGAGACGAGCCACAAGGAGACCACAAGCATGGCAGACCGCGCACTGCGAGGCATGACCATTGGCGCGAAGTCGATGGAGTCGGAGGACGGCGTCGAGTTCGCCGAGCGGATGATCGTCAGCTACGAGTGCCCGATGGCGCACGTCACCAGGATCCCGATGTCCACCGAGGCCGAGGTGCCTCCCACCTGGGAGTGCCCCGAGTGCGGCCAGCTCGCCGCCCGGCGCGGCGAGGACGAGCCCGAGCCCGACGAGCCCAAGAAGACCCCGCGCACCCACTGGGACATGCTCCTGGAGCGCCGCAAGGTCGATGAGCTCGAGGTTCTCCTCAACGAGCGCCTCGAGGCGCTGCGCAGCGGTGAGGTCTACCGCGAGCGGGTCAGCGGCTGAAAGGCTCGCTAGGAGCGCTTCTGACGGGATGAGGCCGATGGGCGCTGCTGGTAGCCAGCAGCAGCCCGACGGCGCTTGTCGCGGGCGGCGCGCAGCCTGCTCCCGGCGACCTTGGCCGCATCGAGCAGCTGGCCGGAGCGCTTGGCCACACCCCAGCGGGTCACCAGGGACAGCTCCTCGGTGAAGATGCTCCCCGAGAGCTTGGACTGCCCGGCCTCCCGCTCCAGGAAGGTGATCGGCATCTCCACGATGCGTCCGCCGATCTCGTCAACCAGCTTGGTCATGTTGACCTGGAACCCGTAGCCGAGAGCCTCGACCTTCCCGAGGTCCATGCGGCGCAGGATCGAGGCGCGGAAGACCCGGAAGCCCGCGGTGGCGTCCTTGACGCGCAGCCCCAGCATGGCGTTGATGTAGAGGTTCCCGGCCTTGGACAGGGCCACGCGCTTGGCGTCCCAGCCCTCGGTGGCGCCGCCGGAGACCCACCGCGAGCCGATGACGAGGTCCGGCTCGTCGGCCATCTCGGCGCGCTGAATGAGCAGGGCCAGGTCCTCAGCGCGGTGGGAGCCGTCGGCATCCATCTCCACGATGAGCTCGTAGCCGGCGGCCAGTGCCCAGGAGAACCCGGCGAGGTAGGCCGGGCCCAGCCCGTTCTTCTCCGAGCGGTGCAGGACATGGATGTGGGAGTCCTCGTCGGCACGGGTGTCGGCGTAGTCGCCGGTGCCGTCGGGAGAACCGTCGTCGACGACGAGAATGTCCGCCTCAGGAGCGTGCTCGCGGACCCGGTCCAGTGCCGTGGGCAGGGACTCGATCTCGTTGTAGGTGGGGATGACGACGAGTGCCTTCACTTCTGTCTCCAAGGTTGGGGTCGTGTGGTGCCGAGGCTAGTGGCGGCGCCCTGAGATTATCTGAGATCAGCGACGCCGCCGGCGATCCCCGGCGGCAGCCGCTGCCTTCCGCCCTGAGCGCAGCCGGCTCAGGATACCGGCTCCCACCAGTAGGCCTGCACTGGCGAGGAGGATGATGCCGGGGGCGGCACCGAGCCGGTCGGCGACGGTTTGCGAGCTGCGCAGCGGAACATCGGCCACGAGGCTCGCCTGGGTGTAGGGCCGGGTGACCTGCTCGACCTCACCGCGGGGGTTGATGATCGCGGTGTAGCCGACGGTGGAGGCCTGGATGACGCTGCGGCCGTGGACCACCGCCTGGACACGGCCCTGGGCGAGCTGCTGGGCCGCCTCGCCGGAGTCGAGGAAGGAGGCGTTGTTCGTCGGGATGATGATCGCCTGCCCGCCCTGTTCGACGCCGGTGCGCAGGGCGTCGTCGTAGGCGACCTCGAAGCAGATGCCCATGGCGAAGGTGACGTCCCGGCCCTGGGTGACGGCCGGAACCGTCAAGGTGCTGGGACCGGTGCCGGGCAGCATGTCGATGCCGACCCGGTCGACCTGGGTGGTCAGGCGACGTACCAGGGAACGGGAGGGGATGTACTCCGCGAAGGGCACGGGCCGGTGCTTGCGGTAGTAAGGATGAGCCGTCTTGCCCGAGACGTCTCCGGGATTCCAGATGAGGACGTCGTTGTAGCGGATGTCGTCGACGACAGGAACTGCGCCCACGAGCACCGGTGCCTGGACCGCCTGGGCGGCCTCATCGACGATGGTCGCCGAGGCCGGGTAGTCGCGAGGGTCCAGGTCCGCGGAGTTCTCCGGCCAGATGACCATGTCGAGGCTGCCGGGGCCGACGTCGGCGGCCAGCTGCTTGGTCGCCTTGGCGTGGTTGCCGGTCACCTCCAGGGCCCGGTTGAAGGCGTCCTCGAAGTCGGTGGCCACATTGCCCTGGACGGCTCCGACCCGGACGGTACCGTTCTCAGCGCGCGTCTGCAGGGGCAGTGTCCGCGGCGCAACGAGCACAGCCGCCGCGATTGCTGCGCAGAGGAGGACCGGCATGGCGCGGCGCTCATAGATGGATCGAGCTGCATGGGCGAGGCATGCGGCCGCCAGTGCCACCAGCAGCCCCACCCCGGCGCTGCCGACATAGGCCGCCGCCGGCAGGATGGGGGCATCCGCCATGGCGAAGGCCAGGCGCCCGAAGGGGAAACCGCCCAGCGGCCACACCGAGCGCAGCTCCTCCATCCCGGACCACAGCAGGGCGAAGAAGAGCACGTCGGCCGCGCCGGCCGGCACACTCCGCGCGAGCCGCCCTCGTCGGGCAGCACCCTGGAGCAGCGGGAGACGGCTCACCAGGGACCAGGCCCCGCCGAGTGCGGCCAGGTAGAGGGACTCGAAGAGCGTCAGCGCGATCCAGCCGATCGGGTTGCCCATGCCCACCATCGTGAAGTGCAGCAGAGGAGTGAACAGGCCGAAGCCGTAGAGCAGTCCCAGACCGGTGCCCGCCCAGAAGCGGCGTCCGCGGATGAGGAGCATGAAGGCCCCGACCCCGATGAGGGCCGACCACCACAGGTTCACCGGGGGGAAGGCGGCGTAGGTGGCCAGCCCCGCCAGCAGCGCCACCGCCGCCGGGGCTGATCGACGAAGCCAGCCGGGGGAACGAGAGAGCATCCGGGAGGGCAACCGAGAGGGCACTGTCACGCGGTGAAGCATACGGGTACGTTGATAGTTAACCTTTGTGACGGCGGGCCAGAGCGTGGTGCACGGGCTTCCAGGCCAGGGCCAGCACGGTGCCGATGACGGCTCCGATGAGGCAGGACATGGCTGTTCCGGTGATCCAGGACAGGACCGGGTTGTGGCTGAGCTCCTCGGCCCACTCGATGGCGTGGTGCAGCGGGTGGAAGCCGACCTTGGCGAGGTTGGCCGCCAGGATATGGCCGCCCACCCACAGCATGGCCACGGTCCCGATGATCCCGATGCCGCGGAAGAGGAGCGGCGCAGAGGCCACGATCGCGCGGCCAAGGGAGCGGATGGCGCCGGTGCGGCCCTGTCCGGCCAGGTGCGCGCCGGCGTCGTCGAGCTTGATGAGAGCCGCCACCAGGCCGTAGACGGCGAAGGTGATGAGCAGGGCGATGAGGACCAGCACGATGATGCGCCGCATGGAGGACTCCCCCTCCACCTCGGCCAGGGCCAGCAGCATGATCTCGGTGGACAGGACGAAGTCCGTGGTGATGGCCTGACGGACGATCTGGGCCTCGTCGACCGGGCCGGTCTCCTCCTTGGCGTGAGCAGCGCCGCCGAAGCGCTCCAGGATCTTCTCTCCGCCCTCGAAGCACAGGTAGGCGCCGCCGATGACGAGCGCCACCGGCAGGAGCCACGGCGCCACGGCCGTCAGCAGCAGGCCGATCGGCAGGATGATGAGGAGCTTGTTGCGCAGCGAGCCCAGCGTGATCCTCTTGATGATCGGCAGCTCCCGGTCCGGGGTGATGCCGGTGACGTACTGGGGGGTGGTGGCGACGTCGTCGACGGCGGCCGCCGAGACCTTCGCCGAGGTCTTGACGGCCATGGAGGCCGTGTCGTCAACGGTGGACAGCGTCAGCTTGGCGAGCGTGGCGATGTCGTCGAGAAGGGCGAAGAAGCCTGACATAGGGGCATGAGTCCTGTCGTCCGGAGTATCGGCTGGAACGAGAGTACTAGCCGCCGCGTCACACGGCCGACCAGCTCACCACTCCCCTATTGAGATCCAGGGAGGCCTCGGCGGCGCGCATCGACAGGTCGGTGACCGCCCTGGCCTGCTCGGGGGTGGCATCCGGTGGCGGTGAGAGGCTCGCGATCTGCCCGACGACGTCGAGCAGCTGCTTGCACCAGCGCACGAAGTCCCCGGCCGTCAGCTCCGTGGCGTCCAGGATGTCCGCCAGCTGCGCTCCGTCGCACCAGGCCTGGACGGCACCGGCCAGCGCAGGCTCTGCCCCCGAGGAGGCCTCGATGCGGGCCAGGGACTCCAGGTCGTGGATCCGGTGCGAGACCCCCAGCTGCGCGCGCAGGCACTGGCCGAGCCGGGATGCGGGCGCTACGGGCAGCCCGATCGACTGGGCACTCAGACGTGGCTCGTAGACGCACGCGCTCAGTGCCCCGGCCAGCTCCGCGGCACTGAGGTCCTCGAAGACCCCCATGCGCAGGCACTCGGCGATGAGCAGGTCCCGCTCGGCGTAGATCCGGGCCAGTACCTTGCCGGCACCGGTGACCCTCAGCTCACGCTCCGGGTGCCCCCGGTCCACCGGGCGCAGGTAACCCAGCTCGAGCAGCACCTCGCAGACGGCATCGAAGAGGCGGGCGATGGTGCCGGTGCGGGTCTCGATGCGCCGTTGAAGGCGCTCGGCCTCGGCCTTGGCCCTGGACCACTTGCGGCCCACCCGGGCGTGCTCCTCCCTGTCGGGGCACCCGTGGCAGGGGTGGGAGCGCATCTCGTGGCGCAGTCGCTCGAGGTTCTCGATCGCGCTGTCTCGGCGGGCCTGCGCGCGGCTGGAGCGGGTGCGTGTGCGCTTGCCGCTCCCTTCCAGGTCCCCGGCGCGTAGAGCGTCGACCAGACGCTGAACGAGTCGGTCCCGGTCCCGGGGCCGGTGCGGGTCCACCGAGTCGGCCACCCGCAGGGCGCCGACGCACATGACCCCGTCCGGTGCCGTGTCCGGAGTCAGGGCGACGACTCGCGCATCCTCCCCCAGCACCGTGATGGTGGGGGTCCCGGTCCGGTCGGCACCGACCTGAAGGACGATGCCGTGGCGGCGGCGTCGCCCCTTGCGGAAGACGATGACGTCACCGCGTCCCAGCGAGCTCATGGTCCGTCCCGTCTCGCTGCGGCGCGCCGCGGACTTGTCCCGCGACAGGTCCGCCTCGGCGTCGGCAATGGCCTGGCGCAGGGAGGCGTACTCGCGGAAGTCGCCCAGACGGCACGTCATGTCCTTCTCCAGGCCCTCCAGGCTGCGGCGCTTGCGGCGAGCCTGAGCGGCCAGCTCCACGACGCCGCGGTCGGCCTGGAACTGGGCGAAGGACTGCTCGAGCACCTCACGCACCCGCGTGCGCGGCATGCGCTCGAGCAGGTTGACGGCCATGTTGTAGGTCGGGCGGAAGGCGGAGACCAGCGGGTAGGTACGCCGGGAGGCCAACGAGGAGACCGTGGCCGGCTCGACGTCGTCGGCCGCCAGCACGACGGCGTGGCCCTCCACATCGATGCCACGGCGTCCGGCCCTCCCCGTCAGCTGGGTGTACTCCCCCGGGCTGAGGGTGACGTGAGCCGAGCCGTTCCACTTGCGCAGCGACTCCAGGACCACGGTGCGAGCGGGCATGTTGATCCCCAGCGCCAAGGTCTCGGTGGCATAGACGACCTTGACCAGGCCCGCGCTGAAGAGCTCCTCCACCGTCTCCTTGAACACCGGCAGCAGCCCCGCGTGGTGGGCCGCGACGCCGCGCTCCAGGGCGTGGGCCCAGAAGTGGAAGCCGAGGACTCCCAGGTCGCTGACAGGGATGTCAGCCGTGCGCCGCTCGATGACCTGGCGGATCCGGGCGGCCTCGGCCTCGGTGGTCAGGTCCACCCCGGCGCTGACCACCTGGTGGACGGCCTGCTCGCAGCCCGCCCGGGAGAAGACGAAGACGATCGCGGGCAGCAGGCGGGCCCCCTCCAGGGCCGTGACGACCTGCAGTCGCGAGGGCGGCTTCAACCTGGCCGTGCGGGCCCCTCCTTCGCCACGGCGAGGCGCCCGTCCGCCTCGTGCGGAGCGCTTCCAGGGCTGCGGCCCTCGGGCCGAACCGCCGCCGCGGCCACGGTAGCTGTTCTTGGAGGCGCCACCGGAGGCGGCGGCACGCCGGGCCTGCTTGACGGCCTTGAGCAGCTCGGGGTTGAGCGGGGGCTGCCCCGTCTGCTCCGCCTGCTCCGCTTGCCGCTCCAACTCGGTCTGCTCGGACTGCTCGGACTGGTCAAGCTGGTCGGACTGCTCAGGTACCTCCGCGGGGTGGGAGTACAACGGCAGCAGCCGGCGTCCGACCATCATGTGCTGAGTCAGCGGGACGGGGCGCTCCTCGGAGACGACGACGGCGGTCCTGCCGCGCACCTGGCCGAGCCAGTCGCCGAACTCCTCGGCGTTGGAGACCGTGGCGGACAGGGAGATCACCTGGACCTCGGCGGGCAGGTGGATGATGACCTCCTCCCACACCGGCCCGCGGAAGCGGTCGGCCAGGTAGTGGACCTCGTCCATGACCACGAAGCCCAGCCGGTCCAGGTCACGCGAGCCCGAGTAGAGCATGTTGCGCAGCACCTCGGTGGTCATGACCACCACGTCCGCGTGAGGGTTGACGGAGGTGTCACCGGTCAGCAGCCCCACCCGTTCCTGACCGTGGCGGGCCACGAGGTCCAGGTACTTCTGGTTGCTCAGGGCCTTGATGGGGGTGGTGTAGAAGGTCTTGAGTCCCCGGGCCAGGCCCAGGTGCACGGCGAACTCCCCCACCACTGTCTTGCCGGCGCCCGTCGGGGCGGCGACCAGGACACCCTCTCCCCGCTCGACGGCGCGGCAGGCCTCCTCCTGGAAGGGGTCGAGGGGGAAGTCGTAGCCCTGGGCGAAGCGGGCGAGCTCACTGCTGGAGGCGGCCTGTCGACGTCGAGATGCGGCATAGCGCTCGGCTGGTGAGCTCATGGCAACACCCTACGGGCCCGATCAGCTTTGAGCCGGTAGGAGCAGCCGGACGGCGTCGGGGACGGCCTCGAGGCGCAGGGGCAGCTCGGCCAGCGGCTCGCCGTCGGCGAAGGGGTGAGGAGGCGGGCGCAGGCCCCGATCACGGCCGGTTCGCTCAGCGAGCGCCTCAATGGTGACGGTGCGGCTGCGCTCGACGTGGACGACCGGGTCGGTCAGGTGCGTGCCGCGGAAGAGCCGGCGGAAGAGGACGAGCAGGTGGGTGCGGCCCACGGGATCCAGGCGCAGCACCTCCAGCAGGCCATCGGTGGGGTCGGCCTGGGGCGCCAGGTCCATGCCTCCGCCGACGTAGCGCGTGTTGGCCACCGCCAGCAGGAGTGCGGAGCCGTCCCAGGTGCCCGTGTCGGTAGTGACCCGGTAGCCGTAGGGCGCCATCGCCACGAGCTCGGCTATCAAGGCTCGTACGTAGCGTCCCTCGTGAGCGGGCCAGGTCAAGGCGTTGGCGCGAGCGTTGACGGCGGCGTCCAGGCCGGCGCTCACCACGGCCAGAGACCAGCGGTGTTGTGGGGCGAGCAGGGCGCCGTCCGGGCGGGAGGCGTAGATCGCGTCGATCGCCGTGATCGCTCCCTCACCGGACAGTGCCTGGTTGATGCGCTGCGAGACGGCTTCGCGTTGCTCTTCGGTGCTGCTGGCGTTGTCGTCGCCCTGATAGATCCAGCCGGCCATGAACGAGCCGTTCTTGCCGACAATGACGCCATCGTCGACGACGGCGGCATGGATGAGCAGGTCGGCCAGGCCGGCCTCCTTGGAGCGATGCTTCTTGAGCTGCAGCTCGGCATCGACCGCACGGATGCGGGCGAACAGCACGAGCAGCAGCACGGCGCCCAGTGCGGCAATTCCGATGGCAATGGCTTCGATCATCTGTACTGTCTGACCTGGTCGCTGGTGTTTTCACGGAACGGGGTGGAGCGGGCCGGGTAGTACGGCCGGTAGCGTCGGCTGCGCAGGTAGACTTGCCGCATCAGAGGGTCGGCTTTGGCCATGAGGCGGAACGTGTACAGGGCGCCGAACCACAGGAAGATGCCGAAGATGGTGGCCCGGAATTCCTGCGCACTGAAGATCAGCGCGCCGGCCATCAGTCCGGAGAACATCACCAGCTCCCGGTCGCCTCCCATGAAGAGGCTGACCCGATTGCCGGCCCGGTGGATGGGAATTGTGCGCAGTGCCATGGTTCAGCCTTGCATGAGAACGGCGTTGTCCGTGGCCGCATGTGCGCGTGGGATGAC
>ERZ773265.1269-NODE-1269-length-13524-cov-134.807484_pt1 | contig 13524 bp, 8 predicted proteins | sample MGYA00580512_ERZ773265 | MGnify/ENA primary metagenome ERZ773265 (study PRJEB29015, sample SAMEA2738169) | human oral metagenome | biome: human oral; feature: human-associated habitat; material: saliva | place: China | collected 2183 ... | reverse complement strand
AAGACACCACCGCCTACGAGGCTGCCGCAGCTCAGGCAAATGCAAGCACCTCCGGCTCCGCCACCGCAGATCCCACCGAACTGACCGGCGTGAAGGTCAACGGCCAGAGCCTCACCGCTAACGAAGGCTCAATCACCATCACCTCCAACACCACCGGCAGTGGCTCGGACGCGGTCGTCTCCTTCGTAGCAGACATCAAGCTCGACAACGCAACCCTGCTGCGAAGCGCCTTCGCCAACAACAAGTTCGGCCAGAACATCATCGACACCCCCTCGAACATGGCGTCCGAACACAACGGCATCTGGGCGATCAACGGCGACTACTACGGCTTCCGTACCACCGGCATCGTGATCCGAAACGGCGTCGTCTACCGTGACTCCGGCGCTCGCGAGGGTTTGGCCTTCTACCGCGACGGCTCCGTCAAGCTCTACGACGAAACCGCAACCAACGCCCAGACCCTCGTCAACGAGGGGGTGTGGAACACCCTCTCCTTCGGCCCCGCACTGGTCAAGGACTCCGCAATCGTCGACGGCATCGACAGCGTCGAGGTGGACACCAACTTCGGTAACCACTCCATCCAGGGCTACCAGCCGCGAACCGGTGTGGGCGTGCTCGGCACCAACCACCTAGTCTTCATCGTGGTCGACGGCCGCTCCACCAACTACTCGCGTGGCGTGACCATGCCCGAGTTCGCCCAGATGTTCAAGGACCTCGGCTGCGTGAGCGCCTACAACCTGGACGGTGGTGGCTCCTCCGCCATGGTCTTCAACAACAAGCTGGTCAACCGCCCGCAGGGTGGCACCAAGGAACGTGGCACCAGCGACATTCTCTACATTGCAGGGAGCGCATCGTGATTATCCTGATACCCGCCTATAAGCCGGACCAATCACTAGTCCGCCTTGCCCGGGCCCTGCGCAAACAGGACCCTGCCGCCGAAATCCTCGTGATTGACGACGGATCCGGTAGCGCCTACGCACCCATCTTTACCGAACTGCGCATCGACGGCGTGACCGTGCAGACCCACCCCGCCAACAAGGGCAAGGGCGCGGCACTGCGCACCGGCATCGCCTGGGCGACAGCAAACCGCCCCGGCGAGGTCATCGTCACCGCCGACGCGGACGGCCAGCACCTACCTCGGGACATCTTCCGTGTGGGCGTGCGCACCGAAACCGCCGCGGTGGCAGGGCAGCGGAGCATCATCCTCGGCGTGCGTACCAAGCCCGACCCGAACGCCGGCGAAGAAGGCACCAAGGTGCCGCTGCGCTCCAAGATTGGCAACAGCGCAACCGTAGGCTTCTTCGCCCTGGCGACCGGAGCCCGCGTGGCAGACACCCAGACCGGTCTGCGCGGCTTCACCCCGCAAATCCTGGACTGGCTGTTGCAGATTCCTGGCGATAAGTACGAGTACGAGTTCTCCATGCTGCTACGCGCAACCCGCGCAGACGTGGAGCTGGTGCAGGTACCCATCGTGAAGGTCTACGAGCCCGGCAACCCGACCAGCCACTTTAGGCCTCTGCAGGACTCGGCGCTGATTTACGCACCGCTGCTTGCCTTCCTGGCATCGTCCTTCCTGACCGGCTTCCTCGTGGATGCTATCGCCCTCTTCGTCCTGGTGGGCATGGGCGCTCCGCTACTGGCAGCCGTGGTCGGTGCGCGTGTCATCTCGGCGCTGACGAACTTCACCGTCAACCGAATGCTCATGCACGACGGAGGCGCACGCCCCTCGGCATCCTCCTCGCTGGTACGGTACACCGTGCTGGCGGTGGGTATCCTCGCAGCCAACGCGGCTCTGATGGAAGCTTTGACCGGCCTGGGCGCGTCCCTGCTGGTCGCCAAAATCCTGACCGAACTGATTCTAATCCCGATCAGCTTCGCGGTCCAGCGCCGCTGGGTTTTTCTACCCACCCAGCGTCAGGAAAATACGCGAGAAAAGACTCAGGCAATCGCCGCCTCTTCCGGCTTGCGCGCGGTGAGCTACGAGTCCACTCGCATGGAGGCTGCCGGTATCCGTACCGGTGTGCGCGCCTCCCAGGTACGCCCCTAGCTCGCTTACCCTAGCGTCCAGCTCGCTAGGGGCGTACCCCAAGATTTCTCCCACCTGTCAGTCGTGAGGGTGGGTGGGAGAAGCAAGCTGCAGCACCAAAAGCGGCAGCGTTCTGTTCACGAAAAGCCCCCGCTGAGAAAACTCAACGGGGGCTTTTTGTATGTGGCATCCTTCAGAAGCCTATTGGCTCACCGGCTTCCAAAGGGTAACGCGCCGATTACTGACCGGGAATCAGGCCGTGAGCAGTAATCAGGAACGGCGGGTTGTGGTTAACAGCCGGGTTAGTCACGTAACCAACACGAGCCGCACGAGTCGGGTGCTTGGGTGCACGCTTCGGCCAGGGCTTTGCCTGCGGGTTCGGGTCCTTCTTGCCCTGCACCATAGCCAGTGCGCTCGCGGCGTTCACAATGCCGGAACCGCAACCGTTCACATCGCAGGTGAGCGGCTTGGAGCTCTGCTTCAGAATCTGCTTTGCACGCTCAGCGTTCAGCGAGGGATCCACGGACTTCATCAGAGCAATCACGCCAGCAACCTGGGGTGCCGCCATGGAGGTGCCGTCGTACTCGGTGTAGCCCGCACCCTTGGAAACGGTGGTGCCCAGGTCCACGGTGGACATGATGTTGCTGCCGGGGGCGCTCACATCAACAAGCTTGCCGTAGTTGGAGAAGTCGCTACGCTTACCGTTCTGGTCGGTAGCGCCGACCACGATTGAACCGCCGCAGTTAGCCGGAGCGACCTTGGAGGTGTCCTGACCATCGTTACCAGCAGCGACAACGAGAATCGCGCCGCGCTTGTTCACTTCAGCAATAGCCTTGGAGTAGGTTGCAGGGCAGGTGCCTTCGCCACCGAGGGAGAGGTTAATGATCTTGGCGGGGTTGGAGTTCGCGGGAACGCCCTCAACGGTGCCGCCGGCTGCCCAAACCATTGCATCCGCAATGTCGGAGTCGTAGCCGCCGCACATGCCCAGGGCACGCACGGGCAGGATCTTGGAGTTCGGTGCCACACCGACGATACCGCGCTTATTGTTCATGATTGCCGCGATGGAGCCGGCAACGTGGGTGCCGTGCCAGTTCGACTCGCTTGCCTCGGAATCAGCGTCGCAGACGCCCGCTTCTTCCCAGTTGCCCTGGTCGGTCGGGTCGGCGTCGCGGCCGTTGCCGTCACGGGCGATGGAGGGCTCGGTGATGAAGTCGTAGCCGGGCAGGACGTTAGCGTCCAGGTCGGGGTGCTTGACGATGCCAGAGTCAATCACAGCAACGGTCACGCCGGCACCCTGGGTGGTCTTCCAGGCTTCGGGTGCAGCCAGACCCTTGGTGCCGTGCAGGTTCCACTGCTGCGGGTAGAGGGTGTCGTTCGGTGCCACAACCTGGTTCGATGCCTGAGCGGCCTGGGCTACCTGAGCGACCTTGGAGGTAACGGCGCCACGAGTGCGTGCGTTGGAGCGGCGCAGCAGGTCGGGCTCAACCGACGCGACGGAGGGGTTAGAGCTCAGAGTTGCCATGTACTTCTCAGCCTGCTCTGCGGTGAGCTTGGAGGAGAGAGTCACCACGGTCGCCTTCTGGGCGGTGGTGCGTACGTAGTTGGTTTTGATTTTGAAGAGGTCGTCGACGCTCTTTACCTCGGAGGTGAGACCCTGGTAGAGGGCATCGTTCCAGGTGGCGACCTGGGTGCCTGCGGGGCTTGCCCAGTTGATGCCACCTGCGTTCAGAGCGCTATCGGTGTAGGTGATGACGAAGCGGTTGAAGCCTGCCTTCTGCTGACCGGAGCTGAGGGAGGAAATGGTGGTGTGCGCCTTGGCGCGCTCGGCTCCGTTAGCCTTGGCGGGTGCCGCGAAGGATGCGGGGGCGCCCAGGGTCGTGACGAGTGCTGCGGCGGTGCCCAGGCTCAGCGCGGTGCGTGCGACGCCGCGTGCTGAGGGGTGAGTGGTAAAAGACATCGGGGTCCTTTGCGTATGTGAGTGCCGGAAGCGGCAAGTGGGTTGGTCATCCACTCACATAAATGCACTTTTGAGAAAACATTTACATTCTTTTGCATATTTGCTTGTGAAGAGCGAATAGAAAAAGAAAATGCACATCACTGCATTGATGTGTATTTTTCTCTAAACCCCCGTGCGGGAGTTCATCGGAAGTAGTTTATGTGGTGAGATATCGCTATCCTAGCACCTTTTTCTATGTGTGGCGGGGCTAAAACTCGATAGTGTGGCGTAAATAATGAGATTTTTCTTTCATGTAAATGCAGATAAAGAAATGCCTAGTCGGAATACTCTCGCGACTTAAAGTAGTGATTTAAGTTTTACTCATCTATGCATAAAATGACCTGCATCACAAAGGTTATTTTATTCATAAAGTAACCCCAAAAGGGTGCTAGAGTATCTCACGGTGCGTACCCGTGCACGCACATTGTGGAACCACTTCACAGCACACAATACGCACCAACACCTCACTCTTCCGTATTCACTCGTACCGAGCACACGCCCTCAATGCGAGACGGCAACGCTACGCCGCATCGTGCGCACCCGGTACCACTCACCTCAAGGACGTCCATGCTTCGCATTGCTCGCCCCTCGCAGGCACGCTCCTCACAGCGTTCCCTGCTGAGCTTCGTCACCGCAACCTGCCTGCTCTCGGCAAGCGTGATCCCTGCCGTGGCGGCACCCACCGTGCAGGCTACCCACGCAACCCAGGCTTCTGTGGCGACACAGGCTTCTAACACCACCCAGTCCACGCCCGTGGCATACAACCGCTTCATCATCACCTACACCGATGAGGCGAAGAACGCCGCCTCCACCGACGCCACCGCAGACCAGATTGACTGGTCCGCAGCCGCCGGTACCCAGCAGGCAACCTGGAGCGACGCACTCTATGCGGGCATCACCTCCGAGGTGCAGAGCATTGACGAGCTGCTGAACATTAAGACCAGCTACGTACGCTCCACCGCGCTGGACGCCAGCGTGGTCACTACCTCCGCGGAGCTCACCCCCGCGCAGGCGCAGCAGTACATGAACGCCCTGAGCGCGAACTCCAAGGTCGCCTCCGTGTCGCCCGATATGCGCCGCTACGCCACCGTGGACAACACCTCGGAGACCGTCAAGATCAACGACCCGAAGATGAACCGCATGTGGTCCCTCACCGGTGAGAAGGGCATCTCCGCCCTGGAGGCGTGGGGCACCACCCGCGGCAAGGGCGTGACCGTGGCGGTGCTGGACTCCGGCATTACCGCCCACCCGGACCTGGACGCTAACGTGCTGCCCGGCTACGACTTCATTGCCGAGTCCGCGTTCTCCAACGACGGCAACGGCCGTGACTCCGACCCGACCGACGCCGGCAACTGGACCGTAGACAACCAGTGCTTCACCGGTTCGAAGGCGACCGCCTCCGACTGGCATGGCACCCACGTGGCGGGCACCATTGCCGCTATCGCCAACAATAACGAGGGCATTGCCGGTGTGGCACCCGAGGCGAAGATCGTGCCCGTGCGCGTTCTGGGCGCCTGCGGCGGCTTCGACTCGGACATCACCGACGGCATTATTTGGGCTGCCGGCGGTAGCGTGCGCGGCGTTCCGGCAAACCAGAACCCCGCCCAGGTCATTAACATGTCCATCGGTAGCGAGGGCACCTGCACCACCCCGTACCGCCAGGCGATTGCTCAGGCGAATAAGCGTGGCTCCATCGTGGTCGTCGCAGCGGGTAACAACAACTTTGATGCCTCGAAGTCCAGCCCCGGCAACTGCGAGGACGTCATCAACGTGGGTGCAACCGATAAGAATGGCAAGCGCTCCTACTTCTCTAACTACGGCTCCCGCGTGGACGTGAGCGCACCCGGTGGCGACCGCCGCTACTGGGGTGGCGGTATTCTCTCCACCCTGAACGCTGGCAAGACTGCTCCCGGTAAGGCCGACTACGCCGAGTACCAGGGCACTTCCATGGCGGCACCGCATGTTGCCGGTATTGTGGCGCTCATGAAGGCGGTCGACCCGAAGCTGACGTACGCTCAGGCGAAGAAGGCCCTGCAGTCCACCTCTCAGGGCGTTGAGTGCGACCAGTCCGCGTGCGGTTCCGGCATTGTGAACGCGGCACGCGCAGTTCAGCAGGTCCGCTCCGACCGTGAAGCTGCGGATGCTGCCGCGGCTGAGGCAGCACGCAAGAAGGCTGAGGAGGACGCTAAGCGTCAGCAGGCCCCCGCACCTAAGGCAACCCCTGCACCGAAGGTGACCCCGGCTCCGAAGGCCAGCCGTCCGGTGACCCGCCCGTCCCGCCCGGTCACTCGCCCCTCCTACCCGTCGCGTCCGCGTCACGGTCACACCTCCCGTTACCGCTCCTGGTACGGTGCATCCGTGAACACCTACCCGAGCAACACTTACCCGAGTAGCGGCTACTTGGGCTTCGCGACCGGTAATCACCGCTAATAGAAACTGATTTTAGATACGAAAAGCCCCCGATGAGTTCTCTCATCGGGGGCTTCACTGTACCCGTAAACCGAGCCTAGCTACATCATGGGTAGCTTAGCGCTGCTCTTCAGCCTCGCGAGGCTTCTGCGCGGGGTTGGTGACCAGCGGTTCGTCCTGGGTGATGGGTTCGGCGTCACCGTTCAGGTCGTAGACCTGGGCATCTTCGGGGATTTCCATGGCGGGAGCGCCGGGAATCCGGTCGTAGTCACCGGTGAGGCTCTCGCCGTTGGCTCCTGCCGTGAGAGCTTCTGCGGTTGCTTCGGCTGCCTCGTCGTCGGCGGCTCTATCGGCAATCTTAGTGTTAGATGCGCCTGCGCTCAATCCCTTAGAGATCACCTTGATCGTCTTGCGCGGTCGCAGGTAGGTCACCCTGCCGTTTGCGTCCAGGTTTCCAGCCTGTTTAGCCAGGTTGAAGCTGTTGATAATACCTCGGCTGCAGAAATACTTATCGCATTTGATGCGGTTTCCCCCCGCGAGGGTGAACGCCTCCTCGACCTGCTTGGTGGTCATGGAGGTGCCGTTGACCAGCTGCTGCGCCAGCAGAGCGGAGACGTGCGGTGCCGACATGGAGGTGCCGCTCTCATAGTCGTAGCTGAACTTAGTGTTATCAGGGCGGTCGAGGCTGTTCATGGACAGGGTGAGGATGTTTTCACCCGGTGCCGAGATGTTAACCCTCGTGCCGTAGTTCGAGAATGATGCTCGCGTGCCAGCCTTGGTGGTTGCACCAACCGTGATGACCCCCATGCAGTTGGCGGGCGCATACTTGGACGCCTCCGTGTTGCCGTTACCTGCCGCGGCGACCACGATTGCGCCCTTGGAGCGTGCAATGTTGATGGCGCGCTGGTACGCGGCGGGGCACGTGGTTACGGTGCCGATGGACATATTGATGATCTTGGCGGGGTAGGCGTTGTCCGGTACTCCGTCAACGTGTCCGCCGGCAGCCCAGATGATGGCGTCGGCAATGTCTGAGGTGCGGCCACCGCATCGGCCCAGTACGCGCACGGGCTGCACGCGGGCGAGGTCGGCAACGCCGACGATGCCCATGCGGTTATTGCCTCGGGCACCGATAATGCCAGCAACGCTGGTGCCGTGCCAGGTGGAGGTGTGGGCGTTCGCCTGGTCCTTGCAAAGGTTGTAGGGTGCGTAGTCGCCTTCATCCCTGGGGTTGGGGTCGCGGCCGTCGCCGTCGCGGGCGCTGAGCGGGTCGCTGACGAAGTCGTAGCCGTTCGCCATGCCGGTAACCAGGTCGGGGTGCGGCACGTAGCCGGTGTCAAGTACGGCGACCTTCACGTTTGCGCCGCGGCGCAGGCGCGCGTTACCGGTGTTCTGAACGCCGGTGGTGGGGTTGGTGAGGTTCCACTGCTTGCTGTACTGCGGGTCGTTGAACTGGAAGGTGATGTCGCCCTCTGCGGCGGGGTAGTTGATGTAGTCGGGCTCGACGGAGGCTACATCCGGGTCGGAGGCGACCTTCGCCATGAACTCCTTCGCCTCGTTTTTGTTGAGGGTTTTGGAGGTCTGGATGACGGCGTCATCGGTGGAGGTGTTGTGCAGGAACTTGGTGTCGACGTTCATCGCTTCGCTGACGACGTCGACGGTGTCCATGATGTCGTCAACGATGCCGCGGACTGCGTCCCACTCGCCGTCGCGCAGCATTTTGCGCTGCTTGGCTTCGTTGGTGTAGGTGACGATGAATCGGTCGAAGTTCTGCTGGGGGAGCGTGCCGGGTGCCGCCGCGGTGGGGGTGGTGGGGCGTGCTACGCCGTTGCGTGTGAGGGTGAGGGGGCTGACGGGGCCTTCGATCTGGGGCGCCGCCTGAGCTGCTGCCAGGATGGCTTCGTCGCTGGGCGCCTGCGCGAGGACGGCGGGCAGGTCGCCTCCGAAGAGGATGGCACCGGCGGCGAGCAGGCTCATGGCTGCGCGTGCGGGGCGCTTGCGGCGGGTGCAGGGGTGAGGAGGTGTTTCGGTGCGCTGCGCGCCGATGTATGGAAGCCTCATCTGGTTCTCCTGATGTAGGTGGTATGCGGACTGTGTGATGTGTACTGGTGCTTCCGTCTGCAGGTGCACGAGGTGCGCATAGGGTTTTTACGGGGTAGTAAAAGGGGGCCTTTTTGGGCGCACTGAAGTAATGAATGGGGTGAGGGAATAGCGTTTCTTTGACCCTTTTTCGTACCGGAAGAACCCTTTTTGGACGGTGTGCAACGTACATTTCTAAGGTATCACTTCAAGGTGAACTTGAGGGATTTTTGAGGTGCTTTTCACGGGTTAATGTGCAGAAAATCAACCTCTGGAGGCTGAATAGTGCCCAATGATTGAGAGTTTATGTAAGTAGAGCTTGAGTGTTGGAATATGCGAGGCGGGATATGCGGTACCTCTTGCTGATAGGGGAGAGAAATAAATATTTTAACACTGTGGTGTAAGCACTGAAATGCATTAAAAATGCAGTTGATAGCAAAAAATAAAAATAGCCTGAAATGCGCGTGAAAATAAATAAAAAGCTGGCATCAATACGCTGGACAGCACGCACCGCCGGTAGACACACAAAGACCGGGGCGGCCACCGCGTTGGTGACCGCCCCGGTCTATAGAATCATCAGCACTAGCACGCTGGCGCTCGCTACCTACTGGAGAAAGCGTCCTTAGGAAGCGTAGGAGCCCAGCAGGCGAACCGCGCCGCCGTCCACGCCCTTAGCGCCCTGCACGTAATCGGGGTTGTTAGCCTCGGGCTCACCGGCGGCAACAACGTCACCCATAATCCAGGAGGGGATACCGCGGTCGTTCAGACGCTTGGTAGCAGCCTCAGCCACGGAGGGGTCAACGATAGCAATCATGCCCACGCCCAGGTTCAGGGTGCGCTCCAGGTCAGCAAGGGGCACGTTGCCCAGCGAACCAATCAGGGAGAAGATGGCGGGAATCTGCCAGGTGGAGCGGTCCACGCGACCCTCCAGGCCCTGGGGCAGAACGCGAGCCAGGTTAGCAGCCAGGCCGCCGCCGGTCACGTGCGAGAAGCCGCGTACACCGCTGCCGGTGGTGCCGTCTTCGCCGTTGACGGGGAATGCTGCCGCCAGGTCCAGGCAGTCTGCAGCGTACACGCGGGTGGGTTCGAGCAGTTCTTCACCGATGGTGCGGCCCAGCTCGTCCACCTGGCGCTCCAGACCCCAGCCGGCAACGTTCAGAACCTTGCGGACCAGGGAGTAGCCGTTGGAGTGAATACCGGAGGATGCCATAGCAATCAGCACGTCGCCCTCACGCACGCGGTCCGGGCCGAGAAGCTCGTCAGCCTCAACCAGACCGGTTGCCGCGCCCGCAACATCGTACTCGTCTTCTGCGAGCAGGCCGGGGTGCTCAGCGGTTTCGCCGCCAACCAGGGCGGTGCCAGCCTGAGCACATGCGCCAGCGATACCGCGCACAATGTCAGCGATACGCTCGGGCACGACCTTGCCGGTGGCAATGTAGTCGGTCATGAACAGCGGCTTAGCACCGCACACGACGATGTCGTCCACGACCATGCCGACCAGGTCGTAACCGATGGTGTCGTGAATATCGAGTGCCTGCGCAATAGCGACCTTGGTGCCCACACCGTCGGTGGAGGTGGCAAGGTAGGGCTTGCGGTACTTGACCAGCTCGGAGACGTCGTACAGGCCCGCGAAGCCGCCCACGCCACCAACGACGGAGGAGTTGTGGGTCGCCTTGATAGCGCCCTTCATCAGCTCAACGGCGCGATCGCCAGCCTCTACGTCAACACCTGCGCTTGCGTAGGTTACGGTGGTGGTGTTCTCGCTCATTAGGATTCCTTCGGGGTAGTGGTAGCGGAGGAGTTTGCGGGGGTGCGGTCCTGCTCGGTGAGCAGTGCCTCGAGGTCGGCGTCGGGGCCGGGGTTGCACATGCCCATGCCGGGGTCGTCTGCTGCGATTTCTACGTCGGAGGCGTCGAACTTCGTTTCGAGAGTTTCGGTGCCTTCGCGGGTTTCAATGGAGACAGCCTCGGCGTGCTCGGGCTTGGAGGGAACGGGACGTTCCACGGTCACCTCAGCCGCCTTACCGGCTAGGGGGCCGCCCTTGCCCTTTTCTTCAGCGTCAAAGAGGGACTTGCCGCGTCGTTCTTCGCTGGGCAGTTCAATCGGGTACTCGCCGGTGAAGCATGCGGTACACATGTTTTCGGCGGGCTGCTCGGTGGCTGCCATCATGCCGTCCTGGGAGATGAAGCCGAGCGAGTCGGCACCCAGGGAGGAGGCGATTTCGTCCACGGACAGGCCGTTAGCGATCAGCTCCGCGCGGGAGGCGAAGTCAATACCGTAGAAGCAGGGCCACTTTACGGGCGGGGAGGAGATGCGCACGTGCACTTCCTTAGCGCCGGCTTCGCGGAGCATACGCACGAGGGCGCGCTGGGTGTTACCGCGAACGATGGAGTCGTCAATAACGACGAGGCGCTTGCCAGCAACCACGGACTTGAGCGGGTTCAGCTTCAGACGGATACCGAGCTGGCGGATGGTCTGCGAGGGCTGAATGAAGGTTCGACCCACGTAAGCGTTCTTGACCAGACCGTTACCGTAAGGAATGCCGGATTCTTCGGCGTAACCGATAGCAGCCGGAACACCGGATTCGGGGGTGGGCATGACCAGGTCAGCTTCGACGGCGTGTTCGCGGGCGAGCTGACGGCCCATTTCTACGCGGGATTCGTAGACGCTACGGCCGGAGATGGTGGTGTCCGGGCGAGCGAGGTAAACGTACTCGAAGACACAACCGGCGGGCTTAGCCTCAGCGAAGCGCTGGGAACGCAGGCCGTTCTCGTCAATGGTGAGGAATTCGCCGGGCTCAACTTCACGCACAAAGGACGCGCCGACAATATCAAGTGCCGCGGTTTCGGATGCGACAACCCAGCCGCGCTCCAGGCGACCGAGCACGAGGGGGCGTACACCCTGCGGATCGCGTGCGGCGTAGAGGGTGTTCTCATCCATGAAGGTGAGGCAGAAAGCACCGCGCAGGGTCGGCAGCAGGTCGAGTGCTGCTTCTTCGAGGGAATCGAAGTCGTGCTCCGCCAGCAGGGCGGTGACGAGTGCGGTGTCGGTGGTGTTACCCTGGGCGAGTTCGCCGTGCTTGGGGGGCTTGCCGCCGTTCTTTTCAATCAGACGCTCGTAGAGGTCTGCCGAGTTGGTGAGGTTACCGTTGTGCGCCAGGCAGAGCGTGCCGTGCGGGGTGGTACCGAGAGTCGGCTGTGCGTTAGCCCAGTGGGATGCGCCGGTGGTGGAGTATCGGGCGTGGCCGATAGCGTGGTCGCCGGGCATGGAGCTGAGGGTGGCTTCGTCAAAGACCTGGGAGACGAGTCCCATATCTTTGTACACGTGGATACGTTTGCCGTTACTGGTTGCGATACCTGCTGATTCCTGGCCGCGGTGCTGGAGTGCGTACAGGCCGTAGTAGGTTAGCTTTGCCACGTCCTCGCCGGGTGCCCAGACGCCGAAGACGCCGCAGGCGTCCTTGGGTCCGTGGTCAATCGGATCGAGGTCGTGAGTGAGTTTTCCGTCGGGGCGAATCAATTCACTTCTTTTCGACGTTGGGACTGCGGATGCGTCTGTGCAGGCGCAAGATTGGGGCGTGTTGCCGCACTCGCACCTGCCTGCGTGTGCCGTAGCATACACCAGACCTTTAAAAGTGTACCGGGTTTCGGGGTCGATGCGGTGAAGGATGCGCTAAATACCTCAGGATGGACCACTAGAACAGGCAACAAACACGCCAAATTACGAAAACTGCGTGGGCCTGCGGGCTCGTAGCAAATTCTAGAAGAGCGGCAACAAGCCCGAAAGGTCACTGCGCTCCCCTGAAGCGTCAAGCACCCCAGCGGCAACCGCCTGCGCCCACGAACACGCACCCAGCACCAGCGCCGCCCACACGAGCGGGCGCGCCTCCACCACGGACGGCGGGGTGCCGCGCGTATGGCGAGGACCCGCCACGCACTGGGTCACGCCCAGCGGGGGCACACGTACCTCCACACTATTGCCGGGGGCGAGGGTCGCCAGCTCTTCAAGAGTGAAGCGAACGAAGGTCGCGCGCACCGAACGGGGGAGCGCGGCAAACGCCTGCGCCACCTCGGGGCTGTTCAGCAGGTACCCGCCTCGGGCATGCAAATCCGCAGGCTCACCGGCTGCCGTACGCTGCGCCTCAAAGAAAGCACGCACCTCGCGTACCGCCGCCATGCCGTCTGCTTCGGAAGTTTTACGTCGAATCGCCACGACTAGTCCTCTTCCGCGGCGCCGGGAACCAGACCCTCGCGGGTGAAAAGCTCCTCGTGTACGCGCAGCTCGCCCACCTCAACCGGCTTGCCGTCCACGTAGCCGCCGGTCACCGGGTGAACCACCAGCGCGAGTAGGCGCTCGCATTCTTCAGCGCTCAGGTAGCCGCCAGCGGCGAGAGCGCGCAGAGCTACGGCGTACATGGCGCGGTGCGAACCGTCGCTCATCTTCACCACCACGGACGCGCCCGAACGCAGACCAATGCAGAGCACGCCCTCCGCGCCACCCTTGATGATTGCGTCCAGTTCTTCGCTGAGCACGGTGTCGGGGGAGCCGGGTGCCTGAATCAGCTCGGGGTAATCCACCATGGCGGTCGCGACCGTGGAGGCGCGCGCATCCGCACCCAAATTGCGGATTGCCGAGCCGAGGGTCGAGTAGGCGCGTGCGGCACCGGCAAGGGAGACGGCGTGCACGGGCGCGCCGCAGCCGTCAACACCGATGGCGGCTACCGGCTCGCCGGTGAACGCCTCAATCTCTTCGGTGATGACCTGCTGCAGCGGGTGGGCGGGGTCGAGGTAGTTGTGCAGGGTCCAGTTCTGCGAGCCCTCTTCAAGGTCGCCGCGCTCAAGCTTGGCGGTGCACGCCCACAGGAATGCGGCGTGCTTGCCGGAGCAGGGGTGCGCCAGGGCAGTAGCGGCAAGGTTCGCCTGAACCATTGCCTGGCGTGCCTGCTTGTCGGAGGGGAGCGTGGGTTTGAGCGCCAGGTTTGCCGGGGTGAGCGGGTTGGTTTCGGTGCTGCCCTGGGTGA
>ERZ773265.1267-NODE-1267-length-13534-cov-14.275985_pt1 | contig 13534 bp, 11 predicted proteins | sample MGYA00580512_ERZ773265 | MGnify/ENA primary metagenome ERZ773265 (study PRJEB29015, sample SAMEA2738169) | human oral metagenome | biome: human oral; feature: human-associated habitat; material: saliva | place: China | collected 2183 ... | reverse complement strand
GAAAAAGGTCGTCTGAAACCTTCCAGATAAGGTTTTCAGACGACCTTTGTTTTATCTAAAGCTTATCCCTGCTTCAACATCATGCTGCCCATTTGACCCAGCCCATCGCCCAAGTCAGCAGAATCAATCCGCCGAAGACGATGCGGTAATAGGCAAACGGAACATAGTTTTTGCTGGACACGAATTTCAATAGCGATTTAATCGCCAAGAGGCCTGCCAAGAAGGCAGCGATGAAACCGACGGCAATCAGGCCGACATCCTGCAAAGTAAAGAGTTTGTAGTGTTTCAATACGTCATAGCCGGTGGCGGCAATCATCATCGGCACGGCGAGGAAGAAAGAAAATTCGGTCGCGGCTTTGCGCTCGATGCCCCACAGCATACCGCCCATAATCGTACTGCCCGAACGCGAAGTCCCCGGCACCAGCGCGCACACTTGGGCGCAGCCGACCACAAGCGCGTCGATCGGGCGCATTTCGTCCACGCTTTTGACTTTCGGTTTGACTTTGCTTTGGCGTTTTTCGACCCATAAAATAAAGAATCCGCCCAATACCAACATGGTGGCAACGGTAATCGGGTTAAACAGATATAATTTAATTTGTTTGCTAAACAGCAAACCTACGACTGCCGCTGGCACGAACGCGACGGCAAGGTTCAACACGAAGCGGTTGGCGGTGCGGTCTTTGCCCAGTCCGGATAAAACGGAGGTAAAACGCTGACGGTATTCAAAAATCACGGCAAGTACCGCGCCCAGTTGGATGGCGATTTCAAATACTTTGCCGTTGCTGTGGAAATTGAGCAGGTCGCCCAATACAATCAAGTGGCCGGTACTTGAAATCGGCAGAAATTCCGTCAAGCCTTCCACAATGCCCATAAGCAGGGCTTTTAATAGAGTCAAAATGTCCATATTGCTTTCTTTTTGGTTTTCAGACGACGTTTGCCCGTCTGGATTTCAGGATGAAGCGGTATCAGAATCGGAAAACTGCTGCGGTATGACGGTATTTGCCCCATCCCTCAGCAGTATCGTTTTTATGGATTTTACGCCGCCCAAAACAAACAGACAGTTCGGAAACCGCCTTATCTTTGCGGTCATTCCGAAACTGTCTGGCTAAATTCCGTCAGCGCGCGGCTTTGCCGGAACGCTCTTGGCGGACTTTGTTAATCAGCTCGCCTATGATTTTCTGCCCATTCGCCCAATCGCTGCTGAATATGACCCGATATTTGCCTCCGACGATGACGTCCGGCGTGCCGTCGATATGGTAAGTCTCGGTCAGGCTTTGCATTTTTTTAGCGGCTGCAAGGCTGGCGGGTGCGTCGTATGCGGCAATCAGTTTTTTGCTGTCAAAGCTTTTTTGTGCCGCCGCCCAGCTTTTGAAAGTGGCGGTATCCGCCAAATTGATTTTCTGTTCGTGTATGGCTTTGAAAATAGCGGGGTTCGCCTGATACTTCAAACCCGAAGCGTTAACCGCCGCGGCGACCCGCGCCAAGCCCAACATTTCAGGCATCCAGACGACGTGTTCGGTACGCAGGTAAACGTCTTTCGGGAAAGTTTTGCTGTATGACAGCAAGACGGGATCAAAGTTTTGGCAATGTATGCAGAAATAGCCGAAAAATTCCAAAACTTCGATTTTGGATGCGTCTCGTTGTGGAATCGGTTTGTTCAAAACCGTGTAATCCACGCCTTCGACCGCAGCCTGCGCGCTTGCGGAAAAGGCAAGCGCGAGGCTGAGGAGGACGGCTGCCGGTTTGCTTGTCCGTTTCATTGCCGCCTCCTTATTGTGCCGAACGCATCAGGCTGTTGATATTGTGTTTTTGCAAGTCTTTCTGAACGTTTCTTGCTGCTTCAGACGACATGCTGTTGCTTTGTACGCGGTAAACGGTTTTGTCGCCGTTGGTGCGCTCGACCACTTTGGACGAAATGCCCAGCATGGCGAGTTTGGCACGTTGCGCGTCGGCGCTGTTGCGGTCGGCGTACGAACCCATTTGCAGGATGACTTTCTTACCGCCTTCCGCTGTTTTGGCTTCGACTTTGGCGTTGTCGGCTTTGGCGGTTTGTTTTTCTGCTTCGGCTTTCTTCACTTCTTTCGCCGCGCCTTTATTTGCTTCCTGACGGGCTTTTTCGATGCTGCCGCTGTTCAGGATTTGCTCGGGGGTCGGTTTGTTGGTTTTGGCCGTTTCGGTTTTCTTGGCTTCGGCGGCTTTCTTCTCTGCCGCTTTTTTCTCGGCAAGTTTGCGCTCGGCGCGCGCTTTTTGTTTATCCGTCAACTCGGCTGCCTTTTTGGCTTTATCGGCGGCTTCTTTGTCGGCTTTTTCTTTTTCTGCACGTTTTTTCGCAAGCTCTGCCTTTTTCTCGGCGAGTTTTTGTCTCAACTCGCGTTCGGCAGATTCTTTGTCTTCTTTTTCAGCTTCGCGCAGGGCTTTTTCTGCTTCGCGGGCTTCGTCTTCCGCTTCATGGACGGCACGCTCTTTTTCCGCTTTTTCTTTGTCCGCGCGTTCTTTCTCGGCTTTGGCTTTATCTGACTTTTCTTTCGCTTCTTTGTCTGCGCGTTCTTTTTCTTTGGCTGCCGCATCGTCGTCGGCTTCGCTGCGTTTCTGTTCGGGCTTGGCTTCTTCTGCCGGACGCTCTTTCTCTACGGGAACGACGACAGGCTGCTCTTCAGCCTCAGGCTTGGATTCAGGTTTGGATTTTTCCTGCGGCTTGAGGATTTCAGGCTCGGTTTGCTGTTTTTGAGGCTCGGTCGCGCCCTTGAAGGCGTTCGGGGTGTCTTGATTCAGAAAATACAGGATGCCCCCGATCACGCCGGTGGCAAGGATGAGGCCGAAGAAAAAGCCGAAAAGGCCTTTGCCGTATTGAGTGTTCTTATTCATGAGATACCTATATTGATGATGCCGTTCAGACGACCTTTTGGCGGCAGAGGAATCTGCTGCTGCCATCGGCAGGGACGGGTCATTTTATCAATATCCTTTATATTGGGCAAAAATGCGCCGTTTGTTTACATGGTTTTTACGAAAACCGCCGTGATGTTAGGACGCGCTGACAATTTATCAAAAACAGAATTTTCCTGATAAAACAGTATATTCCTGGCTTAAAACACCAGCAAGATACCCAACCGGTCTCAGCTTTTATCTTGAATCTTCCGTTTTCAGTATTCAAGGGCGGCTGGTATCAAGCAGTTACGACAAGTTGGGCGTGAGCGGTTTTATCCATTACCGTATCAACCATTCCAAGGAGTTTGCAGACCGTCAGAACCACATCAACGGTATCGAGAACTTTTGGAATCAGGCAAAGCGGGTTTTACGTAAATACAACGGAATTGACCGAAAATCTTTCCCGCTATTCTTGGAAGGATGCGAATTCCGGTTTAACTTCGGTAAACCGTCTCAATAGCTTAAAATTCTGCGGGATTGGTGTGGAATTTAGAGCCAATCTACGTCAGCCCCTAACATTTTGATTATTTGTTCCTACAAATGCGAATTTGCTTCTCCATTTTTATTAGCCATAACGATGGTGCTGATTTACTTGACTGTACTGCTTCTATTTAATTATATTAATGATCTTAAAAGGTTATATTTGTTAATTAAAAACTATATTTTATTGATAAATCAATATTTAAATTTAGTCTATAATCAGACTGTGTTTTGAGCTAACCTTTCTTCAATTCATGTATATGTTACATATATAAAATCTGATATGGTGTGTGCTTTTGTAAAATCATAGTAACCCTCTGGTATCTGAAATAAATCATTCATAACCCGTTTTTCTAAAAAAACTTTATCCTCATGATAATTATTAAAAAACAGAATTTTAATTCCTGAAAATTTTTTAAATTTTTCAAATAAGCTATTATGGGCAAAAACAAAAGGAATCATACAGTTTAATAATATAAAATCAGTTTCTTTCTCCCCATGAAAAGCAACCCAATTTTCAATTCCTTCATCCCAATCCGTCTCGAATGAAAAATAATTTGATATTAAAAAAATAGATTTTTTTAAAGAGATTACATCATACCTACGCTCCATACCCCATAAAAAATCCTGTGTCAAATCGTAAAAAACATTAGTTTCCTGGCATCGCATAAATAACCCCATTGTTTTTCCGATAAGCATTAATAACTTTTATATGCTTACCATTTGCATATCCTACAATCTCTGAAGACAGAGTTGATTTACCCTATCAGGTCGTCTGAAAAACCTTACAACGCGCGGCGGAAGCTGACGGCTTTCAAAACATGGCTTCTGCCGACTTCTTCATCGCCCGCCAAATCCGCCAATGTACGCGCCACGCGCATGATGCGGTGGAAGCTGCGGGCGGAGAGGGAGAGTTTTTCCAACAGGCTACCCAAGGCTTCCCGCGCTTCTTTTTGGATGCGGGCGGACGTGTCGAGTTCACTGACGCTCAAGGCGGCATTCACTTTGCCTTGCCGCGCGTATTGTTTGTCGCGGGCGGCGATCACGCGCGCCAACACGACGGCGCTGCTTTCCCCCGCTTCCTGCTGCATCAGTTCGGCGGCGGACAGGCTGGGGACTTCGATGGTCAAATCGATGCGGTCGAGCAGCGGGCCGGAAATTTTACTGCGGTAACGCGCGACGCTTTCGGGCGTGCAGCGGCAGGGTTTGACGGGATGCCCGAGATAACCGCAAGGACACGGGTTCATGGCGGCGACAAGCTGGAATTTGGCGGGATAGACGGCTTGGCGCGCCGCGCGGGAAATGTGGATTTCGCCGTTTTCCAAAGGTTCGCGCAAAACTTCCAAAACTTTGCGGTCAAACTCGGGCAGCTCGTCCAAAAATAAAACGCCGTGATGCGCCAATGAAATTTCGCCCGGACGCGGGTCAGAACCGCTGTCAAAGTTACAAATAAATGACACAATATACAAATCTTAGAACGATGAAATGAGCTTCAGTCTATTTTTTCACCTTTAAAAGATATTATTTAATGGCGATTAAACCGTGAATAGCTGTCAAAATATATTGAAAGATACTAATAAAGGTCAAATTATTTATGAAAACAGAACAAACCTTTCAACAGGTTCGTAAGATTAAAGCAACACGACTTAGCGTATCAGGTCAGTTTCCCTTCAAAGATGGAATCAGTATTCCTTACGAATCTACTCTTGAGCGAGATCTTCTGCTCTATTTTACTTATATGCCTACGGTAGAGGAAATCATTTCCCAACCTACTCGCATTCTATTTAAAAAAAGTGGAATGATATATCCCTATACTCCAGATTTTTTCATTCGCTTCAATGATGGACGACCGTCACTTTTAATTGAGGTAAAACCGAAATCCAAATGGCAGAAACATTGGCGAGAATGGAAAGAAAAATGGAAAGCAGCAATGGCCTTTTGTAAAAAGAATGAATGTATCTTCCATGTTTATGACGAAGATAGAATTCGTCATCTTGCGTTATTCAATATTAACGCCGTTCAACGTTATAAGCGATTGCAATGTGATCCCGAAGATATTGAAGCTTTACTCAATCAAGTCGAGCTGCATGGCAGTACAACGATAGACTTCTTGCTCACTCGTTTCTTTTCAGGCTCAGTATATCGCACTAAAGGCCTGCAAATCATTTATCACTTATTGGCTATCAAGCGACTGACTTGTAACTGGTTTGAGCCATTATCAGAATTTACTGAAGTTTGGAGGTATTCAAATGACTAGTTCAGTGAAAAAGGGGTTTGTTCATACGCGTCATCACGGCAAGTTAGAGCGTGGTCGCCTAATTTTGCAAAAAGGCAACGTTTATGTAAACCGTGAAGATGGTGAACAATATGAACTAATTGAGTATTTAGATGAAGATGCGCAAGTGATGATCCGAAATCTTCATACTCGCCAAAACAAAATTGCAAGTATTCATCAGCTTGAGAACTTAAAAATCAATGAACGTGAAGATGTTGCTGTTGATTTGAGTGCAATTAGCGATGAATACTGGGAAAAAGCCTTAGAGAAATACGAAATGATCAAGCCGTTACTGAATTACGAGCAGCATTGTCCTGCCTCAGTAAAAGAACGTGCCAAAGAAGTAGGTGTAAGTGATCGAAGTTTATATCGTTGGATTCAAGCATATAACTCACTCGGCTCAATAGCTGGTTTAGTCGATCGTAAGCGTGGCTGGGCGGAAGGTAATTCGCGTTTAAGTAAAGAACAAGATGAATTAGTAACGACAGTTATCAATGAGTTTTATCTACATAAACAACGCCCAACGATTGAGCAGACGATTCGTGAAGTACAACGTGTCGCCAGTCAAAAAGGGCTTGATAGCCCAAGCCGTCGCACAATCCGACAACGCATTTTGCGTATTTCAGAAGAAGAAAGATTGCGTAAACGCGGGCAGAAAGAGAAAGCGAAGAATAAATTTACGCCGAAGCCAAATAGTTTCCCTAACGTAGATTTTCCTTTAAGTGTAATTCAAATCGACCATACCCCTGTTGATTTAATTATCGTTGACAATCAGTATCGCAAACCGATCGGCAGGCCTTTCTTAACATTGGCAATGGATGTGTATAGCCGAATGATTACAGGGTATTACCTCTCACTTGATGCGCCGTCAGTGACATCGGTTGCAATGTGTATTGCTCGCAGTATTTTGCCTAAGGAACGTTTATTACTCACTCACAATGTGAAAGGCGAATGGGCAGTATTTGGCTATCCAAATAAAATTCATGTCGATAATGGTGCAGACTTCCGTTCACTGGATCTATCCAAATCTTGTGAGGCTCACGGTATTGCCCTTGAGTTTCGTCCTGTTGGTCGCCCTGAGTTTGGCGGACATATTGAACGTGTAATTGGCACATTTATGAAAGAAGTTCACGGTTTGAGCGGTACAACATTCTCTAATACGAAAGAGAAAGATACCTATCAATCGGAAGCTGAAGCGGTAATGACCTTAGATGAATTTGAAACATGGTTGATTAACTACATCGTAAACGTATATCACAAACGTGTTCATTCAGCCCTCAGTATGTCACCTGTTCAAAAATGGCGATTAGGTATTTTTGGCGACAAAGATCATGTAGGTTGCGGTTATCCTCAAATGCCCGTTGATGAACAAACGCTATTGCTGGATTTCTTGCCAAGTGAAAGACGTACAATCCAACATAATGGCGTTACTATTGATGGTTTACGTTACTATGATGTCGCACTCAATACGTACATCAACGATTCAGACGAACGTGGCAAGAGCAAGGAGTTTTTATTCCGTCGCGATCCTCGCAATATCGGAAAAATTTGGTTCTACGATCCAAAATTGAAGCGTTACTTCCCAATACCATTCGCCGATCAGTCTTTACCGGATATGAGCATTTGGGAATATAAGCAAGCTCGGCAATATTTAAAAGATAAAGATGAAAAATTTATCCATTCACAACAAATTCACGATGCCTTAACTGAAATGCGTGAGTTAGTAGAACAGTCTGCTCAACGAACAAAAAAAGCTCGTCGACAAGCCCAACGTCAGAAAGTCCACGCGAAAAGCGAAGTGGTTATTTCAACGAGTTTACCAGAAGACAACCCAGGAAAACGCGTGAAAACACCTGCTTCCAATTTGCTTTTAGATAACGATTTTACATTTGGGGATATTGAATAATGGAGAAACAATATGAGTATGTTCACGAGAAATTCCGTCATTTGGTAACAGCAAACAATCAAGAGCGGATAGAATTTTTGGATGAACCACGTTGGGTAGGTTATGCCGATGCGAACAAGATTATTGAAAACTTAGTTTCCTTGATGAACAAGCCGAAACGTCCTCGCATGTTTAACTTACTGCTTGTGGGTGATTCTAATAATGGTAAGACAACACTCATTCGCCATTTTTACGATTTGTACGGATCACCTTTTGTTGATAGCCATTCAGACGGAGTTCGCCCTATCATCCTAGCAGAAGCACCGCCGAGTGCGAATGAAAAAGAGCTTTATATCTCATTATTGGAGCGTTTCTATATACCTTATCGACCGACGGACAGCGTAGTCAAATTACGTTATCAAACAATTCACTTATTCCGTGAATACAAAGTAAAAATGTTGATTATTGATGAATTTCACTCATTGCTTGTAGGGACGCCGCGACAGCAAAGACAGGTAATGAACGCAATTAAAATGTTGTGCAATGAGTTGCAAATTCCAATTGTCGGCGTAGGAACAAAAGACGCAATCCGCGTTTTACATACAGATCCACAGCATGCAAGTCGTTTTGATGTTGCTGAATTACCAACGTGGAAATTGGATAAAGAATTTCAAAAGCTACTTTTCCAATTTCAAGGTATTTTACCGTTGAGGAAATGTTCTAATCTGCAATCTCCAGAGTTAGCAACAAAAATTCATACAATTTCAGGAGGTAACTTGGGAAATATGCATCGCTTATTAACAGTATGTGCAATTGAAGCAATTACGACAGGTAAAGAACAAATTACACGGGATATTATCGAGCATAACTCATGGGTACAACCAACACAGGGACTCCGAAAGGTTATCGGATAAAACCGGGTATTATTAGAACCCCGCTCTATTCCAATGAAAGTATTAGTTCTTGGTTAATTCGTGCCGCCCTAGATTGCGGTACGGAACCGATTACCCTTGCTGGATATTACTGGGATAAATGGCGATTATGGCTGTATGATTTAGACAGGGGTTTTGAACCAATTTCACCGCAGATTTATGAAGATATTACGAGATTATCACTCAATCAGCAGGTTAATTTAGTCAATCACTCGCTTTATTCGGTATTGAAACCGATTAACAGAGAAAATACTCTCTTTAAAGGCCAAGCAAAATGGGTTATATCAAGAAGCTCGCGTAATCGTTCGTGTCGCGTTGGTCAGTTTTATTGCCCTTATTGCTTAGAAGAAGCACCTTATCTACGTAATAGATGGCGTTTAGCGTGGTATTTTGGTTGTTTGGAACATCAAGTCTTACTTGAATCCAAATGCCATAGTTGTGGAGAACCTTACCAACCACATTTACTTACCGCAGAGAAACGACAATTGAATTATTGCCATCAATGCGGAAAGAGATTGGAGATTGTCGCTACACTACTTAATAAAGCAGAAATAACGACAATGAAAACTCTTGATAAGGTGTTTGCCACTCATTCATGTGAATGTTTTGGGAAGTATGTAAATGTTCAAGTATATTTTGATATATTACGCCACTTCATCAACCTCATTCGGAGTGCTGCTATTGCAAAATCAACTCATGCGATTACAAAATTTGTAGAACAATGCGGTATTTCTCAAACGGAAATATGCCAGACCAAAACTGCCCTTGCATTTGAGCAATTACCCATTGCTGAACGTAAAAACCTGCTTGTAAATGCTATGAAAATCCTAAAATTATCAGACGAGGATTTCATTCAAGCTATTCAGCAAAGTGGTATTACACAAAAGGCATTTGCCTTTGAACGCTACCCTCAGGAGCTTGATGCACTCTTTAAACACGCACCAGAAGGCAAAACCGTAAGACGTAAAACGGTAACAAGAAAAAATAAGACCAATTCTATTTCAAGCATGAAACGTCAATGGGAACGTTTAAAACGTCAGTTAAAAATCGCTTCATGAAAACAAACAAAATTCCTTCTCAAAACAGTTGCTCTATTTGTTGTAAAGCTCAAGTTACTCGTAAGTTTCGAGGGGAATGCTATTGCAGAAATTGCTATGCCCAATGGTTCAAAAAGAAAACCTGTAAGCAATGTGGCCAACTAAAACGCATTCACCGCAGGGGCGAAATTTGTCTTAAGTGCGAGAGATTAACGGATTGCGTACGTTGTGGGAAAGCCGCAGGTACATTTGATGTCGGTATGATAAGCCGTTATGGAGCGGTATGTACCTCATGCACTCGTTACTTCCGTGAGGAAAAAGAATGCTCTGAATGCGGCAAAATGACACGCGATAGATATCGTTCTCCGGTAACGAATAAGCCTGTCTGTTTACAGTGCTACCGTAGATACACTTTTGCTACTTGTAAAAATTGCTACCGATACCGTAAGGTTCACAATCTAGAGAAGCAATTCTGTAAGAAATGCGACGAGCAGTTACTTTCAAATTGTCCGAGATGCAAAGGCGAAATGCCATCCGGTTACGGCAGTGTTTGCCCTGATTGTGCAAAACGAACGTTGTTATTTAATATAATTCGTTTAAATGTGCACATCTTTCGCAACAAGGCGATAAAGACCGCATACAAGAAATTCATTTTCTGGCATATGCGGAAATGCGGTATCAACATCGCTTTGCACAAAGGTTCAAATTTCATACGATTCTTCATCGATTGTGATGAAACTTGGCAGCAAATCCCCGACTACGCAGAGTTAGTCATGCACTTTAAACCGAATGGATTACGCGCCAATTTAACCGTATTACGCTGGTTACTTGATACGAATCAAATCATTATTGACGAATCTTTAAAAGAGGATTTAGCAGAATTAGAACGCATACAAGTCCTTTTTAATAAGCTCAAAGAGTCTGTGCCTTGTATCACAAGCTATTATCGGAAATTACAACGGCGGTGTGATGAGGGTAAAACCTCACTTAAATCAGTACGATTAGCCTTACAACCTGCGATAGATTTAATCAGTGCCAACAACGTTACGGATTATCCAACACAAGAGCAACTAAACAAATATCTAGTAGAAAAATCAGGACAAACGGCAGCAATAACAGGTTTCATCAATCACTTAAAATTGGAATACCACCGAGAGCTTGAAATCGATCGTAAGCTGATTCAGCAAATTAAGACTAAACAACTTAAAAAACATTGTTCTCACAGGCTGGTCGAACTCTATAAAAAATCAGAACTTTCTGAAAACGAACAAATAGAATTGGTCTATGTGGTTCTATACAGCTTACATAGTATAGAGATTAAAAAGCCAAAACGAGATAGTTTTTTATTGGTTAATGACATTGCCTACTACCGTAACGAAGATAAGGATTATTTCCTACCGCAAGACATCTATCAACGCATAAAACAACTCTTGTTTTTAATAGAAATACATGTAAGAAATACTAACGTTAGTTAAAGTATTTGAAAGACAATACTGCCATATGCATCCATAAAAACACCTGCCTCACCATCTTACCAACGCCAATCCGTTTAACGAACCTATGCACAGGATAAAATCATCGTTATCAAAAAGCAACCGACCAAAGGGGTTACCTGTTTATCGCCATTGATAACTATACCCGCGATCTGTTTCTACCTTACCGTACGATCCAGTACAGTCAAGAATGCGCCTACTCGGATAACGGTATGGAGAATCACGGTAATACGCATCCGTTTGCGGTCGCCTGTGTGCAGAACAACATCGGCCAATTGTTACCCGCATTGTCCGGCGGCAGACCAACGGTAAGACGGAATGGGTGATCCGCACCTTGATGGACATGTGGCATGATAAGTTTCTGTTTAGGGATTCGGAACACCGAATAAAAGCTGTTGTGCCGCTTTGTGAATTTTTATAACACAGTAAAGTCACATAAGGAATTAAAAGGAGATACGCCTTTTAAGGTCTTGCAGGCGTATTTTTCTCAACCTATTGTATAAACAACGCGGTGTTTTCTTACACAAACATGTATTTGTAAGGTTTGTTTACTGAATCTTAAAGCAGCTTACAAACCCCATTCCAAATCCAGTTATTATCCGTTTTATTAGCCGTTCGGTGTATAAATGATGACATCCTCCCATTCTTAGAATCAATGTAGTCACGGCTTACCCCTTCGCTTGATACCACATCAATAAATAGCTTAAATAGGTTCTCATCTTGGCTATCAATATTGCTATCTCCTGATAGAAAATGTTGGATATTTTGGGGTTCATAAACTACACTACTAAAACCAGAGTTCCCGTTTTCAGGGAAACTTAATACAAAGAATGTTCTTCTTTGTACATCTACGCGTAATATCAATGCCACCGAAGGGTAAGATTTTTTTAAAGATTTAAGCATATCCTCTAATGAAACTAATGCAAAGTTATCACTTTCATTAAACCCTCGTTTAGGGGTATACCAATAAACGTTGGCACTGTGCTCGTAACGCAGTCGTTTAGCATGTTCCCAAACCTCTTCTAAGCGTGACTTACCTTTTATTTCATCAGTATTTGGGATGTCATAGAAACAGTTAGCAATACCTGTAAGACCTGTTTTACCTTGTTTTTCACCAGCGCTGTAGTTTTCTGGTTCATCATAATTTAATAGTTTGACCTTACCATTTTTTAGACTCTCTTGGGTTAGTCGAATACGATTTATTTCTCGTTGCTCACCGAGTAAATTCAAGTATTCAATCACGTCCGCTGTCACAAGATTGTTTACGTTATCTAATGATATATCTAACTTCTCAAGTTCATGTTCTCGTTCCTGTCTGTGTATTCTGTATTGAAGCTCGTCATCATGTTCTTTACCATCTTTGCTTACTTTAATTACAGAGTGGTAATAAAGATCAATTGGCTTGCCTTGCGGCTGACTAATTCCTGTAATCTGGCAGCAAAGCACGGAATTTCCTAGCTCAACGCCATAGAATGAAAGCGTGATGGTTTTGTCATGCCAACAAGGAATAAGATACCTCAGTTTTTTGTTATTTTTAGCAAGAATAATTTTTGTAGATACATCTTTTACGACTGTCTTTGTATAAGCATCATATTTTAAATGATAGAGAAACACAGCGTCTTTCGTAGAAAGGTTATTAGGAAGAAATACGCCTTCTTCTTCAAAGGATTCATTCAGGCGTAGCTTCTCCTCAACCTTGCTCCAGTTATCCGTAATCAAGATGCGTTTTAACTCATTTGAATAGCCGTAGTGAGCCATAAAAAAATGTAATGGATGAACAATATAGGATACATTTTCACCTTTAGGCTTAATAATAAGTAACTGATTTCCATCCCCTCTAAAACTATTTAAAAAAGAAGAATGGACATATTTGTCTGCTTCAAAAGGATGAGATACCTTATCCATCCAAAGAGGCTTATAAGCCAGTCCTTCACTCTTTGAAAAGGTGACTTTAAATTCTTTAAACTTGAATTTATATTCTGATTCGCCATTCTTCCAAATACTACCAAATGGAACTTTATGCAGGTAGTTGATGGGCAATACAATCATCAAGAAATTTTGGAATTTTTTGCCTGTTTCATTGCATAAATAGGGATTGGTTAAATTAACAAAAGTGACTTCAACAAGTGTTTTAGATTTTTCTAATGAAAGATGATTTTCATACCAAGTGGCAACATACTCATTATTTTCATCGTAAATACCACGAAGAGGTTTTTTAAAATACTTCTCTAAATTAAGCAAACAGCGCCAGAGAACTTTCTCTAAAATATTTTCATCGAAAAATGACATAATCCACCTCCTTTTCAATCACTTACATAGAAAAATAGATTGTAAATGATCCTGAGAGTAAAGCGACAAATATTTGTATCGTTCCATTAAAATATAGCTTAATCATAAGAAAATCAAGACAGAAAAACTTTTACATATAAAGTTCAGTATATAAACAAACATCATGAGACCTTTGCAAAATTCCCCAAAATCCCCTAAATTCCCACCAAGACATTTAG
>ERZ773265.1266-NODE-1266-length-13552-cov-3.834852_pt1 | contig 13552 bp, 9 predicted proteins | sample MGYA00580512_ERZ773265 | MGnify/ENA primary metagenome ERZ773265 (study PRJEB29015, sample SAMEA2738169) | human oral metagenome | biome: human oral; feature: human-associated habitat; material: saliva | place: China | collected 2183 ... | reverse complement strand
AGTTCCTCGGTGAGATTCATGAAAGATCCCCTCCGCCCTTTTCGAAGGTAAGACCGTCTCCAAAATCAAAACCGTCTCCAAAATCGAGACCTTCTCCGAAGTCCGTTATGTCGCGCAAATCGTCTATGGTATGTAAAAAATCTGCTTGAAAGTCTTTAATGCGTGCGGGATAGCGTCGTTCAATCTCGCCGCCAAGCCAGCGTCCAAAAATGCCGCGACCTGTGAAATCATTGCCTTCCTGCAAGAGAACGGCTGCCTCAGAGACCGCAAGGATCAACTCATCTTCCGAATAGGGCTCGACATTCAGTCGGGCGTACTCACCCTCCGGGAGATCCCGTTGCATAAAGAGCGTAAGTGCACCGGTTTTGTAGCGTGCAAGCAGTTTGTCTAGCAGGTCATTTGCACACTCACGGTTGTTTGTTTTAAACGCAAGCGCCAGCCGCGCCAGCATCATCCACGCATCATCCGGAGGTCGGGGAGGAAAAACGGTTGCATACTGTTTTTCCAACTTTGCTAAACCATCGGCATCCTCAAGTTTTGCATACGCAAGTGCAAGCGTAAAACGAGCATCAGCCGCGTCTGCAGCGTCAAGCTCCAGGAGTTTCTCGCCATATGCGATAGCGTCTTTGTTGCGGCCGCAGATAAGTGCGCGAGAAGAAAGTGTTGCCAACCAGCGCTTATAGGGGTTGATGGCCAGGCGCTGGGCAAGTTCTGCCTGCTCGGTGGGAAGCCCCTGCGAGGACTCTTGCGCCTTCTGGTAACACGCGGCTTCTACCTGGGGAAGTTTCTCCACAAGGAACTGGTAGTAGGCGTCAAAAAGCCTGCTATTTGAAGCGTTGAGCATGCGCTGGGCATCAAAACAATTGGGGTCTAGCTGAATTGCCTGGTTGAGGAGGCGTTTTCCCTGGTCGATAAGGGCCTGCGCCTGAGATTCTTCGACAAACGGCAGGCGGTAATCAACAATCTCGGCCGCTTGCGCAACTAGATTGAACGCGCGGTCTTCGTCGGTTTGAGGGAGGGAATTGCGGTCGTTGGAGAATCGCCAGTTGAAGTCCTTCATCAGCGTAGCAATGCTGTCCTCGTCGCCGACTTGCGTGCGAGCAAAGCGGAGGATAAGCCGCTGGTAGTCTTCTTTTACCGGGTCAAACGCCACTGGATTCCTTTCTCTCTTACGTAATAATATCGCAGGTTATTGAGGTGTGCAGCGCAACTCCGCGAGCGTTGTAAGAAGATTGTGAACGGCAGACGGAAACGTTTGGAGTGGACGGGTTTCTCGCCAGATGAGCGTCAGTATCTTGTCAGAGGACTGCATAAATTTTCAACGATATTGCATAAAATGACACATTCATTTTGGTACAGATGTCCCAAAAGATATAGAATAGAAATGTTGAGAAGAAGTAATTGCGAAGAATGGCTTCGCTAGCCGCTTAGGGAAGTGGCACATAGTTAAGGAGAGGTTTTATGGGACGTTTTACAAATCCACGCGATCTGTATTTTGGCGAGGGCGCTCGTCACGAGGTTAAGAACCTCAAGGGAAAGAGAGCAGTTATCGTTTCTGGCGGCAGCTCCATGCGTCGCGGTGGCTTCCTTGATGACATCGAGAATGACCTCAAGTCCGCAGGTTTTGAGGTTGCTCACATTGAGGGCGTCGAGTCCGATCCTTCCGTCGAGACCGTTATGAGCGGCGCTGCTAAGATGAGCGAGTTCCAGCCAGACTGGATCATTGCTATCGGCGGCGGCTCCCCAATCGACGCAGCTAAGGCTATGTGGATCAAGTACGAGTATCCAGAGACCACTTTTGAGGACATGTGCAAGGTCTTTGGTCTTCCTGAGCTCCGCACCAAGGCTCACTTCTGCGCAATTTCTTCTACTTCCGGTACCGCAACTGAGGTAACCGCATTCTCCATCATTACCGATTACCAGAAGGGTGTTAAGTACCCAATCGCTGACTTCCAGATTACCCCTGACGTCGCAATTGTTGACCCTGAGCTCACTTACGGCATGCCTGTTAAGCTTGTTGCTCACACTGGTATGGACGCACTGACCCACGCAATCGAGGCATACGTTTCTACCGTTGCTTCTATGTACACCGACGGTGACGCTCTCCACGCAATCCGCGAGATTGTCGAGTGGCTGCCAAAGTCCTACGCAGGCGACAAAGAGGCACGTCAGCACATGCATGACGCACAGTGCATTGCTGGTATCGCATTCTCCTCTGGCCTTCTGGGCATCGTTCACTCCATGGCTCACAAGACCGGCGCTGCATTCTCCGGTGGTCACATCATCCACGGTTGCGCAAACGCTATGTACCTGGGCAAAGTCATCCAGTTCAACGCTCGCGACGAGCGCGCAAAGGCTCGCTATGCATTCATTGCTAAGGAGATCCTGCACCTTGAGGGCAACACCGAGGACGAGCTGGTAGAGGCACTTGTCCAGAAGATTCGCGACATCAACGACGCTCTTGATATCCCACAGGGCATCAAGAACTACGGCGAGGGCGGAACCAAGTCCGAGACCTCCATCATCGACGAGAAGGAGTTCTTCGAGAAGGCTCCAGAGGTTGCTCGTCTTGCTATCGAGGACGCTTGCACCCTCTCCAACCCACGCAAGCCTACCCAGGAGGAGATGGAGCAGCTGCTTAAGTGCGTCTACTTCGACCTTCCTGTCGAGTTCTAAGATCTAGCTTAGAGACTTAGCTTCGCTAAAAGCCTGGTAGCGTTCCGCTACCAGGCTTTTTTGTGTGCAGGTACGGACGCGGACGCGGGCGCGCAGGTCGACGGCAGGCTTGCAGGTGGGCAAGTGCAGGCGGGCACATCGACGGGCTGGTAACGTGCGTGGATACGTGTGCGGGCAGTCACGGCGACGTGCAGGTAACGTGCGCAAAAAGTGCATCGGGATCAAAGAACACCACAATTCACATCAAAGTGGTAAAAAATCCGTTTAGTTGGGGTTTTCATTTTTCTGCATACAGTGTTTGCCCAGATAAAAGTTTTTGGCGCGGTAAAAAATCGTCTTAGTTGGGGTTAAATCGGCCAATTTTAAATTTTCATCCCCAACTAAACGGGTTTTTTACCTTTTTCGGCACATAATTTTGAGATCAAAAATTACGTATTCATAGAAATGAATTTAATAGCGCAAATATGCAGTATTTTGAAACTAGGTCAGTGTAATTACATGCAGAGTCTCCGCGAGGACGATAAAAGGACAAATCTTGCACAGATTTCCTGTGTGATTTCAAATCGGTCAGATTACTTGCGCTATTTCCGGGTATGGAATTCATACTTTTTCGCGAAGGAGTGCTATGGATTACTGTCTTTCGTACTTTTCAGCGTTTAATTTATTGATGAGTTCCTCTAGGCCATTTGATTCGCTGCCGGCATCAAATGCTATGGTCAGAGCGCCACTTGTTCCTGAATCAGCTCCGGGAGTATCGACTGAACGAGAGCTTGCCGCCTACTATGGACACCTTCCAGAAATACAAGGCATGCGTCTTCACCAGGAGCCTAAAGGCAAGGTTGACCTGCTTATTAATGATGTGAATTCCACATTTGCAAAACAGCACGCTACGCTTCACATCTGTAATTCAAAGGTTTCGCCATCGTCGCTCCTGCCCATAGGTGCTGACTTAAAAGGATTTATTACTTCTCCAGAATTCACTTATTTGCAGATTGCTTCAAAGCTTGATTTTATTGGAACAATCCTTGCAGGTAGTGCCTTGTGTTCCGATTATTTTTTGAATCAGGATGGCCGCGGTGGAGTTTCGCAACGCCAAAATGGCCCTCTGACAAATCGTGCTGCAATCGCAAAGTTTCTTTCCACGCAAGGAAGAAAGCGTGGCATCATCCCAGCTAAACGAGCGCTTCAGCACATCGTAGAGAAAGCTCGGTCGCCCCGAGAAGCTTCGCTTGCGCTGCTATTGTGCCTCCCGTATAACCTTGGTGGCTTTAACTTGGGTACTGTCGAGCTCAATAGGCCAATCGAGCTGGAAAATCGATATGGCGAGAAAATCACTCGAATTCCTGACTTAACCATTCAGCTCAAGGATAAAAGAAAGAAGCAAGCGACGGTGCTGCTAGATTATGATCCAGCGGTAACGCACGCTGGCGGCCAAAGAGTCATGCGAGACTTGGACAGAGAAAACGAGCTGGTAACGGGCGTGCAATGTCCACATTTTTCGGTTTCTGGAGAGATGCTTAAAAGCTTCTCAAGCGTTCAAGGTTTGGTCCGTCAGATACGCGAGTCTACAGGAATAGTCGCACGTGACACAACTATTTCTGATCTTGAAGATCGTCAACGAGCGTTGTGGATGCGGCTATTCAAAGCCAGGTAGTTAAGCCAGGTAGTTATGCCAGACAGCTAAGCCAGTCTGTTCAGCTGGATAGCAAAACCAGGTAGCCGCGTCCTTTGCGGTGTGCTTGCCGTACAATAGAGAGGCACAAATAACTCATAACGCACAGCCAGAAGGAGAAAATCGTGGAAGTCAACGGCCTTATCGACCATACAAATTTGAAGCAAAACGCAACCGCTGAGGACATCAAGAAGCTTTGCGCCGAGGCAAAGCAGTATAAGTTTGCAACCGTCGCTATCAATTCTTGCTGGGTTTCCCTGGCTCACGCCGAGCTCGAGGGCTCCGGAGTTGGCATTACTTCCTGCATCGGTTTCCCTTTGGGCGCAGCTTCAACTGCAGCTAAGGTTGCCGAGGCCAAGCAGAGCGTTGCCGACGGCACCACCGAGATTGACATGGTCATCAACGGCGGTCACCTGGTCGCGGGCGACGACGACTACGTTATCGCTGATATCAAGGCTGTTGTAGAGGCCGCGGGTTCCGTGCCAGTAAAGGTAATCCTGGAGTGCTGCCTCCTTGATGACGAGCAGATCGTTCGTGCTTGCAAGGATTGCATGGCTGCCGGAGCCGCGTTCGTTAAGACAAGTACTGGCTTTAGCACCGGCGGCGCAACTGTTCACGACGTCGCTCTGATGAAGCAGACTGTTGGCGACACTTGCAAGGTTAAGGCTGCTGGCGGCATCCACAATAAGGCTGACGCTGAGGCAATGGTCGCGGCGGGCGCCGACCGCCTGGGCTGCTCCAGCGGAATCGCTATCGTCACCGAGTAACTCGCTGAGCTGGAGTTTGCCGGCTGGTACCTCACTGATAGATAAATGAAAACGACCTCGTGGCATGTGCTGCGAGGTCGTTATTTGTTGCAATGAAAAAGTGCGGAAGCTGTCGAGAAACCCGTGCGAGCTGCGGCTTGAATTGTAGCGAGAAACCCGTGTGAGTCGTGGTCCGCGCCACCGCGTCAACTAGCTGACGACAACCTCGCCAAAGCCCAGGTTGCGAGCCTGCGACTCAATCGCTTGCATGCGCTCGTCGCTTGGAGAAGGGGAGTTCTCCATCGGTCCGCGCACGCCAAAACGCCTGAACTTCATGAGGCGAATGCGCGTTTGACCGACCTTCTCGCCAAGGGTAGTGGCAATGCCGTCAACTGCGGCTTCGGCGTCGTTCCAACCTTCGGTTACGATGACGCGAACCTCTTCCAGCTTGTTTTGCTCGGCCAAAAACGCAAGGTTTTTGCGGACCGTGACGCCATTCTCGCCGGTCAGATGCTCAAACCACTGATCACCCCAAGCCTTAACGTCAAGCATGACGCCGCTCGAGAGGGCCAGCAGGTCGCGGTACTCGGTGAAGTCGATGGTGCCATTTGAGTCGATGAGGCAGCTCAGGCCGGCCGCGTTGCAGTAGGTGAAGAGCTCGTAGAGGAAGTCGGGACGAAGCATGCATTCGCCGCCTGACGTGGTGATTCCGCGGATGAACGGCATGCTGGAAATGCAGCGGTCGGCCACCTCGCGCGCGCTGAGCAGCTCAATCTTTGGCGTGGACTTGTGCTGACACACCTTGATGCAGTTGTCGCAGTTGATGCAGATGGAGTTGTCCCACACAACTTTTCCGTCGGCCACAGACAGGGCGTGAGCTGGGCATGGTTTGACGCACGCCTGGCAGGAGATGCACTCTACCTGAGTCTCGGGGTTGTGGCAGTAGGCGCAGCGAATGTTGCAGCCTTGGAGGAAGACTGCGGTTCGACTTCCTGGGCCATCTACCAGCGAGAAGGGAATGATCTTGTTGACAGGAGCAACACACCCGGTAGGATGTGTTGCTCCCAAAGTTGTTTCTGTTGCAGTGAAGGTCACGATTGCGCAGCTCTTCTCGCTAGTCGCTCATGCGAACCTTGCGGTCGGCAAGGTGGTTAGCGGTGAAGTTGCCCAGGCCGTCGTGAGCAGTGTCCTGAAGAACAACGTCGCCGGACTGGAACTTCTTCATCTCGGAACGCTTAGCCAGGAAGCCGGTAATGCGGACCAGGTCACCCTCGGAGCTATAGAACGAGAGGTACTTGTCGTCGATGGAGAATGCGGCCTTGACCACGTCAACGACAGCGTCTGGGTTGCGCTCAGCAGTTGGCTCAGCTGGGAAAATGTCGGAGACGCCGCTGTTGAAGAAGCGGTGCATGCGTGCGCTGTGGCGAATGTGGTCATAGAGGTTTGCAGGCTCGTCGCCAACCTTGATGCGGACACCAGGGGTAACGCCCTGCTGATCGGAGAAACCAGCCTGTGCGTGCAGGGTGAAGCGGCCGCCAAAGACCTCGGAGTAGACGGCGTCAAAGCTGTTGACCTGGTCGGCAATCTTAACCATGATCTGGTCGGCCAGCTCGTTGGCCTCGTCATCCTTGCCGTAGGTGCGGCTGCTATCAAGGTGCAGCAGCTCAGCGACGCACTCGCTCATGCCGGCAACGCCAAACATGCCGCAGAAGCGCTCGCGAGAAATGAGGCCTTCCTTAGCCAGGAAGCTGGTCTCAAAGAAGTTGGAATCCTCAACCATAAAGCGGACGCGCTCGTTCATGAAGTTCAGGACCTCGCCGGTTGCGGTTGGCAGCAGGTTGTTCATGAAGTCGTCAACGTTGGTTGCAAGTTTTGCAAGGCCAGGGAGAAGTACGCGGCTCAAAGTGTAAGCGCCACCGCCCATAGGAAGGACGTTGTAGCAGCTTACAACGGTGTACTCGCCAGGGTAAGTCTCTTTGTGGATGCGGTGGTTAGCAAAAGCAGGGTTGGAGCAGACCATGGTGGTCTTGACTGCCAGGCGCATGAACTCATCGGAAGTGACCTCTGGGTCGTACTTGAGGGTGAAGTTTGGAACGGCGTTCATAAGCTCGCGGTCAACCTCAAGCAGCAGTCTACCTGCGCGAGTGTCCTCTGGACCAATGTTTGCGTGGCAGTAACCACTAGCAACGGTGCGGTCAATGTGGTTCAGGAAGCGGCGCAGACGAGGCTTAATCTCTGCGTCGGTCATGCCCTCCAGGAATGGATCAATGATCTTGTCCAGCTGGCCAACGTAGACAGGGCGGCTGGTTACGGAAGGAACGTTGTCGTAGAGAGCAGCGAGGCCCCAGAGCAGGTCATCAAGGGTCTCTGGCTTGTCAAAGCGCAAAAACTCGGAACCGTTCTGAGCAAATACCTGGTAGTCAGGGCAGATGTAGCGAGGACGGTAAGGAGCGTTGCCCTCACACATGTCGTCAAGAGCGTGAGCTGCAAAAAGACGATCAAACTCAGCAGTTGTCTTGATAGGGTGCTCGGAGTTCTCGGCAGCCTGTGCCAGGTGCAGAACCTTCTGCTTGTACGAGAGGTTGTCGGAAGTAATGATGTCCATGAACTCGCTCATTAGTGCTCCTTACGTTTATCCTGCAAAAACAGGGTTGTGATTACGACGGATACGTCGGTCGTTCCAGGTGCGGCGTGGCGCGAGAAGCGCGTCATGCCAGGTGGGGTGCTTGGGGCGAGAAGAACGGTCTTGCCCAAGCGTTGTGCCAGGTACAGAGGTTAGTCCAGAAGGTGGGATTCTCCCTCGTGTTTCATTGCGTCATCGAGGCGCTGGAACTGCCTCTCGGTAATGACAATCTTGCCGTGCTGAACAGAAACCATGCCCCTCTCCTTAAGCTCGTCGATACCGCGGGCAACAGTCTTTGTGCTGGTACCAATCTTGTCCGCAAGCTCTTGCCTGGTCAGACGCACGGTAAACGGCCACTCAACGACGCCGCGGTGAATCTGATCGCGCGTCAGCTCGCTGAGCATGTACATCAGACGCTTGGTGCCGCTCCAGGTCAGAAGGCTGCGCTCGTAACCGGACTGACGCGTGAGGTTCTTGATAATCCAGCGCGAGCGGGTGAGAAGAGCCTCGGGGTCCGAACGAATCCACTGCAGGTAGTCCTCGCGTGGAACCGAAATAAACTCGCAGCCAGAAGTTGCGGTGAGCGATCCCAGATAAAACGGGCTCTCGCTGATAACTTCCATCTCGCCGAAGGCAACAGGAGCGCGATACTCGTCAATAACGTAGGTGCTACCTGCGGAATTGTGCGACGTGGTGCGCACGGTGCCGCGGCACAGAATGTACACGTTATCAACGCGGTCCAGCATGTGGACAAGGGTCTGTCCGGAGTTAAGACGAATCTGCCTACAGTGAGAAAGACGATTAGCAGGAACGCGAGAAGCCCATTTGATGATCTTCTTGCGAACGTCAGAATCAAGACTATCAAGGTAGGTTAGGACGTTCACACGAGACCTCGCTGTTCTTGTTTCGTAAGTCCTCTTTACAGGACAGTTTCGGCTTAAGTTTGAGTAATTGTACCTGCTAGCAAAAATAAAAATAAGGACTTTTGTCCACTTTTTGAGACAATTTTCTTGAACGATTTCGGGCTGCGATTGGGTCGCGGCCAACCAGCGTCCAACCAGCGGTCAAGCTGCTGCAAGACATAAAAAGCCCCCACATCAAATGAACTGCCTCCTATTTCTTGGACACCAGAAATAGGAGTCAGTTCAAAACACACCTATGACAGATAATCTGTCAAAAAGACGTATACATTACGCTGAAAATACCTCAAACGTGCAGATTATCTTCATTTGATGTGTAATATGGCCGCAATTGTGCAGAATATCTGTCATAGGTGTGTTCCTTAGAAGCGGAATTTACCTATAGTTAGATTTTTTATATTTCTCTATTCATTTTTCAGCATATTACATGAAGTTTATGCATATAAATGTATATCGGTTAATGAGACCGCTTAGCCGTCAGGCAAGATGCTCTAGTTTCCTGGTTATCTTGACTAAAAGCCATACGATTCTCCAGCAAGACCTGCCAAAACCGCACTATTTCGACACGCCATGTCTAAAACCCGGCGCTAACACGCTGCAGAAACACAAAAAGAGCCCTCGCATCTGGAGGATGCGAGGGCTCTTACTTGAAACGTTACGTTTACCTGCGGCTTAGCGCTCGCCGGCAGCGCGACGCTCGGCGTACTCGGCAGCAAGACGAGCCTGAATGTCGTGCGGGACCTGCTCGTATCCTGCCAGCTCAACGGTATACTCGCCCGTTCCGCGCGAGAGGGACCTCAGCCTTGTAGCGTAATCAGTAACCTCGGCGTATGGAATCGTTGCTTTAATGGTGGTCTCACCAGCGGAAACACCGGTGCCGGAAGACATTCCCTCAACGCGACCGCGGGAAGCAGAGACGTCGCCCATGACGGAACCTGCATAGCTGTCTGGAACGGTAATCTCCAGGTGGGCCATAGGCTCCAGGAGAACAGGTTCTGCCTGATCAACAGCCTTCTGGAAACCAATGCGAGCGGCCGTCTTGAATGCCATCTCGTTGGAGTCAACTGGGTGGTAAGAGCCCTCGTAGACAGCAACCTTAACGTCAATCATAGGATAACCAGCCAAAACGCCTTCGCGCATGGTCTCCTGGACGCCCTTATCGATGGCAGGGATAAAGCCGCGAGGAATGTGGCCGCCCACAATCTCGTCCACAAACTCGTAGCCTGCATCTGGGTTTGGCTCGATGCGCAGCCAGCAGTCGCCGTACTGGCCAGAGCCACCGGTCTGCTTCTTGTGCCTACCTTGAGCACTTGCAACTCGACGGATTGTCTCGCGATATGGGATGCGAAGCGCAACCTTATGTGCGGAAACGCCGGCTCGCTGCTCAAGACGCTCGAGAAGAACGGCTACTTGTGCCTCGCCGATTGCAGAAACAATGGTCTGACCGGTATCCTCATCACGCTCAACCTTAAGGGTTGGATCGGCGTCGGCGGCCTTCTCCAGGAACGCAAAGAGCTTGCCCTCAGTACCGCGCTCATCAGGCTCAATAGCCGTGCGATACAGGGAGTTGGGGAACCTAAACGCGGCAGCCTCAACCTTACCGGTAACGGAGAGCGTGTCGCCCGTCATGGCCTCGAGCTTTGGAACTACTACGATGTCGCCGGCTGCGGCGGTGCTCACATCAGCCGTTTCTTTGCCGCACATACGATACAGGTGAGAAAGGCGCTCGGGCTTGCGTGTACGAGCGTTGATAAGCTCGGCACCTGCAGAAACAGTACCTGCAAGCACCTTTACAAAGGTAAGCTTGCCGTTCTGTGGATCCTGCAGCGACTTGAAGGCAAACGCAACGGGGCGCTCGTCATCAGGGGAAATATCAAGCTGCTCGCCGTTCACCAGCGGAATGCGGCCAAAGTCTGACATAGTTGGGAACCAGCCATCAACTGCATCAAGCAGGGAGATAACGCCCTCTTCGCGGACACAAGAACCGGAGAAGACAGGAACAAAAATGCGCTCCATAAGGGCCTTACCCAGCAGGCCCTCAAGCTCTTCCTGCGTAATCTCTCCGCCCTCGAGGTAGCGCATCATCAGCTCATCGTCGGCCTCAACAACCAGCTCGGTCAGAGCGGCGCGGGCAGCTTCTGCCTCTGCTTGGAACTCGGCAGGAATATCGGTGACCTCAGGCTTGCCGTCTACCAGCTTACGAGCCTTCTGATGGACAACGTCAATGATGCCGGAGAATGCCTCGCCAGAACCCATGGGAATGGTCACTGCACCAAGCGAGGAGCCAAAACGATCCTGGAGCATAGCCATCGCGGTCTCGTAATCTGCATCAGGGCGATCCAGGCGGTTGATAAACAGTGCACGGCAGAGAGACAGGTCCTCGGCAGCAAACCAAAGCCTGGTGGTGATAGTGCCAGGTCCACTAGCTGCATCAACAACAAACAGCGCAGTCTCAACAGCGCTCATTGCCGAATAGGCGTCACCCACAAAGTCAGGATAGCACGGTGCGTCAAGCACGTTAATGCGTGTATTTTCCCAGGTAATTGGTGCGATAGTAGTAGAGATAGAGAATCCGCGCTCTGACTCTTGTGAATCGTAATCAAGCGTGGGCTTTGTGCCTGCGTGGCCGCCTAAACGAGTGGTTGCACCCGTCAGATGCAGCATTGCCTCGGCAAGCATGGTTTTGCCCACGCCACCTTGGCCCACCAGGACCACATTCTTTACCTTAGAAACATTTTTTTCGGCCATGATGCCTCCTCTGACTGCGGCAAGCAGCCGAGAAGGTCAGCCGATAGTACGCGCCCGAGTCTAGCGCGATATGCTTCGGCCCTTCCTGCTACTTACCGAACAAGAAAACCTCTAGCCACCCTACCGTACCGCAAAGCACAAAAAGAGACACCCACCATTCGATAAACGACATACGGTGGGTGCCTCAAAGTTTCTTCTCGACAGAAGAATTTGTGATGTTACCGCAGGTAGATGCCATGGAATTCCATGGGGCCGACGCAGCGCATCACAAAAGTTAGATTCTAACTCCTCGGTGAACGGTGTTGTTAAAGATCAGATAGCCGATAATTGCGTTCACCAGCGACAGCGTAACAAAGATAATGTTTGGCAGCGTCTCGTTAATCACGCCCGTTGACGAGCTAAATGATTCGATAACCGGAACAATCATCATCATGAACGTTCCGCCGATAACAAACATGGAGCCCAGCGTGCCCGCAAGAGAAGATACGGTGACCGAAAGGCTTCTCTTGGTGATATCGATGACAGAAGTCCAGTCAAAGTTTGGTCGGCGAATATCAATGGCCAGGCCAACGTTAGACACCAGGAACACAATGCAGAGCGGCAGAATGACGTTTCTCAACGCCGTTTCAATGGTGATGTGACCAGGAATCAGGAAGAAAATCTGAGTCACAACACTAAAGATGAGCACGTAAAGCATGTTCACGGCAATCTTTGCGCCAAAAATCTGCTTTGAAGATACAGGCATAGTTGCCATCAGCCAGTTTGAGCGGCCTTCCAGCGAATATGAAATGGCAGCAGAGTTGGCAGCGCAGAACATCGAGGTGCCAAACCAGGTGGTTACCATGCCAAAGATGGTTCTTGCCAAAGGTAGATAGCGCGGAACCTCGGATGCAGGAACAAAGTAGGCCACGATAGACGACGTGCTAAAGAACAGAGAAATAAAGGCGAGAATAACCATCAACAAGCAGCCAAAAAGCATGTTTATAAAGACTGCTGGATAACCCGTGATGGTCTGGATCTCTTTTCTAATCAGAGCAACAAAAGGCGTCGCGGACTTGGTGGAAATCTGTTTGGTAGTGAACTTCTTCTGAACCTTATCCTCGCTTACCAGCGCATTAATGCGGTCGTTGAAGCGAGAAATAATTGCCACGATTGCCGCAGGAGCTCCAACAGAGACCAGCGCAAACAGCAAGAAGCTAACAAGGGAACCAGAATTAAAGAAATCCGCAATCCACAGTGATGGAAGATAAACTACGCCAACTGAACTTGCAACGTTAAAGACGGTATCACGGAAGTTATCCACCACACCTGGGACAAACTTGTCCGCGTTGAAAGATACCGTAAAGATAAAGAACAGATACGCGACCATAAAGAAAAGGCCAAAAACGCCGCCAATGACCATTCCCAAGTTCTTAAAGTGCAGCTTTGCAGCAAGGGCAGCAACCACAAAAGCCAAGAGAATTGCAGCAGAAACTGCAAGGTTAGGTCCAAGAAGAAGCGCAAACAAAGCGCCAATCAAACGTGGAAGCGTGACTGCCTCAAAGCTAAAGTAAGCCAAAAAGACTGGCAGCATAATGGTGATAGACCAGATACCCTCTGCAGCATACAGAGCTGCTACGCGAGAATAAATAATGGTGCTCTTTTTGATTGGAAGCGACATGATAAAGTCGTAATCCTTGTACGCAAAAAGCACGCCATTGGCCTTTACAAACGTCAAAATAATACCAGGTAGAGCGCCAACAAGAATTCCTACCAGAGGAAGCAGCCTTGTGAAGCCAGCAATGGCTAGAGTTGTAGCAATGCCGTAAATGTAAACCATCATGAAGAGCGTGCCAACAACTACAAAAATACCACCGACAATAGGCAGGGCATTTGCGCCAACCTTTTTCTCAAAATTCTTTCGAGCACCTATAACCTGCGTAGTCCAAATCATGGTGATCTGAACCTTAAGCAGCATCCAGAATACTTTGAGATTGGAAGGCAGTTTGAGCTCAGAGCGATCGAGAACAGGAACTTGACCAGCACTTACTTGAGCTGGAATAAAGACATCTCCTGATAGTTGCAGGTTCTGCTCAGGCACATCGGGGCGCTGAGGAGCCTGTGGAACGTTGTTTGCCATGACTAGTTCTCCTTAGGGAAGGAGGGAGGAACTGGAGCACCTGGAGGC
>ERZ773265.1264-NODE-1264-length-13575-cov-64.930178_pt1 | contig 13575 bp, 9 predicted proteins | sample MGYA00580512_ERZ773265 | MGnify/ENA primary metagenome ERZ773265 (study PRJEB29015, sample SAMEA2738169) | human oral metagenome | biome: human oral; feature: human-associated habitat; material: saliva | place: China | collected 2183 ... | reverse complement strand
GTAGGTGAGTGCTGCCGCCATGTCGGTGCCGCCGTTTGCGCCGAATTTGTAGATGGCACGGCGCAGAATGTAGAGGATGCTGCCCTTGGGGAAGTCGCGCAGCTTCACGCTTGCGTACTTGGGGGCCGCGGGCTTCTTCTTACGGGAGAAGAGTCCGCTTCGAGCTCCGGCGGGTGCCTCGGCGGGGGAGGCATCCGTGGATGAGCCGGTGTGTGCAGCCAAATGGGGCTCCTTGGGTGAATGATGAGGTGTACACATGCGGCGCCCCGCACGTCTCGCGCTGAGACCGTACGGGCGCACAGTTTGGGCGGGAAGAACAATGAGCTGCTCTTCCCGCCCCTGCGGTGACATTATAGGGTTTCTGCCGCACCGCACAATTTACCGACGATGCAAATATATGGTGTGTTTGACCTCTCGGGGGCCATATATCTCGATACCTTGGGCACACAACAGGCCCCTCCACGCGGGGTGGAGGGGCCTGCCGAAAGTACGCGTCGAACGTTCGACGGGTTACGCGCGACTAGTTGTGGATGCCCAGAACCTTAGCGGTGTGACCCATCAGCTCGTCAGCCAGCTGCGGGTTGTCGTTGAGCTTCACACCGTAGCCGGGGATGAGTTCCTTCAGGCGGGGCTCCCAACCGGCAATCTTGGAGGGGAAGCACTTGGACAGTAGGTTCAGCATGATAGGTGCCGCGGTGGAGGCGCCCGGGGACGCGCCCAGCAGTGCAGCAATCGAACCGTCGGCGGCGGAGACAACCTCGGTACCGAACTGCAGGATGCCGCCCTTCTTCGCGTCCTTCTTCATAATCTGAACGCGCTGACCGGCCTCGATGAGCTCCCACTCGCCGCCGTCAGCCTCGGGGTAGTACTGGTACAGCGACTCGAGACGGGCTTCCTTGTTCTTGAGTAGCTCGGAGACGAGGTACTTGACCAGGTCCAGGTTGTCCAGGCCCGCGCGGCTCATCGGGTAGATGTTGTTCAGGCGCAGGGACAGGGGCAGGTCCAGCAGCGAACCCTGCTTGAGGAAGTTCGTCTTGAAACCCGCGTAGGGGCCGAACATGAGGGCGCGCTTGCCGTCCACGTAGCGGGTGTCCAGGTGAGGCACGGACATCGGGGGAGCACCCACGGATGCCTGGCCGTAGACCTTTGCGTTGTGCTTCTGTGCGGTAGCCTCGTGGGTGTTGCGCAGGAACAGGCCCGAGACGGGGAAGCCGCCGTAGCCCTTACCTTCCTTGATGCCGGACTTCTGCAGCAGGTGCAGGGCACCGCCACCGGCGCCGAGGAACACGAACTTAGCGTTGATGGTCAGCGGCTCTTCCTTGTTGATGCGGTTAATCGCGTCAACGGTCCAGGAGCCGTTGGACTCGCGGTTCAGGTTGGTGACCTGGTAGCCGTAGCGAACCTCGACACCCTTGGACTGCAGGTAGTCAATCATGTGCTGGGTGAGCGCACCGAAGTCGACGTCGGTACCCTCGGGGGCCCAGGTGGCAGCGATGGGTTCGTTGCCCTTGCGGCCGTTCACGGTCAGCGGTGCCCACTCGGCAATCTTCTCGCGCTCGGTGGAGAACTCCATGCGCTCGAAGAGCTTCTCCTTGCGGAAGGCGTCGAAACGTGCGGCCAGGTACTTGGAGTGATCCTCGCCGAAGACCAGGGACATGTGCGGAACCGGGTTGATGAACTCGGTGTTCGGCAGAATCTTTTCTTCAACCAGGGAGGCCCAGAACTGGCGGGAAATCTGGAACTGCTCGTTGATGTTCAGCGCCTTGGCGGTGGAGACGGTGCCGTCGGGGCCGGCGGGGGCGTAGTTGAGCTCGCACAGTGCCGAGTGGCCGGTACCGGCGTTGTTCCAGGGGTTGGTGGACTCCTGGGCGGCCTTGTCGAGGCGCTCAAGCAGGACGATGTTCCAGGTCGGCTCGAGCTCCTTGAGGAACACGCCGAGGGTGGCGCTCATGATGCCGCCGCCCACCAGGACGACGTCGGTTCGTTCAGTACGTGCTACCACTGAATTCTCCCTAGGGTGTGGGTGCCCGGCGTCGGGCACAACAAATAATTGTGGGGTATATCATCTAGCCTACTATCTTTTGAAGGGTGAGTTGTAGCTAGAATCCACAAAATATTGGAGAGTGGTACACCTCATAAGTAAGGTTTTCTTAGGGTAGAAAAAACCTTAGCTGTCGTTGCCCGGTAGCCCCCGCCCCTCCGCGGAGGCGCGGGCCGCCGTACGTGCCGAAGAACGTGCCGCCGCACGTTCTACCGGCCTCGCGGGGCATCCGGCTACGATAGGCGCAGCTTGCTGAAGAACTCAATGGCGTTCTGCTCGGTCTGGTAGCCCTGCACGGAGCGGCTCACCGCAACCTTCGAGGTCACGTTCAGCAGGGGAACCGCCGGCATGAACTGGCCGAGCTGGGTAACCACCTGCGCGTACAGCTCACGCTGCGCATCCACAGACTTGGCCGAGTCCGCGGCGCGGATGCTCTCCATAATCTGCAGGAAGCTCGGGGATTCCTCCACGGGAACGGCCGTGGCCGAAGGCGTGGGGGTGGGGGAGGGCGAAGCGGAGGCGGATTCCTCCGGGCTCGCCGGATTCGGCGAGAAGCTTGGCTGCGGACTCGGCGTCGCCTGAATCCGAATATTTGAATCCGCACCGTTTGAAGAGGGTAGCTCGACGGTCTTCGCCGTCACCCCGGTCGTCATGCTCTCGGGTGCCGCGGCGACGATTGAGCGCACCTGCTGCTCGGCAATCATCGGGGCCAACGCCGGACCGAAGAACGCATACGGGTCGCGGTACATGCCATAGAAGCCCGCCAGCGCAATGCCGCGCGTCGAGGACGGCTCGTTCACCTTCGCGTGGTACTCCTCCCAGGTGAGCGGCACCGGCACAATGTTGAGGCCCACCTCGATGAGGGAAGCCACCATCTCGGAATACACCTTCTGCGGGGTATCCATCCAGGGCAGGGAAACATCCGCGGGGTAGTAGCACTCAATCACCTGGTTGTTGTACCCGGCCGTGGCCAGTAGCGAACGGGAAAGGTCCTGATTGCGGTCGGTGTGCTCCTTCGCGTGGTCGGCCCGAATACGGAACGACGGGGAGACAAGAGTCTGCGCGTCAGAGGTGCCCTGCGGGTAGTACTGGTGGAGTGCCCCGCGGTCAACCGCGTGGGAGATGGCGCGGCGCACCGAAATATTCTTGAGCACGGGGTGCGCCGTATTCAGGTGCAGGTACACGAGCGAGAACGGGTCGCGGCCCGGGGTCTGGTAACCGTCACGAGCCAGCTGACCCAGATCGGAGGAATTCACCTGATCGCACGCATCGATCATTCCCTCGACCAGCGCGAAGTAGCGCTTATCGGAGGAGGTCAGGGTCGAAATCTGAATCTCATCAAGCTGCGGGCGTGCACCGTCAAAGTGCTCGTTCGGAAGCAGGTGCACGGTGCCCTTCTCGGAGGACTCGATGCGGAAGGCTCCGGTGCCCACCGGAACACCGGTGAGCTTCTGGTCGCTACCAAAGAGCGCGGGGTCGATAATGCCGAAGGCCTGCTGAGTCAGGATGCATCCGAAGGCCAGCGAGGGGCGCGAGAGGGTCACCACGACCGCGCCGTCCTGCTCCTTGACGGAGGTCACCAACGGGGTGAAGGAGACGGGCTTCGGCTCAGGCTTCGTTGCCTCCGTCTTCGCGGTCGCCCCCTTCTGAGAATCGGAGGAATTGGGATCCGCAGACGGGGATGCGCTGCTCTGGGCATCCGCGGTTGCGGAGGCGCTCGCCCCCGCGGTCGGGGAGGCCGTCGCGGACGGGGTGGCGGAGGCATCTGCCGAGGCATCCTTCTGCGCGGGCTGCTCCGGCACACCAAAACCCCACGCGTACAGGGGCTGTGCCGGAACCACCAGCGCGGCGGTAGACTCGCCCGTTGCCAAGGCCTGCCAACGCTGGAAATTCTGCACCACCGCTGCGGCCGTCAGGGCCGTACCGTTGCTGAAATGCACATTGTCACGCAGAACAAACGTATGGGTCAGGCGGTCGTCCGAAACCTTCCACTCGCGGCAGAGCGAATCGGTCGTATCGGGGGAGCCCGTGTAGTGGTCTGCCGTGAGCAGGGTCTGCAGAACCTGCGCCGTCACCTGATAGGTGCTTGCCACCGGGGAGAGCGCGGGGTCCAGCTGAACGGGGGCGGCACCCTGCGCGAAACGAAAAATACGGCCCGCTGAAGCCGCCGAGGAACCCGATGCGGGGTTGGAGGAGCCGGTCGAAGCGCACGCGGTTAGGGCCGTTCCCGCGCTCAACAGGGCGCCAAAACGCAGAACGTCGCGGCGGCTCAGGCCGCGTGAACCGGCGGTTACCCGGAGCAGCTCAGCGTTTTTGCGGGCCGAAGAGGCACGATGATCATTCAGCACGGGAGGTCCTCTTTTCCATAGCGGATGCTTGTATTCAGAATACCGGTTCGAGTCGCGCTCGGGCACTCGTTCTGCCGCAATCTGCGAGAGCGGGGCCGCGGGAGGCGGAGCACGGATAGAACAAACCCGCCGCCACGGTAGCCGTGACGGCGGGTTCACTGTGAATGTGTGTGCGCGAGGGGGGACTTGAACCCCCACGCCGTAAGGCACAGGAACCTAAATCCTGCGTGTCTGCCAATTTCACCACTCGCGCGCGCGGACCTCACCCCGAAGGGATGCGTCAGAGGTCCAAGACCCAAGTCTACACTAGAGGCTCCTCTAGACGCGAAATCGGCGGTGTATCGTTCCGCCACCGCTTCCCGACCATCGGCCTGAGTGGTGCCCCGGCCCTACTTCGGGTCGATGCCCAGGTCGCGACGCAGCTTTGCCACGTGGCCGGTCGCGCGCACATTGTACTGGGCCACAGAAATAACGCCCTGCTCGTCAATCACGAAGGTCGAACGAATCAAGCCCTCGTACACGCGGCCGTAATTCTTCTTCTCACCCCACGCACCGTAGGCCTCAGCTACCGTGTGATCGGCATCTGAAAGCAACGGGAACGACAGCGACTCCTTCTCCGCAAAACGGGCAATAGCCGACGGCGAATCGGGGGAGACGCCCAGAACCACGTAGCCCAGAGACTTCAGCGAGGCCAGGTTATCCCGAAAGTCGCAGGCCTCCTTCGTGCATCCGGGGGTCGAAGCCTTCGGGTAGAAGTACAGAATGACCTTGCTACCCGTGTAATCGCTCAGGCTGTGCTCCGCGCCCGAAGCGTCGGGGAGGGTGAAAGCGGGGGCCGGGGTGCCCGGCTCAAGACGGATGCTCATGATGCTCCTCAAAGTTCATTGCGTGTGGCGGGTGTGCCCGCCCCAATACTTCACCCCAGTCTAAAGCGTCCCTGTCTCGGGATGCACCCCGCTCGGGGAAACGGTTCCGGAGAGTCTCATGCCCCCGCACCATATAGTGTGTTGAGAGTCACCATGTATCGAGTTGCGCAAAAAAATGGAAGTGCGTATAGTATTTTCTTGTTGCAAGGGAAACCTGCAAAAACAGAATAAGCGCCTCTAGCTCAATTGGCAGAGCAATTGACTCTTAATCAATGGGTTCTGGGTTCGAGTCCCAGGGGGCGCACTTCACAGAAAATCCCGCTGATTCTTCGGAATCGGCGGGATTTTTGCGTTCCCCGCGAAAAAGACTGGAGAAGCTTGGGGGTATAGATATTTCCCCTTGCTCTGGGGTTCGAAGCTTGGAAGACGGTATTCGCCCTCGTTCCTACAGGGGACCCGTCCTCGCTTCGCTTCGGACACCCTGATGTCACTACGGGCGATACCGTCTTTCCTCGCTTGGTTACCTGATGCTGCGGCAGGGGATATATGCACCTCTGCGCGTATCGGTATTCGGGGTGCGCTGCGGTCTCGCCGGGGTTGCGGTAGATTCGCGGTGGTTTTGTGTGCGCCCCGTGCCTAGCGAACTGGTGCGGGGGAGGGCTGTCGCGGTTTAGCCTGTTGCCTGGTGGCTTGGTGTTTTGCGTGCAGGCACACGAAAGCCCGCCACCATCACACAACAGCAGCGGGCAATCATTTCAAAAAGTCATAAAGCTACAGGACCGGCCAAATCCGCGTCACAAACTCGCGGAAGTCCTTCACATCCTTACCCTGCTCCAGTAGGCCCGTGCCGTAGCGGGTCACCACCTCCGCATTATCCTCGAAGGCCAGCTCGAACGCGCTACCGTTCACCGATTCAATCACCACGGAGTCCTCACCCACCGAATAGGCGTGCAGGGCGTTCGTGTTATCAATCGTCGTGGCCGTACCCGCGGGAGTCAGTCCCGGCATGTTAATCGGCGCGATTATCACCTCGTCCGGAGAATCCTGGTAGCCGATGATGAAGTGCGTCTGATCCGGTGACTGGTGCACCGCCAAATCGGGGTTGCGGTACACGGCGCGGCCCGTCGCGTACACCAGGTTGTACGCACCGTAGTTAATGATCTGCTCATCAAAGACGGGGTGCATCACGCGCACGAGCTCCTCGGCGGTAAGGAACTCGGGATTCTCGAGAGAGTTGAGGGGGTCGACAACCTCTGCGTACTTACTTGCTTCGGTCAGCTCGTCGGCGACCGGGATAATCGGTTCGGTCATAGCTTCAGTCTACCGGGGTAGGGGAGACAGGTCACGGGTTTACGGCGATATTACGCATCATTAACTGGGTAATATGCGTCTTTTGCAGATGCTGGAGCGAGGTTCATGCAAGATAGTGCACCAGCGTGCTGAGCGTCCACATCATGAAAGATGAGGCCTGACATGGGCCAATGTGCTCACAATCCGGCTGCCGCCCCTCTAGAGACTTGACTCACCTCTCAGAAAAGGGGCACTATAGAGGGGTGAAGACAGCAATGTTCCAGCGAATTCTACGCCTTGTCGATGTCGCCTAGGGCGCGTGGCAGGGTCTATTCACTGCGACTAAGCGCCCCTATCGCTACCACCAACAGCGGGGGGGCATTTTTTATAGCTTGGTACCACCGGGCATAGGATGCGTGAGGACCACACAAATCCCACGCAGAACATTGAGTACAACGAAGAACCAAAAGACACGAGGCATTTCCATGACCATGGGATTTTCCACTTCTGATGACGCGGTAAACGCTCCCGCAGAACGCATGACCGGTTCTCAGGCAATCGTCCGCACCCTCGAAGACCTGGGTGTGACTGACGTTTTCGGCCTGCCTGGTGGAGCTATTCTGCCGACCTACGATCCCCTGTACGATTCCAAGAAGGTTCGTCACATCCTGGTCCGTCACGAGCAGGCTGCAGGCCACGCAGCTCAGGGCTACGCTGTCTCCAGCGGCAAGACCGGCGTGTGCATCGCAACCTCTGGCCCCGGCGCCACCAACCTGCTGACCGCAATCGCTGACGCCAACATGGACTCCATCCCCCTGGTCGCCATCACCGGTCAGGTTTCCACCAAGTTGCTCGGTACCGACGCATTCCAGGAAGCTGACATTGTCGGCATGGCAATGCCCATCTCCAAGCACTCCTTTATGATTACCGACGCACAGGACATCCCCCGTGCGCTCGCCGCAGCCTTCCACATCGCCTCCACCGGTCGCCCCGGCCCCGTGCTCGTGGACGTCACCAAGGATGCACAGGTTGGCATGATGGAATACCGCGGCATCCCCGAGGACCTCGAGCTGCGTGGCTACACCCCCGCAACCCGCGGCCACTCCAAGCAGATTCGCGAAGCCGCCAAGCTCATCACCGAGTCCAAGCGCCCCGTCTTCTACGTCGGCGGTGGCGTGGTGCGCGCTGGCGCATCCGACGAGCTGCACAAGCTGGCTAAGCTCATCGGCGCACCCGTCGTCACCACCCTGAACGCTATCGGTGCGTTCCCCGAGTCCGACCCCCAGAACCTCGGCATGCCCGGCATGCACGGCACCGTTCCCGCAGTGGCTGCCATGCAGAAGTCCGACCTGCTCATCACTCTGGGTGCCCGCTTCGACGACCGCGTGACCGGCCAGGTCGACACCTTCGCCCCCGAGGCCAAGGTCATTCACATCGACGTTGACCCCGCCGAGATTTCCAAGATTCGTTTCGCAGACGTCCCGATTGTTGGCGACCTGAAGTACGTGCTGCCCGAGCTGACCGAGCTGCTCTCCACTGAGTTCGCTCAGGAGCTGCCCAACCTGGGCGAGTGGTGGAACGAGCTGAACGAGATCCGCAAGGATTACCCGCTCGGCTACGAGAAGCCCTCCGACGGCCTGGGCTCGCCCGAGTACGTGCTGGAGCGCATTGGCGCCCTGACCGGCCCCGACGCCTACTACGTCACCGGCGTTGGCCAGCACCAGATGTGGGGTGCACACTACCTCAACCAGGAAAGCCCCCGCCACTTCATCAGCTCCGCAGGCCTTGGCACCATGGGTTACGGCGTTCCCGCCGGCATGGGTACCCAGGTGGCACACCCCAACTCCACCGTGTGGATTATCGACGGTGACGGCTGTTTCCAGATGACCAACCAGGAGCTGGCAACCTGCGCCCAGAACGGCATCCCCGTCAAGGTCGCCGTCATCAACAACTCCTCCCTCGGCATGGTGCGCCAGTGGCAGACTCTCTTCTACGATGAGCGCTACTCCAACACCGACCTGAAGGACGGCCACGGCACCGCACGCATCCCCGACTTCGTGAAGCTCGGTGAGGCCTACGGTTGCGCCACCTTCCGTTGCGAGCGCGACGAAGACGTGGACGCCACCATTAAGGCTGCCCTGGAGATCAACGACCGCCCCGTGGTCATTGACTTCACCGTGAGCCCGCACGCACTGGTCTGGCCTATGGTTCCGGCCGGCGTGTCGAACGACAAGATTTGGATTGCGAAGAACACTTCGCCCGACTTTGACCGCGAGGGAGAGAACAAGTAATGTCTCAGCACACCATGTCCGTTCTGGTAGAGGATAAGCCCGGCGTTCTGACCCGCGTCTCCGGCCTCTTCTCCCGTCGACTGTTCAACATCCTCTCGCTGGCCGTCGGCCCGACCGAGAACCCCGGTGTCTCCCGCATCACCGTCGTGACCGAGGGTGACGCCCACACCATCGAGCAGATTACCAAGCAGCTGAACAAGCTCGTGCACGTGCTCAAGGTCGTCGAGCTGCCCGCCGACTCCTCGACCCAGCGCGGTCACATCCTCATCAAGGTGAAGGCTGACGCCGTTGCACGTCTGCAGATTGTTCAGGCAGCTGACCTGTTCCGTGCCTCCGTCATCGACGTCTCTCCCGAGTCCGTGGTCATCGAGGCCACCGGTTCGGCAGAGAAGATTCACGCTCTGCTGGATGTCCTGGAGCCCTACGGTATTCGCGAGATCGTTCGCGCCGGTACCATTGCCCTCTCCCGTGGCCCCCGCGCCATGAGCGAGCGCATCTAACACCCGCACCGCGAGTGTAGAACAACCCCGCACACGCGGGGAACAGATCGGGTATCGCATCGCTTCAGCCGGGAAACCGGCGGCGATGCGGTACCCGGCTCTATAGGGTTCGCGAACCTTCCGGATGCTTCAGATGCTGAGAAGTACTCTCGAGAACCCGAAACTAAACAGCTTTCAAGTAAAATAGTGAATGTTGAGCCCAGCCTGGGCCGCATATCATAAAGTACTTAGGAGAAGAAAAATGGCAGCAACCATTTTCTACAACGACGACGCAGACCTCTCTGTGATTCAGGGCCGCACCGTAGCAGTTATCGGTTACGGCTCTCAGGGTCACGCACACGCACTGAACCTGCGCGATTCCGGCGTGAAGGTCATTGTTGGCCTGCCCGAGGGCTCCAAGTCCCGCGCCAAGGCTGAGGCAGAGGGCCTCCGCGTTGCAACCGTCGCAGAGGCAGCAGCAGAAGCTGACGTCATCATGATCCTGACCCCGGACCAGGTCCAGGCAAAGGTCTACGCAGAGAGCATCGAGCCGAACCTGAAGCCCGGCGACGCACTGTTCTTCGCACACGGCTTCAACATCCGCTTCGGCTACATCACCGTTCCCGAAGGCGTCGACGTTGCCATGGTTGCCCCCAAGGGCCCCGGCCACATCGTGCGCCGCGAGTTCGAGGCTGGCCGCGGCGTTCCCGCCCTGGTTGCAGTCGAGAAGGACGCATCCGGCGAGGCACTCGCACTGGCCCTGTCCTACGCTAAGGCACTGGGTGCAACCCGTGCAGGCGTCATCAAGACCACCTTCACCGAAGAGACCGAGTCCGACCTGTTCGGTGAGCAGGCAGTTCTCTGCGGCTCCACCTCTCAGCTGGTTCAGTACGGCTTCGAGGTTCTGACCGAGGCTGGTTACCAGCCCGAGATTGCTTACTTCGAGGTTCTGCACGAGATGAAGCTCATCGTCGACCTGATGATTGAGGGCGGCATCGCCAAGCAGCGCTGGTCCATCTCCGACACCGCAGAGTACGGCGACTACGTCTCCGGCCCCCGCGTGATCTCCCCCGAGGTCAAGGAGAACATGAAGGCTGTCCTGGCAGACATCCAGAACGGCAGCTTCGCAAAGCGCTTCATGGATGACCAGGCCGCCGGCGCACCCGAGTTCAAGGAACTGCGCGCCAAGGGCGAGGCACACCCCATCGAGGCTACCGGCCGCAAGTTGCGTAAGCTCTTCGCATGGAACTCCGTTGACGACGACTACACCGAGGGTTCGGTCGCTCGCTAAGCGGTAGCCAAGCTATAGCTTTCTGAGAATCCGGCGTCGCGCCTCTCCTCCCGTGTGGGGGAGGGGCGGGGCGCCGGATTTCTGTCTAACGAGAGCCCTATGAAATCCTCCAAACGGTATGTGTGATGCAGTTCATGCTTCCTTGGGTTGCGGGTGGGATGGAAAGCGCGTATAGTATTTTCTTGTTGCAAGGGAAACCTGCAAAAACAGAATAAGCGCCTCTAGCTCAATTGGCAGAGCAATTGACTCTTAATCAATGGGTTCTGGGTTCGAGTCCCAGGGGGCGCACTTCACAGAAAATCCCGCTGATTCTTCGGAATCGGCGGGATTTTTGCGTTCCCCGCGAAAAAGACTGGAGAAGCTTGGGGGTATAGATATTTCCCCTTGCTCTGGGGTTCGATGCTTGGAAGACGGTATTCGCCCTCGTTCCTACAGGGGTGGGGTGGGTGGGTACCTCGCGTCTCCCAAGACTACGGGGTGCGCTACATGTTTCCTCCGCGCCTACGCAGGGGCACCCGTCACCCGGACGCTCCGCTCCTCCTTGCTTCGCTGCGGAGAGCGTCCGTGTGACACCCTGAGGGCGCTTCCGGAAAACGTAGCTGCACCCAGGGGCTCCCGGTGGGCACGCCTATACGCAACCTGGTGGGTGCGTGGAGGTTTCGGCGGCCTCCGTAGCGACATCAGGGTGCCCGAAGCGAAGCGAGGGCGGGTGCCCCTGTAGGAGCGAGGAGGGTGCCGAACCTCGAGCTAATCCCGCCGGGGTTGCGGTAGATTCGCGGTGGTTTTGTGTGCGCCCCGTGCCTAGCGAACTGTGGCGGGGGAGGCTGTCGCCTTTTAGTGTGTTGCTTGGTGGTTTGGCGTTTTGCATGTGGCGCGGAGGAAACATGCGGCGTGCTAGCCTCCACCCACACGCAATGAGTCAGTGCGTATCAGAGTGTAACCCCTGTGAGAGCCTAGCCTAAGACTGCGGTAAACTGAAAGTTATGACTGCAACTCCGTTCTACATCACCACCGCCATCTCCTACCCCAATGGCAACCCGCACATCGGCCACGCCTACGAAACCATCGCCGCCGACGTGCTGGCCCGCTTCAAGCGCCTCGACGGCTTCGACGTACGCTTCATGACCGGCACCGACGAGCACGGCCAGAAGATGCAGACCACCGCAGAGAAGCTCGGCAAAACCGCCAAGGAACTCGCCGACGAGAACTCCGCACGCTTCAAGGCCATGAACGACGCCCTGAACATCAGCTACGACCGCTTCATCCGCACCACCGACCCCGACCACTACGTCGCATCCCAGGCCATCTGGAAGCGCATGGAAGAAAACGGCGACATCTACCTCGACAAGTACGCCGGCTGGTACTCCGTACGCGACGAAGCCTACTACGCAGAAGACGAAACCGAAGTTCGCGACGGCCAGCGCTACGCCATCACCACCGGCACTGAAGTCGAATGGACCGAAGAAGAGTCCTACTTCTTCCGCCTCTCCAAGTACGGCGACAAGCTCCTCGAGCTCTACGCCAACGAGGGCTACGTCTACCCCGAATCCCGCCGCAACGAACTGATCTCCTTCGTCAAGGGCGGACTCAACGACCTGTCCATCTCCCGCACCACCTTCGACTGGGGTGTGCCCGTGCCTGGCAACGACAAGCACGTCATGTACGTGTGGGTCGACGCCCTCACCAACTACCTGACCGGCCTCGGCTACCCCGACACCGATAACGAACTGTTCACCAAGTACTGGCCCGCCGACCTGCACCTCATCGGTAAGGACATCACCCGTTTCCACTCCATCTACTGGCCCGCATTCCTGTGGTCCGCCGGAATCGAACTGCCCAAGCGCGTCTTCGGCCACGGCTTCCTGCTCGTCAACGGCGAGAAGATGTCCAAGTCCGTCGGTAACGTCGTCGACCCCGCAAACCTCGTCGACGCCTTCGGCCTGGACGCTGTGCGCTTCTTCCTCATGCGCGAGGTTTCCTTCGGTCAGGACGGCTCCTACTCCGAAGAGTCCATCATTAACCGCATTAACTCCGACCTGGCAAACAACCTCGGCAACCTCGCCCAGCGTTCGCTGTCCATGGTCGCCAAGAACTGCGGCGGTGCCGTCCCCACCCACGGCGAATTCACCGAAGCCGACCGCAAGATCCTCGACGAGGCGGCTGCCCTCTACGAGCCCGTCCGTGCAGACTTCGACGAGCAGGCCTTCCACCGCGCCCTCGAGCGCATCTGGACCGTCCTCGCAGACACCAACGCCTACTTCGCTGAGCAGGAGCCCTGGACTCTGCGCAAGAACGGCGAGCTTGAGCGCATGAACACCGTGCTGTACGTAACCCTCGAGGTCGTACGCCAGGTTGCTCTGCTGCTGCAGCCCGTCATGCCCGACTCGACCGCCAAGCTGCTGACCCTGCTCGGTGTGCCCGAGGGTGAGTCTCGCCAGTTCGCAGCCCTCGGCACCGCGCTCGTGCCCGGCACCGAACTGCCCGCACCCGCACCGGTGTTCCCGCGCTACGAGGCACCCAAGGCGTAACGGTTGCTTGAGTAATAGCGGCTGGCGCGTGAGATAGCGCCGTAACGGATAGCGTGAGAAAGCCCTCGGCATCCTTACCCCAGTGGGGAAGAGCCGGGGGCTTTTCGTGTACGCGCGTATGGAGAGGTACGGGCGCAGGGTAGAGACGGGACGCTGGTTGGGGCGCCACTCATACTTAAGGATGAGGTCGGTACCCCGTTCCGGCAGCCTCGCGTTCAGCTCATACCGCGGAAGCACCGGGAAACCCTGCGCCCGTAGGTCAGGACCCGGTGAACACCCACCAAAATCAACCTGGAGGATGAGAAAAACCCCGTAGTCAGCGCCATACTGCGTGAAATAATTGAACTATGACTACTACAACTCCTCACGCACAGACGGCACAGCCCGCCGTCTCCGCACGAAACCTTTCCAAAACCTACGGCATGGGTGAAGCCACCGTCC
>ERZ773265.1263-NODE-1263-length-13579-cov-32.083481_pt1 | contig 13579 bp, 12 predicted proteins | sample MGYA00580512_ERZ773265 | MGnify/ENA primary metagenome ERZ773265 (study PRJEB29015, sample SAMEA2738169) | human oral metagenome | biome: human oral; feature: human-associated habitat; material: saliva | place: China | collected 2183 ... | reverse complement strand
CTTCCATTCTACCGATGAACTACGCCCGCAATTCATCGTCCCGAAGGAATCGACCTGTCGATCATAGCGTCACGATGGACGGGCACGCAACCGGCGTCTCGCACACAGTGCTGCGCTCGCGACGCTGTGGGTTGTGCGATGGCGGTTGTCGCGTGCTCTCGGCAACAAGGCCGCATCCGCCCATGCGCGCACGCCGATCCAGCGCGGAGACGGCAGCGCTCACCGCTCCTGCCGCAGCTCACGCCTCGCGGTCCGCTCCGAGACGCTTCCGGTTCTGTTGCGTGTGTCGACCGCGGATACACTGAGGATCGCTTGACCGATTGGAGGACCCATGCCTCGTCCCGTGGTGGCCGCAGCCATCGTCGATTCCCTGGAGCACCCGACCGTGCTGCTCGCGTGCTCGCGCGCGTACCCGCAGGAGCTACGCGGCCAGTTCGAGCTGCCCGGCGGCAAGATCGAAGAAGGTGAGGACGCGGCGGCGGCGCTCGAGCGTGAGATTGCGGAGGAACTCGGCGCGCACCTGCGGGTGGGGGAGCGCGTCTGCCCGGACGGCGGCCTGTGGTGGCCGGTTCTGGGTGGGCGGGTCATGGGCGTGTGGCTCGCGGAGGTTGCGCCCAGTTCGCCGACTCCGCGCGCTGGTACCTCGCACCTGGAGGCGTGCTGGGTGCCGATCTCCGAGTTGGGGGACCTGCCCTGGATCGTCGCGGACCTTCCTATTGTCGAGGCCGTGGCTGCGCGCTGCAGCCGGTGACACGTCGCGCGTCGGCGGGGAGTGGGTGGCCGACGTGAGTGCGCGTGAGCTGTGTTGGGTGCGCTGAGAGGGCGAGTGATAAAGCGTGCGTTGCTTCCGCGGCGCGGGAATGGTGCCCGCCACCATTTGACGACACATGGGGACCGGATGTCAGAATAAGCGCATGCCGAAGATTATTGGCGAGTCCCTCGCCTCCCACCGCGAGCTGACGCGCACCCGCCTGTTCGATGCGCTCGGGTCTCTCATGGCCGAGCAAGCTTTCGAATCCATCACGATGAGTCAGATTGCTGAGCGCGCCGGCGTGGGTCGCACGGCGGTGTACAACCACTTCGCGGACAAGGAAGTGCTGCTGCTCGCCTACATGCGCCAGGTCACCGAGGAGTTCACGCGGGTGCTCACCGCGCGCCTCGAGGCCGAGCCTGACCCGCTCATGCGCCTGCGCCTCTATATTCGCGCGCATCTGCAGATGATCAGCCGCTACCACGTGAAGGCTGGCATGGGCCTGCGTCGGCAGATGTCGGGTCGGGGTGCCTCGCACCTGCACGATCACGCGGGTATGGTGGGCGAGGTCCTCATTGAGATCCTCGACGAGGCCATGGAGCGTCACCTGATTGCGCAGCAGAATACGTTGGGCGCGGTTCATCTCATTCATGCGACGCTGGCGGGTCAGCGCCTCCCGGCGGATGCGGCGCACCGTGAGTCGGCGCTGGCGCTGGTGGAGACCTTTATTTTGCGAGGCCTGGGTGCCTCCGAGGAGAACGTGCGTCACGTCACCGCTTCGCCTCTCCCCTCCGGGGAATAGTGGGCGCGCTGCGTCCGTTGATTCAGACAGAACACAGGGGTCGTCCGGCCCCAACTGACCTGCCGACCAGAGTGTCGGCGACACAAGGAGAAACATGGCTACCGTTACTCTGACGCAGGAGAACTTCGAGCAGACTGTGTCCGCCGGCGGCATCGTCCTGGTTGATTTCTGGGCGACCTGGTGCGGCCCGTGCCGCCAGTTTGGCCCCGTTTTCGAGGAGGCCTCCGAGAAGCATCCGGACGTCGTGTTCGGCAAGATCGACACGGATGATCAGCAGCAGCTCGCGATGGCCGCTCAGATCACGTCGATCCCGACGCTGATGGCTTTCCGCGATGGCATCGCGGTGTTCCGCCAGTCGGGTGCGCTTCCGCTGTCCGCCCTGGAGGACCTGATCTCCCAGATCCAGAACCTGGACATGGATGACGTTCGCGCGAAGATCGCCGAGGCCGACAAGGCTGAGTGACCGCGTCCCAGCAGACGTCGATGGGTCCCGAGGTGAGAACCTTGGGACCCATTTTCGTATGTCGGGATGCCGCTCGTCCGTGGCGCGTATACGCCGCCGTGGTTGTGACCGGACCCGACCCCTCGCGTACGAGAGGCCGGGGACTGCCCCTACTTCCGGTGGCGGCCCTTACCTCGGCTGAACCTTTCGATCAACTGGAGAAGTGCTACCATAGAAGCTGGAAGCGCAATCAGAGTGCTGATGATGTGTGTGATCATCGCATCTCCTTTCTTCCGGCCAGCCCCCCAGTCTTCCCTGGGGGGCATTAGCATCTGCAGGTTGTCTCCCCTGAGACGCAGGACGGTCGGCGTGAGACGCAGGACGGTCGGCGTGAGACGCTCGCCGGGCGGCGGGTGATGAACTCGCGGTCGGCGTGGTCGCCGACCATGAAGGAGTACTCGCCGACAATCTTGAAGCCGTGGCGCGCGTAGAAGCGTTGCGCCCCATGGTTTTCGCTCCACACGCCGATCCAGAGGGTGCGTGGCCCGTCGCGTTCGAGCCACTCCAGCGCGGTGCGCAGCAGGAGGGTTCCGCGGCCGCCGCCCTGGTATCCGCGCAGAATGTAGAGGCGCTGGACCTCGCCGTCGCCGGGTGCGACGTCGGGGTGGGGCAGGTGTGCGGGGCAGGCGGTCACGTAGCCGATGAGTCCGTCGGGGAACGAGGCCGGGGCTTCCTCCGCGGAATAGGGGGCGGTGGGGTGTTCGCCGGGGATATGAACGGAGGGGCCGGGGGAGGAAACGAGATCACCGGGCGTGCAGGAGACCTCGTTCGGTGACGGTGAGCCATCGACTGCGTCCTCGAAGAGGAGCCAGGTCGCGCGCTGCGGATCTTGAAGTTCGGAGCGTAGGACGGCGGGGGAGTAGGCTTGGTCGAGAAAGACAGTTAAGTCGCCCGGCGTGTAGAGGTGCCCGAAGGTCTGGGTGAAGCACTCGCGGGCAAGCACGGATAGTGCGTCGGCGTCGGCGGGTGTGGCGCGGCGGATCATGGCATCCTCTCGGTCGGTGTTCCCTCATCGTAGGCAGAGCTGGGGCGATGCGCCGGGTGGCCCCCAGCGCGCAGCGGGGAGCAACCTGAGAATGAGTATCAACCATTGCTCTGGCTATGACGTGCGCCTTACAATAAGGCGATTAACGAACATTAAAGGAGACGGACGTGGCACGTAAGACCCGCACCGCGCAGGTGCTCAATATTGTTAAGGCGCTCGCGTGGGTCATCATCGCGGTGTCCCTGGTCAAGTTCGCGTTTTTCCCCGCCGCGCAGGAGGAGCAGACGAGCGACGGCATGGACCCGGGTGGAACCTTCGGGCAGATGACGATTTCTGTGGGCCGCGCGGACATTACGAACACTGTGAGCGTGACGGGCACGATCCAGGCGGATGAGCCGGTGAATGCTCGCGCGACGCTTGACGGCGAGGTCGTGCGCGTCTATGTCAAAGACGGCGACACAGTCGCCAAGGGTGATGCCCTCATCCAGATCCGCAAGGAAATCCCGGGCGAAACCCGCCAAGTCACCGATAAGGACGGCGACGTCACCATGGAGACCGGGAAGCCTACCTTCAAATACGAGACGGTCGCCGCCCCCGGCGACGGCAAGGTGTCCACGAGCGTCCTGGTGGGACAGCAGTTCGCGATTGGCGACACGGTTGCCTCGGTCGCCCCCTCCACGTTCTCGGCCGTCGCCGCCCTGAGCGCCGACCAGATGTACCGCCTCCAGGAGGCACCCTCCACCGCGACCGTCACCATCAAGAACGGCCCGGCCCCCTTCGAGTGCACAGACGTCACGCTTGTCAGCCCCACGAGCAAGACGCAGGACACGAAAAACTCGGGTGCCTCCGAGAACTCGGCTGCGGCCTCGACGGACCTGAAGGCCCGCTGCGCGATTCCCTCCGATCAGACCGTGTTCGCGGGCCTGCAGGTGAGCCTCGAGATGACGACGGGATCGGCGACGGATGTGCTCGCTGTGCCGGTCTCCGCGGTTGAGGGTCGCTACCAGACCGGCACCGTCTACCTGCCGACCTCCGACCCGGCCAACCCGGAGAAGCGTTCGGTCACCCTGGGCTTGACCGACGGAAAGATGGTCGAGGTCAAGGAGGGACTCGAGGAAGGCGAGGAAATCCTCGAATTCACCCCGACTGCGACGAAGGATAACCAGGACGACCCCTACGGCTCGGGTGACACGGGCGGCGGGGCCATGGATGGGGCCGCTGACGCATCCGACGGGACGAGCGCGCGATGAGCCTCGTGCACCTGCGGGACGTGACCCGCACGGTCACCCTGCCTGACGGCGAGGACCTGCACATCCTGCGCGGCGTCAACCTGGACGTCGCGGCGGGCGAGCACGTGTCCATCGTGGGCCGCTCGGGTACCGGCAAATCGACGATGCTCAACATCATTGGCCTGCTGGATGCTCCCACGTCAGGCACCTACGAGCTGGACGGCGTGGATACGACGCGCCTGGGCGAGGGGCGTCGCGCTCGCATGCGCGGCGAGGACTTCGGCTTCGTCTTCCAGCAATTTAACATTTTCGCCGCCCGTACGGCCGCTGAAAACGTCGAGGTGCCCCTCCTGTATGCCTCCGGCGCGCAACTGCTGTGCAGGCGCTCAATTGCCCTCGACATGCTTGAACGTGTGGGCCTGGCGGATCGCGCCGACTCGCACCCGGGGGAGATGAGCGGAGGCGAACAGCAGCGCATCGCGATCGCCCGTGCCCTCGTGCGCCGCCCGCGCGTGATCCTCGCCGACGAGCCGACGGGCGCGCTCGACCCGGACACGGGCCGAGCGGTCATGACCCTCCTGGAGGAAGTCGCCCGCGAATCCGACTCAGCGCTCATCGTCATCACGCATGACATGGCGGTCGCCGCCCGTGCCTCGCGCGCCTACGAACTCTACGACGGCGTCCTCCACGAGGTCACGGACCCTGGAACCCTGACGCAGCGCGCGGAGGCGGGGAACTCCAGTGTCGACAACACCGGGACCGGTGGAAGCGCCGGGATCCCCGGGAACCCCTGGGACGAGGCCTCCGCCGCCTCCGCTGGTCCGCAACCCCCGCCGCCTCCCGCGCAGGTTCCGGCACCGCCGTCGGGGGGATCGCCTGACGATATGGGTGTGACGGCACGTCAGACGATGAGAGCCGTCCGTAGGGCAGCGGCTCGACAAAGGGAGAGTGAGCAGTGAACGCACTGAGCCAGATCGTGGGCGCCCTCATCGAAGCGTGGGGCGAGGTGAAAGTCCAGAAAGCCCGCGTGGTCCTCTCCCTCGTGGGAGTAGTCGCTGCAGTGGCCGCCATGACGGTCGTTATCGCTCTGGGCGACCTGATCCTGCAATCCTCGCGCGAATTGGCCGAACTCTACGAGGGACGCTCGGTGACACTGCGCCTCGCGCCGGAAAAATCATCAGCAAGCCAAGGAGGACCCTCGAACGAGGCCCCCGCCCAGGAAACCGGAACCGGTGAAGGGACCCAGGCCTCGTCAACCGTCGCGCGACCCGACGAGAAGGATCCGGTGAGCGACGCGATGGCGACGCTCGCGGGCCACCACGACATCCACTACTGGTCGCGCCTGTCCAGCTCGGGCGGCGAGATCGTTGAGGTCCGCCAGGCGCGCAGCACCGGACTATTCCGCGGCTACCCGGTGGTGCAAACACAGGACATGTTCAACGACGTCACGATTCAGGCCGTCGACCCCTCCTTCGAGGTGATTTTCCGAACCCGCATGCTCGCCGGACGCTGGGTGACCGACAGCGACGCGGACCAGCGCCTGACCCCCGTCGTCATCTCCGAGGTCCTGTGGGATCAGCTGGGCCGCGCACCCATCGACCAGGTCCCCATCGTCCTGCACACCACCGACGGCACCGCGCTGCGCGTCGTCGGCGTCACGAAAGCGAAGAGCCGCTTCGACATGCCGACCCTCTACGTGCACTACGACGCGGCGCGCGCCGCCCTGCCGCAGATGGGGCAGCCCACAATGATCGCGTGGGTCAGCCCCGAGGACGCCGAGGAGGCTCGCACGGTGTTGCCGCAAGCCCTCGCCTCGATCCTCGGCGACGGATGGCACGTGAGCGTCACCGGCGGCGAACACCAGGACACGGGCGAAGAACAGCTGGGGACAATCTCCCGCGTCATCATGATTATCGGCGGCATCATCATCTTCCTCGGCGCGCTCGGCCTGCTCAACGTCGCCATCGTGACCGTACGTCAGCGCGTGCGCGAAATCGGTATCCGCCGCGCCGTCGGTGCCTCTGCCGCGCGCGTCTTCTTCGCTGTCTTCATGGAGTCGGTGGTCGCAACCTTCGTCGCCGGCGTCATCGGCGTGGGGATCGCGGTCGTCGTCGTACGCTTCTTGCCACTCGAAACAATAGGAATCGCGCTCAGCGAAACGCCGGCGTTCCCAGCCGGCGCAGCCGTCGCGGGCGTCGCCATCTCCACGAGCATCGGCGCTCTATGCGGCATCATCCCGGCGCTCGCGGCCGTGCGTATCAAGCCGATTGACGCGATCCGCTACTGAGGGTTCAGTGACGAGGCCGTGGCTTCCTCGCCGGGGCGGCGCGCGTTCGCGGTGGGGAGTCGGCCTCGTGCCAGAATCAGCGGGGCAGCGTCACGCGCTTCGTGTCTTCGTTGTAGATGATCATGCCTTCCTTGAGGAGGGCTCGGTAGACGCGGGCGGGTTGGTAGCGATCGCCGCCGTCGAGGCGTGCGGCGTCGAGGACGCGACGTTTCGTGAGGCCTTCGGTGCCTTCGAAGTGGGCGGAGCGTAGGGCCTTCATGATGCGTCCGCGGGCCTGGCGGTCGGTGCCCGCGTAGGGCTGGGGGGTGGGGCGCTTCTCGTCCTTCGGGAATCCGGCGTGTGCCCAGGCGCAGCGCGTGCGCATGATGCACGTGTCGCAGCCCGGGGAGAGCTGGGTGCACACGAGGGCTCCGAACTCCATGAGCGACAAGCTGACGTCGGCGGCGAGACGTCCATCTGTTGGGAGGAGCGTGTCCGCGCGCTGCGTTTCTGCCTTCGAGGGGGTCGAATGGGGTGGAAACTCCCGGCTATCGAGAAATCTGACCAGCACTCGTCGAACGTTTGTGTCCAGGACCGGGACCCGGATTCCGTGCCTGAACGCCAGGAGGGCGCTGGCCGTGTAGGTGCCCACGCCGGGCAGGAGAGTTAGCTCTTTCATAGTGAGGGGCACCTGACCGCCGTGTTTCTCGACGATGGTGCCCGCACAATTTTTGAGACGCAGCGCGCGTGAGGGATAGCCCAGATTCGCCCAGGCCACAATGATATCCGCAGAGGAGGCCTCAGCTAGGTCGCCGGGTGTTGGCCATCGCTCCATCCACTCCAACCAGATCGGTTGAACGCGCGCGACGGGCGTCTGTTGGCTCATGATCTCGAAGACGAGTGTTCCCCAATCGGACACGTCATCGCCGCGCATGGGCAGGTCGCGTTTGTTGGATGCGAACCAGCGGGGAAGGTCATGGAGGAGTACCTGCGAGGCCTCAGCCGTTGGATTTGTGAACACCCTGTCAGTGTAGGTAAAAAGTCCCCATGAGCGCGTTCTAACATATACGAAGTGTGATGTGGAGCATGAAAATGGCGACTGTTGTATAAACAGTACAGGTTCGCTAGTCTGATCCTGTTTTCAATTACCCCCATTTTGTCGAGGGTTCCCTCACTATCAGGAGACGTCATGTCTACTCCTCAGCAGCCTTACGGGCAGCAGCCTGACTATGGCCAGCAGCCTTACGGTCAGCAGGCCGGTTACGGTCAGCAGGCCGGCTATGGCCAGCAGCCTTACGGTCAGCAGCCCGGTTACGGCCAGCAGGCGGCCAATGGTCAGCAGCCTTACGGTCAGCAGCCTTACGGTCAGCAGCCTTACGGTCAGCAGGCCGGCTATGGCCAGCAGCCCTACAGTCAGCCCGGCTACGGGCAGCAGCCCTACAGTCAGCCCGGCTACGGGCAGCAGCCTTATGGCCAGCCCGGCTACGGGCAGCAGGCTGCATACGGACAGCAGCCTTATGGTCAGCAGCCTTATGGCCAGCCCGGCTACGGTCAGCCCGGATTCAACGCTCCCATGCTGGGTAAGCCTCGTAAGACTGCGGGCCTTCTCAACCTTTTCCTCGGCGGTGTTGGTGCCGGCGACTTCTTCCTTGGCCACAAGCAGATCGGTTTCATCAAGGTCGCCGTGACCGTGGTCCTGAACGTGCTTTACTTGGCGACGTTCGACTGGGAGCTGAGCGAAGCGAATCCGTTCGCTTTCTTCCTGATGTTCATCTGGGCGTGCTGCGTGCTCGCCTGCGCGATCATGACCTTCATGGGCAAGTGGATCTACGCACGGGATGCGAACGGCGTTCCGACCGTCTGACGTACTCGCGCGCATCTGAACAGGCGCGTAAGTGAGCGCCGTGTGGGACTCGGCTGATGCCGGGTCCCACACGTGTATCTAGTGCTCCTCACGTTTCTCTGTCCGGGTGCAGCGACGCCCCGTACGCGAGCGTCTCACTGCGTGTCCGAGCTGTTTTGTGGTGTATAGCGCGTGGTGCGGACGAGCGGCCCTCGGTCCCAAAATGCTTGTCGGAACGCGTTTGCGGGCACGCTCGGGGCGCGATCGGGGGTCTTTCGGGGTCGCTGCGGATGACGAAAAGTGGTGTCGACACGCTAGGCTATGCGGGTGCGGCCCGCAGCCGTCACTTCCCACGACAATCGAAAGGCTTAGTTATGACGACGCCCAACCCCTTCAACTCGGAGGACCAGACCTCGGTGCCCGCGCCGGATGCTCCCAGCTTCCCCCAGGCCTCGACCCCGGTTACGACCAGGCCAACGCTGCTCCGGGTGCACAGCAGCCCGTCTATGGCCAGCCTGCTTACGGCCAGCCTGCTTACGGCCAGCCCGCCTTTGGTCAGGGTGCCTACGCGACCCCGCCCAAGCAGTGGATCGTCGCGCTGCTCCTGGCGTTCTTCGTCGGAATCTTCGGTATCCACAACTTCTACCTGGGCTACACCACCAAGGGCATCATCCAGCTGATCCTGTCCCTGACCGTCATCGGTATGCTCGTCACGGGCATCTGGGCCTTCGTTGAGTTCATCATGATCATCATGCGTTACGGTGCCTACGGCTGCGACGCGCAGGGCCGTCCCCTGGAGTGATCCGCTGAGGCTGTTGTCGCGGCGCTGAGTGTGCGACAATCGAGTCATGCTGCTCAGTGACCGCGACATCAACGTCTCTCTGGATTCCGGCCGGATTCGTCTCGATCCTCTGGACCGTGGCCTGGTTCAGCCAGCCAGTATTGACGTGCGGCTGGATCGCCTCTTTTGTCTCTTCGATAATCACCGCTACTCGGTGATCGACCCTGCGGCGGATCAGTCGGATCTGACGCGACGTATCGACGTGGGGCCGGATCAGCCCTTCGTCCTGCACCCCGGCGAGTTTGTCCTGGGTGCCACCTACGAGCTGGTCACCCTCGGCGACGACATCGCCGCGCGCCTTGAGGGCAAGTCGTCGCTGGGGCGCCTCGGCCTCCTCACCCACTCCACCGCGGGCTTCATCGACCCCGGTTTCTCCGGTCATGTGACCCTCGAGTTGTCCAACGCGGCGACGATGCCGATCCTGCTCTACCCGGGCATGAAGATCGGGCAGCTGTGCTTCTTCGACCTGTCTTCCCCGGCCGAGCATCCCTACGGCTCGCAGGGCGCTGGCTCCCACTATCAGGGTCAGCGAGGCCCCACGCCGTCCCGGACGCACCAGCGCTTCACTCGCACACGCATTGATCGGTGACATGATGGAGTCTCCCCACCCTCCCTTTCCGTCCCGGCTCGCGCGCAGGCGCGCCGAGCGTGCGGCGCGCGCTGCCGCAGCTGATGCGGCCGAACAGGACACGCCTCTCGCACTGGAATCGGCGGTACCGCCTCCGCCTGAACCTGAGAACCTGCCGCCGACGGCACCTCCTCTGCCTGAACCCGCGGGTCCGACCCCGCGCCTACTACCCCCGCCCGCCGATCAGCAGGCCACCACGGCGCGCACGGGCGTCATAACGGGCGTCGTGCTGCCCGGCATGGCCCCGCGCACCGGCCAGGTCACGAACCGGAACGATGCGCCGCCCCCGCCCTCGCCGGTCAGGCGTTCTTTCAAGGAACGTATGGCGAGTGCCCACTCCAGCCTGGCGGACTCGGTCCTTACGTCTGCGACGGGCAGCCCGATCATGCAGACGAACGTGTCCTTGATCGGCATGAGCACCACCCAGGAGCCGGCGTTCCAGATTGCCGCAGACGGTGAGATCACCAGCGCGGAGGCCGCCGTGCCGATTGCCGCCGCCATCGAGGTCAGCGAACCCGCGGGCGTCATCGACATGCAGGAAGCCCTGGCCCACCACCTGCTCCTCGTGTCGGAGGCCGTGGATCCGGCCGAGCTGGAGGCCCTCGCGATCTCCATGTGGGACGACGCCGGCTGGCTCGCGCCCGGTCGCCTGCACCTGTCGTCGGATGCCGAGCTTGAAGGCCCGTGGTCCCTGGATCAGCCGACGCGCGCGCAGCTGGGCACCCCGTCCCTGCTGACGCATGCGTGGATCTTGCGCTGCCCGGTCTCGCGCGCCGAGGAGAAACCCAGCGCGTTCATGGGGGAGTGGGCGCAGGCCTTCCCCGACGGCATGCCCGTTGGTCTGGAGTACCGCGTGCTCGAGGCGCTGGGCCGCATGGCGCGTCGCCTGGCGGGCGGTTTGCGCCTGGCCGGTAGCGGCTACGTCATGGTTCCCGACGCGGACTCGGCCGTGAACCTGACGGTGTACGCGCCGCGTTGGATCAACCCGGAGGACCTGCTGTCCGCAATGCGTGAGCGCGCCGGGTTTGAGCAGATGAAGGACGCGCGCGACATCGTCCCCGAGGCCCCGGCGCTGACCCCCGCGCAGGCCGCGCAGATCGAGAAGCTGAAGGCCGAGCTGGGTCCTGTCCGCGAGGATATTGCCTCGAAGATCGCGAAGGCCCGCGAGGAGCTGGAGGCCCAGCGTAACGAGCCGCAGGTCGTCGACGGCTACGCGCTCATGTGCCCGATTGGCAATCGCTCTGACATGATGATCGAGGTCCACGCAGTCCCCTCACCCCCGCGCGTGCTGCGCTGGGAGCCGTGGACGACAGGCGCGATCATCGAGTATCAGGTTCGCTGGCTCTCCGGCCTGGCCCCCACGCCCGGCACGAACACGATGAGCCGCACCGCGCGCCGCGAGCGTCTGCGTTCGGCGCAGGAGGTCGAGAAGGCTGCGGGCTTGATTGCGACCCTCGTGGGCGGCAACGTCATCGACGAAGACGGCTTCCTCGTCGGTTTGGCAGATGTTTCTGGCGAGGAAGACGAAGCCGAGTAGTAGGCCGCGTCCGTAGATTCGGCTTTTCAGCAGGTGAACGAAAGGGCGGCCCCGCAGGTGTGTCTGCGGGGCCGCCCTTTCGCCATCAGCGTGCGTGCATCGGTTACTGTCCGCGCTTCACGGACTCGAGCAGCATGACGGCGACGTCGCGTACCTCCGGGAGCTTCCCGCGTGCCGGTGTCGAGGTGCCCTCGGTGCCTCGGTCGGTGGCGTCGGAGGAAACAAAACCAGCCGACGTGCCCGACGCGGAGCCGAGCATCTGGGAGCAGAAGGGGCAGGCCGTCGCGACGACGTCCGCGCCCGTGGACGCGGCCTCGACGATACGAGCGTCTGCGATACGGGTCCCACGCGTCTCTTCGAACCAGGCGTGCGCGCCGCCCGCGCCACAGCACATCGCGCGGTCGCGGTTGCGCGGCATCTCGACGAGTTCCACGTTCGGCAGGGAACCCACGAGCTCGCGCGGCGGCTCGTAGATACGGTTGTGGCGTCCCAGGAAGCACGCGTCGTGGTAGGTGACCTTCAGGGGTGTGCCGACCGAGGGAGCGTTGTCTGCCGACTGTGCCCCGGCCTCGTCCGTGGCGTCCTCGCTCGCGGAGGCAGCGGACGCAGCCGAGGCCGTGGGGGCCACCGGCGTGAGCAGGCCGTCTCGCACGAGGCGGTTGAGGAGCTGCGTATGGTGGACGACGTCGAAGTGCCCGCCCAGCTCCGGGTACTCGCCTGCGATTGTGTTGAAGCAGTGCGCGCAGGAGACAACAATCTTTTGGGGCTTGGCTTCCGTGAGCGTGTCGATCGCCTGGGCGGCCAGCATCTGGAAGAGCGCTTCGTTGCCAGCGCGGCGGGCCGGGTCGCCCGTGCAGGACTCGCCCGATCCGAGGACCGCGAAGGATACGCCCGCCGTGTGCAGCAGCTCGGCGACGGCGGCGCTGGTCTTCTTCGCTGTGTCGTCGTAGGCGCCCGCGCAGCCCACCCAGAACAGGTAGTCGACCTGCGAGGCATCCTCGATGTCCTCGCCGACGACGGGGATGTCGAAGTCCAGCTTCTTCGCCCAATCCATGCGCTTGCGGGCGGCCTGGTTGTAGGGGTTCGCTTTGGATTCCATGCCGCGGAACGCGCGGCCCAGCTCGCGGGGGAACGCGCCCTCCATGAGGACCTGGTGGCGGCGCAGATCGAGGATGTGGTCGATGTGTTCGATGTCGACGGGGCACTGCTCGACGCAGGCACCGCAGTTCGTGCAGTCCCATAGGACCTCTTCGGAGACGACCTCGGGGACCAGGGGAGCGGTGACCGCGGAAACGCCCTCGGGGCCGGTCGCGCCCGACAGGGACAGGGCGGAGACGAGGTCGAAGGAGTGCGGCGAGGCCGGCACGCCCTTGTCAAGCAGTACCTTGCCGTCCTCGATTTTCTGGGGGCCTTCCTCCTGCTCGACGATCTGCACGTTGGAGGCGGATTCCATGTGGTCGCGCAGGCCCATGATGAGCAGCTTGGGGGAGAGGGGCTTCTGGGTGTTCCATGCGGGGCACAGCTCCTGGCAGCGGCCGCACTCGGTGCACGAGTACAGGTCTAGGCGCGCCTTCCACGAGAAGTCGTCGACCGTGCCCACGCCGAGGACCGTATCCTCGGGGAGATCATCGAAGTCGTCCTCGCTGGTGACGGGCTTGCCGTCAATGAGCATGTGGTCAGCCGGTCCCAGAGACTTCGTACCGTCGGCGTTGCGGCGCGTGTACAGGTTGAGGATCGCGACGAAGCGGTGCCACGCGACGCCCATGCCGGTCTGGATGCCGACGACCGTCAGCCAGGTCATGGAGGTGATGACCTTGAGCGCGCTGACCAGGACGATTGCGTTTGCGAGCGACGCGGCCGAGGAGGAGGCCGCGGCAACGAAGAGCGCGCCGAGCCAGGCGGTGAGTGGGAAGTGCAGTGCGGTCGCGTGGGCCTCGAGGCCCGGCGTGACGCTGAAGAGCGCGTATTCGAGGCCACGCAAGGCCACGACGCACGCGCACACGATGAGGATGACCCACTCAACGAAGAGCGCTTGCCAGCGGGTCGAACCCAGGAAGCGGGAGGCCAGGCCGCGCGGGGAGGAGTCGCGCGGGTGAGGCTTGGCCAGGGACGAGGGCGGGGCGCCGTTCGGGTCGGCCGCGGCGGCAGCGCCGTCGGGATCGTCGTTCGAGAGGGCCGCCTCGGCGGCCGTGCCG
>ERZ773265.1253-NODE-1253-length-13647-cov-12.961889_pt1 | contig 13647 bp, 7 predicted proteins | sample MGYA00580512_ERZ773265 | MGnify/ENA primary metagenome ERZ773265 (study PRJEB29015, sample SAMEA2738169) | human oral metagenome | biome: human oral; feature: human-associated habitat; material: saliva | place: China | collected 2183 ... | reverse complement strand
CTACTCGGGAGCAGGCTCAGCGTGGTGGGTCGGAGGAGGGCTTCTCCTTGCCGGCTCAGCGTGAAGCCAACAAGCGTAAAGCCCAGTCGATGGGTGCGTTGGTCGTCAAGGAGTTCGCCGACCGTGGTGAGTCCGCCCGGTCTGCCAACCGCCCCGAGCTGCAGAAGATGCTGGCCTACCTCAAAGAAGACGGCGGGATCGACTATGTCATCGTCCACAAGCTAGATCGCCTGGCACGGAACCGAGCGGATGATGTGGAGATCAACCGGGCCTTCGAGGAGGCCGGTGTGCGGTTGGTGTCGACGTCGGAGAACATCGACCAGACGCCTGGCGGCATACTCTTGCATGGCATCATGAGCAGCATCGCCGAGTTCTACAGCCGCAACCTGGCTAACGAGGTCATCAAGGGGATGGGAGAGAAAGCCAGGAATGGTGGGACGCTGGGCAAGGCACCGCTGGGGTACATGAACGTCCGCGCCAGAGACGAGAACGGGCGAGAAGTCCGCACCATTGCCCTGGATGAGGAGCGGGCGCCGCTGGTACGGCTGGCGTTTACGGAGTATGCGACGGGGAATTGGACGGTGCGGCAACTGGCCGACCATCTCAACACGCTCGGCCTCACCATCCCGCCCACGCCGCGGCGCCCTGCCAAGCCCATCACGGCAACGCGCCTGCACGAGATCCTGCGCCACCCCTACTACAAGGGCATCGTCACGTTCCAGGGCGTGGAGTACCCGGGCAAGCACGAGCCGCTGGTGGACAGCCAGACCTGGCAGACTGTCCAGACCATCCTGGCCTCACGCCGCTACGGGGAGCGCCAGCGCATCCACAACCACTTTCTGAAGAGTACCGTCGTCTGCGGCCAGTGCGGGGCGCGCCTGTCTGTCCAGAACGCCAAGAACAGCAAGGGCACCATCTACCCCTACTTCGTCTGCGCCCGCCGCTGCCGCCTGCACGACTGCGCCTTCACCGCCGTGCTCATCGACGTCGTCGAAGACCGGATGGTAGAGCTCTACCGGGCCATCGAGCTCAGCGCGGAGGATAGGACGCAGATCGAGTGCTACCTCCACGACGAGCTGGCTCAGATAGAAGGGGACAAGGCCAAGGCGGTGCGCTCCCTGACGACGCGGCGTACCAACATCGAGGACAGACGCCGTCGTCTCCTCCATGCCCACTACGAAGGCGCGGTGCCCCTTGACCTCCTCAAGGAGGAACAGGCTGAGCTGTCCACCGAGCTGAACCAGATCGAGCGCCAGCTGGCCGCCTACCAGGCCGATGCTGCCGAAGTCCGCCAGCACCTCACCCAGGCCCTTGACCTCCTCGAGGACTGCCACCGCCTCTACAGCGCTGCGCCCGCTCACCTGAAGAAGCTGCTCAACCAAGTCTTCTTCCAGCGGGTCTTGGTCAACCCACTGGTCGATGAAGACGGGCGGGTCATCTTGCCTGACCAAGGCGATGGCGCGAGCGACGGTGCCAATGCTGGCGGGCCAGCGGATAAGGATGCAGCAGGTGAGGAGACGGGTGGTGAGGACAGTGCCGGAGAAGAAGGAACGAGCGATGCCAGCGGGGGAGGGGCTGCTGCTACTGACACGCCAGCCCCGGTTCCTCACCCCATCCACCTCGCCGACACGGGCTCCGGCACTCGCCTCAGCGCCCTGCTCACTCCACCCTTCGACCAGCTAACCAGCCCCAGCCTGCACGCCGCCGCCCATGCGCACCATCTGCAGCACGCAGCTCAGCCTGACAACTCGACCACACCGCCCACCGCTGACGACACGCTCATGAGCTCTACAACACGAACAACGCCCACCCTGGTGGGTGAGCGTTGTTCATCATCTGAAACCGTATCTCAGCCTGTTTCGACTGGGGTGGGTTCGGGTAAGAGCTTGCTGGTACCTCCGGTGGGACTCGAACCCACAACACTCCGATTTTGAGTCGGATGCCTCTGCCAATTGGGCTACGGAGGCACGCCGTCCGCTCTGCGGGGGCGCTAACAGCGAGATCATACTAGGATCACAGCCGTGAGCAATGAGTCCAGCACCACCAAGTCCCGCCGGGTGCTCGTCGCTGAGGACGAGACCCTCATCCGCCTTGACATCGTCGAGACTCTCACCGACGCCGGCTACGAGATCGTCGCGGAGGCCGCAGATGGTGAGGAGGCCGTCCGCCTGGCTGATGAGCATGATCCCGACCTGTGCGTTCTTGACGTCAAGATGCCGGTGACCGACGGCATCACCGCGGCGGAGAGGATTCTCGAGAAGCACAACTGCGCCGTCGTCATGCTGACCGCCTTCTCCCAGACCGAGCTCGTCGAACGAGCCAGCGCCGCCGGCGCCATGGCCTACGTCGTCAAGCCCTTCACCCCGGCGGACCTCATCCCGGCACTTGAGATCGCCATGTCCCGGCACGAGGAGATCCTCTCCCTGGAGAGTGAGATCTCCGACCTCACCGAGCGCTTCGAGACCCGCAAGCGCGTCGACCGGGCCAAGGGGCTGCTCATGGAGCGCATGGGGCTGAGCGAGCCGGAGGCCTTCCGCTGGCTGCAGAAGACCTCCATGAACCGGCGTCTGACCATGCGCGAGGTGGCCGACGCCGTCATCGAGCAGGTGGGGGCTGGCAAGAAGGACTGAACGCGTCCTTCCCGCTGTGTCAGGTGAACAGGCTGCGGAGCGTCCCGACGGCGATTGTCCGCTCGTCCTCGTCAGTCACTGCCACCTGGTAAACCACCGTACGACGACCGCGATGCAGGGGGGATGCAGTGGCCGTCACCCAGCCCCGGGACACGGAACGCAGGTGACTGACCGTCAGCTCCGCCCCGACCGGGATGACGCCTTCGGGCGCCGCCGCACGTGCTGCTACAGAGGCGGCTGTCTCAATGAGCGCGGCCGTGGCGCCGCCGTGAAGGATCCCCACGACTTGTCGGGCTCTCTCAACCGGCATCCGGACCTCAGTGCGGTCCGGATCGCGGGTCACCACCTCCATCCCGAGCGTGTCCATCAGCGTTCCCTCCTCACTGTCCTCCAGCACCGCGTGCAGCGCGGAGGAGGCGGAGACGGCGGAACCGGCGGGACGAGGATCGGGGTACGGGCGCCGGGCTGGGTCCGGGAAGGCCACGGCAGAGGCGCTCGCTCCGGAGTAGGAGGCCGCAGTGACGCGGCCCACGGGGCCCAGCGGCCCGACGACCGCCGGCGAGCCCGGGGAGTCGGCGGAGGCAGGAGAGGGCTGAGAGTCACTGGAGTCCCCTACGCTGATGGGGGAGACGGGCGAGTCGGACTGTGGATGGCTCATGGGCCTAGGCTGGCACGGTGAGCACCACCGCGACCAGCCCTGCGACGAGTCCAACACCTCAGTCCCCCTCGGACCCGGTTCCCGAGCGGCTTCTTCTCATCGACGGACACTCAATGGCCTTCCGTGCCTTCTACGCCCTGCCCGTCGACAACTTCACCACGTCGACCGGTCAGTCCACCAACGCCGTCCACGGCTTCGTCTCCATGTTCCTGTCGCTGCTGGACAGTGAGCGGCCCACCCACGTGGCCGTCGCCTTCGACCTGCCGGGAGGCACCTTCCGCACCGAGGAGTACGCCGAGTACAAGGGAACCCGCGATGAGACACCGCAGCCCTTCCTCGGGCAGGTCGAGCTCATCCAGGAGGTCCTGGAGGCCATGGGCGTCACAGCGCTTACCGCTCCGGGCTACGAGGCCGACGACATCCTGGCCACTCTGGCGACATCAGCCCAGGCCGAGGGCATGGAGGTTCTCATCTGCTCGGGGGACCGCGACTCCTTCCAGACGGTCACCGAGCGGTGCACCGTGCTCTACCCGGTCAAGGGCGTCTCAACACTGCGGCGCATGACGCCTCAGGAGGTGGAGGAGCGCTACGGGGTGACGCCCGAGCGCTACCCGCACCTGGCCGCCTTGGTCGGCGAGACCAGCGACAACCTGCCCGGGGTTCCGGGCGTGGGCCCCAAGACCGCCGCCAAGTGGCTCAACCTCTATGACGGGCTCGACGGCGTCATCGCTCACGCGGACCAGATCAAGGGCAAGGCCGGACAGTCGCTGCGCGATCACCTCGACGACGTCGTGCGCAACCGCCGCCTCAACCGCCTGCTCACCGACCTGGACCTCGGGATCGAGCCCCGCACCGACCTGCGCCTCACGGGGGCCGACCACGCCGGCCTGGCGCGCGTGTTCGAGACCCTGGAGTTCCGCACCCTGCACCAGCGGGCGCTGCGCATCCTGAGCTTCACTGACACCTCCGACCACGCCGAGCCGAGTGATGCAGACGAGGCCAGTGCCCTGAACGCGTTGAGCGATCTGGAGATCGTCTCGCTGGGACACGATCTTGCCGCGGGGCGGCTGGCCGAGTGGCTGGAGGCCGGACCGCCGGCGGCTGAGGGCGATTGCCCTCGCCCCCTGGGTGTCGATGTCGTCGGTGTCCTCAAGCCCGTGGAGGGCGATGCCGCGCTCGTGTCACTGTCCGACGGCTCTCGGGCGGTCGCCATCGACCTGACCGAGATCCTGCCCGAGGACGAAACCGTCCTGGCTCGGCTCCTGGCCGACGTGGAGCGTCCCAAGCTCGTCGCCGACGCCAAGGGCAGCTGGCACGCGCTGAGCGCCCGGGGACTCACGCTCGACGGCGTCATCGCAGATCCCTCGCTGGCCGGATACCTGTGCCGTCCTGAGCAACGCAGCTATGACGTCGAGACTCTCACCCAGCGTTGGCTCGGCATCGACCTGGCGGCAGTCAACGAGGGCAGTGCCGGGGGTGACGGCGGCTCCGGTGAGTCTCAGAGCGCATTCGACCTCGAGGCCCTCACCTCTCAGGAGGCCGTTGCCCCCTCCCACCTGGCCAGTGCGCGCCGGGCCGCCGCCCTGCTCCCGCTTCAGGCCGTGCTCGATGAGCAGATGGCGGCTCGTGATGCCTTGGGGCTCTTCACCGACCTGGAGATGCCCGTGGCCGCGACCCTGACCGTCATGGAGGACGCCGGCATCGCCGTCGACGACGCCGTGCTCCAAGCCCGCCAGACCGAGCTCGACGCCCGCGTGACTCACGCTGCCGAGGGCGCCTACGCCGCCGCCGGGCGAGAGCTCAACCTCTCCAGCCCCAAGCAGCTCCAGGCCGTCCTGTTCGACGAGCTGAAGATGCCCAAGACCCGCAAGACCAAGACCGGCTACACCACGGACGCCGACGCCCTGGCCGGGCTGTACGCCAAGACCTCGCACCCCTTCCTGGAGCACCTTCTTGAGCACCGCGACGCCATCAAGCTGCGGCAGACGGTTGAGGGACTGCGCAAGGCGATCCAGGCCGACGGGCGCATCCACACCACCTTCCAGCAGACCATCGCCGCCACGGGGCGCCTGTCCTCCACCGACCCCAACCTGCAGAACATCCCGGCACGTCACGAGGAGGGGATGCGCATCCGCGAGGCATTCACCGTCGGCGAGGGCTACGAGTGCCTCATGACCGCCGACTACTCCCAGATCGAGATGCGCATCATGGCGCACCTGTCCGCGGACCAGGCGCTGATCGAGGCCTTCCGCAGCGGGGAGGACCTGCACCGCTACGTCGCCGCCCTGGTCCACGGCATCGAGGTCGAGGACGTGACCGCCCAGCAGCGCAGCCACGTCAAGGCCATGAGCTATGGACTGGCCTACGGCCTGTCGACCTTCGGGCTGGCCCGTCAGCTCGGTATCGACAACGCTGAGGCGGCGGATCTGAGGAACGCCTACTTCGCCAGGTTCGGAAAGGTCCACGACTACCTGGAGTCCGTGGTGGAGCAGGCGCGCCGAGACGGATACACCGAGACGATGTTCGGGCGGCGCCGCTACCTGCCCGACCTGACCAGCGACAACCGGCAGCGCCGTGAGATGGCTGAGCGGGCCGCCCTCAACGCCCCCATCCAGGGCAGCGCCGCCGATATCGTCAAGAAGGCCATGATCGACGTCGACAGTGCGCTGCGCGAGCAGGCACTGACAAGCCGCATTCTTCTGCAGATCCACGACGAGCTCCTCATCGAGGTTGCGCCCGGAGAGGCCGAGGCGGTCGAGAACCTCCTCAAGGAGCAGATGGGCGGGGCCGCAGAGCTCTCGGTCCCCTTGGACGTCGCTGTCGGGCGAGGACGCACCTGGCGTGAGGCCGCCCACTAGAGAGCCCTTGCAGGACCCCCGCTCATCGACCGAAAAAGCCTGTGATATATGAATGAGATCGTCATGTCATCCTTTTGACATCAAGTCATCAGATGACGTGAGCGATTGCACGCATGTACGGGATAATGCTTGAGCATCGTCTAGTTACGGATTCGTCACGTACTGCTAAGGTTCACTCGTGCGCTCCTGGGCGTCTCCTATGAGACTGATCCAACCAGGTCGATGAATTGGTCCGGGCCGATTCGCGTCGCTGGGGAGCACGCGGTCCCTATCAACCCGATCCAACTATCCGCATTCGGAGCATCCACTCAATGACAACCACTACGCCCAGCCCCGCCCCGGTCGCCGTCAACGACATCGGTTCGACCGAGGAGATCCTCGCCGCCGTTGACGAGACCATCAAGTACTTCGATGACGGCGATATCGTCGAGGGCACTGTCGTCAAGGTCGACCGTGATGAGGTCCTCCTCGACATCGGCTACAAGACCGAAGGCGTCATCCTCGCTCGCGAGCTGTCCATCAAGCACGACGTCGACCCCGACGAGATCGTCTCCGTCGGTGACGAGATCGAAGCCCTCGTCCTGCAGAAGGAGGACAAGGAAGGGCGTCTGCTCCTGAGCAAGAAGCGCGCGCAGTACGAGCGCGCCTGGGGCACCATCGAGCGCATCAAGGAGGAGGACGGCGTCGTCACCGGCTCCGTCATCGAGGTCGTCAAGGGCGGTCTCATCCTGGACATCGGCCTGCGCGGCTTCCTGCCCGCCTCCCTGGTGGAGATGCGTCGCGTTCGCGACCTCCAGCCCTACGTGGGCCGCGAGCTCGAGGCGAAGATCATTGAGCTGGACAAGAACCGCAACAACGTGGTCCTCTCCCGTCGCGCCTGGCTCGAGCAGACCCAGTCCGAGGTCCGCACCAACTTCCTGCAGACCCTGCAGAAGGGGCAGGTCCGCTCCGGTGTCGTGTCCTCCATCGTCAACTTCGGTGCCTTCGTGGACCTGGGTGGCGTCGACGGTCTGGTCCACGTCTCCGAGCTGTCCTGGAAGCACATCGACCACCCCTCCGAGGTCGTCGAGGTCGGCAACGAGGTCACGGTCGAGGTCCTGGACGTCGACTTCGACCGCGAGCGCGTCTCCCTGTCGCTCAAGGCGACCCAGGAGGACCCGTGGCAGGCCTTCGCCCGGACCCACGCCATCGGCCAGGTCGTTCCCGGCAAGGTCACCAAGCTCGTCCCCTTCGGCGCCTTCGTGCGTGTCGAGGACGGCATCGAGGGCCTGGTCCACATCTCCGAGCTGGCGCAGCGTCACGTCGAGGTCCCCGAGCAGGTGGCCAAGGTCGGCGACGAGGTCTTCGTCAAGGTCATCGACATCGACCTGGAGCGCCGTCGCATCTCCCTGTCGCTGAAGCAGGCCAACGAGGGTGTCGACCCCGCCTCCGAGGACTTCGACCCCAGCCTCTACGGCATGGCGGCCGAGTACGACGAGCAGGGCAACTACAAGTACCCCGAGGGCTTCGACCCGGAGACCAACGAGTGGCTCGAGGGCTACGACGCCCAGCGCGAGGCTTGGGAGGCCGAGTACGCGGCTGCTCACGCCCGCTGGGAGGCCCACAAGGCCCAGGTCGCCAAGGCCCTGGAGGAGGAGCAGGAGTCCGGTGCTCCGGCAGCCCCCGCGGGCGGCACCTCCTACTCCTCGGCGCCGTCGGAGGCCTCCGGCACGCTGGCCTCCGATGAGGCCCTGGCCGCTCTGCGCGAGAAGCTCACCGGTAACTGAGCATCCGCACCTTTTCAGTGGTCAGGACTGATCTCTGACATCATCTGAGGGTCTCTGCCTGTTTCGCAGGCAGAGACCCTCAGCCGTTCGGTGCCTTCTCCCCATCGCTCAGGTGACGTGCCTGTGCGAGGCTGTGGTCGGGCCCCGTGCTCCCTGCTTCCTAGAAGCCGGAACCAGAACGTGACGACCGTTGGAGACGATATGAGCTATTGGGGCGACATTGCCCGTGCTCTGGAGGATGTCGACCCCGTCTGCCCCAGCCGCGTCGCTGCAGCGGCCCTGTGGAAGGCGGTCGCCGCCGACGACGTCGAGGGGGCGGATGCGGGGAGCGCGCCCGACCAGGTGGTGGAGGCGGTCTGCGCCGTCGACCGGGCGTGGCTGGTTCAGCTGGGCCAGGACCCGGACACGAGCAGAACGAGCCTTGAGCAGGCGACCGCTTTCTGCCGGGGGATTCGGGCGGCTCACGGCCGTTCGACCCTCCCGCTGCGTTACGCCCAGGTGGAGCTCTCCGCCGTCCTCGGCCTCAGGGACGAGGCCCTCGAGCAGCTCCGTGAGGCCAGACTCTTCTCCTTCGGCAAGACCGACACCGGAGCCGTGCTGGCCACCGCCCGTATGCACGATGACTACTCCGGCGTCATCAGCACAACCACGGCCACACCCACGCGCGCCGAGGCCGACCCCGTGGAGAGCGCGCGGGGGCTGGGCGCGGTGCTGGTTCCCTACCTGGCCCACCAGCGCATCGTCGAGGCCGAGGACGCCTTCGCCTCCTTGAGCCTGCTCCACCTTCCGGATGCCGTGTCACTCCAGAGCCTGGCGGACAGGCTCGAGTACCTGGGACTGTCCTCCCAGTGGCAACGGGCCATCGCACTCATCCGTCACAGCCCCATGAAGGCCGTCTCTGAGGCCTCGGCCTGGCAGCTGATGAACACCGCCGTCGGACTGGCCCTCGTCATGAGGGCGGCCAACCGGGCGGACTACGGAAAGCACGCCCTGGGCGCCTCGCTGAGCTGGACAACGCCGTGGGGGAACCTGGAGCTCACGGCCTGGGACACCGTCGGCCACGCCTATGACGTCATGACCGGCTTCGTGCGCGGCGTCGCTCACCGCTTCGACGTCCGTAACGGGAACAACGGCGTGTCGTACCGGGTCGAGATGCGGATGGCCGCTGAGGCCGCAGGTCTGGCCAGCCGGTCCTACGGGACGGTGACGAGCGCCATACCGACAGATCGTGCCCGGTTGCGCAACCAGGCAGCGCTTCTCAAGGAGGTCCGTGAGCTGCTCACGCTGTCTCGCGGTTATGGCATGGAGTCAGTGCGACAGCGCGCCATGTCGACCGCGGAGACGGTCAGCGCCTCACTGTCGGAGGTGGTGGATGACTCCGCCTTGGAGCTGGTCGTCGACCTCCGCCTGGCCTTCGGCCGGCTGCTGGCGGCACTTGGCGCCAATGAGCGTGCGGAGAAGGAGCATCTCGACACCGCGGAGCTGAGCCTGAGCCAGGGGTGGACGGAAACGGCCTGCGCCGCCCTGGCTCTGGCCTCGCACGCCGCTCAGGCTCGCGGGGACCGCGCTTCCAGCGGCCGGGCATGGCGCCAGTGCCGTGACGCGATGGAGTCCTGGCCGATGAACCGGCCCGGAGAGCGCTGCGGGATACTCGTCGACGCCGTCGGCGACCCTCTGGTCGCCGTGCAGGTCCTCTCAGCTCTGGCGGAGGTCCTGGTTGACGGGGTGGAGGAGGACCACTCTCGCGCACCGATCATCCGCGAGATCATCTCGCGGGCCTCGGAGCAGGCCTCCCGGTGCGTGAGTCCCCCGCAGGGCGCGGTGGAGTCGCTGGCCCGGGTCGAGGAGCGCATCGCGCCCTACGGGCGGGGCCGGGGAGGAAGAAGGCGACCCGGTTCGACCACCACGATCACGACTGACGGCCAGGCGGCCGCAGGGGGCGAGTGACCAGGCGCTGACAGGGCGATGCCGCGCCCGGTAGCCACCGGTCTCGCCTGTATCACCGCACGCTGGCCCGGCCCGGGCAGGTCACGGCATGATGGGACCATGCGCCACACACCTGTACCCCGTTCCACTCGTCGTCCGAAGGACCGAGCCCTGCGCGTGGGGCTCACCGGTGGCATCGGCTCAGGCAAGTCGACGGTTGCCTGCCTGCTCGAAGAGCGCGGCGCGGTCGTGACCAGCGCCGACGAGGTCGCTCGCGACGTCGTCAGCCCGGGCAGTGACGGTCTTGCGGCAGTGGTGGCCGAGTTCGGGGAAGGGATCCTGGCTCCGGACGGCTCCTTGGACCGCGGTGCCCTGGGGCGCCTGGTCTTCTCCGACGACCTGCGACGTGCCCGCCTGGAGGAGCTCCTCCTGCCCCTCATCGCAGCAGAGGCGTGGGCTCGGATGGATACGGTTCCGGCCGGGCGGGTGGCGGTCTACGACGTTCCTCTCCTCGTCGAGGGACAGATGCAGGACCTGTTCGATCTCGTCATCGTCGTCGAGGCCGAGCTCGAGGTGCGTCTGGAGCGGCTCGCTGCGCGGGGGATGACCCGTGACGAGGCGCTGGCCCGGATTGCTGTTCAGGCCACCGACGAGGAACGCCGAGCCGTTGCGGACGTCGTCGTGTCCAACTCCGGGGCGCTGGAGGACCTGAGCGCCGAGGTCGACAGGCTCTGGAGCACCCGGATCCTGGAGCCGGGAGCCACCGCCTGAGGGCAGGGGAGACCTTCACTTCGGCGGACACCACGCCCACTCCTACAGTGGGGCGGAACCGCGAGATAGAGCCGGAAGGCAGGTTCAGCCCGAGCAGCTGTTGCGTCGAGAGGTGGTGCGGGCAGGGCCGAGGGCTCCGACGATGGTGGCGGAGACGGCGACGATGAAAGCCATGAAGGATCCTTGGAGTCAGGGGGTGAAGATAGGGGCGCAGGGGCGGGCCCCATGAGCATCCACATGAACGTGGATTGGGACGACCCGGCGTCCTGCGAGAACCACCGTAATAGGTGAACTCGATTGAAAGGTTCCTTCCCGGACACAAAGACGTATCTGTGTGGTGACAGCGGGATCGCAGGATGATGAACGAGGCGACCGCGCGGTCAGAGGTGTCCATGGTGTCGGTCGGACCGCGTAGCCTGAAGGTATGCGTCCCGTTACCGAGCTCCAGCGCGCAGCCAAGCCCTTTGAGGTCATCAGTCCTTACTCGCCCAGCGGGGACCAGCCCACGGCGATCGCCGAGCTGACCGAGCGTCTGCGGGCGGGGGAGAAGGACATCGTCCTGCTCGGCGCCACGGGAACCGGCAAGTCCGCGACGACCGCCTGGCTCGTCGAGCAGGTCCAGCGCCCCACCCTCATCCTGGAGCCGAACAAGACCCTGGCCGCCCAGATGGCCGCCGAGTTCCGTGAGCTGCTGCCGAACAACGCGGTGGAGTACTTCGTCTCCTACTACGACTACTACCAGCCCGAGGCCTACGTCCCGCAGACGGACACCTTCATCGAGAAGGACTCCTCCATCAATGACGAGGTCGAGCGCCTGCGCCACAGCGCCACCAACTCCCTGCTCACCCGCCGGGACGTCGTCGTGGTCTCCTCGGTCTCCTGCATCTACGGCCTGGGCACCCCCCAGGAGTACGTGGACCGGATGACGCCCCTGGAGGTGGGCCAGCAGATCGACCGGGACGATCTCCTGCGGCGCTTCGTGACGATGCAGTACACCCGCAACGACATCGACTTCACCCGGGGCACCTTCCGCGTGCGCGGCGACACGGTGGAGATCATCCCGATGTACGAGGAGCTCGCCATCCGCATTGAGTTCTTCGGCGACGAGATCGAGGCCCTGGCCACGCTGCACCCCGTGACCGGGGACGTCATCGACACCGTCGAGCAGGTCTTCGTCTTCCCCGCCTCCCACTACGTGGCCGGCCCCGAACGCATGCAGAAGGCCATTGAGGGCATTGAGGCCGAGCTCGCCGAGCGCCTGGCCCAGCTCGAGCACGACGGCCGTCTCCTGGAGGCCCAGCGCCTGCGCATGCGCACCACCTACGACCTGGAGATGCTTCAGCAGATCGGCATGTGCTCCGGGATCGAGAACTACTCGCTGCACATCGACGGGCGCGAGACCGGCACCCCGCCCAACACCCTCCTGGACTACTTCCCCGAGGACTTCCTCCTCGTCATCGATGAGTCCCACGTGACCGTCCCCCAGATCGGCGCCATGCACGAGGGGGACGCCTCCCGCAAGCGCACCCTGGTCGAGCACGGGTTCCGTCTGCCCTCCGCACTGGACAACCGCCCTCTGACCTTCGCCGAGTTCGAGGACCGCGTCGGTCAGACCGTCTACCTGTCGGCCACCCCGGGTGACTACGAGACCCAGCGCTCCGACGGCGTCGTCGAGCAGATCATCCGGCCCACGGGACTGGTGGACCCCAAGGTCGTCGTCAAGCCCACGCAGGGACAGATCGACGACCTGCTCGAGCAGGTGCGCGCCCGCGTCGAGCGCCAGGAGCGGATCCTGGTGACCACCCTGACCAAGCGCATGGCCGAGGACCTGACCACCTACCTCGCCGAGAGGGGCGTGCGCGTGGAGTACCTCCACTCCGACGTCGACACGCTGCGACGCGTCGAGCTCCTGCGCGAGCTGCGACTGGGGCGCTTCGACGTCCTGGTGGGCATCAACCTGCTGCGTGAGGGCCTGGACCTGCCGGAGGTCTCGCTCGTGTCCATCCTGGACGCGGACAAGGAGGGCTTCCTGCGCTCGACCCGCTCCCTGGTGCAGACCATCGGACGTGCCGCCCGCAACGTCTCCGGCGAGGTCCACATGTACGCCGACACCATCACCCCGGCCATGGCTGAGGCCATCGAGGAGACTGAGCGCCGCCGCACCAAGCAGCTGGCCTACAACGCCGAGCACGGCATCGACCCGCAACCGCTGCGCAAGAAGATCGCCGACGTCACCGACATGCTCGCCCGCGAGGACGTCGATACCGCCGACCTTCTGGCCGGCGGCTACCGGGGCCATGAGGACTCCTCGGTGCGGGCCCGACGCAAGCACGCCGCCGAGGCCACCGTGCGCGAGAAGCTCGCCGGGGCGGCACAGGGCGACCTCGCCGAGCTCATCAACGAGCTCACCCAGCAGATGCACGCCGCCGCCGAGGACCTCCACTTCGAGCTCGCCGCCCGGCTGCGCGACGAGATCCAGGATCTCAAGAAGGAGCTGCGCGCCATGCGAGCCGCAGACTAATAGGGAGATCCTTGTCGACACTTCACATCTACCGTATGGTAGATTGTGTTGTCATTGTCGCAAGGGGGCGTGAGCGGCATGAGTGGATCTGCCGTTGAGACCAGCAGTACGGACTCGCAGGGCGGGGCCCCGGTGGCCGGTAAGGTGTCGCTGGCTGCACTGACCGCCCTCGGTATCGGGTCGATGATCGGAGGCGGCATCTTCGGGCTGCCGCAGCAGATGGCCGGTGCCGCAGCGCCTGGACCGCTCATTATCGGATGGCTCATCACAGGTGCCGGCATGCTCATGCTTGCCTTCGTCTACCAGCGACTGGCCATCAACCTGCCTGAGATCGATGCTGGTGTTTACGGATACGCCCGTGCCGGCTTCGGCAATCTCGTCGGATTTTCATCCGCGTGGGGGTACTGGTTGTCAGCCTGGATCGGCAATGTTGGCTATCTTGTGCTGCTCATGGCCTCATTGGGCGTCTTCCTGCCCGGGTTCGGCAATGGTAATACTGCACTTGCCATCGGGATCG
>ERZ773265.1250-NODE-1250-length-13662-cov-4.754832_pt1 | contig 13662 bp, 9 predicted proteins | sample MGYA00580512_ERZ773265 | MGnify/ENA primary metagenome ERZ773265 (study PRJEB29015, sample SAMEA2738169) | human oral metagenome | biome: human oral; feature: human-associated habitat; material: saliva | place: China | collected 2183 ... | reverse complement strand
CGACGGTGAAGGATGCCAACTTCATGAATAGCCTCAACGGTAAGGTCGCTGGTGTAAACATCAACGCCTCTTCCTCGGGTCTCGGTGGTGCTACGCGTGTCGTCATGCGTGGCCCTAAGTCGATGAACCAGAGCAACCAGGCTCTCTACGTCATCGACGGGATACCCATCATCAACACTAACGGTGGTGAGACGAACGGTCGCTACTCTTCGCAGCCTAAGGGTGAAGGTATCTCTGACATCAACCCTGACGATATCGAGTCGATCAGCGTCCTCAGTGGTCCTGCTGCTGCTGCACTCTATGGTGCAAGCGCTGCTCAGGGGGTCATCATGATCACCACGAAGAAGGGTAAGGATGGTCGCGTGCAGGTCATGCTCTCCAACAGCACCTCCTTCTCTCGTCCCTTCGTCATGCCTCGCTTCCAGAACGAATTCATCAGCGCTCCTGGTGACGTGAAGAGCTGGGGGGCACAGACGGCTTCTCCCTATGGGAAGTTCGATCCCGCTGACTTCTTCAACACGGGTTCTAACATCCAGAACACGGCTTCGCTGACTATCGGTAACGCGAAGAACCAGACGTATCTCTCTCTCGGCTCGACTAATGCTGCTGGTATCATCCCCAACAGCAAGTACAACCGCTACAACTTCAACTTCCGCAACACGACGAAGTTCCTCGAAGATAAGCTGACGCTTGACTTCGGCTTCAACTACATCCGTCAGGGCGACCAGAACCTTATCGCTCAGGGTGAATACCTCAACCCCATCGTACCTCTGTATCTCTTCCCCCGCGGTGAGAACTTCGATGGTGTACGTACCTATGAGGTCTACGACCCTATCCGTAAGATCTACGTCCAGAACTGGAACTACGGTGATGCTTACTCACAGCAGAACCCCTACTGGGTCGCTAACCGCATGCTCACCACGGGCAGCAAGGACCGCTACATGATCAACGGCTCGCTCAAGTGGAAGATCAACGAATGGATCGACATCACGGGTCGTGCTCGTGCTGACGTCATCAACAGCTTCGACGAAAGTAAGCGCTACGCTTCTACGGCTACCCTCTTTACGGGGTCACAGTATGGCTACTACTCTTACAGCAAGGGTAACAACACCTCACTCTATGGTGACGTGATGGCCAACATCAACAAGCGTATCGACGACTTCTCTATCGCTGCTAACGTCGGCGTGTCTACCAACCGCTCTTACAACGACGCTCGCGGCTTCCGCGGCGGTCTTCGCTCTATCTCTAACGTCTTCGATCCTAACCAGATCGACTACGGTCAGCCTACTGCAGGTAATGCTCCTGTATACACCAATAGCTCGCACATCACGAACTCTGCTTTTGCAAGCGTAGAAACGGGCTGGAAGAACATGGTCTTCCTCACGCTTACGGGTCGTGAAGACTGGGACTCTGCTCTGGCTCACACCACGGCTAACCCCTTCTTCTATCCCTCTGTCGGTCTCTCTGGTGTCATCTCACAGATGGCTAAGATGCCTAAGTGGGTCAACTACCTCAAGACGCGCCTCTCTTGGGCTAAGGTAGGTTCGCCTATCCCTGCTCAGATCTCTTCTCCCTACCGCTATACCTACGACCCCGCATCGCAGAGCTATGCTACGGTCACGTATAAGTTCCCCGAAGACTTCAAGCCTGAGTTGACCTATTCATGGGAAGCTGGGGTAACGGGTAAGTTCTTCCGCAACCGCCTGAGCCTCGAAGCTACGATCTACCAGTCTAATACGAAGAATCAGACCTTCCTCATGCCTCTCTCTTCGGCCTCCAACGGCTATAACAGCGAGTACATCCAGGCAGGTAATGTTCGTAACCGTGGTATCGAGCTCTCTCTCGGCTGGACGAGCCAGTTCGGCGAGCTGGAGTGGACCACGACGGGTACCTTCAGCGCTAACCAGAACCGCATCGTCGAGCTGATCCCTGGTCGCAAGGATCCTATCTCTAAGGGTGGTCTGAAGGGTGCTGACGTCTACCTCCGCGAAGGTGGTACGATGGGTGACATCTACATCAACACCGGTATCAAGCGCACTCCCGAAGGTTATCCTGTCCTCTCTTCTGATGGCAAGATCATCCCCGAGACGCTTGACAACCCCATCTATAAGGGCTCTGTACTGCCTGATGCTAACCTCGGCTGGAGCAACGAATTCAACTGGAAGGGTCTGAACGTGGGCTTCATGTTCTCAGCTCGTCTCGGTGGTATCGTCCTCTCTCAGACACAGGCTATTCTCGATGAGTACGGTGTATCTAAGGCTTCTGCTGATGCTCGTAAGGCTGGTGGTATCGCTGTCGGTAACGGCCGCATCGATGCTCAGGGCTACTACTCTGTAGTCGGTGGTGCAAGCCCCGTCTGGTCAGAGTACATCTATGATGGTACGAACGTCCGCCTCCAGGAAGCTCACGTCTCCTACCTCATTCCTAAGAAGCTCCTCGGCGATAAGGTCCGCCTCTCGCTCGGTCTGACGGCACGTAACCTGCTGATGATCTACAACAAGGCTCCATTCGACCCCGAGCTCACCGCTTCTACTGGTACCTACTACCAGGGCTTCGACTACTTCATGCAGCCCAGCCTGCGTAACCTCGGCTTCACGGTGAAGCTCCAGTTCTAAGCGTATTCTTAGAGACGTTTATTAAGAATGTATCTTATGAAGAAGAATCATATCGCCAAGGGGCTCGGCATCGCTGCCCTGTCACTCGCCTTGGCCTCCTGCACCAGTGGCTTTGAAGAAGCCAACCGCCCTGGCGGTAGCCAGAGCAAGGAGGTCCTGCAGCGTGATAACTACAATATCTCCTCCTTCCTCGTCCAGCTCCAGAATGTAGCTTTCCCCGAGCAGGAGAACGCGTACCAGTGTAACTTTGACCTCGTGGGTAACTACCTCGGCCGTTACTTCACCTATGCTAACAACGGCTGGAGCTCTAAGAACTTCGCTACCTTCAGCGCTCCAAGTGGCTGGCTCGGGTGGTCAAACTCTCAGATCCTCGTCCCTGCAAAGAGTGCGTTCGCTGAAATCGCAAGCCTCGCTGGTAAGGAAGACCTCAACTACAACTGGGCACTCATCATGCGTGCTCACGCCTTCCTTGCTCTGACCGACAAGTATGGTCCTATGCCCTTCGGTCTTGATGTGACCAACCTCGAAGGTTACAACTCTCAGGAAGCTATCTATAAGGCTCTCGTAGCTGACCTCGATGCTGCTGCAAGCAATATCAACGCCTTCGTCCTGGCTAACCCAGGTCGTACGGTCAATGAGGCTGCAGATAAGATCTACTCTGGGGACTTCTCCAAGTGGGTCAAGCTCGCTCACTCGCTCAAGCTTCGTATCGCTATCCGTATGCGCTATGCTGCTCCTGCTCTGGCTCAGCAGTACGCTACTGAGGCCGTGCAGGCTGGTGTCATCGAGTCTTCGGCTGACAACTGCGCTATCACCTACATCCCTCGTGGTCTTTACAAGACTTCGGTCGAGTGGGGTGACTCTCGTGCTTGTGCCGACATTGACTCCTACATGAACGGCTACGAAGACCCTCGTATCCCTGCTTACTTCGCAGCTCCTGCTAAGGCTGGTGACCGTAAGCTTATCGGATGTCTGGCTGGTGCTGACGTGAAGAATAAGAACACTGCTGACGAAATTTATTCGGCTGCTGCTGTCACGAAGAACTCCCCCAGCGTATGGCTCTCTGCTGCTGAAATGTGGTTCTGCCGTGCTGAAGGTGCGCTGGCCGGTTGGTCGGGCATGGGTGGCACTGCTAAGGACCTTTATGAGCGCGGTGTCAAGGAGTCCTTCACTCAGTGGAATGTCTCTGGTGCTGATGCCTACTTGCAGAGCAGCAAGACTCCTGCTGACTACAAGGATGCTGTCGGTGGCTATGGTAAGGACATGTCCGCTACCAGCACCATCACTCCTAAGTGGGATGACTCAGCTTCTGACGAAGCCAAGCTCGAGCGTCTGATCGTCCAGAAGTGGATCGCCCTCTTCCCCAATGGTCAGGAAGGCTGGTCGGAAATCCGCCGTACGGGATATCCTAAGGTCTTCGCGCTCCCCGTCTCCACTAACGGCTACACCATCCACGTGGCTAACCGTATCCCCTACGACGTCAACGAGCGTACCCGTAACCAGACTAACTACAATGCAGCTCTCGTCACCCTCGGTGGTGCTGACGACTATGCTACGAAGCTCTGGTGGCAGAAGAAGTAACTATAGCTAACGAATCAAGAAATGAAGATCAAGAATATCCTCGCGGTATCGGCTCTCGCTCTGACCACGCTGGCTTCGTGCAGCAAGTGGACGGATATGGAGATCCAGCATCCCGAAGACCTAACCCAGCCCAACCACTCAGAGGCCTACTACAAGGCTCTGCGCGACTACAAGAACTCTGATCACCAGATCGCATTCTCTTACTACAGCGCTTGGACGGGTGTTGGTACGAATATGCAGAGCTCACTGATGGGCCTGCCCGACTCTGTAGACCTCGTCTCTCTCTGGGGCGGGTGGAAGAATCCAACTGAAGCTCAGCTCAAGGACCTGCGTGATGCACAGCAAAAGAAGGGTCTGAAGGCGATGATCTGCTTCCTCGTCCTCGATATGGGCGCTGGTATCACCCCAGATCCTACGGATGCAGAAAAGGCTACTCTTAAGAGTGGCGAAAAGTGGACGCATAAGTATTGGGGCTGGAGCACTGAGCAGACGGAAGAAGGTAAGGCTGCTCGCCGTGCTGCTGTCGTCAAGTATGCTAATGGCATCTGCGACCTCATCGACAAGTATGGCTATGATGGATTCGATATCGATGCTGAGCCAAGCTATATTCATCCCTTCCATACGGACTATGAAATGTGGCGTACCGATGTGGAGAATGGTGTGCCTACGCTCATGACGCTCTTCATCGAAACGCTCGGTAAGCGTATTGGCCCTATGGCTGAGACGGAAGCTGGTCGTAAGAAGGTCCTTGCTGTTGACGGTCAGCCCGATGCCCTCCCCCCAACGCATGCCAAGTATTTCAACTACTTCATCATCCAGGCTTATAGCAACAGAGTATGCTATCAGAATCCACACTTCCAGGGAGCCCTTCGAGTCTTTAAGGATGTACTCTCTGTGGAAGAAATCTGTAAGAAGAGCATCTTCGTGGTAAACTTCGAATCGGGCGCTACTCGTGGAGGTGAAGCCGAACTCGGACAGATCCTCAACTTCGCCCTTCAGAACCCCGTCGTCGATGGTGTCACCTACCGTAAGGGTGGTGTCGGAGCCTTCCGTGTAGACCTCGAGTACGCCGTCACTACGCCTGACGTCGTGAACGGGATCGACATGAAGCCTGTCAAGGGCCTCTCTTATCCCTGGTGGCGTCGTGCTATCCAGCTTATGAACCCCCAGATCAAGTAGACGAATCCAATGAAGATCAATAAATATCTCCTCGGAGTCGTAGCTGCTGCTGCACTCCTCAGCTCCTGTAACGACAGAGAACTCAAGGAGCTCACGAATCAAGCCTACATCGCTCAGACGGGTACACAGGCTGGGCGTCTCGGGTCACTCCAGCTCGGAGACAGCGAAGTCTCTACGGATATCAATATCCGTATCTCTTCGCCTCAGAGCAAGGATCAAACCTATGCACTCGAGCTGAGTCAGGAGGCTCTCGATGAGTACAACAAGATCAATGGGACTGCCTTCACGATGCTCCCCGCAAGTCAGGTGGCTCTCTCCTCCTCGCAGGTTGTCGTCAAGGCTGGTGCTGTCTTCTCCGAAGCGGTTAAGGTAACTCTCCAGCCTCTGACGCAGGAGCAGATGAACCTCGGTAAGAAGTATGCTGTAGCCTTCAAGCTCAAGAGCGTAGATGCCTCTACTCCTATCCTTAATGGGGCAGATACCTACGTCTATGCTATCAAGACGATCACCTCAGCAAGTGCTCCTATCCTCGGTACGTATAAGGGAAGATACTATCGTGCCATTGCTCGTGGTATTCCTGAAACGAGCCTTGAACGCTTCACTGTCGAAATGCGTGTCAATATCAATGGGCTGAATAAGAATAACCAGGCGATCTTTGGTGCCTGGGCTCAAGGCTCAGAGATCTACATGCGCTTCGGTGATGCTAATCCCCCATACAACTACCTGAACATCAAGTTCGGTAATGGTGGGCAGATCGACCGTACCTTTGAAGGTGCTAAGACGGATACGTGGTATCACATTGCCCTCGTTTACGATGGGGCACAGGCTACGCTCTACGTCAATGGTAGCAAGGTCGTCAGCACGGACAAGCCTGCTGGTCGTACCTTCAAGCTCAACGATGCTATCCACGTCGCAGGCTCGGGTGCTGCATGGTTTGTCAATGCTTGCATCTTCAGCGAACTCCGTATCTGGAATACGACTCGTACGCCTGAGCAGCTGAAGGATAACGAGTACACTGTAGATCCTACGACCCCAGGCCTCCTCCACTACTGGAAGATGAACGAAGGTCAGGGTGGCACGTTTGCTAATTCGATCTCTGGTGGTCCTGCTCTCAACGTCTATGGTGTGTCATACGATGAGAACAACCCAGGTAACAGCCAGATTCTGACTCCAGTTTGGGTTTCCAACGTTCGCTCTGACGGTACTGGTACGGTTAAGGTACCCTAATCGTAATATTGGTGGTACGGCACGACCCTCCCAGCGCTGGGAGGGGCGTGTACGACCCCTCTAATAGAAGTTTAATATGCAAAAGACTCTATCTATAGCTTGCGCAGCGCTCTTCCTTGGCCTCACGTCTTGTAACAAGAGCTTTGACCTGGATGCTCCCCTCTTTGATAAGACGGAGACCCAGACCGCTGCATCCGTAGCGTATATTAAGACGGGGGACTTCGATCTCGCTAAGTCTATCAGCCCTCTTACGGTTACGCTGGAGGGAACGACCATTTCTGGGTTTACGGCTCAGGAGCGCTATGTTTATCTCTCTAAGCCTGCCGATCAGGATGTTACGGTGACTGTAGCTCTAGCTACTACGGAAGCTTCTATCGCTTCCTTCACCAAGACTCTCACGACAAACCCTGGCTATAAGGTCGCTCCCGAAGGCTATGCTAAGCTTTCTACCACGACCGTGACCATTCCTAAGGGGCAGACGAAGAGCTCTGCAGCGATCACCATCAGTGTTGGTGATAAGTATGCTGAGATCTCAAAGGCTAATGCAGCTGCGGAATACTATGTAATCCCTGTTCAGGTGTCTACTGTCTCGGATTCGTCCTCAGTTGGTGTAAGTAAGGACTATGGTACCTACTTCATCCCAGTGAAGAAGAGCTACCAAAATATAAGCTACTATACACGTGATCCTCAGGGTACGGCTCTTACTTCTGCTGATATTACCTATGATGTTTCCTCTGAGCTCTCTTGGGGGACGTCTACCTATAGCAAGGACCATCTCTATGATGGTGATCCTTCTGATGAATGGTATTCTGCTTACTCAGATGATAATGCCTGGATCACAGGTATGCTCGCTAGCGGAACGAAGAAGTTCACAGCCCTTCTTTTCAAGGGAACTGATGGCAAGACGAATGCTTTCACTGAGCTTGAAATCTTCACGACGCAGGATGGGACGAATTGGGTTTCTCAGGGAGTCCTCTCCACGAGCTATCTCAACCGCGAAAGCTCTGCAGTCGTCCGCTTCATTAATCCTGTAGAAGCTAAGGGAATAAAGATCCAAGCTCTTAATCCAACTCGAATGGGTCTCTTCGGTATCGGTGAGCTGACCTTCTACGCAGAGAACTAAGCTTCTCCCTCCTACTAAAAGACCTCAGGGGCTGTATCTCCATCGTGAGATACAGCCCCTGAGGCTTTTTATTCTCTCCGCAAGGAGGGTGGGGCGAATTAGGCCTCTGCCTGCTTAGCTGCTGCGAGGGTATTCAGCATGAGGGAGATGATGGTCATCGGACCAACGCCTCCAGGGACGGGCGTAATGTAGGAGGCGAGAGGCGCTACTTCATCGAAGGCAACGTCACCGGTGAGCTTGAAGCCACTCTTACGCGAAGCATCGGGTACACGCGTCGTGCCTACGTCGACGATGACGGCACCAGGGCGTACCATGTCAGCCTTGAGGAACTCAGGTACGCCGAGAGCTGCGACGATGATGTCTGCCTGCAGACAGAGCTCCTTGATGTTGGGCGTACGGCTGTGACAGACCGTGACGGTGCAGTCGCCAGGAGTACCCTTGTGCAGGAGGAGCTGCGCCATGGGCTTGCCGACGATGTTGCTACGGCCGAGGACGACGCAGTGCTTACCACGCGTCTCGATGTCGTAGCGGCGAAGGAGCTCAATGATCCCCTGAGGGGTAGCTGACACGAAGCAGGGAAGGCCGATGCTCATACGCCCTACATTGATGGGGTGGAAGCCGTCGACGTCCTTGCTGGGGTTGACAGCTTCGATGATGCGCTGCTCGTTGATGTGCTTCGGCAGGGGGAGCTGGACGATGAAGCCATGCACCTCGGGGTCGTTATTCAGGCGCTCGATCTCGCTGAGCAGACGCTCTTCGGTGACATCATCCTCGAAGCGGATGAGTGAGGAGCGGAAGCCCACCTCAGCACAGGTCTTGATCTTAGCTGCTACATAGGTCTCGCTGCCGCCGTCATGTCCGACGAGGATAGCTACCAGGTGAGGGGCTTTTTTGCCAGCTGCTACGCGGGCAGCTACTTCGGCTGCGATCTCCTGCTTGATCTGAGCGGAGGTTGCTTTACCATCGAGGAGCTTGTAGGTTTGTTCTTTCATTGGGGTAGTACGATGAATGAGTAGGTGGGCGGATAACTCCGCTGCGAGCCCTAAGGCTTATCAAAGATAGGCAAAGTTTGGCGCCTATGAGGTAGAGTCTACTTATGAAAAAGCACCGCCCCACAGATCTCGCGGAGAGGCTGTGGGACGGTGCTGCTTTATTGGGGTGGAAGGCATACTCTTAGCGCACGATGCCGTCACGACGAAGGAGGGCATCAATGGTGGCCTTCTTGCCACGGAAGCTCTGATAGAGCTCCTCGGCATCACGGCGGTCACCTTGACTCAGTACCTCACGGCGGAAGCGCTCAGCTGTAGCCGTAGAGAAGATCCCTTCTTCTTGGAAGGCGGCGAAGGCATCGGCATCCAGCACTTCGGCCCACTTGTAGCCGTAGTAGCCAGCTGCATAGCCACCCGAGAAGATGTGCCCGAAGGAGGTGCTCATCTGGCAAGGTGCAGGCGTAGCGGGCAGGAGCTGGGCCTTCTGCCATGCCGTATCTTCGAAGGTCTTCGTGTCAAGGCCCTCGGCAAGTGGCTCGGTGATCGTGTGCCAAGCCATATCGAGGTAGCCGAAGCTCAGCTGACGACAGGCAGCGTAGCCTGCGAGGAAGTGGCGGGTGCGCTCCATCCGCTCTATGAGGACCTCGGGCAGTGCCTCACCCGTCTGATAGTGTACAGCGAAGCTCTGGAGCCACTCACGCTCGTCCAGCCAGTTCTCCATCAGCTGGCTGGGTAGCTCGACGAAGTCACGGACGACGTTGGTCCCGCTGAGCGAGCCGTGACGGCACGTAGAGAGCATGCCATGCAGGGAGTGACCGAACTCATGCAGGAAGGTGCGTACCTCGCCAGGCGTGAGCAGGGCGGGGCGGTCGGCCGTGGGCTGGGTGAAGTTCATCACCAGCACGATGTGAGGACGATGGTCTTCACCCTCGGCAGTGTGATACTGCTCCTGGAGATCGTTCATCCAGGCACCGCTCTGCTTGCCCTCACGAGGGAAGAAGTCGGTGTAGAGAAGGCCAAGATAGCTCCCATCAGCATCGTGCACCTCGTAGGTGTGTACGTCGCTGTGGTAGACGGGCAGATCGGTGCGCTCGGTGAAGCGGATGCCGTAGAGGCGTGTTGCCAGAGAGAAGATGGCATCCGAGACGCGCGATAGCTCGAAGTAGGGGCGTAGCTCCTCTTCATCCAGCTCGTAGAAGGCCTGCTTATAGCGCTCTGCCCAGTAGCTCCAGTCCCAGGGCTGGAGGGGGAGGGTAGCACCTGCCTCGCGTGCGAAGTCGGCCACTGCTGCAAGCTCCTTCTCTGCTAAGGGCTTGTAAGCCTCGAGGAGCTCGTCGAGCAGCCCATAGACTGCCGTCGTGCTACCTGCCATACGGCGGGCGAGGACCTTCTCAGCAAAGCTCTTGGATCCTAAGAGCTGAGCAAGCTCCAGACGCAGGTTCACGAGGCGACGGATGAGCTCTCTATTGTCATATGCGTCTCCAGCAGCCCCGACAGCCATCTTTGCCAGATACATCTCTTGGCGTAGGGTGCTCGAGGGGCAGTGCTGCATGAAGGGGAAGTAGCTGGGGGCGGAGAGGGTGAAGAGCCAGCCTTCGCCCTTACCCTCCTTCTCTGCCAGCTCGCGTGCTACGGCGAGTGTCGAGTGGGGAAGCCCTTCGACCGCAGCGGCATCATCGACGAAGAGGCGGAAGCGCTGCTGGTCCTTGAGGTTATTTTGTCCGAAGGTGAGGCTCAGCTCGCTCAGCTCACGCTTGACTTCGCGCAGTCGCTCCTTCTCCTCGGCAGGGAGCTGGGCACCGCTCTCGCTGAAGCCTTCGTAGCAGCGCTCGAGGAGGCGCAGGTCTTCGGCATCGAGCTGGAGGCTCTCACGTGCCTCCCATACCTGACGGATACGCTCGAAGAGGGGCTCGGAGAGGGTGATGAAGGAGGAGAGTGCTGAGAGCTCAGGGCTAACCTCCTGACTGATCTGCATCAGTTCGTCCGTAGCCTCAGCGTGTAGGAGGTTGTAGAAGCTACCTGATACCCACTCGAGGAGGGCACCGGAGCGCTCGAGAGCAAGGATGGTATTGGCGAAGGTGGGGGCTTCGGGCGAGGCGATGATGGCCTCTACCTCACGGCGCTTCTCTTCGATAGCCAGACGGAAAGCCTCGCGGAAGTCCTCAGTCTTGAATTGGTCGAAGGCATAGGCTCCGTGGGGGAGCTGGCTGGGCTGACAAATACTATTCATGTCGTCAGTGATACACGGGAGGGGGTGAAAAGAAAGCTACCTGCCTTCGTCGCAGCCACGCGAAGGGGCAGGCGAAGGCAGGTAGCCGTATGGTGTATCCTTATGCGGAAGGCCGCAGGTCAGGATACATAGGGATCGACGTCTTAGAGGCGGTCGTTAGAGCCGAGGACGTTGATGATCTTGTGTTCGTAGAGCTTCTTGAGAGACTCACGAGCTGGACCGAGGTACTTACGTGGGTCGAATTCAGCAGGGTTTTCTGCGAAGACCTTACGTACAGCAGCGGTCATAGCGAGACGGCCGTCAGAGTCGATGTTGATCTTGCAGACAGCGCTCTTAGAAGCCTGACGGAGCTGCTCTTCGGGGATACCGACAGCATCCTTGAGGGCACCACCGAACTTGTTGATCGTAGCGACTTCGTCCTGGGGTACGCTGGAAGAACCGTGGAGTACGATGGGGAAGCCAGGGATCTGCTTTTCGATCTCAGCGAGGATATCGAAGCGGAGGGGGGGAGGTACGAGGATGCCGTTAGCGTCGCGGTGGCACTGCTCAGGCGTGAACTTGTTAGCACCGTGTGACGTACCGATAGAGATAGCGAGTGAGTCAACACCCGTCTTGCTGACGAAGTCAACAACTTCTTCGGGCTCGGTGTAGGTGTGGTGCTCAGCTACGACATCGTCTTCGATACCAGCGAGGACACCGAGTTCACCTTCGACCGTCACGTCGAACTGGTGAGCGTACTCAACGACAGAGCGCGTCAGAGCGACGTTCTCGTCGTAGGGGAGGTGCGAACCGTCGATCATCACCGAGGAGAAGCCCATTTCGATACAGCTCTTGCAGAGCTCGAGGCTATCACCGTGGTCGAGGTGAAGGGCGATCTGAGGATTGGGGCAGCCCAGCTCCTTAGCGTATTCTACTGCACCCTGAGCCATGTAGCGCAGGAGCGTCTGGTTAGCGTACTTACGTGCGCCGCTGGATACCTGAAGGATGACGGGAGACTTGGTCTCTACTGCAGCGCTGATGATAGCCTGCAGCTGCTCCATGTTATTGAAGTTGAAAGCGGGGATAGCGTAGCCACCCTTGATAGCCTTTGCGAACATATCGCGGGTGTTCACAAGACCCAGTTCTTTGTAACTAACCATTACTGTTCCTATTTATAGTTGATACGTTTATCGTTCTATGCAACAAAGATAAGGGAAATATATGTAAAACGGTTCGATATACTTAAATTTTTCAGGAAGTTGAGGCTACTCCTCATCCCTCACTAAGCTTGTATCTCGGGGATGGTGCTGGCTATTGGGATATTCATCTCCTGATTTACCCTCTGCTCCCACCCGCTATTTATTTCACATTGATGTGTTTGTGGGGATGGAAAAGTGAGGGTGTATAAAGCACGGAGAGCCGACTCTATGGCGTAGAGTCGGCTCCCTTATTCGCTCTTAGGCGGTTTTTATCTTCTCAGTAGTCGAGGCCTTTACTTCCCCTTGCGTGGGGCAAAGCCCATGAACATCTTCGTGACCTCGGGGTCATGATGGCTGGGCATGACGAAGGAGTGCCCCGTGTCCAGCTTCAGGATCTCCTGCATCTCGCTCTCTGTCAGCGTGAAGTCAAAGAGCTGGAAGTTCTGCTCCATGCGCTCCTTGCGGGTAGACTTCGGTATGATGATGATACCACGCTGCAGGAGATAGCGCATAGCTACCTGTGCTACCGTCTTGCCATGGGCAGCGCCGATCGTGAGCAGGGTCTCATTGTTGAGGAGCTCGCTACTTGCTTCGGCAAGGGGACCCCACGACATTAGCTTCACACCCAGCTCATCCATATAGCGGCGCTCCTCGATACGCTGGGTGAGGACGTGGGTCTCGACTTGGTTCACAGCGGGTACGATATCCGTGAAGTGACAGAGGTCAATGAGGTGGTCGGGGTAGAAGTTGCTCACGCCGATAGCTCTTACCTTACCCTCCTTGAGCGCATCTTCGAGGGCGCGATAGGCATTGTAGCGATCGCCAAAGGGCTGGTGAATCAGCATGAGATCGATGTAGTCGGTGCCGAGCAGACGCAGGCTCTCATCCAGGCTACGCTTCGGGGCGTCACCCTCGAAGTTGGATATCCAGATTTTGTCCACGATGAAGACTTCATCACGGCTTAGACCACTCTTCTTGACTGCGCTACCGACACCTGCCTCATTCTGATAGATCTGTGCCGTGTCGATCATGCGATAGCCTACGCTCAGGGCATCGGCTACACAGCGCTCAGCTTCGTCGGGAGAGACCTGATAGACGCCGTAGCCCAAGAGGGGCATCTCGACGCCGTTGTTTAGTGTGATTGTCTTCTGTTCCATACTGTTGGGAAGGGTTGATTGTTCGGGATAAGAATGAGAGTTTATGGGCGATGAGTGTCCCCGCACTATGGTGATAACAACTCGTCTTCTTGCAAGGTTTCCCCATGTGCGAGTACGGAGAGAGAATACCCACCCATATAGGAGGGAAAGACAACCTATATTGGTCGCTGGGCTGACCAATACTGCTGCGCTTCGTGACCTATATAGGTTCGCCCCGTGACCAATATGAGACTGTTGCCGCGAGTGCTGTCCTCTATTTATTGTGCTAAGGCATCGCATGCCCAGCTCCCCGATATCCCTCTCTGAAGAGATACACAAGCTCTTCGCTTTATCACGAGTATTCCTCTTATCCTGTGGAGGAAAAAGTCTCCTTCTCGCAAAGA
>ERZ773265.1246-NODE-1246-length-13682-cov-5.325457_pt1 | contig 13682 bp, 10 predicted proteins | sample MGYA00580512_ERZ773265 | MGnify/ENA primary metagenome ERZ773265 (study PRJEB29015, sample SAMEA2738169) | human oral metagenome | biome: human oral; feature: human-associated habitat; material: saliva | place: China | collected 2183 ... | reverse complement strand
TGTTTGACCCAAGTTACCCAGGGTTTGGTCGCCCTTACAGGGCTACGCACCCTGGGCTTTGAATGGGTCGCCCCGCTGGGGCTTAAGGCCTCGGATCTAGGTGGTGATAGGTGTGCGAAGTGTGTCTTACGATGCGTCGCCCCGCTGGGGCTGAAGGCCGCTAGTCTAAGAGGCTAGGTGTGTGCGAAGCGTATCTTGTCATCTTGTGAGCCGAGAAGCAGTGTGCTGCGGCCTAGCTAGCAGCACGCTGAGGGATATCCGTCAGCCCTTTGATGGATATCGGTTAGCTCCTTGATGGGTATCCGTCAGCGCCGTCAGGGATATCCCTCAGCACCTTGAGGGATAAGGGGGGGAGCTTGCCCTCGTGCTAAAAGCAGCGAGTGTAGGGCGATGGGGGCGCCCATGGGGAAGGCCTCGCGCGCGTTCCTATTATAGTGGCTGGGTATTGGGGCTAGCTAGGGCTGAGGATTGAGGCTGGATAGAGGGGGCTTGCCTCGAAGAGGCTGGGGCTTGTGGCTTAGGCTCGCCTGGAGGCGCGGCGCGGTAGGGTACGGCTGCGGTGCGCATTGTGGAGGGGCGGGCCTCAGACTTGTAGCGGCTTGAGCTCCGAGGCGTGGGGGGACTTAGCCTTGAGGCGTGGGGGCGTAGAGGCGGAGACTGGAGGGAGCGTGCTCGGACGAGGTATGGGGGTGTGAGATATTATTGCTACCTTTGTAGTCCATTAACGCTCATTATACGGTTACCAACCAACAGAGACTAAAGGCAAAAAGAACTTATTATAACGTTATAAGATAATGAAGAAAGGAATTCATCCTGAGAACTACCGTCCTGTAGTATTTAAGGACATGTCTAACGAAGACATCTTCATCACGCGCTCTACGATGGCTGCCAAGGAAACCATCGTAGTCGACGGCGTAGAGTATCCCCTGATCAAGGTCGAAATCTCCAGCACCTCGCACCCCTTCTTCACGGGTAAGGCAAAGCTGGTCGACACGGCTGGTCGCGTAGACAAGTTCATGAGCCGCTACGGCAACCGCAAGAAGTAGGAAGACAATTCCTTAGCTCCCGAGGCTGCGAAGTACAAGCGTCCTCATCGGAGTCCCTTATAGGCGGTCATCTATCCCACGGGATGGATGACCGCTCTTTCTTTGCCTGGGGCGGTGTCGCCTCGAGGCTGTGTAGACTGCAGGGGAATGAGTATCTTTGTCTTAGCCGCCCCGCTGTGGGGCTGGCTACTCATACACTCAGCTGTTATGGAACGTATACTTCCACACGTGACGAACGAGACGGGACGACTCAAGACCGTCGTCCTCGGTCTCCCCTATAGCATAGGGCCCATCCCCACCCTCCAAGAGACTTACGATGCCAAGAGCTACGAGGCAGTACAGCTCGGCTGCTTCCCCAGCCAGGCGGATATCATCCACGAGATGGATGCTGTGCTGGCAGTCCTCGAGCGCTACGGCGTCGAGGTGCTTCGCCCCGCGCCGCTGGAGGACTACAATCAGGTCTTCGCTCGCGACGTCGCCTTCACCATCGAGGACACGCTCTTCATCTCCAATCTCATCCCCGACCGCGGGCTTGAGACCGAGGCCTTCGGGCGCTCTGTCTTCCCCCGCATCGCTGAGGGACACCTCGAGACCCTGCCCGAGCGGGTACACACCGAGGGCGGGGACATCCTGCTCTACGATGATATCATCTTCGTCGGCACCTACCTAGGGGAGGACTACTCGAGCTACAAGACGGCGCGCACCAATCACTATGCGCTGGACTGGTTCCGCGAGCGCTTCCCGCACAAGCAGATCATCCCCATCGAGCTACGCAAGCATGACCACGACCCCCGCCAGTCGGTGCTGCATCTGGACTGCGCCTTCCAGCCCGTCTCCCGAGGACGTGCGCTGATCTATCCCGAGGGCTTCATGCACGAGCGCGACGTGGCGCTGATGGAAGAGATCTTCGGCAAGGACCAGCTCTTCCGCGTGACGCCCGACGAGGCCTACCATATGAGTACCAACGTCGTATCCCTGAGCCCCGAGGCGCTGATCAGTGACCGCTCCTTCGTCCGCCTCAACGAGCATCTGCGCTCCGCCTGGGGGATGACGGTCGAGGAGGTACCCTATCAGGAGATCTCCAAGATGGGTGGGCTCCTTCGCTGCTCTACGATGCCCCTTCGCCGCGAATAGGCCCTCGATATGAACAATCTGCCCTCTTGAGGGCTTCTATAGCCAAGTAGAACGCTAATTGACTACAGAGATGAAAAGAACGATCCTAGCATTCGGGCTCGCTGCCCTCAGCCTGGTGAGCGCCTCGGCCTGCACGGCTCAGGCCTCCAGCACGGAGCAGAAGGCGAAGCCCGAGGCGCAGGCTGGCCAGCCTGCCGAGGCCAAGAAGGAGCTCGTCAAGCACATTGACGCTGCCTTCATGCGCGCCAACATATACGACTACAAGGCTAATCCCACGAAGTTCGTCTTCAAGGGCAAGCGCCCCGCCGTCGTGGACTTCTACGCTACCTGGTGCGGCCCCTGCCGTAGCCTGGGCCCCAAGCTGGAGGCCGTAGCCAAGAAGTACGAGGGCAAGATCGACTTCTATAAGGTCGACGTGGATAAGAATGCCGAGCTCTCCCAGATCTTCCGCGTGCAGAGCATCCCCATGGTGCTCTTCATCCCTATGGAGGGTATCCCGACGCAGACGCTCGGTGACCTCAGCCCCGAGGAGATCCAGCAGAGCATCGACCTCATCTATAAGGCGGCTAAGTAGCTCGCCCGTGTAGGCCGCCTCACCCCGAGGGGGAGCCGCCTACACTGATAGGAGACAGCCCCCTGTCCCACACTCGGTGGGACAGGGGGCTGTGCTGTATGGTGGCGTGGCGGGCGCTAGGAGCGGAGGCGCTGCTGGATGCGCTCGGAGAGCAGGCGGTAGAGCTGCTGCAGCTCGGGCTCGCCGGTGAGGAGCTGCTCGTGGCGCTGCATCGTAGCCTCGTCCCCCCGAGCGGCAGGCCCCGTGAGGGCCTCGCGGGCAGGTAGCGTGTGCAGCTTCATGAGGAGCTCATCCAGTAGCGGCAGCAGCGCCTTGGGCGGCAGTCCCTCACGCTCCAGCAGGCGCTCGGCCTCGAGGACGAGGTAGTTGGAGAAGTTGCACGCCAGCACGGCGCCGAGGTGGAGGTAGAGGCGCTGCGCGCTCGTGGCCTCATGCACCTCATCGCCCAGCAGCTCCGCGAGCCGTCGTACCTTCGCTAGGCTCTCTGCGTCACTGGCCTCGATGTAGAAGGGGAGGTAGCTCCCCGCGGCGGCGCGCTCACGGCTGAAGGTCTGTAGCGGATAGAGCACGGCGCCCTGGGGGTGGTGCTCCAAGAGGCGCTCTAGGGGGGTAGCGCCCGAGCAGTGTACCCACAGGCTCCGCGTCCGCCCCTCGAGCTGACGCCACAGCTCGGGCAGGGCGTCATCGCTCAGGACGAAGAGGTAGATATCCGCCTCGGGCAGTAGCTCCGTGAGCTCCGTGGTGAGGGTGATCCCGCGTGTGTCGTACAGCTCGGCGAGCTCCGAGGCTAGGCGCTTCACGGAGGTGCGGCTACGGCTGTAGAGCTGTACGAGCGTCCCTGCCTCGGGATGGCGTAGCAGGGCGTGCGCTAGGTGACTCGCCAGCCGTCCCGCACCGAGGAGGACGATGCGCGGGGGCTGCTCTGGGCTTCGTGCCTCCATCTAGGCTTCGGCGACTTCGCTAGGCTCCTCGGGGGCTACGTAGCGGCCGATGTGGATCTTCTCCCACTTGAGGCTCTCGGTAGGACGAGGCTCGGGGGTACGCTCGCGGTGGCCGACGGCGATGATGCAGAGCACCTCGAGCTGGTAGGGGATGCCGAGGACATTGCGCACATACTCGGTGGACTCCTGTCCCGCCCCCGTGTAGCAGCCGTAGGCATCCGCCCAGCAGCTGCCTAGCCCCATAGCCTCGGCCTGCAGCTGGATGAAGCCTGCCGCCAGCGAGGCATCAGCGATCCAGCGCTCGCACTCCATGGGCGAGCCGAGGACGACGATACCCAGGGGCACCTGTCTCAGGAAGCCCGCACCACTCTCACGCATGTAGCTCAGCTCCACGAGGGTAGCCTTGTCCTCGACGAGGACGAACTGTGTGGTGTGCTTGTTCTTGGACGAGGGCGCACGCAGAGCGGCCTCCAGCAGCAGCTGCACCTCCTCGCCCGTGAGCGGCGTGTCTACATAGCGGCGAGCCGAGCGGCGCGTCTCGATGGCGGGCAGCAGGCGGGGCGCGGCCTCCTTGGCTGGGGTAAGCGGGAGGGCGGAAGCGGGCTCGTCGGACTCCTTGAGCAGCTCACCAGCCAGGCTAGCGATCATGCTGCGGTAGCTGGCATCGGTGCCCTCGCCGTGGCGGTGCTTGCCTTCGGCCTCCTCGAGGAGCTTGTAGAGGTAGTCGGAGATGCGCTTGGTGAACTCCTGGGGTAGGCTTGCTTTGCTTGTCTTCGTATCCATAGGGTTTTGGGAATAAATAGGGTCAGGGGATGGGATGGGCTAGGGGAGCCAGCGGCTGAGGCTATCGGCTAGCTGCGGCGCGTCGCGCCTCAGCAGCCAGGCCTCGCGTATGGTGTAGCTCAGTGGGAGGCTGCAGTCGAGCTCGGGGAGGATCTTGCCGTAGCGCTCCGCCTCACGTCCCGTAGCCAGTGTATAGTCTATGCTGCCCGCGGCCACACGCATCGCCAGCTGCTCGCTCGGGTAGAGGGAGTCGTAGCTGAGGTGTATGGGCTCGCCGATCTCCTCGCTCAGGTGCTGGACGAAGAGCGTGTAGGGCGAGCCCTCGGGCAGGACAAGGGTCTTGCCGCCGAGGGCCAGCTGCTGGCGGATCAGCTGGGCGCTGTCGCGGCGCTGCACCAGGTACAGGGGCGCAGCGCTGTGGGCACGCCAGGGGCGGAAGGAGAGGGTGTCGACCTCGGAGGTATGGGCCAGTGGACGCGCTATGAGGTCGACCTCGCCGCGGCGTAGTGCCGCGAGGGCGCGCGTCCAGTCGTTCTCCAGGACGACCTCCACGCGGAGGCCGCTGCGGTCGGAGAGCTGTCTAGCGAGCTCGTAAATCGCCCCCGTACGCAGACCGTCCTTGATCTCAACGGCGCCGTCGGTATAGGCCGAGAGGATGCGCAGTACGCCCTCGCGCTGGATCTCGGGCCAGTCGCGCTGGGCTATGGCCTCCTCGCTGGCTTGACTAGTGCCCGCGCTGGGACGCAGGTAGTACATCAGTCCGAGGGCCAGCAGCAGCGCCAGGAGGTAGCCGAGGAGGCGTGGGGTGAGCTTGGGGAGCGTCATAGGCGGGGCTAGTTATTAAGATCTACGACCACGCCAGCCTGCAGGTGCATGGGGGCATAGGGGTACTTGTGCATGGAGAGGCGTGGGTTGGAGAAGAGCGCCTCGCCGACGTTGTACATCTCGAGGAAGAAGCGGGCGCGCTTGAGACGGAAGTTGGCATAGGCGTTCACCAGTGCGGTCTTCCCCCCGACATAGCCCTCGGTCTGCAGGGCGAACTGCTGCGTCGTGGGCTGATAGTAAGGTGCACGGTAGCTGCTGTGCCAGTAGCCCTTGACCCCGAGGTCAATGCGCATGACGCTCGCCACGAGGAAGCGGAGGTAGACATCGGCTGCGGCCGAGAGCTCGGGCAGCGGCAGGACGCTCTCTACGGAGCTCTTCTGATAGGCGCCCTCCAGCTCCCAGTTCAGCATGCCCCAGCGGCTGGCGTGCTGCAGCCTGAGGGCGAGCACCTGGATCAGGGGCCCGTACTGCTGCGTCTCGCCCTTGCTGTCGAAGTAGAGATAGTTCTGCAGCGAGCTCGTGCGCAGCTCTGCGCTGGTGCCCCAGGAGGCTAGGTGCAGGCGGGCGCCGAGCTCTACGCGGCGGGTGAACTCCAGCTCCTTGTCCCACCAGCCATAGGTGCCGTGGTGGTGTGCTGCGAAGAAGGAGGGGGCGCCGTTCTCCAGTAGTCCGTCAGCCTCGAGGGCAAAGCGGCGCCCCAGGAGACGGAAGGCGGTACGCACATCCCCCTCGAGGCGCAGCGCGCCGAGGTCTCGGCCGAGGACACCCAGCTCGGCACGTGCCGAGAAGTTGAGCCCTTCCCCCTCTCGGCGCTCGATGAGGCCACCGACGAAGGTCGAGGAGAAGCGCTCGCGCTGGTAGCGGTGCGTCGTGCGGTCGGGCAGATCAGCCCAGTTGTTCTCCTGCCTCAGGTAGGCCGAGAGGCCGAACTTGACCCAGGGACGGAAGCCCTCCAGTAGCGAGAGCGCCAGCGTGGTACGCAGCGTGGCGAGCTGGGCACTATCGTTCGGCATCGTGAGGTCCGTCTCGGTGCCATCGGCAGCCTTCACCTTGTGCGACACGACGGGCGTGCCGAAGGCCTTGGTGAAGGCTTCGGAGGGGCTCTCGGCCTTGAACTGACGGCTGTGCTTGGTGTAGTAGTTGGTCAGCGAGAGGCCTGCGACGGGGACGAAGACAAGGCTATCCACCTGCAGACTGTCGCCCCCGACCACCATCCCAGGTGTGCTGGGGGCAGGGACGCGTACCGCGCGGCGCTGGTAGCTACCGAGGCGGTAGGTCTGCGCGAGGAAGGCATGCCCGAGGCGCTGCAGGTTGTGCAGGTTGCGGTCCAGCAGTACGGGGACGTCCTTGGCACTGATGCGCGTGCGTCCGTTGGTATAGCGCTCGGGGTTGTCGATGTAGTCGGCATTGGTGATCCCACCGTTCTCCTCCTGCTTGTAGTAGTCGTTGGCCACGTAGGCGTAGAGCTCATAGCGGTCGCCGCGGTAGCTGGTGAAGACGCGGTAGCGGGCGTCCTTGCTCCTATTATAGGTATAGTAGCCGAGGGCGTTGCGGTAGTCGAAGTTCACGCCCAGGTTGAGCCTGCGACCGAGGTTGACGCCGAAGTCCGCCGCCAGCACGTCCTCGGCTTCGTTGGTGGCGAAGTTCTTCTGATAGCGCACGAGGGTGAAGGGCGTCTTGGTGTCGTAGAAGCGCACCTCGCTCGGAGTGTAGAGCATGCCGTGGTAGCCATCGACGTAGAAGAAGTCGCTGACGCCCTGCGGGCGGTCGAAGAAGTACTTGCTCTGCCAGAGCGAACTCATATTCCCCTGATAGCTCACCCCTAGGCTGCGGTACTCGGGACTGATATACTCGTAGGTGTAGTGCGTCAGGGTGTCGGGCATCTGGACGCGTACGGTGCGTCCCACCTCGGGGATGAGGCGGTAGGCGCGGAGCTTGTCACCGCGTACCATCTTGATCTCGTCGGGGATCGTCTCGACCTCCCGTACGGCGTAGGGATCTAGGGTCTTGTACTGGGGCTGCTGCGCCAGTGCAGGCGCTGGGAGCCCTAGCACTAGGAGCGCTAGGGGTAGATATAGCTTGGGATTCATTCGGGGATATATCGCGTCGTTGTCTAGGGGCGGAGCCTTAGCACTGTTCCAGGCCGCAGCTGCAGCCCTTGGGGTCGAGCTCGATCGTCAGGTGGCTCACTAGGCGCGCCGTCGCCAGCTGGCGCACGGCCTCCTTGAGCTCGGCGAGCTGGCGGGGCTTGGTCAGGCGCTCGCAGTCGTAGACGAGGTGCAGGGTGCCGATGTGCTGCTCGCCGTTGAGCGTCCAGAGGTGGACGTCGTGCACGGACAGCACGCCCTCCAGACGCAGCACCTCCTGGACGAGCTCCTCGCTATCGACGTCCTCGGGTACCCCTTGGAGGAAGATGCGGAGGTTGTCCCTGAGATTGAAGTACACATTGTACAGTACCCAGCCCGTGATGCAGAGCGAGAGGATGGGGTCAAGGATGGGGAGGTCGACGAAGTACATGACGACGCTGACGATGAGTACAGCCACCCAGCCCAGTACGTCCTCCATCAGATGCAAGCGCATGGCACGCTCGTTGAGCGAGCTACCGCCCATCATACGCCAGGCCGCGTAGCCATTGACCGCGAGGCCGAAGAGGGAGAGGACGAACATCCCCCCCGCGTGCGGCTCGCTCGGGGTGATGATGCGCTCGATGGACTCCTTGATGACGAAGATCGAGCCCACGAGTAGGATGATGGAGATGAGCAAGGCGCCCAGCAGGGAGAAGCGCTTGTAGCCGTAGCTGAAGTTCCGGTCGCGACCCTTCTTAGAGAGGCGCTCCAGATACCAGGCTACGCCCAGCGAACAGGAGTCACCGAAGTCGTGCAGCGCATCCGATAGGATAGCTACGCTCCCCGTATAGAGCCCGCCGACGAGCTCCACAAGGGCAAAGAAGAGGTTCAGCACGAAGCCCAGGAAGATATTCCCCTCCGCCTCGTTATGATGGTGATGGTGGTGATGGCCGTGCCCGTGATGACAATGGCTGTGGCTGTGTCCTGCCTTGTCCCCGTGGCCGTGCCGCTGGCTGGGACAAGCTCCTCCCTCGTGCTCGTGGCTATGCTGGTGCCCGTGACAGTGCTCTGCCTCATGCGTGTGGCTATGCTGCTGGCTAGGACAAAGCTCGTCCCCGTGCTCGTGATGCTGCTCGTCGTCGACCTCTTCGCTGATCGTGTGGCTCATAATGCTCCTATGCTTGATGCCTGCTGCTAGGCTCCTTTATACTAACTAACGTCCTTATGAGTACAAAAGTACGGCTTTTTGGGGGCATCGATCGCGGTGCCCCGCCCCGCTGCTTTGCGTGCTTTCTCATCCTGCTCGCCGTCCTCCCTTCCCTTTGCTCTCCCCGCCGCTGGATCGTACGCCTTAGCCCTGCCTATCCAGCCCCGCAAAGTCTTTCCATCTTGCTCGGCCTTGCCCTCCCAATAGGGTAGGTCTATTTGGCGAAAGTATGCTACGGAAAGTTTTGTACCTTTGAATCATAGTTAGCCCCTAGCACTCGCCATGCTCAGAGGAGTACGGCGGAGAGCTGGGATACCTGTGTAACCTAATTCTATATGTAAGATGAGTGGAAATTCAACTAGTACGTCACCGAGGACAATCATCATGCTTTACGGCCCCCATGATTCTGGTAAGACGACATCGCTTAACCATCTGATCGGACTTCTGGATCCGAATCAGCAAGATTGGCCTCATGGAAAGGATAGGGAGGTGCTTGTCGCTTATCAAGGTGCCCGAGTAGCTGTGACGACGAAAGGAGATGGCTTGAAAGAGGTTAAAGGCAATCTAAAATTCGCAGAAGAAACGGGTTGCGATATTCTTGTTACTCCAGCGAGGACAAGGGGAGAGACACGGAAGGAAATCCGCGACTATGCTAGCAAACACTCAATTAAGCGAATTGAGGTGAGATCGTACATTGCCCCTCAATCTTGTCATAGTCTAGTTAATCTAGTACTAGCAGATTCACTCAAGAAGGTCATAGAGGGTCTTATAAAGGCGCACCCATAGGTGCGTCTCGCGAAGCCTCTCTTTATTGGCTATTCCTTCTCTGTTGCCTTTTGCTAGGGTAGCTTGCCACCTCGTTAGCGACGTGGAATAACTCTCGGCGGCATCACGGCTATCCCTCAGCTCTGTGAGGGATAAGTATCGGTGGTGTTTAGGGATATCAGTCGGTGCACTGAGGGGTACCAGTTAGCGCCGTCACTGATAGCTCGGAAGGCCCTGAGGGATATCCCTCAGCCGCCTCACGGACGTCCCTCACGGGCGCCACGGATGTCCCTCAGCTCGCTCAGGGATATCCCTCAGCGGCCCCGCCCTGAGTACAGGAGCTCCCCAGCAGGGACTTGCGAGGCTCTGACGAGCCTAACCCGCCTAGGACAAGAGCGAGCAGCAGGTGCGCTTAGCTCGCTACTTCAAGCCTGTTCTCTAGCACGGAGCAGGGGCCATTGGAGCAGGAGCATCCCGTCCTCTGCGCGTAGCACAAGGGCGCCAGCAGAGACAGGTCAAGATACTCGGAATAAGGGCTTAAGGTCTCCGCAGACTTACCCTAGCGTAGCCCCACGAGCTAGCTAGCGCCCCACCCCCTAGGGTCGCGGCAAAGCGAGCGCGGGGCATGAGCGCGCGCGGAGCTTGCTATTTGCTTATTAGGCAAAGTCTTCGTAAATTTGCACACCAATAAGAGTGTACTTTGACCACGCAAGAATAAACTATAACAACAAGATAAGCTAAAAGAATTATGATCGTAGTTCCAGTAAAAGAGGGCGAAAACATCGAAAGAGCTCTGAGACGCTTCAAGAGAAAGTTTGAGAAGACGGGTACGATGCGCGCCCTGCGTGCACGTCAGGCCTTCATCAAGCCTTCGGTGGCTCGACGCAAGAAGATGGAGAAGGCCATCTACGTCAAGCAGCTCCACCAGGCTGAAGAGCAGTAGGTCGCCAGAGCCCGAGGCCAGAGCGCCTCACCGCAGCCCTATATATAAGGTAGGGGTGCATGTATAGCCCTCCCTGGAGGAGGCGACAGAGGGAGCAGCTGCACGGCGACAAGTGCAGCCCAAGACTCCACAGAATAGCAAAAAGGAATGTTCGCTGATCAGCCTCCAAGCATGGAGGACGATCGGCGAACATTCCTTTTATCTCCCTGGTAGGTAGACCCCGGTAGCCGAGCAGGCAGGGGCGTGAGGATGTTTCATCCTTTTACGTTACCTTTGTGGATATAAATAATCAATTCACTAAATTGAACTATTATGGCAACTGACAAAGAACGGTTACTAAGCGAATTCCCTGCCATTAGCACACAGGAATGGAAGGACAAGATCGTAGCCGACTTGAAGGGAGCAGACTTCGACCGCAAGCTCGTCTGGCGTACCAACGAAGGGTTTAACGTGAACCCCTTCTACCGCCGCGAGGACATCGAAGGCCTCTCCACCCCCAAGGTAATGCCTGGCGAGTACCCCTACGTACGCTCCACGCGTATGGACAATGAGTGGCTCGTGCGTCAGGACATCACGGTACACGACGCCGGCGAGGCTAATGCCAAGGCGCTCGACATCCTCAACAAGGGTGTGACCTCCCTGGGCTTCAAGCTACAGCGCGACCAGGTAAACAAGGAGACGCTCAGCGTCCTGCTCAAGGGTATCATGCCCGAGGCGATCGAGCTGAACTTCTCCTGCTGCATCTCCGTAGCTAGCCAGCTGGCTGGCGAGCTCGCTGCTTACTTCGCTAGCACAGGAGCGGATGTCAAGCAGTGCAAGGGCTCGATCAACTTCGACCCCTTCAAGAAGCAGCTCGTCAAGGGTATCTCCAACCCCCAGTGGGCAGACGCTGCAGCGAGGATCCTCGAGGCTATCCGTCCGCTCCCCGGCTACCGCGTGCTGACGGTCAACGCCCTCAGCCTCAACAACGCTGGTGCCTATATCTACCAGGAGCTGGGCTACGCCCTCTCCATCGGTGCTGAGCTCATCGACAAGCTCACCGAGCGCGGCTTCTCGATCGAGGAGCTGACGAGCCGCATCAAGTTCGTCTTCGGCGTCGGGTCCAACTACTTCATGGAGCTGGCAAAGTTCCGCGCAGCACGCTGGCTCTGGGCCGAGATCATCGGCGCCTATGGCGACCAGTACAAGGGCGAGGCTGCCAAGATACACATGCAGGCCGTCACCTCCACCTGGAACAAGACCATCTACGACGCACACGTCAACCTGCTCCGCACGCAGACCGAGGCTATGTCGGCTTCGCTGGGCGGCGTAGACTCCATCACGGTACAGCCCTTCGACGTCACCTACCAGGAATCCGACAGCTTCTCCGAGCGTATCGCACGCAACCAGCAGCTGCTCCTCAAGGAGGAATGTCACTTCGACAAGGTCATCGACCCCGCTGCAGGCTCCTACTATGTAGAGCACCTAACGAACTCGATCGCCGACCAGGCCTGGAAGCTCTTCCTCTCCGTAGAGGAGGAGGGCGGCTTCGCCGTAGCTGCTGAGGCTGGCGAAGTTCAGAAGGCTGTCAACGCCAGCAACGCTAAGCGCCATGCCGCTGTAGCTGCGCGTAAGGAGATCTTCCTCGGGACGAACCAGTTCCCCAACTTTACCGAGACGGCAGCACAGAAGCTCCCCGCCGCAGCTCCCGCCGCGCACAGCTGTGGCTGCGGCACGGCTACCATCGAGGCGCTGAACTTCGATCGCGGTGCCTCCGAGTTCGAGGCACTGCGCCTGGCTACCGAGCGCAGCGGCAAGGACGTCAAGGTCTTCATGCTGACGATCGGGAACCTGGCCATGCGCCTGGCCCGCTCGCAGTTCTCCAGTAACTTCTTCGCCTGCGCTGGCTACAAGGTCCAGGACAACCTCGGCTTTGCTACCGTCCAGGAGGGCGTAGACGCAGCACTCGCAGCAGGCGCCTCCATCGTCGTCCTCTGCTCGAGCGATGATGAGTACGCCGAGTTCGCGCCCGAGGCCTACAAGTACCTCGCAGGTCGCGCAGAGTTCGTCGTAGCTGGTGCCCCCGCCTGCATGGATGACCTCAAGGCAGTGGGCATCGAGCACTTCATCAACGTCAAGAGCAACGTCCTAGAGACGCTCCGCCAGTTCAACCACAAGCTGGGTATTAACTAATAGGGAAGGACGAAAGAAATGAAACCACAATTCAAAAACATTGATATCAAGTCTGCGGGCTTCGCACAGACCTGCCCCGTGGAGTGGGCTGCGAAGCAGAGCAACGACGCCGTATGGCGTACGGCCGAGCAGATCCTCGTCAAGCCCGTCTATACGGCCCACGACCTCGAGGGCATGGAGCACCTGGACTACGCCTCTGGTCTGCCCCCCTACCTCCGTGGCCCCTATAGCGGCATGTACGCGATGCGTCCCTGGACGATCCGTCAGTACGCTGGCTTCTCCACGGCTGAGGAGTCCAATGCCTTCTACCGTCGTAACCTCGCCGCAGGTCAGAAGGGGCTGTCGGTAGCCTTTGACCTAGCGACCCACCGTGGCTACGACGCTGACCACTCGCGTGTCGTCGGTGACGTCGGTAAGGCTGGGGTATCCATCTGCTCGCTGGAGGATATGAAGGTCCTCTTCGACGGGATCCCCCTCAACAAGATGTCCGTCTCGATGACGATGAACGGGGCCGTGCTGCCCGTCATGGCCTTCTACATCAACGCTGGGCTCGAGCAGGGCGCTAAGCTCGATGAGATGGCTGGGACGATTCAGAACGACATTCTCAAGGAGTTCATGGTGCGTAACACCTACATCTACCCACCCGAATTCTCGATGCGTATCATCGCCGACATCTTCGAGTACACGTCGCAGAACATGCCTAAGTTCAACTCGATCTCCATCTCCGGCTACCACATGCAGGAGGCCGGTGCTACGGCGGATATCGAGATGGCCTACACGCTGGCCGACGGGCTCGAGTACCTCAAGGCAGGGATCGCCGCTGGTATCCCCGTGGACAAGTTCGCCCCACGTCTGTCCTTCTTCTGGGCCATCGGGATGAACCACTTCATGGAGATCGCCAAGATGCGTGCTGCACGCTGCCTCTGGTCCAAGATCGTCAAGCAGTTCAACCCCGAGAACCCCAAGAGCCTCGCACTGCGTACCCACAGCCAGACCTCTGGCTGGTCGCTCACCGAGCAGGACCCCTTCAACAACGTAGGTCGTACCTGTATCGAGGCCATGGGTGCTGCCCTGGGGCACACGCAGTCCCTGCACACCAACGCCCTGGACGAAGCGATTGCTCTGCCTACGGACTTCTCCGCTCGTATCGCTCGTAACACCCAGATCTACATCCAGGAGGAAACGATGATCTGTAAGGAGATCGACCCATGGGCTGGCTCCTACTA
>ERZ773265.1240-NODE-1240-length-13712-cov-4.315882_pt1 | contig 13712 bp, 10 predicted proteins | sample MGYA00580512_ERZ773265 | MGnify/ENA primary metagenome ERZ773265 (study PRJEB29015, sample SAMEA2738169) | human oral metagenome | biome: human oral; feature: human-associated habitat; material: saliva | place: China | collected 2183 ... | reverse complement strand
GATGGCGACGTGCTGTACCAACACGACCGCTTCGATGCCTATGTCAACGCCCTCAACCGCCTCGAGCAACGCGGACTCGTGTACGAATGCTACTGCTCCCGGCGCGAAATTCAGGAAGCCGCCCGCGCCCCGCACGCCGTGCCCGGCTCCTACCCGGGAACCTGTCGTTCGCTTGACGACGCCAACCGTGCCCAGCGCCGCGCTGACCTCGCCGCTGCGGGACGCGTGCCCGCGCTGCGGCTTCGTGCCGACGTGACGCAGTGGACCGTGCACGACTTTTTCGCGGGTGACTACACCGGCGACGTGGATGACATGGTGCTTCGCCGCGGCGGGCAGGCTCCGGATTGGGCGTACAACCTGGCCGTGGTGGTCGACGATGCATTTCAGGGCGTTGACCAGGTAGTTCGTGGCAGGGACCTGCTTTCCTCCGCGCCCCGGCAGGCGTATCTCGCGGGGCTTCTGGGTATTGAGGCTCCCGACTACGTGCATGTGCCATTGGTGCTCGGCCCCACGGGACGCAGGCTGGCCAAACGCGACGGTGCTGTTACGCTCCGTGAAATGCTTCACGACGCCACGCCAGCGGAGGTTGTCTCCCGACTTGCTATGTCCTTGGGTTTCAGGCCGGTTAGTTCTGCGGCGGAATTGCTAGAAGTGTTCGATCCGGCCGTGCTGAGCGGGGAGGATTATGTGTGGGGGTAGGGGGCGAAATTATGAGGACTCTGCAGGTGCGTCTATATGGTTTACTTTTTCAACACTGCTAACCGCTGCCCGTAATCTTGGGTGTCCGTGAAGTGCTTCAAGGATTTTCTTTGATGAAACCCCTAGTTTATGAATTGCTGCTAAGTATGTTACTAAATGAGTTACCCGAGCAACCGCAAACAACGACATGCTATCGCTAATAATCTTTCTACGCTTTGTGCCGCCATGAGCGACGTGATTACGTGCCCATACTGCCCACTGTGCCCAGTTGTCGACATTGAGATTTAGTTCATTTCTAATATCTTCTGGGAGTTGATCGTAGAGATCTTTGAGTCGATCTCTCAAATTGGTGGAACCGCCAGGATCGATATTGAGGCACCAACTATGAAAACCTTCAGCACATGCTACTGATTGACCAACATATTCTTCTATATAGCGGGATGAATATCCACATAATCCAACTAGGACTCCCCACGCATAGGCGGCTTGGCGTCCCCGTGTCATCTCTGCTCGAATATTTAGATAGGAACTAAATGAGACATCTTCAAGTGTGAATATTATCTCATAAGAATGGTGCTTTTCTTCAGGTTTTGCTGACTCTCCAAAGTGTGACAACAGTGAAACTTCATCGCCGTGTGTAGTCGTTAGAGTAATTTCTTCGATGCCGCATGGCTTAAAGGTGGTTAGCCTTAATAAGTCAATGAACGGAGACATATATTCAATAAGATTAGATGCCGAAGCGCCGTGTTTGCCTAATAGTTCGATATTGGCTTGAGCTCTAGTTTGAAGTGTAATAACAGGTCCACGTTGCTGATAGCTTGTCATCATATCAAGTTTGAAGTCAGGCTTTGCTTCTGTAGCTTCGCTGGCCCACGGACGTGTTGCACATGTATTTATGCAGTACTTGATATTATCTATTTCTTCTGTTGCGTATTCGGCACGAAAACCGCCAACAACTGGAAGTATATACGGCATTAGGAGCGTGCCATTTTCTAATTTTTTGCCTGGGTTGTCAACTCCTTGAATTTTTGTCCATTGGGGTGGGCAGAACCGTCCGTCATTTGTGAGGTAATAGAGGTTATCCAAGTTGAGTGAGGCAGATTTGAACTCCGATTTTTCGTGGTCGGTATGAATTCCTATTCCAATCCACATGGATCGCCATGTTTCTGTGCTGGCTCTGTCTGAGAAGCCATAAGTAGTTCCTTTGGATTGGTATGCATCCCAGATCGAGACGGGTTCGTTTGATGTAAGCTCTCCATAAATGGTGCCTCGGTAAGGGTTTTCGATAATTGAATCGCAATCATTCTGAGTGAGTTGTGGCAGGAATCCTCCTATTAACTCTAGGGAGGCGCCTTCTTCTGGATTCCAAGTAAGTATACCTGGAACTTTATCGTCAGTATTTTCGGGAAGATAAAACAAGCCTTTGAAACTATGATTTTGATCTTGTCGCATAGCTGGAACGTTACCACTTTGGCTAAATTTAAGCTAACTAGTCTTGTATGATTTGCATCACGAGATGCCTTTAGTCAAGAAATATCAATGGGTGCTAGCATGTCGTTTATTAGCTGATTCTGGTAGATGTCAGAGGGGCTTGAGGGGTTAGATTTCTTCGTAGTCGTTGCAGGTTATTGCTGTTTTCTTTTCTGCGAAGTTCCCTACGTTCAAGCACTCGGGACCAAGCTTAAGAGATAGAATAAAATATCTTCGCAGTGAACGAAGTTAACCGCAATGTGTGGGGTAATGATTGGAGTGGGGAAACTAGAGGAGATGATGTGCTGTGAGTATGATTTTTGATTCAGATCGTGAATCACTGAATGATGGTAGTGTTCGTTTGCTGCAGGCCAACTCTGAGCTGTTCCTTCGTCCAAAGTCTAAGTTTGGGTTCCGCTTTGACGGCATGAGTGATGGGAAAGGCTAGACGGCAGCGTAGCCATTAGAACCTTGCCAGCCTTACTGCACGGGTTGGCGAATCTTGGGCGAGAGGAGCTATACCTGCTGTTTGAGCCCACCGATTAGGCATTCCAGTATGCCGCCGGAGGTGGCATCTTCCTCGTCAACGTCGTCGTGGACGCCGCGCAGGGTGGCAACCACAGCTTCGATGGCGGACACGATGTAGGCGATGCCGTCGCTGGTGAGGACTTCGCCCTCAGGGGCGGTGGGCACGGTGGTCATGGAGGCTACGGTGGCGGGGCGGCCGTCGGGAACTGCTTTGACGGCGCGCATGCGCTCGGCAACCTCGTCGGTTCCTGCGGTAGCGATGCCGACGACCTCGTCCAAGTTGAGGTGGACGTCGCGGAAGTTCGGGCCGATCACGTTCCAGTGGATTTGCTTGCCCACGCGTTCGAGAGCGATGAGGTCAACCAGGACGCGCTGGAGGCTGTCGCTCATGGCGGTGGAAGCGGTGAAGCTCAGGCTGATTGATGGTGGAATAGTCTTGGTATCTGTACTCATAGCCTGGCTATAACACACTTTGTCTGAGTAAGGTTTTCTTTATAGTTCGCCGACTAGCGGCATGCGTGTGCCCTCAGGTCGCGCAGTGCTGGCCCCGGCATACACAAAAGGACCCCAACCAGACTGGTTGGGGTCCTTACTGCGGAGGATAGGGGATTTGAACCCCTGAGGGATTGCTCCCAACACGCGTTCCAGGCGTGCGACATAGGCCGCTAGTCGAATCCTCCATTAAGAACATGTCACCAAAGGGCGCTGTTCCTTGAAAGACTGTACACTTTCCGCAGTCCCGTTGGCAAATTGCTGGTGGGAGTGGTGTTTTGGCGCGTGGTGCGGTGTGAGGCTAGGGTTGTTGCTAGGACTCCGTGTGGTGTTTATCTTGTGAACTCCCCCAGGGCAGGAATGCAGCAAGGGTCAGCGAGCTCTGGCAGGTGCGCGGGGTCCCTTAATTCTTTCTAAAAACTCAACATCTTTTGATGTTTTGCGTCTAAAGTGGGGGCCGGTGGCCACCTTTTTGTTTGGCCACCATAGTTGCAGTTTTTTCGCACCGTGGAGGGTGGCCTGATATGGCGTTGCAGGATTTTGAGGCCCAGGAGTTGGCCCAGTTTGCTGAGGATATTTCACAGGCGTATGAGGATTTGAAAGCCCGCAATCTTGCTTTGGATTTGACTAGGGGGAAGCCGTCTTCCGAGCAGCTGGATTTTTCCGACGAGCTGCTTGGCCTGCCCGGATCCGGTAATTTCCGGTCTGCGGATGGCACGGATTGCCGTAACTATGGTGGTTTGGCTGGCGTTAAGGATATCCGCGAGATTTATGCGGAGTTGCTGGGCATTCCCGTTGATCAGGTGTATGCGGGGGATGCGTCAAGCTTGAACATTATGTTTGACCTGATCATGACTTCCTACATTTGGGGGACTAATGATTCCCCCCGTCCTTGGAAGGATGAGCCGGTAGTGAAGTGGTTGTGCCCGGTACCGGGCTACGACAGGCACTTCACCATCACCGAACATTTCGGTTTTGAGATGCTGCCGGTTCCCATGCTTGACGACGGCCCCGACATGGATGTGGTCCGTGATCTGGTGAAGGATCCTGCAGTGAAGGGCATGTGGACGGTGCCGATTTTCGGCAACCCGACAGGCGTGACTTTCTCCGAGAAGGTGTGCCGCGAGCTTGCAGAGATGGAGACCGCAGCTCCTGATTTCCGCATCGTGTGGGATAACGCTTACGCGGTGCACACCCTCACGGATGAGTTCCCGGTGGTGCATAACGTCATTGAGTTTGCCAAGGAAGCAGGCCACCCGAACCGTTTCTGGTTCATGACCTCCACCTCTAAGATCACCTTCGCGGGTTCCGGCGTGAGCTTCTTTGCCTCGTCACCAGAGAACCTGGCATGGTATGCCTCTCACGCGAATGTGCGTGGTATCGGCCCGAATAAACTGAACCAGCTGGCCCATGCGCAGTACTTCAAGGACGCCGAGGGCGTGCGTATTCTCATGCGCAAGCATGCTGGCTCGCTGGCCCCGAAGTTTGAGCGTGTGCTGCAGATTCTTGAAAAACGCCTGGGGGAGTACGGAGTGGCCAGCTGGACCAAACCGGAGGGCGGCTACTTCATTTCCCTGGATGTGGTGGATGGCACCGCGTCTCGGGTGGTGGAGTTGGCCAAGGAAGCAGGCATTGCTCTGACGGGCGCTGGCTCGTCCTTCCCACTGCGCAAAGATCCGAATGACCGCAATATCCGCCTCGCGCCGTCGCTTCCGCCGGTGGAGGAGGTGGAGGTAGCCATGGATGGTGTGGCTACGTGCGTGTTGTTGGCTGCGGCAGAAAAGTTTGCGGATTAACCGTGAATTTGCAGGAAACAGCATATTGGCTGGATGGTCTTTTTCCGGGAGACTTGAAGTTCTCCCGGATTAACGGCCTGCATATTGCCAGCATTGATCTGAGTTCCGATGACACCACTGAGGCGTTGGCCTGCACTGCGGATTTCGGCCAGGTGGACACTGGTTTGGTGAGTTCGGAAGAGGCGTTCGAGGACAGGGGCGTCGAAAAGCAGGTGGAGGTGCGCAGCGAGATTTTCTGCGTGGCATCTGCTGAGCCTGAGGTTGTGGAACGCGCGGTGGTGGCTGCGGCGTCGTTTTTGGCGGAGAGCAACACCATTCAGACTGGTATTGTGCCTGCTCAGCCGGGCCAATTGCTGCCTGCGGTGGGGGTATTTGGTGGGCTGGCGGAGATGCCGGGGATTGAAGTTCGGCATGGGTTGCTGGTTGCTCCGTATGTGTGGTCGGATGGGGTGCCCCGGATGCGTGAGGATGACCGCATCACCACGATGCTGCAGCTTGTGATGCTCACCGACGATGAATATGAGTACGCCACCACCTATGGTGTTGATGAGCTTCAGGAAGCGATGGTGAACGAGGGGGTCAATATTCTCGATTTGGGCCGATAGCCAGGTACTTATCGCGTTATCGGCCCCGGATGGGGGTTAACCTGAGAATTCTTTATTGAAAAAGGGCTGCGTGGCCGCGAGTGGCCTGGACAGCTCGATTTGTGCATTGGTATTATTAGTGTATCCTGTGAAAAACGCTTATTAATTTTAGTTTATATTTCAACTAATTTTTAGAAAACGGATGTCACGTGGATTCGCTGTTTAGGAAAAACCAATGATCCTCAGCTCTGAACACACCAACACAACCCGCGCCAGGATAGTCACACTGCTGACAGCGCTGTGCATCGTGCTGTCCATCAGCGTTGGGACTGTCACGACCGTCACAGGAACCGCCGTCGCCCACGCACAAACCGCCAACAACCAAGCGAGTGAGCCTCGTGCGGGCGATGCCTGGTCCACCCGAACCAACACCCGCAAGCTCGACGGCACTTATGCCACCTGGGCGGCCCGCTTCAACACCACCGCGCTCGCCGCAAACGTTCCCAACCTTGCTTTTACCGGCACCCCCACGCAGCTCACCTTTACGGTGACCGCCGACGACGGGCAGGTACTCGTCGATGAACAGCCCTATTGGGAACTCCACCGCGTCGAGGCTGGAAAGGCCGAGGGCACCGGGAAATCGGACTCCGCCACCCTCCTCGCCTCTGCGGCAGTCGCGGCAGATGGCTACAGCGTCAGCTACGAATTCACCGATGCTGCCGGGACCAGCGCGAACGTTACTATCAACGGCCCCTTCGCCCCCGACGCCACCTACGAGGTGCGCTTCCACACCATCCCCATCAGCCCTGCGAAACCCTACTTCGATCGCGGTGCTGGCATCCATGTCACCACTGCCATCGCGGGGCTTAACTCCACGGCCACGAACTACGACATCAGCGGCACCATCACCAGCGGGGAAACCACGCCAGGCTTCGGTACGTTCTCCATCACCAACCTGGTCCAAGGCGGGGCAGCCGACAAGATGCCCGCAGGCGCGCGCTTCATCATCAACGGCACCTACACCCTCCCCAACGGCACCACTACCAGTGACTACGCTGACTGGTCCGCCCCGGGGACCATCCGCGCCGACAAAACCGGCGGCGCCTTCACCATGATGGTGGGCAAAGACAACGCCGCCACGCTTGACGACGTCGCCCACCCCGGGCACATCACCCAGTTTCCGCTGGGCACGCGCATTGACTTCAAAGAACAACAACCCCAAGACTCGTGGGATTACGCCTGGGCGCCGCCCTTTTTCCGCATCGGAAACGACATCATTTCCGGCGTGACACTCAGCGCAGAAAAAACCCACATTGAGGTAGTGAACCAGGTGCACATGCGAAGCGACGTCACACCTGCCTGGACATTGCTCACCGGCATTCCATTCCTCGGATCCGTCGTCGCCCCGCTCGTAGCGTCAGGACTGGGGATTCTACCTACTGGATCGTCCATGCCGTCTGGAGCTGGTATGTCTGGGGCAGCGCAATCAGCAGTCCCCGACAACTCTGTCATGCCCAGTGCGAATGGCTTCTCCGGCTCATCCCAGTCCGGCGACCTTTCCCAAGGGGATTCCGGTCACGAGTCGCCCAGCATCGCCCAGGCAGAAGTCCTCAACCGGGACGGGGGAACCGCGCGAAAGATCGCAGGCAATGCAGGCACGTCCGCCCATATGGATGTGTCTGCGGTGCGTGCCACATCATCTTCCGCCGTGCTCGATGCGCTGCGCGTGGGCTGGGTGGTTATCGTTTTGGCACTGCTGTTGCTGGTCGTCGCCGTGGGTCTGCTGATTACCGTGGCGTACCGCAATCGCCTGTAACCCTGTAACCAGGCGCGGGTGTCCCCGTGTCTGGCCTGGGCGGTAGGCTCTACATCGTGGCTCTTTATCGTAAGTATCGTCCAGCCTCTTTCGCGGAGGTGATCGGCCAGGATCATGTGACCAGGCCGTTGTCCGTCGCTCTTGATAGTGGACGTATCAATCATGCTTACTTATTTACCGGCCCCAGGGGGTGCGGTAAAACATCGTCGGCTCGTATTTTGGCGCGGTCCCTCAACTGCGTGCAAGGGCCAACGTCCACCCCCTGTGGGGTGTGTAACTCGTGTGTGTCGCTGGCACCCGGTGGTCCGGGCAACCTGGACGTGGTGGAGTTGGATGCCGCCAGCCACAACGGCGTGGACGATATGCGTGACCTGCGCGATCGCGCCACATACGCCCCGGCGGAATCCCGCTACCGCATCTTCATTATCGACGAAGCCCACATGATCACCACCCAGGGCTTCAACGCCCTGCTGAAGATTGTGGAGGAGCCCCCAGAGCACCTGATCTTCATTTTCGCCACCACCGAGCCGGAAAAAGTCATCGGCACAATCCGCTCCCGCACGCACAACTACCCGTTCCGGCTGCTCGCCCCGCCGGACATGCGCATGCTGCTGGAACGCACCTGCCAGGCGGAAAGCGTGCAGGTAGAGGACTCCGTCTACCCGCTGATCATTCGCGCCGGGGGTGGATCGCCCCGCGATTCACTCTCCGTCCTGGATCAGCTGCTCGCGGGCACTGGTCCGGAGGGGCTGACGTACGATCTTGCCTCCCGGCTGTTAGGCATCACTAGTTCCACGCTTATCGACGCCGCCGTGGATGCCCTGGCCACCAGCGACAGCGCAGGGATGTTCCTCGCGGTGGATCACGCCATCGCCGCAGGTTTGGAGCCCAGGCGTTTTACTGCCGACTTACTAGACCACTTCCGTGACCTCATGGTGTTGCAGGCCGTGCCCGATGCGGTGGACAACGGCCTAGTGGACGCCCCGCAAGACCGCATTGAGACGCTGCAGCGGCAGGCCGCGTCCTTCCAACCAGCTGCTCTGGCTGCCATCGCCTCCACCATCAACAGCAATGTGGACGAAATGCGCAACGCCACCGCGCCCAGGCTGCTTCTGGAAATCCTGGCGGCGAAGCTCATTCTTTCCGCGTCTGGTGGGGGAGTGGTTCAGGCTGCGCCTGTTGTTTCTGCTGCGGCATCAGCGCCAACGCCGCCTGCGCCTGCACCCGCGCCCTCGCCAAGTGGTCGGGTCTACGAGCGGAAATCCCAGCGTCTTGCGCGGGAAGCAGCCGAGGCTGCAGCGCAGGCATCTGCTGCTCCAGAACCCGAACCCGAAGTGGCACAGGTCCAGGCCCCAGAACCCGAACCTGTGCCGGCTCCCGAACCCGTGGTTGAGCAACAGCCTGAGCCGGAACCCGAACCAGCACCGGAACCCCAACCCGAACCCGCGCAGCCTGCCGCGTCTGTTGCCGAGCAGGTCCGTTCGCAGTGGACAGCCGTGCGCACGAAGGTTGGGAGCGCGAATAAGGTTGCCGAGATTATGCTCACCGAAGCCCGGGTGCTGGGCATGCGCGACGGCACCCTAGTCATCGGGCACAACACTGGCGCCCTGGCCTCTCGACTGAACGATCCCCGCAACAACCAAGCCATCGTGGACGCGGTGAAGGACGTTGTGGGAGTTGAAGTGCCGATCACCTGCGTGATTGGGACAAACCCCAGTGAGGCCGGAATTACTGCGGAGAACACGGGGGAGCTGACGCCAAAAAAACCGTGGACCCCACCGGTCGTTGAGAAGAGCGAGGAAAAGCGGGGAGAAGATGAAAAACCCGCCTCGACCGGATGGGGAAAGCCCGCCACTCTCGGTGGGCCGCAAGATGAGGTGCCTCAAGCTCCGCAGCCTGCGGTAACCCCGAAGGACGTCGATACGCAGCCAAAGGAGGAACCCCGGAAGCTGAAACGCTGGGAAGAAGCGGCGGCGCGCGGGCGGGCTGCTCTGGAGGCAAACGGTGGCATGCCGGAGCCTCCACCACCACCGCCAATGGACGAGTCAGTGCCGCTGCCGCCCGAACCCGACGACGACGTGCCGCCCCCTCCAGCAGGTGACCCCTACGGTTACCCCGCAGATGAGGGTATTCCCGCGCCGCCGCCACCGCCAGCGGACACAAATGCGGAGGAAGAGGAAATGCTGCGGGAAGCTGCGCAGGAGCCGGGAAACCGCGACCGTCGAGACGCAAAAACCGTAGCCATGGACCTGCTGAGCCAAGAGCTCGGCGCTAAGCCCGTCTAACAGCCCCACGGCGACGGCAAAAAATATTAGACTCGTACTACTACTGACAACACGAAAGGTACATAATGACTGAGCCTAACGACATGGCCGCACTCATGGCGCAAGCCCAGGAGATGAAAGCCCAGCTGGACCAAGCCCAGCAAGAAATCATGGCAGCCTCCGTGGTCGGCGAAGCCGGAAATGGACTGGTCAAGGCCACCATGGGTGGCAACGGTCAAATCTCCGACCTGGTTATCGACCCCAAAGTCGTTGACCCCGAGGACGTAGACACCCTCCAAGACCTCATCCTCGGCGCACTTGCCGATGCCCACCAGAAAGTCGCCGCCCTCGCCGAAGAAAAAATCGGCCCCCTCTCCCAGGGCTTCCAAGGAATGTTCTAAACCTTCCACCCAACGTGCGGCCAGGGCAGATGCATACGCACCTGGCCGCTTTTCCACGTCACACACAGAAAAGGCTCGCTCACCACAGTGTTTGAAGGACCACTCCAGGACCTCATCGACGAACTTTCCCGGCTACCAGGCGTAGGTCCAAAAAGCGCCCAACGGATCGCCTTCCACCTCCTCACCGCCGAAACCACCGACATCAACAGGCTTATCGACGCCCTCGGGGCCGTGCAGCATGGCGTCACCTTCTGCCGCATCTGCAGCAACATCTCCCGCGAAGAAATCTGCCGCTTCTGCGCCGATTCGGGGCGCGACCCTGGCATTATTTGCGTGGTTGAAGAACCCAAAGACATCCAAGTCATCGAACGCACCGGTGAATACAACGGGCGGTATCACGTGCTCGGTGGGGCGCTCGATCCCCTGGCCAACATTGGACCCAAAGACCTGAGCATCACCGCCCTACTTCAACGTGTCGGCGGTGTCCTGGACGACGTGGAAGGTCGAGACATCCCCGAGGTGCGCGAAGTCATCCTGGCCACCGACCCCAACACCGAAGGCGAAGCCACCGCCTCCTACCTTGCGCGCATGCTTCGCGACTTCCCCGACCTCATAGTCTCCCGGTTGGCCAGCGGCATGCCCCTAGGCGGCGACCTCGAATTCGTGGACGAACTCACGCTCTCCCGGGCACTGAGCGGGAGGTTGAGGTTGTAGGGGGGGTAGCGATTGAGAAACGTCATATGATTGCCAGCATGGGCAAAAAAGTACCGATTCTATATTTTTCTGGTTCTGGCAGCACCAAGATGGTGGCCGAAGTGGTTGCAGAGACCCTATCGGGCAGTGAGATTGAGCCAGTGATGATGGAGGTCACGCAGAAGCTGTCGGCCGATGATGTAGCACCGTACGATTTCTTTGTTGTGCTAACGCCGACCTATAACGCGCGTCCGTCGCAGTTGCTGCTCGACTTTATCGATGGGCTGCCGTTAGCGGGCTATGAGAAAACTGCCTATGTTATTGCCACATACGGCTTGTATCCGATCAACTGTCAACGCATTGTTGGGCAGCGTCTATTGAACCGGGGAATTCGGCCGGTTGGATATGGTGGGGTTCGCGGTCCGGCATCTGACGGTTCTTTACTATTCCCAAGTTGGCTTTCCTTCATGTTCCACTACGAAAAGCATGCTCCCCGAAAAATACGTGCCATGGTTGAAGAGATAGAAGCGTTGGCGCAGGACTGGCGTTCGCGGCCAACAACATTGCCGCAGTTCAAGTGGTACGCTCCGCTCGATTTTCCGGTCAACACGGTTTTCACTCGCTGGTACTTCCGGCGCTTCTACCGGCCGAACATTCGTGTGCTACCGGACCGCTGGGACGGTAAACCCATTGACGATGCCTACCCAGAAGCATGGCAGAAAAATGGCAACGGAGTGCCGGTATATCACCCAGAATCTGATCACGATTTTGCTCTGCGGGCCGTCCACAGGACGCCACATAAGGCAGTTATTTTCCATGATCGCATGAAGGACAAGCCCCGCTTAACGCCGGAATTCTATGCGGAGCGCAAGCGGGAGATTTTAGAGCGTATGCGGTAGGAGGTTTTGTCGCTGGGTGTAGTAGTGCCGTCATAGTGTTTGCTCATCAAACTGTCGCTTTTGGTGTCTGAAAACGACAGTTTGATGAGCAAACACTATAGGACACCGTTCACAAAAGCCTGGTGTATCAGTGGTCTCATTGTTTATGACGGTACTTAACGTCTCCCGTTGCTGCAGGAAAGGAAAAAGCCCCTGGGACCCCAGCCGGACGGTTGGCTCTAGAGATCTCGCGTGGGGAACTTTCGCTGGTCACGTCGTGCTGCTTGTTTGCTATCTGTGTAGATGTGTGGTTTCCTCAACCAAGGAATCAACAGTATCTCACCTACTACACCCTTATGGAAAGCACACACCCCCTTATAGCTATTAAGTTCAGCGGACCGGCACACCCATTGCCTGTGGTCCGTTTAGTGTCCGAACCCATCATGTCCGCCGAAACCACCATGCTGGGATTATTCGGCCTGCAAGCCGACACACAACAGGCAGTGGGGACAAGCACCCAACACGCTGTTGGCTTTCCCGCCTGGCCGATCATGACCGACCCAGACAATGCCCACCACGCCTTGAACCTGGTCGCCGAGCTGGAACAGATTCGCCGTCGCCCCAGCCTTCGACGCGCTAGAACACATATTAATGCTGTGACCGCGCAGTTGGCAGCCTCCGCACCGCATTTTGCACCGACGTTTTTGGAGGAGGTTGCCCGGATTTTCGTCACCGTGGGGAACCGACAAGCCGCACGACAATTTTTCGGCAAAGCGAGGGCGGTGGAGCGTGCTCATAAAGTGGCGATTGATCTAGAACGGCACCAGGCTGCGTTTGTGGAGTTTGCTCATGCTGGTGTTGTTGGTGCTGCAGAACTGGTTGCGGAATGCCGTGCAGTTGGAACTCGTGACGGTGATGCCAAGCAGGGGTTTACGTATGCATTGGGGTTGGTGCATGCTCAGGCTCGGGCGGGGGTGTGTCCGTCGACGGGCGTGGTTGTGGTGCTACGGCAGTTGGGCCAGCGCGCGGGGATGACTTCGGCTGAGGTTGATCAAGCACTGGTGGCCGGATTGCTGGGGCTTGCTGTGTTTACAAAGGCGCCGACCAAGTTGTTTGTGGTGCTTGCTGAGGCGTTGAAGCAGCATCCAAAGGCGCTTGAGGTGTTGTGGGGTGTTACACCTCGGAAAACAACGCCGCTGCATTTTCTGAGTTTGTGGCATGCTGCGGGGTTGTTGGAGTTTATGCACACTGATCGTGCGCGCTATGCACAGTGGTTGGTGGATTTTATTAATACCTACAGTGATGATGATGAAATAAGCGACTACAGTGCGGTGCTTGAGGAAGAGCTTGCCTATTGTGGTGATGCGCTTTGTGGGTTGCGTGTACGCAGGAATTTTATGTGGATGCCGCTTAATATTATCGATATATTATGTGAATATGACGTCTCCTGGGATGTCAAAGGTCTTGGCATTGCCATGGGGGAAGTAGATTGGGCTTATTGGTTGGAGGATGAGCATGCTGAAAATCGTCGACCTCTACTACATGCGGCACGCCATCAAGATATTTCTTCATGTTTTGTTGAAGGAATTTTCGATTTCGAGGTCAAGAAATATCTTGATGTTTTCCTTTCCTATGAGGGTGCGCGAATAATACTAGGTAAAAAAATAGATGAACTAGTAGGTCGCACGGAAGATATCTTCAATAATAATAAAATTATTGATGATTGGTCTTTTCTGGCGGTGCCAAAAGTGTATGATGTCTATGGTGAGCGAGTGAAAAAGCTCTTTACTCGTAATGCTGATGAGCTATTGGCGACGGCGCTACATGCAGGAACGATAGCGGAATTAACCTGGCCTGCTTATGAGCAGGCGGTTGCGCGAGTTAGGTCGAAATCTAAGAAAACTGATTTTAACGTCTTCGATTCTTTCCCTGCTGTGGCGGTAGTGTCTGGATCATATGTAGAGGTGGTGGATGGTGACGCCACAATAGCCAGTGGAGAACTTCCTGCGCGCTATGAAAACATTCATTCGGTTTTAACCGTTGGTGATAAAGTTCAAGTTTATCTTACGCCGCATAACCAGTCAGATGGTC
>ERZ773265.1237-NODE-1237-length-13720-cov-3.259202_pt1 | contig 13720 bp, 25 predicted proteins | sample MGYA00580512_ERZ773265 | MGnify/ENA primary metagenome ERZ773265 (study PRJEB29015, sample SAMEA2738169) | human oral metagenome | biome: human oral; feature: human-associated habitat; material: saliva | place: China | collected 2183 ... | reverse complement strand
CTCCCGGGTCTCAACCCACCCGGGAGCTTGCGTTTGCTGGATCGGTGTAGCAGATATTCCTCTGCATTTGTAAGGGGGTCCGGAGACCTGCTACACCGCTAAGTTGTTGATCTGAAAGACCTTTCAAGTACTGTAGTACTTGTAGTACTACAATTAAAAAGTTCATATTGAGAGAGCGATAGCATTCACCATTGAGAAGGGTTCTCATCTAGATATTCCCCCTATAGCCAACTGATGAATTTTTCGAAGGGAAGTGCAACAAACACTAGTTCCCCCTTAAGAATCAACGACTTAGAGTGTTGTAGTGCAGTACTACATCTGCTACAGCTACTACAGCTACTACACGGCACTCGTGCCGATGCGACCCCCTGTCAACCGCGAATATTTCTGAATTGTGAATCCTTGTATCAATTACGACACAGGTGTCAAGAGTTCCGATAAAATGCAGGGCATTGATCAACTCCCTCCACGTACTCCGTACTGAGTACGAAGAAGCCGCAAAGATGTCCCGCGATAAGTTTGCCAAAGCCACGATCCTGCCAACCCTGCTGACCATGAAGTGCAAGGGCTGCATGACCATCAAGATGATCTCCGACTTCAGCCCCCGCAAGGACACGAAGACGGGCTACAGCACGATCTGCAAGGCCTGCATCGCTGCCCGCCAGCGCCAGAAGCGCGCTGAGCAGGATCCTGCCATGCGCCTGTACGAGTACGCCAAGCGTCGTGCCATCAAACGCAAGCGCGACTTCGACATCCTGCCGGAGGACCTGGTCGTGCCGGCCATCTGTCCGGTGCTGGGCACCCCCATGCGCGTGCCGTCGGTTGACCGCATCAACCCGCTGTTGGGCTACGTGAAGGGCAACGTCCGGGTGATCAGTCACCGTGCCAACATGCTGCGCAACAACGCCACCTACGAGGAGATGCAGGCCGTCCTGGCGGACACCGACGCCCTGATCAAGTCGGGCCGCCTGCCGGCCGAGGTTGCCCACCGCGTTGCCCACGACCAAGCCGACACAGACGAAGAAGGCGTTGCCCACGTCCATGGCGAACCGGACGAGGCATAGTATCTGGCAGGGGTAGTTCTTCCGAACCGGGCAGATGCCCGCTAGGAATCGATTGGAGGCGCCCAGGCGCCTCTTTTCATGTGGGGTAGGGTGATCACTCTACCAGGTCTACTGGAACGCCCCAAACGTCGAATAGGAGGCCAGTGAAGACGAGCATGCCGACCACGGAACCGCCCCATTCCACCAGCATGCTGACGACGGTGCGAAGGACTGCCGTCCCTATCATGGGCGGGAAGACCTCCTTGTACTCCGGGAGGTGCCGCTGGATGCACTCAGGGAGCGCCCGGGCGCGCCACTGCTTGGTGATCCAGACCGTCAGAGCTAAGACGGCCGCGACGAAGGCGAAGAGGGCGGGGAAGAAGATGAACTCGGAGATCATGTCAGGCCACGCTCGTGAAGACGGCAGCGTTGGGGTTGCGCTCGAAGGCTTGGGCGGCGGCAACACCGTCGATTTTGGCCGGGAAAGAACAGACCTTGTCGGTCTTGGTGTCAACCTTGGGCTGAGTCAGCGCCTGCACCTCGGCCCGTGCGCGCGCTTCCCGCAGCTTCTTCAGTTCATCCATGGCGTCCTGCCTCACCGAATTGACCTGTTCCTGATCCACTCCCAGGGCGGCCAACTTCAGCTTCATCTCAGCCATCTTCAACTCGTGCTCGCGTGCTGCAGCGCGCTCGTCCTTGTTGAAGAAGTCTGCGATTTCATCGATGGCCTTCCAGATGAGGACACCGGCGACGACGATGGCGACGGCGTAAACAGGGGCTTCGTGACGATACATGGTGAACTCCTTGGGTTGCCATTCAGGCGAAGGTTGCGAAAGTACTTGGTCCAGCAGCTGGCCTTATCCAGCTCGTCACGATACTGACGCAGGTCAACCGACCAGTGCGTCGCGGTACATCTTCTGCGTGTCAGCGTCCTGCAGCTTCAGCCAGTTGATCACCATCTCATGGCTGCGGGCAATGGTCGACTGCTTGAGCCAGCTGAAGAGGAACCACCCGTCCTTCTTCTCGGCACAGACCACCTCACTCAAGTGCCACAGCTCTTTGAGCTTCATGGCCGCCCAGCCAAGTACGAAACCACCTGCTGCTGCCACGAGCCCGCCGATGCCGAAGAGTCCGATTTTGGTCCGGGCCGCTGCTTCAATCAGCTTGAGCAGCAGGCTCATCGCCAGTGTTGCCAGTGCGAACATCCTTGAGTGTCCTTGCTTTGATCCAGTCAGCAGCCTCTTGCTCGCTGACCAGGTGTTGAGAGAAGAAAGACGGTGCCATCGGAACCGCCCATTTGCCGTGCGTGTAGATCATGACCCCCTTCATGCAGCCGAGGATCACTGCCACCTGCCTGCCCTCCTTGAACCGCCCGTTGAGCCAGGCGCCCTGCAGAGGGGTGAGTGCCGGGAGGACGAACTTGACGCCCATCCCGGCCTTCGGGTCGTACTTGTACTCGACCCACAGCTCACCACCGCTGCCGCTGTAGTAGACATCCGGGATGCCGGCGGTCAGCGGATTGTTGAGCTTCATGTGATACGGCTTGACCGCTCCCATCTTCCGATGCAGCCGTTGGATGAAGTCGGTTTCAGGTTTGCGGCTCATGACGTATTCACTCCTGTGATACTGCTTTGATCAGCTGCTTGCGCAGGAAGTCCTTGGTGCTCTCGTTGAGGATCTGCGCATCGCCCTTCTCGACGGGCACACCGCTCTCGGACTCGTGCTCACGCACCTTGATGGCCGTCGGCCGGTCCAGGTGGATGATCAACCCGCCCTGCTCCCGCACCCACGCCGCCTCATTGGCGAAGCGCACATCGCTGATGATCATGCCGGGCCCGGTGTGGGCGAGGTAGTGGCCTGCAAGCTTCAGCCAGATGTCCTTGTCGATCATCACCCGGCCCCATTCCGTCCCCAGCGTCTGCATGAGGTAGCGGGGCGACTTGTTGCCGAGCAGCTCGATGGGCTCCTCTTTCAGGTCTTGCCAGAGCTTCTGGGACAGGTCCACACCGATGGCTTTCAGCATGCCCCGGATCGGGTCAGCGAAGGCGTACCGGTAGCCCCCGAACTCTTCCAGCAGCATCGCCGCAGCTGTGTCCTTGCCCGTGCGGGCCTTGCCAGCGATGCCGATCACTGGGTACTTCATGTTCTGCTCAACTCCACGAGACGACCGAACAGTTCGGTCAAGGGTTCATCCGCTCGCACCTCGAAGGCCTCAACCTTATCGGGATGCACCATCCAGTGGGCAGGCATCCACAGCCGAGCCTGCTCCCACCGCTTCTCCAGCAGGCATGCGAGCACGCTCGCCACCCGCTGCACATCCATGCTCTCACCCTCACAGAAGAGGACAGAGCCACGATTCGTCACCGCTGCCATCTATGTACTCCGTACTGAGTTCTCAGATTCGGCATGGGCCTTCTCCCATTCCCTGTCGATGCGCTCGAGCGTCTGAGCGATCTCACGCTGCAGGGTGGCCATCTCGGCCTTGTGCCGGTTCTGCAGGGCCACGAGCTTTGCTGTGGCCTCCTTGTGGATCTTGGCCCGGCGGGCCTGCAGCTCCGCCAGGTTCAGATCCTCCTCGTCAACCTCGGTGAGGATCGAGCGGCTCATCGCAGGACCCTCCGTGGCTTGGTAGCTGCTGCCGGGGCGGCGCCGGGCTTCGGCTGGAAGCGCACCGGGGCACCGTTGGGCGAGCGGTAGCCAGTCAGGTCAGGGGGCGTCATCAGCACTGCCTTGGCCTCTTCGCGGCGCCGCATGTACGTCTCGAACTCGTCCTCGCGCAGCGGGCGCACGACCTCGAACTTGGGCTCAGGGTAGGCCACATCGTCGCGCAGGAAGATCCTCGTCACAACGCCGATGGGGATCGTCTTCATCTTCGTGGCGAGTTTCTGCACGTAGGCATCGAAGTGCTTCAGGCTCACCGGCGGGATGCTGGCGGTCCACATGATCGGATCCTCACCCTCGTCTGCCACGCTCGTGAGCGCGATCAGGCGGGTGTTCTTGCAGGCCTTGCCGCGGCCGGCAGAGCCGAACTGGTTCTGCGGGCAGATCAGGCAGTTGCTGCACTGAGGCACCGGCGACTGCTCCAGCGGGGCCAGCGTGGACACGTCGTAACCCATGGCCACGCATGCGGGCGGCACCGGGTTGCTCGGCGAGTACTGCTGATCGAAGTAGCTGTTGACGGTGATGAAGTCGATAATCACGGCCTCCAGCTCCTCACCTTCCTGGCCGTCAGGCAGAGCGATGGTGTGATTACCGATCCAGCGGATCTTGCCGGTGGCCGGCGAGGAGATCCTGCCCTGGATCGACTGGGCTTCTGCCAGCAGCTGCGCTTGGTAGGTTGCCGGCAGGTTCGACGTTGTGCGGGTCATTGGTCAGACTCAGTGGGTTGTCGGAATGCGGCTGATCCGCACATCCAGACCGTCGATGGTCGTGTAACGCATCGACTGGATCTGCCGCTTGTGCTTGCGGATTGCGCTCACGAGAGCGGCGCTGTTGGACTTCTTCAGTCCGGGGTAGGCCTCGAGGAGAGCGCGCATGTTCTCCTTCGTGCCATTGATGAAAGTGTCGCCGAATCGCAGGACCATCACTTGTTCCTCAGATGCAGGCGCCGGTACTGCTTGGGCAGCACGCCGGGAATCATCTCTCCGCGTTCGAACAGCTCCCGGCACGCGGCCGAGTTCACGCGCTTCTCGTAGAGATGGATGTTACGGGATTCCAGCACGTACTCATCGAAGGCCTCGCGGTCGATGACCTCTGCCTTCGTGCTCGTCACGATGCTGACGCTCGCCGATGCGCCCTCGCTGCGGGTGATCTCCTGCGCATCCAGCGCGTCGAAGATCTCGCGCTCCACGCCGAGGATCTGCAGGTTGATCGCCTTCAGCTCCTCATCCTTGGCTGCCTTCTCACGTTTCAAAGCAGCCAGCTCTTCGATCCATTCACCAATCGTCTTCATATTCTCGGTTTCCAGCATTCAGGGCACATCACCTTCTTGGTGAAGTGGCCCTGTTTCTCACGGTACCAACCCTGGCCCCCGCAGATGGTGCAGGGGCCGGAGTAGGCTTGGGTGCTCGCCCATTTCAGAGCGGCGAAGGCCTCCGGGTCGCCACCCCTGTCGGGGTGATGAACCATCGCCTGACGCCGGAAGTACTCCTTCCGGGCATCGGGCGTGAGGCCCTTCATCTCCTTCAGGAAGTGGTCTCGCCAGTTCATTTCGAGTAACAGATATCCCAGCCACCCTCTGCGTTCAGCGGGTAGCCAACAGCCCAGTCCGGCGGCGTCGACATGATCTTCTGCATCAGCTCGCAGGTCTCTTCAGCCTTCTCGATCGGGACGCAGGTGACGACCTCATCGTGCGTCATCATCACGACCCGCAGGCCGGCGTCCTGCATCTTCAGCATCTGCTCAGCAACGATGATGCGGGCAACGGCCTGCGTCACGTTCTCGGCGAGCAGCCCGCCGTACAGCTTGGCGCGGCCGGCCTTCACCTTGTAGGTCACGTCCTTGAAGCTGACGCCGCCCTGGTGATCGAACACCGGCGTGCCCTGCAGATCCTCGTAGTGGAGGAACAGCCCGTTCGGCAGCCGGCAGAAGCCCTTCCCGAACTCGAGCACGCCGACCTTCAGCTCGCGGCCGAGGATCATGGCGGTGATCGCCTCGTCCATCTTGGCCCAGAACTGCACGATCTTCGGGTTGCGGGTGCGGAATGTGGACACGGCTTTGGCCGCCTCCAGCTCCGTCAGCTCCACCGCCGGCCCCATCATGCCCTTGGCCAGCGTGTCCCTGAACTTCAGCGAGCCCATCCCGAAACCCAGACCCAGTCGGCCAACCTTGCCGACAGTCCGCTCCGGGCTCGACTTGCCGTAAGGCACCTCGGGCTTCCCGAAGATGTCGTTGGCAAGGTCGATGTACAGGTCCGTGCCGTCACGGAACATGTCCAGCACCCGTTGCTCGCCAGCCAGCCACGCGATGCCGCGCGCCTCGATCTGGGCCGAGTCCATCACACACAGCGCGTAGCCCTTCGGGGCGATCACGGCGCGGCGCAGGCGACCCTTCTTCGGCAGGTTCTGCATGTTCATCTTGTTGCCGGCGCTCCAGCGGTGCGTGTGGGCCCCGCTGTAGTGGAGCATGACCGGCAGCTTCTGACCATCCTTGCCCGTCTCGATGAAGCGTCCCGCCCGGGTCTCGCCGATGGTGCTCTTGGCGGCCAGCCGGGCGAAGTAGAGGTTCTTCACGTCGCGGTTCGGGTGGTTGCCGAGCGCCTGGAACTCCAGGTCCGCCTTCGAGAAGGCATACGTCTGCTTCCCGGTGCGGACGCTCTCCTTCATCGGAGGCTCGATGCCGCGCTCGCGCAGGGCCTGGGCGAACTTCTCGTTCGACATGAGCGTGTCGATGTCGACCCCGCCCTGCTCGATGGCGACCATCTTGCGACCCAGCTCTTCCTTCAGTTCTTCCTCGACCAGCGGGATGTCTACCTCCAGCACCGGGTCGCAGAACATGCGCATGGTCATGTCCACCAGCCGCAGCTCGCTGTCCGGCATGTAGGGGTACATCGCCCAGAAGATCTCGAAGGTGTCATCCACGTCGTCCGTGGCGTACAGGGCCAGGGCCTTCTCCTCTTCCTCGGTCAGCTCCCACTTGTCCTTGATGTCGTAGAGCGCCGCCTGCTTCACCTTACCGGCCAAGCCGTGGGCCTTGGCGATGGTGTCCAGGTTGTGGCGACCGGCATGGCCATGGACCGCACGGGCCATCGACAGGGTGTCGACGTAGAAGCCTGGGTGGATGCCGTAGACCTCGTGGAGGATGAAGCCGTCGAAGGCCAGGTTGTGACCGATCACTGCGGTCTTGGACCAGTCGATGCTGTTGAACAGCTCGAGGATCTGCTCCCGGAAGTAGACCTTGGTCTGGCCCTCGCCGATCTTCACCGACCAGCAGTGGACGTGGAAGCGTGGGTCGCGGACATAGTCCGACGTGCTCATCTTCGAGAGGGTGTAGTCCTTGCCGAAGGCGGTCTCCGCGTCCATCGTGATGATGTCGTAGACCTTGCCGCTGACTTCCAGTTTGCTGCGATCTGTCATGGGGTGACCTGCTTGAAAGCGGAGTTGAGCAACTCCAGGATGTTGATCTGCTTCACGTTTTTGTCAGCGAGGCGCCGGTAAACCAGCTCCTCGATGGTGCCCTTCGCCAGGATGCTGATGGTCTCGGTACGCTGCGTCTGCCCGGCCCGGTACGTGCGTCGGTTGCCCTGCAGCCAGTGCTCGAGGTTGTAGGTGGGCGAGGCCCAGATCGTCGTTGTGCCACGGGTGAGCGTCAGGCCATGGGCTGCCGAGGCGGGGTGGGCCAGCATCACGCGGTAGAAGCCGTTCTGGTAGTCCTTCACCGCTTCCATCCGGTCCTGCTCCTTCACGCTGCCGTCGATGACCGCGAAGGTGATGCCGCGCTTGGTGAACTCTTCCATGAGGAGGTCACGCTGGTGGCGCCAGTGGAAGAAGACCACGCTGTGCTGCCGGGCCTCCACCAGATCCGCGATCATCTCGTACCGGCTGGGGTCCACCACCGCGTACTTGTTGGCGTCGCCGGTGTAGGTGGCGCCCGAGGCGATCTGCAGCAGCTTGTTGGCGACGCCGGCGGCGTTGACGCTGCTAATGACCTCGCCGCTCTCCAGCGCCAGCAGCGCATCCCGCTTGAACGTCTTATACACCGTGGCCTGGCCCGGCGGCATGAAGAAGGGCGTTTCGGTCTCGAAGTTCTCCGGCACGTCGAGGCACTCCTCGAACTTGTGCCGCACCGTCATGTCCTTGATCAGCTCGCCCACCGCCTGCTCGGCGCCGGGCTTGTCCTCCCACTTCAGCATGTTGGCCGCGAGGCCAGCCTGGGAGGGCGTCTGGGTCATGTTGCGGAACTTGTAGAAGCTCTTGCCGAGCCGCTGACCGTCATCCAGGATGTAGATCTGGTTCCAGATGTCGGTGATCCCGTTGGAGTTGGGCGTGCCCGTCAGGCCATACCGGTACTTGAAGTAGCCCTTGATCTTGTTCAGGGCTTTCGACCGCAGCGAGGTGTGATGCTTGAACGCGCTCAGCTCATCCAGGATGAGCGTGTCGAAGCGCGCGAAGAACTCCGGCCGCTGGTCCATCAGCCACTTCGTGGCGTCGACGTTGGTGACATACACGTCAGCCGGGCGGGCGAACGCCTGGGCCCGACCCTTCGCCTGGGCCACAGACACGGAGATGCCGGGGGCAAACTTGGCGAAATCGTTCTCCCAGGCCGAGCGCAGCAGCGACTTCGGGGCGATGACGAGAGCGCAGCCCCCGCCATTGCGCCGCCGTTCGGCGAACAGCTCGATCTGGACGCGCGTCTTGCCGGTGCCGGGGTCGCTGGCATCCAGCACGCGCTCGTGAGTACGCATGAAGTCGACAGACTTCTTCTGATGCTCGAACAGCGGGAACGTCATTCAGACACCTTTGTCGCAGTGCCCGGTGCCGCGGGGGCCATACGGGCAGTATCTGCAGGAGAACATGTTGGGGTTGGCGGGGAAGTCGGTGCAGGTGGTCAGGTCCCGTGCCCGGCTGTCGAACTCGGCCTTCAGCTCGTCCAGCTGCTCACGCAGGAACTCGCGGCTCACGACCTCGCCATTGTCGAGGGACCAGATCTCGCATGTCACCTTCTGGACAGCGGGTTGCCGCATCATGACGACGATGGCGTACAGCATGAGTTGCTCGCCATGCTTGATCTCGTTGCCCCACTTGCGCCCGGTCTTGTAGTCGATGACCAGGACATGGTCGTCAGTGATCTGGGCAACTGCGTCGCACTTCAGCCGCAGCCAGCCGTCGGATGAGGTCCACGCCACCGGCTTCCACTCAGCGTTCATGGCCCACTCATCCTCCACCTTCACCTTACCTTTCTTGTATAGGGCCTTCAGCGGGGTCAGCTCCTTCTTGAAGGGCTTCAGCTCCTCGACCAGCTCGACCTCGCCCTTCACGAACTTCTCGGCGGCGGAGTGCAAGCGGATGCCGCGCTCGAGCTTCGTCTCGATCTCACCCGGCTGGCGCTCGGGCTCAGGCTGCGGGATCTTGTCGCCGAACATGAGCTTCGCTTTCAGCTTGCAGCTCTCGAACTGCACCAGGCGCGAGTAGCTCCAGGTTGGAATGGGAGGTTTCACTTCTGCTCCTTGATGACCTGGTAATGCCAGGTGTCTTTGTACCGAGTTTCGAGTACTAAGACGGTACCGGGATACATGCGTTGCATCGCTTCGCGCTTCGTCGCCCATCGTTCCGTAACGAGGTGACGGCGCTCGCTGAATTTGACCCTGCCGCACGTGAGCACACGGTCGGCAGGGAGCTTCTCCCACCTCTTCTTCTCGATGACGAAGTAGGCGAGCGACTCGTTGTAGATCATGCGTCGATGTGGAGGGTCTCGCCCCAGGGCGGTGTTTCCGAGGAGTCGATGATAGCCCACATGACGGGGTACGAGTGGGGTTGTTCGGGGAAATCCGCGTACCCATCAGTGAAGTACACCAGGCAGCGCGGCTCGATCCCTTGCTCCTCCACCCAGTCGAAGACAGGTTGGAAGGAGGTGCCGCCACCGCCGCGCAGCGCCAGCTCGACATCGTCATGCATGCTGAACGTGTCGACATGCTGGATGTCGCTGTCGCAGTAGACCACGTGCAGCTTGGTCGGGCGGGCAGCCTGCTTGATGTCGTTCAGCTCGGCGGCGACGCGCTCCAGCAGCTCCTGGGTCATCGAGCCAGAGGTATCGATGGCGACCACGATCTCGCCGAGGGTGTCGTTGCTTTGGTGCGAAGGCATGAAGAGTCCTCCGCCGATGAAGCGGCGATTGGGACGCTGCCAGCTATAGTCGTCGGGCGAGCGCTCCGTCATGAAGCGCGAGAGCGCCTCAGCCCAGCGCACCTTCGGGGCCAGCTGGCCGTTAACGAAGATCTCGAGCGAATTCGGCAGGTTGCCGGACATCCTGGCTGCCTGGGCGGCCTCGGCCAGCGTCTGCTGCCAGCGGCGCTCCTCGGCATCCTTCTCGCCCTCGGTCCCGTTGGCGTTCTCGCCATCGCCTACCGTGCCGGTGGCGGCGGACTTACTCTTCTGACTCTCGGAGGGGATCTCAGGCAGCTTGTTGTAGATCTCCTCGGCCGTCATGCCGCGGTACTGGGCATCGAGCAGGCCGCCATCCGGCAGCTTCATGCCAGCGTCATGCAGGACGATGTTGATGGCGTAGTCGGTGGCGATGTTCCAGCGCTCAGGGTCGCGCCCCTCGCGGCGCAGGTGGTGCAGCAGCGCGCAGTGCATCACCTCGTGGGCCAGCACCCCCGCGCGCTCTGCCTCCGGCATCTCGGCGAAGACCTTGGAGTTGTAGATGATGCGAGCACCGTCCGTGTAGGCGACAGGGCACTCCGCATCCTGCTCGGTGGCTTCACGGACTTCCATGCGCATGACCAGGGAAGCGAAGAAGGGCTGCGAGTTGAGCAGCATCCAGGTCATTGCTTTGGTGGCGGGGGTGATGGTGGTTGCCATATCAGGCCTTCATGAGTTTGAGAATTGGGATGTACGGGAGGTAGTCGTACCAGGCCTCGATGAAGTGCGGAGCCATGTACGACTTGGCGCGGTAAAAGCGCCGCGGATCCTTGGACCAGGCCAGGATGCGCTGCTTGTTCTCCCGCGAACTGGTCATCCAGAAGGTGCAGAGACCGCGAGCCTTCCGGTAGAAGCGCCAGGCTTCAACGACTCGGGCGGAGGTGAACAGCATGTTCCCCTGCGCCGGCTCGTCCAGGTACATGACCATCTCCGCCGGTTCCTCACGGCCTGGGATCACGATGCACACCGTGATCGGATGCGCGATGCTTTTGCCGAACTTCAGTGACGGGCGCCCGGACTGATCCCACTCGGCCGCCAAAGCCTGCTCGAGGAACTGGTAGGCGATGCCGTTCAGCGCAGAAGGGAGAGGCAGCTCTCCATATGTCTGACACGCGGCAACAAGTCCCGCAATTTTGTGGCATAGGGTGATCTGCTCTTCTTCAGAGCGAGGGGTTTGGTGAACCATCTTTCCAGATCCGAAGTTCGGCAGCAGATTGCAAGATCGCGCAGTCCGTCCATCACCTCCCCATCAACTTCACCGATCAGGAGAGATACCTGCTTCCATTGCTCGCTCTGACAGGCTTCTACGAACGAGACTGGATCGACCCTCATGCCTTCGAGCGGCTCGACATAGAAGGTCCAAGGGACGATGCTCTTTGGGTCGTGGGCCTTCAGCTCGAAGGGGGTCACCCCCGCTTTGCGCTTCTCCATCCATCGAACCTGCATGTGAGGGAACATCTGGTTCCACTCCGCGATGTTGCGCATTGCGAGGAACTCCCGGGCGATCGCCCGGGCTTCAGAGATGGATTCGACGCTCATTTCAACAGCCTCAGAACAGATTCACGGAACTCGAGATCCGGCAGCATCTTGCGAAGCTCTGCCGCCATATCAGACCTGCTGCGTGCGAGCAGCTTGCGATCCCGCAACCACCGACTCACGTCCTGGTGGCGAGCGAACTGCAGGAAGTCCTTGGCGTTTTGGAAGGCGGGATAGTCCTCAGCAGCTATCTCCTGAGAGATCCGGCACCACTCTTCCTCCTGCATGCGCTTCCTGCACTTCTCCCCGAAGCCAGCCTGAAAGTCGTCACGCAGCCCCCAGACCGTCAACTGGTTGAACTCCTGGGGGCCAACGGTCATCGCCACAAACTCCGCAGTGTGCGTCCTGTACTGATGCGCGTTCGGCTCGAGACGCAGATCCGGAAACATCTCGTTCCACTTGGATACGAGACGGACGGTCATGTACCTCCATGGGATGAGGGTGAGATGTTCCGGGATCAGCAGCATCACTTGCTCCAGTGAGTCTTGTACTCGAGGACGGTGGCCTGGGCCAACAGCATCAGGCTCGTGGTGCCGGCATCCGTCTTGATGTACGCCCGGTGGGCCGGCTCCCACTCGGTGTACCAGGTCAGCTTGTCCTTCAGCGCAGGGCCATGCTGGCGCAGGTTGCGCATCGCAGCCATCAGCGCCATGCGCTTCGATTCCGGCAGCTCAGCCGTGGCTAGCCAGCGGTCGATGTGATTCAGCTCAGATAAGAGAACCGGTTCGGTCATAGTGTCTCCGCAGGAGGTGGAAGAAAATTGTCTGCCACCGGGACATCCAGCTGAAGTCCGGGCGCCCGTTGGCATCAAGTGTCACGACCACATCTGCGAGGAACGCTGCGCGGCGCAGGTACGTCTGTCGCTTGCCGCTGAACTGGATCCGTCCTGGCGCCTGCTCCCGCGGATAGGCCAGGATGTGGCCCAGGTAATCGCAAGGCACGTATTCCTCCCTGGTCCCGAACAGGTTGTCTCTCAACACCTGCCGGTCCGGATGCTCTTCGTTGTGCCATATCACGATCTGTTCGCGGAAGCTGTCGATGAGGTCGTAGTCGAGTTTCATCTCATGAGTCTCACGAGTTTGAGTTGATCGAGCAGGGGCTCGTACTTGCCGCAGCCCTTCAGCTCGGTCTGCGTCCCGGCCGCCAGCCGGTTCAGCGTGGCGACGCACAAGTGCGTGCTGGCCTCGCGCAGCAGGTCATACGTGTCCCGGGCGAAGCAGTACTCTCTGTCCTCCGGATCATCGCGACGGTCGTGCATCACGCGATCGCACATGTCCAGCTGCGCCTTCAGCCAGGCGTCGTGCTTCTCAGTAGCCATACTGCGACCGCCCGGTGAGCAGGCTGTAGTCCTCGATGCTGACCAGCAGGTACGCATCCTGCTTCGGCCAGTGTTTGCGGGCGGCGGCCCGCAGCTCGGACAGACGATCGAACGACTGCGAGCCGATCTGCGCGAGCCAGTGGTACTCGGGGTCCTTCGTCATCACGGCGTGCTCGCTGCGATACTTGGGCCAGCCGATCAGGTTCTTCTCGGTCATCGCCTCGCGCACGCGATCGCGGCAGACGCGGTGGCGCAGCTTCAGGATCTCGTGCAAGCGCTCCTGAGTGCGGTGCATGACGAAGAGGGGGGTGACGCGGATCTTGCCGTTGACGATTTGCAGGTTCATGAGTCTTTCCAGTTCGTGTTGATGATTCGCTTGATGCAAGGGATCGTGCTCTCGAGCAGCCACCCCCAGTGCTCCAGGATGTGCTCGTAAGTGAAATGGTCCTTCTGCTGATTCACGAACACGAGTCCCTTCTTGGCCTTCGCCGCGGCCTGGAACACATCCCAGCCGTCGACCAGGCCCGCCAGCTCGAGCAGGTCTTCCTCGCTGATCTCGCTGTAGAAGGTGCAGCCAGGCTGGTCATACTTGAAGCTGACCCCGTCCACCGTGACCATCATCTTTGACCAAACAGGCAGCCAGTCGGAGTATTCCGACTTCACCGCATGGCACCGCTCCATGACGGCGGCTGCCAGCGGGGTGTCTGCCATCGCCCAGCGCAGCTCCCTAAAAAGGGACTCCTGAGTACTCCGTACTAGGTTCTGAGATGGCCGGGGCAAGACGCCAGACTTTTGCGAGGCATTGCGTATGAGCGAGAAGGGGGTCATTGGAAGCGTCCTCGTTGAGCAGTTCGTCCACGGTCTCGGGAGCGCAGTGAATGCAGTAGGGGTTGCCGATCAGCCGCCCCTGCTGCCAGGCGTAGAGCTGCGCCATGGCCCGGATGTCCATCACGAAGCCGCGGGCG
>ERZ773265.1224-NODE-1224-length-13814-cov-4.312668_pt1 | contig 13814 bp, 9 predicted proteins | sample MGYA00580512_ERZ773265 | MGnify/ENA primary metagenome ERZ773265 (study PRJEB29015, sample SAMEA2738169) | human oral metagenome | biome: human oral; feature: human-associated habitat; material: saliva | place: China | collected 2183 ... | reverse complement strand
TGCTGGGTGGGACGCTGCGAACGGTCACGGGCCAGCAGCAGATTACCCTCAAGGGTGGACTCAAAAATATGCGCCGCCTGCGGGCACCACGCCGCGTAGCCGCGCACCCGCTCAGCCTCCAGCGCCTGCCCGTGCGCGCGAATCTGCCCAGCCTCTAGCGGCAAAAACCCCAGCAGACTCGCTAAAACAGTGCTCTTACCCGAACCCGACGGCCCGGTAACACCAGTCCATTCCCCCGCACGCGCGCTCACGGTAAGGCCCTCAAAGACAGGGGTCTCCATGCCGGGCCAGCGTGCGGCGGCGTTCGCAAGCTCCAGGGCGGGCCCCCGCCCAGACGCAGGGGCAGGCCCCGGGGAGTCCTCACGATTAGCGGTTTCCTCGTCGTCTGTGAGGTCAGGGATATCCGCCTCAGCCGCCACATCGGGGGCGATCCGGGCCACCAGACGCGCAAAAGCGGGCCACGAACGCGCCGCCTCAAGATGCCCCACGGTGCTCTCAATCATGCCGGTGCACATGAGCACCACAATCGCTGACTCCGGCGCCCCCACCGTGCCCGATACCGCCAGCGGGTACGCAATGACCGCGCACCACAGCGCTGCACCAAACCAGGCCACAACAGCCAGGGCACGCCCCGCACCCTGCGCGTACGCCCCCCGGGTCAGTGCCCGCAGGTTCCGCGCGTCCACCCGTGCGGCGGCTGCAACCGCCGTCTGCGACACCCCGTTAGCGCGCGCATCCTCTGCGGCGCCAAGCAGGCTGGTGCTCAACCGCATCAGCTGCGCGGTCGATGCGCGCGAAGCCCCCTCAGCGCGGGCATCAGCACGCAGCACCACCCACGGGGCCAGCACAGTTGTGATAAACGCCGCGAGCGCCACCGGCGCCAGCGCCTGCGGCAGAATCACCCAGGTGCTCACCAGTGCCACGGCCATCACCAGCAGGTGCGCGGCGGGCGGCAGGATCACGCGTGGTATGCCGTCGCGCAGCTCATCAATGCCGCCGATGAGCCGCTCCAGCAGGGCGTCGCCGCGCAGCAGAGCACGCACACTGCCGATATTGCGGTACGCCCCCGCCCATGCGCGCAGGCGCAGGGTGTTAGCGGCGGCAAGTACCCGCGAGTGGGTGAGCAGACGCTCAGCGTAGCGTGCGGTGGCGCGCCCCAGCCCGAAGAACCGCACACCCACGATGGCGACCATCAGGTACATCATGGCGGGGCCTTCGGCGGCGCGCACAATCAGCCACCCGGAGAGGGCGGTGAGGGCAACGGCCGCGAGTGAGGTTGCTGCCGCCATCATGACAGGCCCGGAGGCTTTGAACACACCTATTTTCGTGAGCCCACGCAAGGTTTTGAGGGTCGCAAAAACACCGGGGGTCGTGCCGGGCTCTGCGGGGCTGCTGGGCAGGGCCGCTTCCGTTGCTTCTGGTGTGTGCACCTGCGCTGGTGGTGCGGACGTGGGGATTGGAGCGGGTGCCGGGTTTGTTTTAAGCGCCCAACGGTAACCGCCGCCGTGGTACACGTCTGCCCGCAGCCAGAGGGCGCAGTGCTCGGCCAGTTCCCCCTCGTGGGTGACGATGAGCACATTCGCGCCGCGTGCCGCCAGCGCCCCTAAGGCGCGGGTCACCAGATGTGCGGCGTGTGCATCCAGGTGTGCGGTGGGTTCATCTACGAGCACGCTCAGGCGGGGCTGCTGGCGGGCGGAGGCTTCATCACGGTGGTGCTCATCGGCGGCTGCGGCCCGGTATAGGGCGTCAGTGCGGGCGAGAGTGCGAGCAATCGCTAACCGGCGGGCCTGGCCCGCGCTAAGCGACTCGGGGGCCTGTTCGGCGAGGTTTTCAAGGCCCAGCTCAGCCAGATAGTCGGTAAGGAGCACCGTGTCGGAGGGGGCAAATTCGGTGTCTGCCGCGAGTAGCTGCGCGGCGTATTCCTGCTCGCTCTTAGAGGCGCTGAAGGCGTAGAGGGCCATCTCCAGCAGTACCGTGGGCGCGGCGAACTGCGGTGACTGCGCGATCATCAGGGTGTGCCCCACCCCGTCAACGGCACCGCCCACATGCACAGGCTCTGATGCGCCGGTGGGTACCAGGCCCTCACGCACCGCCCCGGACAGCACGCCGAGCAGGGTTGATTTGCCGCATCCTGAAGGTCCTGTAATCCCCAGGATGGTGCCCGCTCCCCCGCGTTCTTGACTGCCGGGCAGAGTGAAGCTGAGGTTGCTGAGTACTGTGCCGCGGCCGGGGTAGGCGACGGTCAGGTTCTCAACCGTCAGGCCCTTACCGTTCTGCTCGTTACTGTGCGGTGCCTCGTGGGTGGTGGTGCCCGCTGGCTGGGGCGCATCAATAATGTTCTGGGCGGCCCGCAGCGCGGCTACCCCGTCTTCTGACTGGTGGTAGGCGGCGCCAACATCCCGCAGCGGCTGGTAGCATTCGGGGGCGAGCAGCAGCACCAGGATGGCGGTGTCTAGCCCCATCTGCCCGTTTACCAGGCGCACACCAATGAGCACGGCCACCAGGGCCACCGAGATGGTGGTGATAAGTTCCAGCGCGAGGGATGACATGAAGGCACTGCGCAGGGTGTGCATGGTGCGGGCACGGTATTTCTCGCCGATTGCCGCTAACGCACGGGTCTGGGCGCGTTCCCGCCCTAACCCGATGAGCACCGGCAGCCCGCGCACCAGTTCAAGAATGTGGTCTGAGAGGCGGTGCAGTTCGGATTGTGCGGCGGCGGTGTCTTCACGTGTGGTTTTGCCGATGAGCACCATAAATAGCGGGATGAGCGGCAGGGTGCAGGCCACGGTGATGGCGCTTATAGGGTCTAAAAGCAGCAGAACAACCCACAGGGTGGCGGGCACTGCGGCGGAGCTGACGAAAGCGGTGAGGGTTTTGGTGTAGTAGTTATCGAGTGCGTCCAGCCCGCGTGAGATGAGCACGGCGGTGGCGCCGGTGCCTTCGGGGGTGTCGGCCCCGCCGGTTGCGAGCACCCGCTGCAGCAGTTGCCGCCGAATACTTGATTTCGCCCCGGATGCGGCTTTCTGGGCGCTGAGGGTGAGCAGGTACTCGAATCCGGCGCGGGCCAGAAGCGCCAGCACCCCGCTGATAATGAGCGTAATGGTGATGCCCTCCCCACCGCCGAGAAGCCACCCGAGCGTGCCGTCAAGTTTGGCTTGGGAGTCCCCGGCGAATTCGATGAGCGCCCGGTACTCTTCGGGGGTTGAGGTGTGTTTGCGGCGTTCGTGTTCGGCGGCGAGTGCAGCGAACCCGGCGTGTGCGGCCCGTGCTATGGCGGATGCGAGGGCTGCGCTGAAGATGACGGTGGCGAGGGTGTGCGCCATGGTGAGCACGGCGAATACGCCCAGGTTTTTGCGGGCGTTAGGCCCTAGGGGCGGGCGTTTGTTGTCGCGTTTACCGGCTGCCCCGTTCGAGGGTGGTGCGGTGCGTGTGGCGCCCGCACGTGTGGTGTTTTTAGTTGAGTGTGTGCTCACCGTTGGGCTCTCTTCTTGTTCCCCGGGTTGTTGGCCCTTGCGGGCTGTCTCATACACCCCATATTTTAGGGAACATTCCGGGAGGTTTCACCCCTTGGGGTGCGTAGGTATTTATGACCCGCCGCTCACCACCTGGCCGTCTTATGCACGGGGTGCAGCTGAGTGGTGTCGGTGGTGCTGCCAGGCTGTTGCAGCAGGTGCTCGGGCTGTTATTGCTTCTCTTGCAGCCACGCCCCCGCATTGTGGCTTTGGGCCTATGATGCGGGGGCGTGTTTGTCAGCTGCTAAGGGGCCGGTTTCGCTGGCTTCTATTCCGCTGCTACCTTATTGGGCAGTTTTGCCAGGTCGGTGGCGTCGTGTGCAGCCGGGATGTGTTCAACGCGCAGGCGTTTGCGGAACACCCAGTACGTCCATCCCTGGTACACCAGAATAACGGGCAGGCCCATGAGCCCGACCACGCTCATCACACCCAGGGTGTATTCGGAGCTGGAGGCGTTCGCAATGGTGAGCGAGTGGGAGGCGTCCAGGGTGGAGGGCAGCACGTTCGGGTACAGGGCGGTGAAGATAGCCAGCGCACCGAACGCTATGAATAGGCTCAGCCCCGCGAAAGCGCGGCCTTCGTGTCCTGTTTTAGCGCTCAACCAGCCTAGGGCCACGGCCACAACCGCCAGTATCGTGCACAGCCATGACACCCCGTTGCCGGTGGTGAATTGCATGTACAGCACCCACCCGGTAATTGGCAGCAGGGCGATCGGCAGCAGGCGCACTAGGGCTGCGCGGGCACGGTGCCGGATTTCCCCGTCGGTTTTGAGTGCCACAAATGCAAGCCCCTGCACGAGGGAGAACCCTACCAGTGACAGCCCGCCCAGCAGTACGGGCCAGCTTGCCCAGGCGAAGGCGCCGCCCACGCGGTCGCCGTTGCTGTTAATGGGCAGCCCGATTGAGGTGAGCGCCAGCAGCGCCCCCACCAGCAGGGCGATGAAGAACGAGGATACTGAGATGGCGGTGTTCCACCCGTTAATCCAGCGTTCGTCGTTTTTCTTGCCGCGGTATTCGATGGCGACCGCACGGAAAATCAGTGCCAGCAGCGCCAGTGTCAGCGGAACATACAGTGCCGAGAACAGGGACGCGTACCATAGCGGGAATGCGGCAAATGTTGCCGCGCCGCCGGTGACCACCCACACTTCGTTGCCGTCCCAGACGGGGCCGATAGTGTTCAGCAGCAGGCGGCGTTCCTGCTCGTTCTTGGCGAAGAAACGGCTCATGAGCATCCCCACGCCCAAATCGAAGCTGTCAAGGATGAGGTAGCCGATCCAGAACACGCCAACCACCACGAACCAGATGGTTGGTAGTGTCGGCTGGCCCGCGAAAATATTAAAGTCGAAGTTCATGATGTTGAGTCCTTCAATCCTTGGCGCCTAGTAGGCGAACTCCAGCACGTCCCGTTGTGCGGCACCGTCTTTGTCGGCGTCGTCATGGTGGGATTGCACGAGTTCGGGCATTGCGGCCACCACACCGGATTTCACATATTTAACCAGTAGGTAGATTTCGACTACCATCAGGATGCCGTATACCGCCCCGAGGGAGATCAGGGAGAACAGGATCTCTTCGCCTGAAACACCGGGTGAGACGGCGGCGGCGGTGAACATCATGACGGCGGGGTCGCCTTCAGGGTTGGGTGCCACCACGAACGGCTGGCGGCCCATTTCGGTGAAGATCCATCCCAGGGCGTTGCCGAAGAACGGGGCGAGGATACCCAGGATTGCGAGGTTCTTCAACCATTTAGCTTCTGGGACGGTGCCGGTTCCTTTCTTGCGGGTCACCCACAGTACGTACACGTATGAGAGGGCGCCGATACCGCCGAAGGTGATCATGCCGCGGAACCCGTAGTAGGTGACTTCCATGAGCGGCAGGTACTGGATTTCTTGGCCTGCGCGTTCACCGTAGAGGGGGTTGTTGGCCAGGTGCGTGCCGTACTTTTCTTTGTATTCGGGCAGCAGGGTGTTCACGCCTTTCACCTCGGTGGTGAAATTATCGTGCGCTAAGAAGGAGAGGGCGCCGGGTATCTCAAGGACGGCGTGTACTTTGTCGCAGTCCTGCGCGCCGGGGGATGATATGGACAGTACCGAGAAGCCGGTGCCGTCGTGGCAGGCTGCCTCGGCGGCCGCCATTTTCAGGGGCTGCTGGTGGATCATCAGCTGCGCTTGCATGTGCCCGCTAAGCCCCACGCCTATAAAGCCGATGAGGCCTACCACGGCGCCTACTCGCAGGGAGCGGAACCATACCAGGTAGTCTTTCTTGTCGCGGCCTCCGACTTCGGCGTCGCCGACCACAACTTTGCCGTCCTGTACGGTGTCGATGCCGTCTTTGCGGCGGCGCCACAGCTTGTACCAGGCGATTCCGACCATGAACCCGCCAGCAACCTGGATAGCACCGAAGATCACGTGGGGGAAGGTCAGCAGCGCGGTGTTATTGGTGAGCACAGCCCAGATATCGACAAGGCGGGGGCGGCCGTCGATCATTTCAACGCCGACGGGGTGCTGCATCCACGAGTTCGCGGCGAGGATGAAGTACGCCGAGATCCATGAGCCGGCTACAGCGGCGAAAAGGCAGAAGGCGTGTACCTTGGGCTTGAGTTTGTCCCAGCCAAAGATCCACAGGCCTAAGAAGGTCGATTCGACGAAGAACGCGAACAGCCCTTCCATCGCTAGGGGGGCGCCGAAGACGTCGCCCACGAATCGGGAGTACTCACTCCAGGCCATGCCGAACTGGAATTCCTGCACCAGGCCGGTGGCCACACCCATAATGAAGTTAATGAGGTACAGTTTGCCCCAGAACTTTGTCATGCGCTTGTATTCGTCTTTTTTGGTGAAGACGTAACGCAGGTACAGGTAGGTGACGACCATACCCAACCCGAGAGTTAGCGGCACCATGAAGAAGTGGTACACGGTGGTGATGCCAAACTGCCACCGCCCAACATCAAGGGGATCCATAGCGGTCCTTTTCTTAGTGTGTAGTGCTTATGTGGTTGTCGCCGGATCTGCCATAGATCCGGCGATTATATAAATGCAATGCCTCTTACACTACAACCTTTTATTTTCGGCATAAATCATGCGAATTTTGAGGGGGTCAGAGTGAGGCTTGACTAGGGTCTAAAGGTGGATTAAACGCTATCATCTTTTTGAAAGTATTTACCCGTAAATCATTATTTATAGGCACATTCCGTCGCGGCATGAACGGCAACAAACTATGCCCCGCAGACCCCATCCCCTGGCAGGCGGGCCGGGAAATGAACAAAAGTGGCCCGAATAGTGCTTTTGCAAGCACTAAACAGCCACTTTGTTACAGTCACAAACTATCTATGAGAAAACACACAGTGAGTATTGTCACTATTTTGTGTTCAGGGTGTGCTAGATGTCGATATTTTCCTGATCCAGCTGGTGTGCACCGGCAATAATGAACTCCTTGCGCGGGGCCACCTCCGACCCCATGAGCAGGGCAAAAGCGCGCTCTGCCGCCTCCGCATCCTCCACCCGGATGCGCCGCAGCATACGGTGGCGCGGGTCCATAGTAGTCTCAGCCAGCTGGTCGGCGTCCATCTCGCCCAAGCCCTTATACCGCTGAATCGGCTCCTTATACCCCTTACCTTCAGCAGTGAGCCGGTCAAGCAGCTCATGCAGTTCCCGCTCCGAGTAGGTATACACCATCTCATTAGGCTTGCCCCGGTTAATAACCTCCACCCGGTGCAGCGGCGGCACGGCGGCATACACACGCCCGTCCTCAATGAGCGGGCGCATATACCGGTAAAACAGGGTCAGCAGCAGGGTGCGGATGTGCGCCCCGTCCACGTCAGCATCGGTCATCATAATTACCTTGCCGTAGCGGGCTGCCTGCAGGTCGAAGGTTCGCCCGGATCCGGCCCCAATCACCTGGATCAGCGCTGCGCATTCGGCGTTGGCGAGCATATCAGAGACCGAGGCGCGCTGGGTGTTCAGGATTTTACCGCGAATCGGCAGCAGCGCTTGGTATGAGGAAGACCGCGCCAGGCGGGCTGTGCCCAGTGCGGAGTCACCCTCCACAATAAACAGTTCAGAATGTTCCACGTTTCCCGAGCGGCAGTCCACCAGCTTGGTTGGCATTGACGAGGATTCCAGGGCGGTTTTACGGCGTTGCGCCTCTTTATGCACCCGCGCCGAGATGCGGGTTTTCATCTCCGAAACGACCTTCTCACACAGGGCATTTGCCTGCGCCTTATCGGCCCGGCCGGTCGCCTGCAGACGCGCCTTAAGCTGGTCAGATACCACTTTCAGCACAATCTGCCGCACCGCCGGGGTCCCCAGAATCTCTTTGGTCTGCCCCTCAAATTGCGGCTCGGCCAGGCGCACCGTCAGCACCGCCGTTAACCCGGCCAGCGCATCGTCTTTCTCGATCTTGTCGTTACCGACTTTGAACCTGCGGGCATTATCGGCCAGGTGTTTGCGGAAGGTACGTAGCAGCCCCTGCTCAAACCCGGTGGTGTGGGTGCCGCCTTTGGGAGTGGCAATAATATTGACGAAACTACGGATAGTGGTCTCGTACCCTATTCCCCAGCGCAGGGCAATATCAACTTCGCATTCACGTTCCACGTCGGTGAGTTGGGAGCGCCCGTCCTCCCCCAGCACGGGCACGGTTTCGGTGAATGAGCCACGCCCGGTAAACCGCCAGATATCGGTTACCGCACTGTCATGCGCTAAGAACTCTACGAACTCACTAATGCCGCCATCATGTTGAAAAACTTCTTCGTGGGGGCCGAACTCGCCGGGGGTTCCGGGCACTCGGCGTTCGTCCCTAATGGCGATGCGCAGCCCGGGAATCAGGAACGAGGTCTGCCGGGCGCGTGAAACCAGATCTTCGTAGCTGAACCGTGCATCAGGGGTAAAGATCTGCGGGTCAGCCCAGTAGCGCACGCGGGTTCCGGTGACGCCCCGTTTTGCTCTGCCCACAATCTGCAGCGCCTCGGCGCCTTCTGCGGCCGGGGTGAACGTGTCCTCCGGTTTGGGGGTGCGGCCGGAGTCGAACCGCCCGGGCATGCCGTGGCGGAACGACATTTGGTAGGTTTTACTGCCGCGATCCACCTGCACATCCAGGCGGGATGACAGCGCGTTTACCACGGAGGCGCCCACCCCGTGCAGACCGCCGGAGGCCGTGTACGAGCCGCCGCCGAATTTGCCGCCCGCGTGCAGCTTGGTGAAGACCACCTCCAGGCCCGATAGCCCGGTGCGCGGCTCAATATCGGTGGGGATGCCTCGGCCGTCGTCCTGCACCTCTACCGAACCGTCACGGTGCAGAATAATCTGGATTGACTGACCGTACCCCGCCAATGCCTCATCAACAGAGTTGTCGATAATCTCCCACAGGCAGTGCATGAGCCCGCGCGAGTCGGTCGAGCCAATATACATGCCGGGGCGTTTGCGCACCGCTTCTAAACCTTCAAGTACCGAGAGGTGGCGGGCGGTGTAGTTCGACGCGGCCAAGTCTTTCCCTTTCACAACGGTTTTCTTCGTAGGTCTATTCTATCGTGGCTTGTGCCCAGAAACGGCTTAGCAGGTCATTATCGGGCGCGCCCACGCCGAACCAGCACCTGGGTGAGGAGGCTTCCCCGCCAATGGCTCCTCGGGTCTGCTCTCCCCTCTCCCCTGGTAAAGGCAATGTGGTGCTATTTGTAGTCCGGGTGCAGTTCGGACGCTCAGAGCGAAAGGCGACTAAGAGGGTGGGCTCAGCAGGTGGGTTTATGGTTGCATAGAGTTAGCACTCGTTTCTCTACATTTTTGAAGGGTGAACAATGACCGTGAACTCCACTCTCGACCCCGCCAAGGTACGTCAGCTGACCTCCCGTGACCGCTGCGATGTGTGCGGCGCGCAGGCTTATGTTCGGGCTGTACTTCCTTCGGGTCATGACCTGCTGTTCTGCGGCCACCACGCTCGCGCAAACGAGGCCGGGGTGAAGGCTATTGCGGGCACTACCTGGGATGATCAGACCTCCCACCTGTAAGTTTCTTGTTGTTGCGGCGCGCACCCTGAGCTTTTCAGGGTACGCGCCGTTTATTGTTATTTACCGTCCCGGTTTTCGCCCGTTCCGCAGCGGGTGGGTGGGCTTTTAACTCCACCGAAGTTTAGCGGGGTGTTCATTCCACTCATAGTAAACATCAGAGAAATCGCGTGAGGCTAACTGCTCCGGGGCGATCAGCCAGTTCGCGGCCCCAAAATACCCCCACTTCACATCAGGGTCTAGTTCGTACTCTGTTCCTATGGTGAGTAAGTTGAACGTGTAACCCTTAGCGAAGGCCGGATGCTGCCTTGGGTCATCGTTAAATGTTTCGGGGTACCCGCCCAGCTGGGTGATAATGTCGTCTGCGTCGGGCTCTTCCGCAATGTTTACCCCGCCCCCGCCTGTGGCGCGGCCCAGACTAATGGCGTCCTCATACCCATCAATGGGTTGTGCAGGGTACCTCTCGTTCCAGTACTGTGTGAAAAGCTCATCAAACGGTTCACGCAGATACTGAAGCGGGTTATGAAGCGCAGACGCGAACTTTAACGCCAGTTCCGGGGTGCCCCGTCGTATGGGCCACACGTATTCAGGAAACTTGTCGGCCTCCCAGTCGATATGTGCCGATTGGGCGTGCGGATTGGGGTCTGTGAGTTCGGGGTAATATATCACCCGGTTGTTGAGGGGGCTGCTCGGTGCGGTAGGGTCGGCACCCCAGCCGGGGCGCGGGGCAATCCAAAACTGAAGCATCCCGGACTCGGGGTACAGAGTGTTCTCCGGCAGCTCGGCACAGTTAATCTGGGCAATCATCCCTAAAGGCTGCCCGTCGGCACCAAGGGGCGCATCCACCCCGGCGGGCAGGTACGGCACACCCCCAAACTTCGAGGCAGTCACCGGCAGCGGCGCATCCGGCACATTAGTGGTAATGCGCAGCGCGGGTTTCTGCGCACCCGCGTTCACCAGTTGGGTCACTGCGCGTATCTGTTCAAGGATACGAACCGGTGTGTTCATAGCTTCTCCTTGTGGGCGGCTCTTTCTCTTAGTTGTTTTTAGTCTCTCGGCTCAGCAATATTGCTGTCTTGCCCAATACCCCGCCTGCTGGCAAGGTGCCTCTCAGGCGTTCTTTGGCACGCCCCAAGAGGCTAGCTGTCTAATGTGCAGCTCTAGGTGTTTTAGCTCTGCCACCACCAGAAAAGAACCTTCGAGAAATCACGAGCTGCTAACTGTTCGGGGGTGATCAGCCAGTTTGCGTACCCGGCGTCTCCCCACAAGAGCTCGGTGCTTCCCAGACGGTACGACTCCGAGCCCATAGTTAGCAGGTTCACCGTATATTCTTCTAGCTCGGGGTTATTACGGCGCGGGTCGTCATCAAAGAAAACAGGGTACCCGCCCAGCTGGTGGTAGCCCGCCTCATCGGCTATTGCGCTTAGAATATCCTCGTCCTCTTCGGCCTCTTCCACGAGGTCTTCCAGCTCTTCAATATCTTCAATTGCCTGGTCGGGGTAGAGTTCGTTCCAGATCTCAATAAACCGCTCATGGTCTCCCCAGGTGAGCATGGGGTCTGGCGTCTCCGGCGGGCCAAAAATAAGCGATATTTCGCGTGTGGGCGGGTTAATCGGCCAGTAGTGTTCTTCCCAGTTTGCCTCAACCGCGCAGGCGTGCGGGTTAGCTGCGCCCAATTCTTCCCAGTAGATGACGCGCGCATCTGCCCCGGGCAGCCCATCGTTGATGTTCATCCCCCATTGGGGGTGCCGTGGGTTGAGCCAGAACTGAAGCATCCCAGACTCAGGATAAATAGTGTTCTGAGGCAGCTCGGCACAATTAATCTGGGCAATCATTCCCAAAGGCCGCCCATCAGAGCCAAGAGGCGCATCCACCCCAGCAGGCAGGTACGGCACACCCCCAAACTTCGAGGCAGTCACCGGCAGCAGCGCATCTGCTGCACGTACGGTAATGGGAACTTTATCCCTTTGGTAGTTCACCATTTGCGCTACCACAGACCGAGCTCTGTCTGTTATCGTCATCGTCCTTGTTCCCTATAGGGTGTATGGCGCGCGCGCCTCATATACGGAAGCGCACGCCATTATCCTTTGAAAAACCGGTGCGGCTAACAGCAGGACCATTCAAAAATAACTTGCGAAAAGTCCCGGTTTTTCAGCTGTTCGGGGGTGATCAGCCAGTTTGCGGTACCCACATCGCCCCACATGATTGCAGGGGCGTTGGGGTCAGCCCAGTTACCGTCAGATACTGAGATCATGGTCAGCAGGTTCACCGTGTAGTCCCGCAAATCATCAGCGAAATCGCGCGGGTCGTTTTGCGTGAAAATAGGCTCGCCACCGATCTTGTGGGTCAGCTGATCCTCGGTTTCCCGGTCAATCGTGTCTGTCACACGATCTTCGCCCAGCTCGTCGATCTCATCAAAGAAATCCTCGATTGGTGTTTCGGGGTACAGCTCGTTCCATGTATCAACAAACAAAGCTTCGGCGGTCTCGTTCATCAGCGACCATTTATCACCCAATGCCGCCTCAAAGCTGAGCGCATATTCGACAGTTTCGGGAGAAATCGGCCACCCGTAATCATCCCAGTTCGCCTTGGCAGCGCGCGCATCCGGGTTAGGTTCGCCCAATTCGGGGTAGTAGATCACCCGGTAGCCGTTTTGGGTACGGTCAGCAATGGTGTCGTCCATACCCCAGAGTGCTTCTTCATCACCCGGGTCAATCCAGAACTGGAGCATCCCAGACTCAGGGTAAATAGTGTTCTGAGGCAGCTCGGCACAGTTAATCTGCGCAATCATCCCCAAGGGCTGCCCCTCTTTATTGGCGGGGGCGTCCACCCCGGCGGGCAGGTACGGCACTCCCCCAAATTTGGAGGATGTCACCGGTAGCGGCTCAGCAGCCGCCGTGGCTGTGATGCGCACCGTGGGTGATTGGTCATTTTCTTCTATACGTTTAATAACCTCACGCGCCTGGTCGAGAATTTTTCCCATATCTGCTCCTGTGCTTCTAGCGGTAGTGGTGCGGAATCTGTGAACACTATTAGAGCACGTTTTTTCTCGCGGTGCGTGCACGTACGTCATGCATTCGAAGGCACAATGCAGAAGATAAAATATTCCCTGCCGTCAACGCATGGTTTTGTGTTTGCGGCGGTGCATTAGCTTTTATCTGCACCTCCGCTAAGTTTTTACCCGCAGTCCCATTCAAAAAGGACTTTTGAGAAGTCGCGGTCCGCTAATTGTTGCGGAGTAATCAGCCAGTTTGCGGTACCCATATCACCCCACATAATGTCACCGTCACCATCATTTTTTGCTTCCTCGGAGGCGATGGTGAGCAGGTTAACCGTATATTCTTGCAGTTCTGGGTTGTTCTCGCGCGGGTCGCTCTGCACAAAGCTGGGGTACCCGCCAAGCTTATGGTACTCAGTGCTGTCGGTCAGGTCGTAGGCAATATTCTCCCCATCGTGCAGGCGGTCGATCTCGTAGACCTCGTTAATAGTCTGCTCTGGGCGTTTCTCGTTCCACCGGTGTACGAACCGGGCCTCAAATTCACGGCTTGTGTCGCTCAGGCTCTCATGTTTTTTCTTGAAAGTGAGCGCAAGCTCAGCCTCTGGCGGGTAGATAGGCCAATCTTCGCTCCGTGCTGCGGTGACTGCGGGGTGCCCCGCAGGGGTGGCTTCACCCACCTGGGGGTAGTAAATAACCCGAATATTCGCCTGGTTGGCTATATCATTGGCGTTGAAGCCCCAGTTTTCATCGCCTTCTTCTTCGCCGGAATCAATCCAGAACTGAAGTATCCCGGTCTTGGGATAAAGCTCATTTTTAGGTAACTCAGCACAGTTAATCTGCGCGATCATCCCTAAGGGCTTCCCGCTCTCATTGGTGGGTGCCTGAGCCCCGGCAGGCAGGTACGGGGCGCCGCCAAACTTCGAGGCAGTCACCGGCAGCGGTGCCTTGGCACCGGCTGTTTTAATACGGATTACTGGCTGCCGTGTGGCGGCAGTGATTTCTGCCGCGATTTTCCGTGCCTCTTTAGCTACTGTACGGCCCATAATATTTTCCTCCCAATACCTAGCCTTCGCTGTCACCAGCTTATTAATAGTTGCTGCTAACCGCAGGACCATTCAAAAAGGACTTTCGAGAAGTCTCGGTTTTTCAGCTGTTCCGGGGTTATTAGCCAGTTTGCGGTGCCCTGATCTCCCCAAACAGTAACAAATTTTTCGGTATCCTCAGAGAACATGGTGAGCAGGTTGATTGTGTAGTTATCGAACCCATCATGCTCTTGACGCGGGTCCTGCTGGGTAAACTCTGGGTGCCCGCCAAGT
>ERZ773265.1221-NODE-1221-length-13832-cov-97.574581_pt1 | contig 13832 bp, 8 predicted proteins | sample MGYA00580512_ERZ773265 | MGnify/ENA primary metagenome ERZ773265 (study PRJEB29015, sample SAMEA2738169) | human oral metagenome | biome: human oral; feature: human-associated habitat; material: saliva | place: China | collected 2183 ... | reverse complement strand
GTAGGTGAGTGCTGCCGCCATGTCGGTGCCGCCGTTTGCGCCGAATTTGTAGATGACACGGCGCAGAATGTAGAGAATGCTGCCCTTGGGGAAGTCGCGCAGTTTCACGCTTGCGTACTTGGGGGCTGCGGGCTTCTTCTTACGGGAGAAGAGTCCGCGTCGAGCTCCGGCGGGTACCTGGGTTGAGGAGGTGTCCGTGGAAGAGCCGGTGTGTGCAGCCAATGGGGCTCCTTGAATGAGTGGGGTGTACACAGTGGTGCGCCTAGTAGCTTTAGCGTGTGGGCGCACAGAAGGGGCGAGGAGAACAATGAGCTGTCCTTCCCGCCCCTGCGGTGACATTATAGGGTTTTCTAACCCTCCCGTATTTTTCTGCGAGTGCAGATAGGTGAGCTACTGCCCGCACGGGAGAGGTAACCACCCCAAAGTAATCTCAAAAAGGCTTGTCAGCTAGGGTTTAAAGCTACCTGCTGAGCCTAACTGAAAACTAGTTGTGAATACCCAGAACCTTAGCGGTGTGAGCCATGACCTCATCAGCCAGGTCGGGGTTATCGTTGAGCTTCACACCGTAACCGGGGATGAGCTCCTTCAAGCGAGGCTCCCAACCGGCAATCTTGGAGGGGAAGCACTTAGCCAGCAGGTTCAGCATAATCGGAGCCGCGGTGGAAGCACCGGGGGATGCACCCAGCAGAGCCGCGATAGAGCCGTCCGCTGCGGAGACAACCTCGGTACCGAACTGCAGGATGCCGCCCTTCTTCGCGTCCTTCTTCATAATCTGAACGCGCTGGCCAGCCTCGATGAGCTCCCACTCTCCGCCAACAGCCTCGGGGTAGTACTGGTACAGCGACTCCAGGCGTGCTTCCTTGTCCTTGACCAGCTCGGAGAGTAGGTACTTGACCAGGGACAGGTTGTCGATGCCTGCGCGGGTCATGGGGTAAAGGTTGTGCAGGCGCAGGGACAGCGGCAGGTCCAGCAGGGAGCCCTGCTTCAGGAAGTTGGTCTTGAAACCTGCGTAGGGGCCGAACATGAGGGCGCGCTTGCCGTCCACGTAGCGGGTGTCCAGGTGGGGAACCGACATGGGGGGAGCGCCCACCGAAGCCTGACCGTACACCTTTGCGTTGTGCTGGTTTGCGGTTGCCTCGTGGGTGTTGCGCAGGAACAGACCGGAAACGGGGAAGCCGCCATAGCCCTTGCCCTCTTCAATGCCGGACTTCTGCAGCAGGTGCAGGGCGCCACCACCGGCACCGAGGAAGACGAACTTCGCGTTGATGGTCAGCGGTTCTTCCTTGTTGATGCGGTTGATAGCGTCAATGGTCCAGGAGCCGTTGGATTCGCGGTTCAGGTTGGTGACCTGGTAGCCGTAGCGAACCTCAACGCCCCTGGGCTGCAGGTGGTCAATCATCTGCTGGGTGAGGGCGCCGAAATCAACATCGGTACCTTCGGGAGCCCAGGTTGCGGCAATGGGTTCGTTACCCTTGCGACCGTTGACGGTCAGCGGTGCCCACTCGGCAATCTTCTCGCGCTCGGTGGAGAATTCCATGCGCTCGAAGAGCTTCTCCTTGCGGAAGGAATCGTAGCGTGCAGCCAGGTACTTGGAGTGATCCTCACCGAAGACCAGGGACATGTGGGGGACCGGGTTGATGAAGTCGGTGTTGTCCAGGATCTTATCTTCAACCAGGGATGCCCAGAACTGGCGGGAGATCTGGAACTGCTCGTTAATGTTCAGCGCCTTAGCTGCTGAGACGGTGCCGTCGGGGCCAGCGGGTGCGTAGTTGAGTTCGCACAGCGCCGAGTGGCCGGTACCTGCGTTGTTCCAGGGGTTGGAGGATTCCTGTGCGGCCTTGTCGAGGCGTTCGAGCAGGATGATGTTCCAGCTCGGTTCGAGTTCCTTGAGGAACACGCCGAGGGTGGCGCTCATGATGCCGCCGCCGACCAGGACGACGTCGGTTCGTTCAGTACGTGCTACCACTGAATTCTCCCTTAGGGGTGCGGGTGCCCGGCCTGGGCACAGTGAATGTGGGGTACATCATCTAGCCTACTCCTTTTAGCGGGGTTGGCATAGCCAGAATCCATAAAACGAGAGAGAGTGTTGCAGTTCATATCAACAAATCTCTTAGGGTCGAAAAGACCCGTAATCGCGCGCATTTGCTACACCCACTGGCAACAACCCAAAAGTAGTCTCAGCAGCACCCTCAGAAGCACCCGCCCACCGACTCCCCGAAAGCCCTCAAAAGTAGCAAAAGGGGCGCACCCCAACCGGGATGCACCCCTCACCAAGCCATCAAATATACAGGCTAAGATTTACGCAGCTTACCGAACAGCTCAATCGCATTCTGTTCCGTCTGATAGCCCTGAACCTCACGGCTCACAGCCACCTTAGACGTCACATTCAGCAACGGAACCGCCGGCATGAACTGGCCCAACTGAGATACAACCTTCGCGTACAACTCACGCTGCGAATCCACCGAATCGGCAGAGTCCGCGGTACGAATCGCCTCCAGAATCTCAGTAAAACGAGGCGACGGCGCCACCGCCACAGCAGTAGGCGACGGAGAAGGCGACGCCGACGGGCTCGGCGAAGTAGAAGCCGAAGCTTCCTCCTCCGGAGACAACGAATCCGGCGAATAACTCGGCTGCGGGCTCGGAGTCGCAGAAATCCGCACATTCGAATTCGCACCACCCGACGACGGCACATCAGAACTCTTCTTCGTCAAACCAGTCGTCATATCCGACGGCGCATTCGTAATCAACGAACGCACCTGATGCTCAGCAATCAGCGGCGCCAACACCGGACCAAAGAACGCATACGGGTCACGGTACATGCCGTAGAAACCCGCCAACGTAATACCGCGCTCAGAAGAAACCTCACGGCTCTTCGACAGATACTCAGACCACGGCAGAGGTACCGGCTTAATATTCAGGCCCACCTCAATCAGCGAAGCCACCATCTCCGAATACACCTTCTGCGGAGTATCCATCCACGGCAGAGACACATCGGCAGGGTAATAGCACTCAATCACCTGATTGTCGTACCCAGCAGTTGCCAACAGTGAGCGCGCCATATCCTGATTGCGGTCCGTGTAATCCTTCGCATCATCAGCCTTAATGCGGAACGACGGTGAAATCAGCGTCTGCGCATCCGAGGTGCCCTGGGGATAATACTGACGCAACGCACCGCGATCCACAGCATGCGAAATAGCGCGACGCACCGAAATATTCTTCAACACCGGATGCGCCGTATTCAAACCCAAATACACCAGCGAGAACGGGTCACGGCCAGGCGTCTGATAGCCATCACGCGCCAACTGACCCAGATCAGACGAATTCACCTGATCACACGCATCAATGTGACCTTCCATCAGCGCAAAATAACGCTTATCCGACGACGTGAGGGTCGAAATCTGAATCTCATCCAGCTCAGGTGCCTGACCATCAAAATGGGTATTCTTCAGCAGGCGCACCGTGCCGGCCTCGAACGACTCCACACGGAACGCGCCCGTACCCACCGGGTTACCCGTCAGCTTCTGATCCGCACCAAAAAGCGAAGGATCAATAATGCCAAACGCCTGCTGCGTCAAAATCCGCGGGAATGCCAGAGAAGGACGCGACAGCGTCACCACCACAGAGTTACCCTTCGCCACCACCGACGAAACCAGCGGCAAGAACGACTGCACCACAGAGGACTGAGCGGAATCCGACTTCTGCGCACCCTTCTTCTCACCAGGATGCGCAACATCAGAAGCGCTCGCAGAAGCAGACGCGCTCGGGGTAGCAGTCTCAGAAACACTTGCAGAAGCGCTCGCAGAAGCAGACGCGCTCGGGGTAGCAGTCTCAGAAACACTTGCAGAAGCGCTCGGGGAAGCACTCGCAGAAGCAGACGGACTCACTGAAGCAGACGGAGTCGTCGCACCCGACGGAGACGCCTGAACCGGCGCAGGCTCCACCGCCGAAGGATCAGACGAACCCGGCTTCGGCACACCAAAACCCCACGCAAACAACGGCTGAGCAGGCACCGCCAAAGCAGCAGTACCCTCACCCGTAGCCAACGCCTGCCACCTCTGGAAATTCTGCACCACAGCATCCGCAGACAACGCAGAACCGTTACTAAAATGCGCCTCACGCAACACAAACGTATGCACCAAACGGTCATCAGAAACCGTCCACTCACTACACAACGAATCCTGAACCTCAGGATCACCCGTGTAATGATTCGCCACCAACAACGTCTGCAAAACCTGCGCCGTCACCTGATACGTACTCGCCACAGGAAACAACGCCGGATCCAAACCCAACGGCGCCGCACCCTGCGCAAAACGAAACACACGACGCGCATCAGCAGAGGACGCGCTCGCACTCGCCGAAGAACCAACAGACGAACCAGCAGAAGATTGACCAGAACACGCAGAAAGCGCCAAACCAGCACTAAAAAGCGCGCCAAAACGCAAAACGGCACGTCGACTCAAGCCACTCGAGCCGGCAGTAGCTCGCAGCAGCGCATCAGAACTGCCAACAGCTGACGATGCATAAGGCTGATGCTGCACGGGAGGGTCCTCTCTTCCGTCGCGGATGCTTATCTCTCAGGATAACGGTTCAACACCCAACCAGGCGAGACACCCCCACCCCGGCAAGGCACATACAAGAGAACCCGCCGCCACGAAAACCGTGACGGCGGGCCCAATGTGAATGTGTGTGCGCGAGGGGGGACTTGAACCCCCACGCCATAAGGCACAGGAACCTAAATCCTGCGTGTCTGCCAATTTCACCACTCGCGCGTAGCGTCACCCCACATCCGAAGATGCATGCGTCTGAGGCAACAAAAAATTAGTGTACACCAGGAACCAAGGTTCTCCAAGCCTTAAAAGAAGCCCCCATAGGGCAAAAAGTCCGCAAACACGCCGAACAACAACCCCCTCAAGAAGCAGTAGAACGGCGATACGCAAACCCCAGAAAACGTGACTCTACTTCGGGTCAATACCCAAATCACGACGCAACTTCGCCACATGACCCGTCGCACGCACATTGTACTGAGCCACAGAAATAACACCCTGCTCATCAATCACAAACGTCGAACGAATCAGGCCCTCATACACCTTGCCGTAATTCTTCTTCTCACCCCACGCACCATACGCCTCAGCCACCGCATGATCAGCATCAGACAGCAGCGGGAACGTCAACGACTCCTTCTCCACAAAACGAGCAATAGCCGCCGGCGAATCCGGAGAAACACCTAACACCACGTAACCCAACGACTTCAACGACGCCAAATTATCGCGGAAATCGCATGCCTCCTTCGTGCAACCCGGAGTCGAAGCCTTCGGATAAAAATACAAAATCACCTTGCTACCCGCATAATCACTCAGGCTGTGCTCCTTACCCGACGCATCAGCAAGGGTAAAAGCAGGCGCCGGGGTGCCCGGCTCAAGACGAACGCTCATCAATAACTCCTCAAAACATCAATAGAGATCAGCAGGGGAGCGGCGGATGCGCCCCACACAGTACCAAGGGCGGACGCGCCCCATGCAATACACACAGTCTAGTGTCCCACACACCCCACCCAAACAATGTGTCCAGGCTCACCTCAAATCAACTTGCGTGCACCACAAAAACTCGCGTATAGTATTTTTCTGTTGCAAGGGAAACCTTGAAACAAGCAAGCGCCTCTAGCTCAATTGGCAGAGCAATTGACTCTTAATCAATGGGTTCTGGGTTCGAGTCCCAGGGGGCGCACTTCACAGGAAATCCCGCTGATTCTTCGGAATCGGCGGGATTTTTGCGTTCCCTGAATTTTATAGATTTTGGCTTGAGGTATAGATATTCCCCTTGCTCCTACAGGGAACCCGTCCTCGCTTCGCTTCGGACACCCTGATGTCGCGACGGGGAATATCTATACCTCTGCGCATCTGTGGTTCAGGGGTTCGCGGAATCCCACCGGTTCGTTGGGTTGCGTGGTGGCTCAGTATGTGCGCCCCGTGCCTAGCGAACTGTGGCGGGGGAGGGCTGTCGCGGTTTAGCCTGTTGCTTGGTGGCTTGGCGTTTTGTGTGTGGGACGGGGGAGGGCTGTCGCCTTTTAGGCTGGTGCGCGCAGAGGCGCCGGTGCCGTCCGCAGCGACATCAGGGTGCCCGAAGCGAAGCGAGGGCGGGTCCCCCTGTAGGAGCGAGGACGTGCGCCGTCCCTCAAGCCAGTAATGTGGCAGACTCAAGGCACACGAAAGCCCGCCGCTGTCACACAACAGCAGCGGGCAATCATTTCGAAAAGTCTCTGTTACAGGACCGGCCAAATCCGCGTCACAAACTCACGGAAATCCTCCACATCCTTACCCTGCTCCAACAGGCCAGTACCAAGGTGAGTCGCAACCTCAGCATTATCCTCAAACGACAAATAAAACGAGCTGCCATTCACCGACTCAAGCGTCACCGCATCATCACCCACACGATACGCATGCAGAGCATTCGTATTATCAATCGTCGTCGCCGTACCCGCAGGCGTCAACGCCGGCAAATTCACCGGAGCAATAATCACCTCATCAGGCGCATCCTGATAACCCACAATAAAATGCTCCTGATCCGGGTACTGATGCAACGCCAAATCAGGATTACGGTAAACCGCACGGCCCGTCGCATACACCAAATTGTATGCACCGTAATTAATAATCTGCTCGTCAAAAACCGGGTGCAGAACTCGGATAAGTTCCTCACCCGTCAAAAACACGTCACTCTCAACAGAGTTACGGGGGTCAACAACCTCTGCGTACTTACTTGCTTCGGTCAGCTCATCAGCGACCGGGATGATCGGTTCGGTCATAGCTTCAGTCTACCGGGGCAACCAACGAAGGTCACGAGTATTCGCGCATATTACGCGCCATGACGTCCAAAAATGCGAGTTTTTCTCACCTGTTCAAATGAACACGTGGGAATGTGTCAACAAGTGCAATGTGTCCACATCATGAAAGAAAGTATCTGACCTGCGCCTTTATGAACAAAAACGGGCGTGTTGCTCGATAGAGATTTGACTCACCCCTTCTTTGGGGCGCACCATAGAAGGGTGAAGACAGCAATGTTCCAGCGAATTCTACGCCTTGTCGACGTCGCCTAGGGCGCGTGGCAGGGTCTATTCACTGCGACTGAGCGCCCCTACCGCTACCACCAATAGCGAGGGGCATTTTTTATAGCTTGGTACCCCCGGGCATAGGATGCGTGAGGATCACACAAACCCCACGCAGAACATTGAGTACAACGAAGAACCATTAAGACACGAGGCATTTCCATGACCATGGGATTTTCCACTTCTGATGACGCGGCAAACGCTCCCGCAGAACGCATGACCGGTTCTCAGGCTATCGTCCGCACCCTCGAAGACCTGGGTGTGACTGACGTATTCGGCCTGCCTGGCGGCGCAATTCTGCCGACCTATGACCCCCTGTACGACTCCAAGAAGGTCCGCCACATCCTGGTCCGCCACGAGCAGGGCGCAGGCCACGCAGCTCAGGGCTACGCAGTGTCCAGCGGTAAGACCGGCGTGTGCATCGCAACCTCCGGCCCCGGCGCAACCAACCTGCTGACCGCAATCGCAGACGCAAACATGGACTCCATCCCCCTGGTCGCAATCACCGGCCAGGTGTCCACTAAGCTGCTGGGCTCTGACGCATTCCAGGAAGCTGACATCGTCGGCATGGCAATGCCCATCTCCAAGCACTCCTTCATGATCACCGACCCGCAGGACATCCCCCGCGCGCTCGCAGCAGCATTCCACATCGCATCCACCGGCCGCCCCGGCCCCGTGCTCGTGGACGTCACCAAGGACGCACAGGTCGGCATGATGGAATACCGCGGCATTCCTGAAGACCTGGAGTTGCGCGGCTACACCCCCGTCACCCGCGGCCACTCCAAGCAGATCCACGAAGCAGCTAAGTTCATCACCGAATCCAAGCGCCCCGTCTTCTACGTCGGCGGTGGCCTGGTCCGCGCAGGTGCTTCCGAAGAGTTCCACAAGCTGGCTAAGCTCATCGGCGCACCCGTCGTCACCACCCTGAACGCTATCGGTGCATTCCCCGACTCTGACCCCCAGAACCTCGGCATGCCCGGCATGCACGGCACCGTCCCCGCCGTCGCCGCAATGCAGAAGTCTGACCTGCTGATTACCCTCGGCGCACGCTTCGACGACCGCGTCACCGGTAAGCTCGACTCCTTCGCACCCGAGGCTAAGGTCATCCACATTGACGTTGACCCGGCAGAAATCTCGAAGATTCGCTTCGCAGACGTGCCGATCGTCGGCGACCTCAAGTACGTGCTGCCCGAGCTGACCGACCTGCTCTCCACCGAGTTCGCAGACCAGCTGCCGAACCTGACCGAGTGGTGGAACGAGCTGAACGTGATCCGCAAGGATTACCCGCTCGGCTACGAGAAGCCCAACGACGGCCTCGGCTCCCCCGAGTACGTTCTCGAGCGCATCAGCGCCCTCACCGGCCCCGACGCATACTACGTCACCGGCGTTGGCCAGCATCAGATGTGGGGTGCACACTACATTCAGCAGGAGAGCCCCCGACACTTCGTCAGCTCCGCAGGCCTCGGCACCATGGGCTACGGCGTGCCCGCAGGTATGGGCGCAAAGGTCGCACACCCCGAATCCACCGTCTGGGTTATCGACGGTGACGGCTGCTTCCAGATGACCAACCAGGAACTGGTCACCTGCGCACAGAACAACATCCCCATCAAGGTTGCCGTCATCAACAACTCCTCCCTCGGCATGGTGCGCCAGTGGCAGACTCTGTTCTACAACGAGCGCTACTCCAACACCGACCTGAAGGACGGCCATGGCACCGTACGCATCCCCGACTTCGTGAAGCTCGGCGACGCATACGGCTGCGCAACCTTCCGTTGCGAACGCGACGAAGACGTGGACGCAACCATCAAGGCTGCCCTCGAAATCAACGACCGCCCCGTCGTCATTGACTTCACCGTCAGCCCCCACGCTCTCGTCTGGCCCATGGTCCCGGCAGGCGTATCTAATGACAAGATTTGGATTGCGAAGAACACTTCGCCCGAGTTCGATCGTGAGGGAGAGAACTAATGTCTCAGCACACTCTGTCCGTTCTGGTAGAAGATAAGCCGGGCGTTCTCACCCGCGTCTCCGGCCTGTTCTCCCGCCGACTGTTCAACATCCTCTCCCTGGCTGTGGGCCCCACCGAAAACCCCGGTGTTTCCCGCATCACCGTCGTAACCGAAGGTGACGCTCACACCATCGAGCAGATTACTAAGCAGCTGAACAAGCTTGTTCACGTGCTGAAGGTCGTCGAGCTTCCCGCAGACTCCTCCACCCAGCGTGGTCACATCCTGATTAAGGTCAAGGCAGACGCAGTAGCACGCCTGCAGATTGTTCAGGCAGCAGACCTGTTCCGTGCATCCGTGATTGACGTTTCCCCCGAGTCTGTTGTCATTGAGGCAACCGGTTCTGAGGAGAAGCTCAACGCACTGCTGGATGTTCTGGAGCCTTACGGTGTTCGCGAAATCGTTCGCGCAGGCACCATCGGTCTGGCACGTGGCCCCCGCGCCATGAGCGAGCGCATCTAACACCCACCAGGGTGCCACACCAACCCCGCACCAGCCGGGGATAGCAACGGGTATCGCACCGCTACAACCGGGAAAACCGGCAGCGATGCGATACCCGACCCTATGGGCTCACAGACCTTCCGGATACTTCAGATGCTGAGAAGTACTCTCGACAGCCCGTAACTAAACATCTATCAAGTAGAATAGTCAATGTTGAGCCCAGCCTGGGCCGCATACCAAACTTACTGAGGAGAAGAAATGGCAGCAACCATTTTCTACAACGACGACGCAGACCTCTCCCCGATCCAGGGTCGCACCGTAGCAGTTATCGGCTACGGCTCCCAGGGCCACGCACACGCACTGAACCTGCGTGACTCCGGCGTGAAGGTCATCGTCGGTCTGTCCGAGGGCTCCAAGTCCCGCGCCAAGGCTGAGGCAGAAGGCCTGCGCGTTGCAACCGTTGCAGAAGCAGCAGCAGAAGCAGACGTCATCATGATCCTGACCCCGGACCAGGTCCAGGCAAAGGTCTACGCAGAGAGCATCGAGCCGAACCTCAAGCCCGGCAACGCACTGTTCTTCGCACACGGCTTCAACATCCGCTTCGGCTACATCACCGCACCCGAGGGTGTCGACGTGGCAATGGTTGCCCCCAAGGGCCCCGGCCACACCGTCCGCCGCGAATACGAAGCAGGCCGCGGCGTTCCCGCCCTGGTTGCAGTCGAGAAGGACGCATCCGGCGAAGCACTCGCACTGGCACTGTCCTACGCAAAGGCACTGGGTGCAACCCGTGCAGGCGTCATCAAGACCACCTTCACCGAAGAGACCGAATCCGACCTGTTCGGTGAGCAGGCAGTCCTCTGTGGCTCCACCTCCCAGCTGGTTCAGTACGGCTTCGAGGTTCTGACCGAAGCTGGCTACCAGCCCGAAATCGCATACTTCGAGGTCCTGCACGAGCTCAAGCTCATCGTTGACCTGATGATCGAGGGCGGCATCGCTAAGCAGCGTTGGTCCATCTCCGACACCGCAGAGTACGGCGACTACGTCTCCGGCCCCCGCGTGATCTCCCCCGAGGTCAAGGAAAACATGAAGGCTGTCCTGGCAGACATCCAGAACGGCAACTTTGCAAAGCGCTTCATGGAAGACCAGGCTGCAGGCGCACCCGAGTTCAAGGAACTGCGCGCAAAGGGCGAGGCACACCCCATCGAGGCAACCGGCCGCAAGCTGCGCGAGCTGTTCTCCTGGAACACTGCTGACGACGACTACACCGAAGGTTCCGTCGCTCGCTAAACGGTAGCTCAGCAATAGCTTTCTGAGAATCCGGCGTTCCACCCGCACCCCGCTACAGGGGAGGGGTGGGGCGCCGGATTCTCGCTATTTCAGGCTAAAAAGCACCACCCGCCAAATATGTGATGCAGTTCATGTTGGTTCAAGTTGCAGGTGTCCACAGAATGCCGTATAGTATTTACTTGTTGCAGGGGAAACCCTGAAAAACAAATAAGCGCCTCTAGCTCAATTGGCAGAGCAATTGACTCTTAATCAATGGGTTCTGGGTTCGAGTCCCAGGGGGCGCACTTGAAAGAAAATCCCGCTGATTCTTCGGAATCGGCGGGATTTTTGCGTTCCCCTTGGAAAGCAGTCTTTATGGGTTGAGGAATCGGTGTTCGTCCTCGTTCCTACAGGGGACCTGTCCTCGCAGAGCTCGGACACCCTGATGTCACTACGGACGACACCGATTCCTCAGATGGTTTCTGCGGGTTCGGCAGGGGCGCGTTATCCCGCCGGTTCGTTGGGGCGCGCGGTGGTTTAGTGTGTGCGCCCCGTGCCTGGCGAACTGGGGTGGGGGAGGCTGTCGCGGTTTAGTGCGTTGCTTGGTGGTTGGATGTTTTGCGTGTGGGGCGGGGGAGGGCTGTCGCGGTTTAGCGTGTTGCTTGGTGGCTGGAAGTTTAGGCTGGTGCGCCGTGTTTTCCGGAAGCGCCCTCAGGGTGTCAGCCCGGACGCTCTCCGCAGCGAAGCAAGGAGGGGCGGAGCGTCCGGGTGACGGGTGCCCCTGCGTAGGCGCGGAGGAAACATGCGGCGTGGCAGCCATGTTACATGGTGGCTTGGTGCTTATCGCGTATCAGAGTGTAACCCCGGTGAGAGCCTCACCTAATACTGCGGTAAACTGAAAGTTATGACTGCAACTCCGTTCTACATCACCACCGCCATCTCCTACCCCAATGGCAACCCGCACATCGGCCACGCCTACGAAACCATCGCAGCCGACGTGCTAGCCCGCTTCAAGCGCCTCGACGGCTTCGACGTGCGCTTCATGACCGGCACCGACGAGCACGGCCAGAAGATGCAGACCACCGCCGAAAAGCTCGGTAAGACCGCTAAGGAACTCGCCGACGAGAACTCCGCACGCTTCAAAGCAATGAACGACGCGCTGAACATCAGCTACGACCGCTTCATCCGCACCACCGACCCCGACCACTACGTCGCATCCCAGGCCATCTGGAAGCGCATGGAAGAAAACGGCGACATCTACCTCGACAAGTACGCCGGCTGGTACTCCGTACGCGACGAAGCCTACTACGCAGAAGACGAAACCGAAGTTCGCGACGGCCAGCGCTACGCCATCACCACCGGCACTGAAGTCGAATGGACCGAAGAAGAATCCTACTTCTTCCGCCTCTCCAAGTACGGCGACAAGCTCCTCGAACTCTACGCCAACGAAGGCTACGTCTACCCCGAATCCCGCCGCAACGAACTGGTCTCCTTCGTCAAGGGCGGCCTCAACGACCTGTCCATCTCCCGCACCACCTTCGACTGGGGCGTACCCGTACCCGGCAACGACAAGCACGTTATGTACGTGTGGGTCGACGCCCTCACCAACTACCTGACCGGCCTCGGCTACCCCGACACCGATAACGAACTGTTCACCAAGTACTGGCCCGCCGACCTGCACCTCATCGGTAAGGACATCACCCGTTTCCACTCCATCTACTGGCCCGCATTCCTGTGGTCCGCCGGAATCGAACTGCCCAAGCGCGTCTTCGGCCACGGCTTCTTGCTCGTCAACGGCGAAAAGATGTCCAAGTCCGTCGGTAACGTCGTTGACCCCGCAAACCTCGTCGACGCATTCGGCTTGGATGCCGTACGCTTCTTCCTCATGCGTGAAGTGTCCTTCGGTCAGGACGGCTCCTACTCCGAAGAGTCCATCATCAACCGCATCAACTCCGACCTGGCAAACAACCTCGGCAACCTCGCCCAGCGTTCCCTGTCCATGGTCGCCAAGAACTGCGGCGGTGCCGTCCCCACCCACGGCGAATTCACCGAAGCTGACCGCAAGATCCTCGACCAGGCGGCAGCCCTCTACGAGCCCGTCCGTGCAGACTTCGACGAGCAGGCATTCCACCGCGCACTCGAGCGCATCTGGACCGTCCTCGCAGACACCAACGCCTACTTCGCAGAGCAGGAACCCTGGACCCTGCGCAAGAACGGCGAACTCGACCGCATGAACACCGTGCTGTACGTAACCCTCGAGGTCGTACGCCAGGTCGCCCTGCTGCTGCAGCCCGTCATGCCCGACGCAACCGCCAAGCTGCTGACCCTGATCGGCGTACCCGAAGGCGACGCACGCCAGTTCGCAGCCCTCGGCACCGCACTCGTGCCCGGCACCGAACTGCCCGCACCCGCACCGGTGTTCCCCCGCTACGAAGCACCCAAGGCATAACCGCTGCCTGAGCAATAGCGGATAGCGCCGTAATGGATAGTCTATGAAAGCCCCCGGCTTCCCCATCCCAGATGGGGGAGGAGCCGGGGGCTTTTTCGCATAGATATGTAGGTGTAGGCGCGAGGCGGAGAAGCAGGGTAAGGATGCAGGGTGAGAACGCCGGTTGAGCCGCCACTCATCCTTAAGGATGAGGTCCGCGCCCCGCCCAGCCCGCCACAGGCTCAGCTCAACCCGTGGAATGAGCGAGGAACCTGCGCATCCGCAGGTCAGGACCCGGTGAACACCCGCCAAAATCAACCTGGAGGATGAGAAAAACCCTGTAGTCAGCGCCATGCTGCGTGAAATAATTGAACTATGACTACGACAACTCCTCACGCACAGACGGCACAGGTTGCCGTCTCCGCACGAAACCTTTCCAAAACCTACGGCATGGGTGAAGCCACCGTCCACGCCCTCAACAACGTCTCCGTCGACTTTGAGCAGGGCAAGTTCACCGCCATTATGGGCCCCTCCGGCTCGGGTAAGTCCACGCTGATGCAGACCATCGCAACCCTGGACACCCCCGACCCGAACC
>ERZ773265.1218-NODE-1218-length-13845-cov-4.275489_pt1 | contig 13845 bp, 14 predicted proteins | sample MGYA00580512_ERZ773265 | MGnify/ENA primary metagenome ERZ773265 (study PRJEB29015, sample SAMEA2738169) | human oral metagenome | biome: human oral; feature: human-associated habitat; material: saliva | place: China | collected 2183 ... | reverse complement strand
GGGTGGCGCTGTCCACGGCGATCGTCTACCGCCTGGTGACCTTCTGGATCCCGATTCCGGTGGGCTGGCTCAGCCTCCAGCGCCTTCAGAAGGTCGGGGACCTGTAGGTCCGACGACGCCTGACGGCGCCCTGCGGGCATCTCGCCCGCACTGCACCCACGAGCACCCATGTGCGCCCTCCAGTCAGGTATATCGGCCTTCACCCGATCCCTCTCGCCGTGCCGGTGGCGATCGGCCTCGCGCTGACCGGGACGGGGACAGCGACGCTGCTGACACATGTGCCGGCGGTCTGACTCCTGCCGCACGCCCTGGTCACCTGCACGACGCAGATCGGAGCGACCAGCAAGGGCGCCACCCTTGTCCTCGCCGCCCAGGAGGTCACCTGGACGAGCGCTGCCGTCACGAGTGCCACCAGCGCAGCACTGGGCGCCTTCGTCGTCCTGGCCACCTCGGCGATGCTCGGCCGCACCGACGCGCGGAACTCAAGGCGCCCTTCCGCACCGACGACGTGAAGGGCGCTCGGGCTTCACGTCGATGCGGCGAGCAGAGCTCGAGTGATCGTCGTTGAGATGTTGAAAGTGGGGTGAAGGTGCTCCTCTCCTGGCCATGCACGGACTTCTGCAACCCGCACTGGCCTAGGAAAAGGAGCACCTTCATTGCCTATTCACTGCTGTTGTCGAGGTGGCCGACAGCAGGGGCTGCACGTTGGTGACGGTCCGCATTTCCGCCGGCCAGAGATGAGACGACCGAACCTGCACCCCTCCTCAATGACTATTGAAAACCATATTACTTACGCCTCTTTCCAAATGAGACTCCAAATGCCACAATCGAAATGATAATAATTCCGATAGACAAACCTTGAAGCCAGTGGTTGCCGAGAGTAACTGCAATCGCCTCAATCCCCATTCCGACAAGAAACAGACTCCAGGCTAGATTACGCGAAGACGAGGTAGTCATTTTGCTTTCCTTTCATGAAAGATAAACGCACTGTGAAGGGCTGAGCGAGATGATTACTCGCAACCCACCCAGCCCTTCACAATCGCGATTGTCAACGATGAGTCAGGTCAAGGCAGCGGCGCCAACTCCGACTGCGATGAGGCCGACGCCGACTCCAACACCCGCCTCGAAGTCCCCCCAACCGGGGGCATCCAGGTCCTCCAGGGGAGTGATCGTGGTGCACTGCTTAGTGATCATGATGTTCCTCTCTTCCAGTTAACGACTGATTCACGTCAAGGCGAGACCAATGCCGGCGGCAGCGGCTGCACCAAGCGCACCGACTCCAACGCCTTTGGCGAAATCACCCCATTCGGAGGGAGCATCAAGGGCTTCAAGTTCAGTGATCTGCACGTTCATCTCATCTTCTCCTTTCTTTTTGTGCCTCGCGGCCTGTAAGCAGATCCGAATGTGATCTTATCAGGTGAGAGCAACGCCAGCGGCACCGATAGCAATAACGATACCAATACCTTTGGCGATATCGAACCAATCTGGTGCATCAAGAGGCTCGAGCTCGATGATGTGAGGGCTCATGTTCATGAGAAGTTCTCCTTGTATCTCGTGATGGTTCTTGTCTGCCCGTTTGCCGGACGGAGCCCGTCCCTCCGGACTGACATGTGCTATTCAACCCAACAGTTACCGGCTGGGGATCAGTCAACCGGGGGGGTCGATTGGCGGAAATTTGAGTGATTCATTCTCCCCCCATTGCGCCGTGGACATAGCACCATGGGAACTACGCAAGCGCAGGACGGTTGAGTCTTGCGCTGGGCAACTATGAGCATGAAGCAGACCTGCAGATGAGCGTCAGTCGTGGAGCTAGTCCCGGTCGGTGACGGCACGCAGACTGCCTACTGTCCACAGAACCGACAGTGCCGAGACAGTCCACTTGCTGGGTTCACAAACTGGCGGAATCAAGCCGGTTTGCTGGCCATGCCCCCCCAACGAGGCCCTACATCCCCATCGACAGGGGAACCGGGGTAAGAGCCCCTCCGCATGACTGAACCGATCGGCCGATGACCTCAGGCACTCGCCGGTGCCAACCTGTCACATGACAACACGTTCGTCCAGCAGAAGAAAGGACAGGCCGATGTCCAGGGTGCTATCAGTCAACCACCTCACCAAGCGGTTCGGCTCCACTACAGCAGTTGAAGAGATCAACTTCAGCATCGAACCCGGCCAGGCCCTAGGCCTTCTGGGGCCCAACGGCGCAGGCAAGACCACCACCATGCGCATCCTTCAGGGCGCCCTACGACCTACCAGCGGCTCGATCTCCATCTTCGGGCATGCACCTCTGTCCGTGCCGAACATTAATCGGCACGTCGGCTTCGCCTTCGATGCCTCCGGTTTGCCGACTTCCCAGACAGTAAGCAGCCATCTCACCGCGTACCGCTTCGCCAACGGCCTTACTCGACGAGAGATCGGAGATCTGATCGACCGGTTCGATCTCTCTCGCCTACTGAGACGCCGCATCAAGCAGCTGTCCACCGGGGAGCGCAAGCGCGTGAGTCTAGCAACCGCGATGGCATGCCGGCCCCATCTTCTCGTTCTAGACGAGCCCACAAACGGCCTAGATGTAGAAAGCTGCCACTGGCTGCGTCAGATTCTTTTACAACACGTTGCAAGCGGCGGCTCCCTTCTCATTTCCAGTCACATTCTGAGCGAGGTTGAGCAGGTCGTTGACAGCATAGTCACCATTAAGCGCACCCAGCTGTTCCATGGCAGCCTCAACGAGCTGCGCAGTCACGGCGGCCCTACTCTCGAGGACGCCTACCTCTCCCTTGTCAGCACCACAACCAACACAACGAGGTTTGCAGCATGAGCACTGTCACCACCACTCGGACCAGCCCATCTCTCAGTACTATGGCCACCCGCCACTCCGTACAAAGGAATAGGACAGCCCCAGAACCCCATGGGCACTCCATCTGGGCACTCATATACTCAAACCTCACTGACAGCTCTCTCATCTGGTTCCTGCTCATCGGCATCAGCCTGACAGTACTGAGCGCAGTCGGTTCAGCCAGCAAGATCGTTGATAACCTCAACACCTCCAATCAGAACGCCGTTGATGAAGCTGGCCTACATTTCTTGCGACTCGGATTCGCGCTCCTACTCTTCGTCGCTATGTGGGGAGCCGGCCGAATCACCAAGGAGTTCCAAGACGCCACCATCGCAACCCACATTGCCGAGCACGGAGGAACAGGCCGCCTCATCCTCCACTACGCCCTTGCCTCCCTGCCAGGCGGTATCCTCTTCGGCGTCGCCGGACTGTTCAGCGGCGCAGTACCCGGATATCTCATCCTACACCGGCACGGCGCTGCAATGACCATCGACGGCGACGTCTACCGAACGGCCCTGGGAATCATTCTAGTCTCGACACTCGCGGCACCCTGGGGAACCTGCTTCGGCTGGTTACTACGCCGCGCTATTCCCAGCGCCCTTGTTCTGATCGCTTGGACCACCTTCCTCGAGCCCATCGTAGTGAACTGGCTACCTGAGCGCGTGGGTAAGTACCTTCCCGGGAACCTTCAATCAGTACTCGTCCTCGACCCGAAGGCGACCGGTGATATCCACCAGGCTCCAGCAGCCGCACTGCTCATAGCTTGGACTGTCACGCTGAGCGTCATTGCCTTCATCGGGACCAGAAGCCGTGATCTCCGTGGCTGACAAGACCATTACCCCGGCCCATCTCCATCTCGCGACAGGGGTGGAAATCCATCCCCCCACGGAGGAAGGGATGGGGTGGGTGGTCCGACGAACAGACCAGCGTCTCCTCAAGGTCAGCCCCGAGCTCGGAGAACTTCTTCAAGCTCTGCAGAATGCGCCCCAGTCCCCCACTATCGCAGAGTTGGCGGACTTGGTTCCGGAACCCTGGAGCCCGGAGGAGGTGACGATGGCCGTTCGGGCCATGGAGCCTCACGGACTTCTTGCTGGAGCGACGCAACCAGTCCCGTGTCGGCATCATCGGTTCAGTCTCGACCACGACGGAGCCTTTATCTTCAAGATCTGCGACAACGGCGCCCAGGCCTTATTCCAGCGTCTGGCGCCCTGGGCGGCACGGCTGCGGCACTCGCCCCTGCGATGGGCTCCGCTCCTTGTCTCATTGGCAGGGCTTCTACCTCTCGCGCATACCGTCATCGCCCCGGAGGGAGCGCTCTACCAGCCTCTCGCGGCCATGACTTACCTGGGTGTCGCTGCGGCACTCATCTTGACCACTGCGGTCCATGAGTTCGCACACGGTTTGACGCTCACAGCCTGTGGCCGTACCCCCCGTCGATTCGGGATCATGCTTTTCTACTTCTCACCCGCGGCCTTCTGCGACGTCACAGATGCCTGGATGCTGCGACGCCACGAGCGCGTTGCAGTAGCCTCAGCGGGCATTATCGCCCAGACCTGCTTGGGGGCTAGCTGCCTGTTCGTCGCCCCCGCGTTCGACGGTGATCTAGCCGTAGGACTGACCTGGTACGGCACCATGACCTACCTAGGCGCAATGGTTAACATGTTGCCCTTCATCAAGCTCGACGGCTACATCGCCCTTGTTGGTTGGCTGAACCACTCAAACCTGCGCGCGAACTCGATGCGGGCACTGCGCAACAGACTTGCAGGTATTCGTCAAGACGACGCCACAGCACCTCGCTGGCTCGCCCCGTTCGGCCTGGGATGCGTACTGGTTCCCGTCTTCCTGGTGTGGTTGAGCCTGACTGCGCTCTCCCCCACCCTCATCCAGTTCGGCACGGCGGGGAGAGGGGCTTTCATCGTGCTACTCGTCGCTGTCATTCTCGCTGCAGCAGTTCAGGGGACCAGAGCACTTGTCTCAGTTCCCACGGGGCACCGACTCCGACTGGCGATCGCAGGCACCCTCCTGGCAGGGCTCGTCCTGCTCCTACCCATAGGTACCAGTGACTCGCACGGCTTCATCTCACAGCGGGATGGAACGCTTCTCGCTCCGATGGTGGTCACCGACCCCGCACCTGCCACAGGTACCTCGGTCGACATCCACCGAGGAGGTCTGCTGACCGGCCCGTCTCTCACCACCGGCACAGTCACAGGAACTCAGCGCTGCCGTGTTCCTGCGACTGCAGCCTCCCCGATCCGCTCCGAGATGCTCATGCCCGAGAGCACCTGTCTGCGGATCACCCCTGCGACCGTTCAACCCGCCGGCTCCACAGGCCGGATCACGATCAACCATCCACCACGCCCCCTCGGCCTCGTCACTTGGAATCAGGCCGAGTCCCTGATCCGAGCCCTGATCACCACTTAAAGCAAGCACTTTTACAGAAAGGCGCCGTCATGATCGACCACAATCCCTCCTCCGGCCTGAGTGACCTCCATCGTTACCTCATCGCAAGTCCCACCCAGCGCCATATCGTCTGGCTGGGCGAGGGCGTCCCCTACGTTCCGGACACATTGCCCAACTCGGCTCTCATCATTTCCACCGAGTCCGCCGAGTCCATCGAGACAGCACCCGGGCATGAGGTACTCCAGCGTGAGGGAGAGCTCGATGCAGACTGCGAGCAACTCATCATCGACAACGCCTTCGAGATCAGTGTCATGAGTTACACCCTGTCCGCATATCTCCCATGCGTTGGCCCCGTCCTCGTCCGGCTGTCCAGCGAGGAGGACTGGCAGGCCTTTCTCACGGACGCCGACGACGCCGTTGCCACCGGATTCGTTCCCGACCAGCTCCTCCACCTACCGGCTGTCTTGGAGGACAGTGAGGCTCTGCGCACAGGCACACCAAACACGAACCGCCTCACCATCACCACCGAGGGCACCACTCGCCATCTGCCGGGCACGGACCTGAGTCCGACCCGCCGCGACACCGGTGGTCGGTACTGGCTCCCCCGTTACCTGACGATCCTGAACGTCCTGCGTAGCCTCAGCCTGAAGGAGCCCGGACCAGTCGAAGTCTCCGGCTTGGGCATGCGTCTGAGCGATAGCTCTCCCGACAGCCTCGTTGAGCCCCCCGATGCACCCATCGTGCTGCGCTCGCCGTCAGGTTTACGCTGCGTCTGCCCGGATAGCGGACGTTTCTTCGCCCTTCCAGAATCCGCGGCCACCGCCATCGAGCTCATCGGTGCCCTGGGTGCGAACGCGGAAGAGCTTCCTGACCTGCTTCATGTCCCCTCCGCCATGGCATCCCAGACGGTCGCCGCCCTCGTCGACCAGAGGCTTGTCTCTCCCGAGGTGGTCTACCATGGCTGAGCCATCAGCAGCAGGGCATGTACCCAGTCTTTACCGCGGCGTCGGCGCTCAGCGCTACCATGATCTCTCACACCAGGACGGCACGGAGATTGCCTCAGTCCTCGGTTTGCTTGAGAACCTGCCCGATCAGGCACTGGCCGGACTGCGAGTCCTCGAGCTCGCTTGCGGCTCGGGACGCGTTACTCTACCCATGGCGGCCGCCGGGCACCGAGTGCTCGCCACAGACCTGAGCACCGACATGCTCAGCCTTCTCGCCAAGCGGTTGACTGAACCGCGGGCCATCCAGTTAGGAATCGCGGACCGGATCGAGATCCAGCAGGCGGACATGGTCTCCTTCGACATCAAGGAGTCCTTCAAGGCGATATGCCTCCCCACCGCATCCATCACGCTCCTGAATCCTGAACAGCGACGAACCGCCTTACAACACGCGGCCGCCCATATGGCGACCGGCGGTGCCCTCATTATCTCCACTGATCGTGTACTGCCTGAAGCAGCCGCAACCAGCACCGTCTGGCTTCGACCGGGTATCCGTCTCACTGAGGAGATCGACCATGCGGGCCGCAGACGACGCACCATCCTGCGCTGTCATGACGAGGAGTACGTCTCCGAGCTCTACCTCGTCACACCTGAGGACCTCGTCAACGACCTTCGGGAGGTTGGCCTGTTCGTGACCACTCAGCACTCCACCCCCGATCCAGTTCTGCCCCATCACATCAACGTCATCCTGGGCGCTGTCAACCAGCGGTGACCGGGACGACCAACAACCAGGAGGAGCTCTCATGCCTGGCACAACCCAGTTCTTCACCCCGCCAAGCAGCTTCACTGCCTCATCCATACCAATCAGCGCCCATGGCACCACCATCACCTATGCGGACGGCTCCCAGTGCCTTGATGGGATCTCCGGCCTATGGAACGTCCCTCTTGGCTACGGGCACCAAGGGGTGGCCGACGCCGTGCATCAAGCGCTCCTGGAGGCCTCCTACCTGACCTGTTTCCGCTCCACCCACAGGTGGGCCGAGCGCGCTAGCGACGCTCTATTGAAGGCAGCCGGCCCGGGGCGCTATGGGCGCACAATCCACGCCACATCCGGGTCCGCGGCCCTCGACTCCACGATGAAAGTCGTCCGTCAGATCCAGATACTGCGCGACGAGCCGAACCGCCGCGTGATCGTATCCCTCAAAGGCTCCTACCACGGCACCACCCTGGGCGCCATGTCCCTCACGGGAGAGGACCTGGGGCAAAAGATGTACGGCATCGATACCCGCATGATCCGCCACGTCGATCACCACCGCCCTCGCGACCTCGAGCGTCTTCTGGACCGAGAGGGCGACAGGATCGCCGCTGTCGTCCTGGAGCCGGTGCAGGGCTCCGGCACCCACGTCGTCGGTGAGCAGTTCCTCGCAGCAGTATTCGAGGGGCGCAGACGTCATGGCTACCTGATTGTCGCCGATGAGGTGGCCACAGGATTCGGCCGCACTGGACCGCTGTTCGCCAGCCAGGCGTGGGCAGAGGACCCGGACATCCTCGTCACGTCCAAGGGCCTCACCAACGGAACCCAAGCCGCCTCGGCTATCCTTCTGTCACACACGGTGACCCAGACACTCGATGAGACCGACTCCCCCTTCATGCACGGGGAGACCCAGGCCGGGTCCCCCGCCTCCTGTGCAGCTATCCTCGCCACTCTGCGCGCCTTCGAGGAGGAGGACATCCTCGGCCACGGACGCCTCGTCGCGGCCCATCTCGACGCCCGCATCCGAGCAGTGGTGGAACGTGTTCCCGGCGCCAGCTCGACCGGCACCGGATGCTTCCGCTCCATACGGCTCCCCGGCAACAGCGATATTCCCGGCATCGTCTCTCGGTGCCGGGCCCACGGGGCCGTCGTCCAACCCGGCCCCTCCTCTATCCAACTCGTTCCAGCCCTGGTCTACACACCCTCCGCGCTCGATCACCTCATGGATCGGGTTGAGGACACTATCGCGAGTCTCAAAGACTCGCACGGGACGGTAGCCGCATGAGTACCACCCCCCTTGTCGCTCAGGCGGGCCCTGAACTCGGTATCGGCTCCTGGCAAGCCGCGATCCCCCCGGGCAGCGGAGTCGTGCTCATCGACGATGCCGTGAGGGAATCAGTCGCGTCCGCCCTGCCTTGTGACACCCTTATCATTCCGGTGCATCAGACCACAGACGCCAGGACCGTACGCGCCACCGCGCTTCTCATCGAACGAGCTGACCCAACCTGGGTCGTCGGCATCGGAGGCGGCGCGACCATGGACCTCGCCAAACTCGCCGCAGTCGCTGCTGAGTGCCCGGGTTTCATGACTCATATTGAGCGCGCCTCCATCAGATGCGGCCATATCCGTCTTCCCCGAGCCAGACGCCGTCGTCGCCTCCACCTCGTCCCCACCACCATAGGCACAGGTTCTGAGTCGAGTCAGGGCGCATGCTTCGATCACCCTTTGGAGCCAAGAACTCCTGGGGAGAGAGCCCGGACACTCGTGACCAGCCCTGCCCTCGCAGCCAATCAGGCATGGCTCGACTCCTCCTTGCTGACCAGCCTCCCCGAGATCCTTGTCCGCGAGGGACTTGTCGAGGCGCTCAGCCGGGTCCTCGTCAGCGCCGTCGTCTCGCCCTCGTTCCTGGCGCCCCCGGAGTGGGAGGCGGAGATGCTCACCAGTAGACTCCTAGCGCTCCTGAGCAGAATTTCCGGCACTCACTCCCTTGACGAGCGTTTTCTCAGAGAGGCCTCCATCGCCTCGACACTCACTCACCGAGGTACCAGCCTCTTAGGGCGCGGCCCCGCACCCTCACCGCTCTGGTTCGTTGCCACGGAGATGTCAATGACAGCGCACACCCGTAAAAATCAGGCCATCTGTGCCCTTCTCGGACACTGGGCCAGGCTGGTCATGGACGGCCACCACGAATGGGGAGACCCTGAGCGCCTCACCTCCGTGTGGCCGCTGCGGGGAGAAGACCCCAGAACCGTCATCCGCCGCTGGGGGCTGGTCGATCATGTGACCTGCGCTCCTGGCATGACACTTCGCTCCGTGGAGCGCATTGAGCAACGTTGGGGCGGGAGACTACCTATGATGTCACGCTTTTCTCGCCCACAGCTCCTCACTCTTGTCAAAGGGGCCATGAAGGAGCGAAATGATGGCTGATTTCCGAGTTGTATTTGACCCCGCCTCCGGATTGGTAGACCAGGTCCACGTACGCCCACCCGTACCCGGTTGCCGGATGCTGTGGTCGATAGGGGCGACTCTCGGTCCGGCACCTCAAGAAGAGTCCTTCCGCATCGACCTGGCTGGGGCGTGCGGCCCACGCCGCAGCGAGACTCTCGTGCGCGCCGCCGGTGAGATCGTCGAGCGCTGGGGGGTTACAGCGCAGGAGCACCATGGCCCAGCACCCACGTACCCTGACGCCGGTCCGTCAGGAGCCGCGGCCGGACCGAGCACCACATTCTGTCGTGATCGCGGACTAGGTGAACTAATTGAGCGAGACGCCGCAATGCGGGGGTGGTACACGTGCGAGGGGATCGTTGAGCTCGACTCCGCCACTCTCCTGCCTGAGCTCGGCGATCTGCGCCAGCCCGTGGAGTCCTGCTGCGAGCAGGGTGCCCAACTCATCATGCTGGCACTGCCCTCGCGATGCAGGGACCTGGAGGTCATCATGGGAGTGCTCGTGCACTCAGAACCCGGCATCGTCGCCTGCGGGTTGGGATGCGCATCCACCCGCCGACAGGCTTCCCAGACAGCGGTACGGGAAGCCTGCCAGATCCACGACCTCTACACGGAGATGCAGCAGGCACTAGGACGTCCGAGCACGCCCACAGCTATCCGTGACGACCGCGACCGGGCATGGTGGTGGGGCTCTCCACAAAACGAGGCGGCCTTGAGGCACTGGCTCACGCTCGTCCGTGAACGTTCCGGCAGCGGGAGCGAGCTGGAAGTTCTGGGCTGGGACGAGCTACTCGAGTCATCCTCCTTCGTGGACCTCACAGACCTCCTACCGGAACCGGTTCGCCGGACCGGATGGTGCGCAGGTAGGACTGAGAGCCCAGATCTGGTCCCCCTCGTCATGGATGAAACCGCCGCTTCCGCTCGAGCGCTCAGCAGCAGCGCCCCGCACAATCTGCCGCATCCGATCATCTGATCCGGATGCGGCAGGCCACGGGGCCGGACCTCCATCCGCGCAGCCAATCGCTCATGGAACGCCCCCACACGCACAGCGCCAGCCCTCAGCTACGCACACCACCCGACTAGCTGCGTCACGAGAACCTCTTGACATACTCACGATTCATCCGGTAGCAAAGTTTCGTGAGAATCCTCTCTTGCCCTCCTTTCCCTACTTTCACCCACAGCCACAGGTGGTCGGGTGGGCGTCTACGGAGCGCATCCCGATCCCAGCAACGATACATTGCTATCGGAGCCATGGTTGGTGTCGCCAACCTGGTACTCATGCTCACCCTTACCGACTCACCCAGCACAGAACGCCTCATTTTTCTTCTCTTAACAGTTATCATTCTGTCCTTGATTCCTGCATACCCCATACCAGGATCCCTCTGCTACCTGGCCCTCTGGTTTGCGCTCCTTCAGGTACCGCACGTTCCAGCCAGCGACATGACTATCACCAACGCAACCTTCTTTTTTTTCTTGGCGATATTTCTCCCATTGCGGGTGGCAGTCATTCTCGCGACAATCGTCCCGGTGACGATCATCATACCAACAGGCCCTATCTCGGATGCAGTTTCTCAGTCGTTCCTCGCAGCCTGCATGTTTCTTTCCGGGAAAATGCTGAAACGTACGGAGACGAGGTTAGAAGAAGAGGTCTCCGCCGTGACGGGGCAACTGGCATCCGTTCGCACCGAGATTGCGCGCGAGATGCACGATCTCGTCGCATACTCGATGTCTCAAACCGCATTGCGAGCACAACGCGCAGCCGCAGACTCCTCCTTCCCTCCTGCCGCCCGACAGGAGTTCACCAGGATCAGTTCCACCGCAACCGACGCGCTTCACGAACTGCGGCTGGTGCTACGCGCCCTGCGAAACAACGATGAAAACTCTGACCGAACACACGCCACCGGGTTGGGAACCGTGGTGCTGGATCTTGAAGAATCGATCCGAGCTGTTGCCGATGACCTGTCCGCATCCGGTTACTCCGTGACCTATCAGTGCAGGGGAGGCGGGCACTACAACCGTCTTCAAACCGCTATCCTCTCCCGGGTACTTCGGGAGATGAGCTCCAACGTTCTCAGGCACGCGGACCACCATCGACCAGTCACCATCACCTTAAGCCAGGAGGTGGATAAAGCTCGCCTAGTGGTGACCAATGGGGTCTCCCTTTCACATCATACGTTCCCCTCCTCCGGGATGGGGATTCTTGGTATGCAGGAAAGACTTTCAGCCATTGGCGGCTCACTCGATACGCTAATGGACAACGGCACCTGGCTAGCATCCGCCTCCATCCCTCTCTCACAGCCACCTACACTCGCAATAGAGGATGAGTCATGATCCGTATTGGTATCGCAGACGACGACGCCCTGGTTCGTCAGACACTGGGGGATCTTCTCTCCAAACAGGACGACATTGTCGTTGCCTGGACAGCCAAGGACGGCCAGGAGGCACTCGACCTCTTCCGCTCCTCGAAGGTCGACGACGAGGTTCGGGCCGTTCTCGTGGACATCCAGATGCCCAAGATGGATGGGCTTACACTGGCTAAAGCACTTCTCGAGGAGAACCCAGATATTGCGATCCTTATCCTGGCCACCTTCACGGCCGACTCCATCGTTGACGACGCCATAGCGTTGGGGGCACGTGGATTCGTCGCTAAGGAGGATGGCGCGTCATCCTTGGCCGGCGCCATCCGACAAGCGGTCGCGGGCAATCTCGTCCTGTCGCCAACATCGTCGGCCATCATCAGCGACCAGGCCAGACTATGGATGAACGGCTCTGCCCATCCCCAGGAGTCCACCGCGAGGCCGACACAGACACGCCAGCCCCCTCCTCAGCTCCCCTATGGAATCACCCTCTCAGAGCGAGAGCACGAAGTACTGACACTTGTCGTCGACGCTAAGACCAACAAGCAGATCGCAACCCGGCTGGGGCTCAGTGAGGCCACGATCAAGACTCACGTCTCCACGATCATTGCCAAACTCGGAGTCCAGGACAGGGTGGGAGCAGTAGTCTACGCCCTGCAGCACAATCTGATTTGAGCGGGCTCATCCGATCTGCCTATCCGGATGGGTGATCCACTCGTTCACCCAGCACGAGATACTTGGTACGTTACCAACATCGATATCCGGAAAGGTAGAATCATGCCCTACTTCACCCTCTCACTTACCTCTGCTCCTTTCAGCAAGAGATTCGACTGGTTAAGCTTCTGGAAATGGAGCATCCTTCTTTAATCTGAACAAATTCATAAGATATGATTTCTCACAGCACTAGGCAAGAAGATCCGACATTGCTGAGTCAACATCAACTATCGCTCCCAAACCAACTGATATCTCTCTCTGCACCGCTGCGTCCCTTCATTGGCCGTACGCGACGCCTCACACATCGCTTCGGTCTACTGGTCACGGTGTTAGCAGCATTCACCGCCTTCGGCCCCTCGGCCTACTCGGTGCCCCTGGAGCCTTCGCCTCCCAACGGCACCTACGTGGCCCTGGGCGACTCCTACGCCTCCGGAGTCGGAGCACCGCCCTACGACGATGACGGGTGCAAGCGGGCCGCGGGTGCCTACGCCCACCAGGTGGCCAGCCAGACCGGTAAGTCGCTCGACTTCGGCGCCTGCGCAGGGGCTCGCACCAAGGACTTCTACCAGCCCGGGAAGGAAGCCGCCCAGCTCGACCACCTGAACGCCTCCACGAGCCTGGTCACCTTCTCCATCGGCGGCAACGACGCCGGCTTCTCCACACTCTTCTCCAAGTGCATCACCGCCGCCCCCTTCACCACCTGCTCCGGCAACAAGGAGGTCTCCGAGCAGGTTGACGGCGCCATCAGCGCCCTGGCCGGCAAGACCACGCGCGCGGGCATCACCAGCTATGACACGCTCGTGGCCGACATCGCCTCCCGCGCCCCGGGCGCAACCGTCGTCGCCGTCGGCTACCCGCGCATGTTCACCCCGCAGGGAGCCGGTCAGGTCCTCCCAGTACCGGGGCGCTGCGAAGGCGTCACCAAGGTGGATCAGCGCTGGATCAACGCCAAGACCAACGAGATCAACGCCGCCGCCAAGGCCGCGGCCCAGCGCCACGGCTACCGGTTCGCCGACCCCTCCAGCTCCTTCGCCGGACACGAGCTGTGCGGCAAGCAGTCCTCCTGGTTCGACGGCCTCATCAACGACGGACGCTTCCACCCCAACGCCGCCGGCCACAAAGCCATCGCCGGCTCCATCATGGGCGTCCTGAAGGAGCAGCCGGCCGCCGCACAGGAGCTGCCCGCCGCCGCGCAGGCGCAGGTGGACAACACGCGCCCCGCCGGTTCCTTCACCCTTGCCCGCAATGGCGACCAGCTGGCCCTGGACGCCTCGGCCTCCACCGACTCCGACGGCACGATCACAAACATCGACTGGTACATCCAGCGCGCTGACGGCTCCGAGGAGATCCTCACCGGGGCCCAGGCCACCGCCACCGTGCCCGCCGATGAGCCCCTCGAGGCCC